>Ga0182021_10011637_pt1 | contig 10443 bp, 11 predicted proteins | sample 612E3MmetaG_FD_120493 | JGI IMG/M metagenome (GOLD analysis project Ga0182021, IMG submission 120493) | Permafrost microbial communities from Stordalen Mire, Sweden - 612E3M metaG (Illumina Assembly) | ecosystem: Environmental > Terrestrial > Soil > Wetlands > Permafrost | place: Sweden... | reverse complement strand
GGTATGGGGCGGCAACATTTGGCCAGGGTAATCACCATGCCTTCCGTGCCTTTTATAATCAGCGGTGTTTGCTGGATTTTGTCGTCGTCATTCAGCTTAACATTGGCATTAATATCATCCTGGGCGAGGCGTTTTGCGATTAAAACCGGCATTTTGTTGCCCAGGCCGATATCTTCCAGCAAATCGTCCAGGGTGGGCATCGCCATGATTTTAAGCAGGGCCTGTAAGCGGCTTTCTTCGATGTTTTCCAGGTGCAAATGCAGGGTTTGCAGTTCTTTTTCCAGTAGTCGCCGACCTAAACTGATCGCTTCCTGCTGTTTAAAGTTTTTGAGATGATTGCGGATGCTGGAGCGCGCTTTTACGGTGGTAACATAATTGAGCCATTGCGGGTTAGGCCTTGCCCAGGGCGCGGTAATGATTTCCACGGTCATGCCGTTTTCCAGTTTGGTTTGCAACGGCGCTAGTTGTTTATCGATTTTAGCGGAAATACAGGCATTACCGATGCCGGTATGCACGGCGTAGGCAAAATCGATAATCGTCGCGCCACGCGGTATTTTAATAATACCGCCCTTGGGCGTAAACACAAATACTTCTTTCGGGAATAGGTCGACCTTTAAATTATCAATAAATTCAAGAGAATCGCCCGCCGTTTTCTGTATTTCCAGCAAATCCCGCAACCATTCATTCGCGCGCGCCTGGAATTTTTCGGATTTATCGTCATCGGATTTATACAGCCAGTGGGCCGCGATACCCGATTCCGCCATGCGGTGCATTTCGTGAGTCCTGATCTGGATCTCAATGGGAGCGCCATAAGGGCCGATGACTATCGTGTGCAGGGATTGATAACCATTGGCTTTGGGTAGGGCGATATAATCTTTAAAGCGACCCGGAATGGGTTTGTACAGGTTATGAATGACTCCCAGGACGCGATAGCAGGTATCGATATTGTCGCAAAAAATCCGGAAGGCGTAGAGATCGAAAATAGATGACAAAGACACTTTTTTCTGGAGCATTTTTTGATAAATGCTGTAGATATTCTTTTCCCGTCCTGAAACTATACATTGCAGTTCGGCCTGTTCCAGGCGGTTTTTTATCGTACTTTCAATGGTGTCGACAACTTTACTGCGATTACCCCGGGCTTTTTTTATAGCCTTTGTTAAAATGGCATGACGCATGGGGTACATGGCTTCAAAGCTTAATACCTCCAATTTATGCCGAATTTTATTCATACCCAAACGATTGGCAATCGGGGCATAAATGTCAAGAGTTTCACGCGCAATGCGGCGTTTTTTTTCCGGGGGCATGACGCCTAATGTTTGCATATTATGCAATCGGTCGGCCAGTTTTACCAAAATGACCCGCAGGTCTTTGCCCGTCGCCAGAAACATTTTACGGACATTTTCCGCTTGCGCTTCTGCTCTGCTCTGGGATTTTCCGTCAATTTTGGTTAATTTGGTAACTCCGTCAACCAGTTCGGCGACTTCCTCATTGAACCGGTTAGCCAATTCTTTTTTGCTGATGGGTGTGTCTTCAATGACATCGTGCAGAATGGCCGCCATGATGCCGCTGGCATCCATGCGCATTTCGGCAAGGGTGATGGCGACGGAAACCGGATGACAAATATAAGCTTCGCCGCTTTTACGGAATTGCCCCGAATGAGCATCCGCGCTAAATTGGTATGCGCGGACGCAATCGTCGATTTGAGCTGGCTCTAAATAGCTGGACAAAGTCACGCATAAGCGCTCAATTAGTTCATCCTGAAGGCGTTTTGGCGGGACGGCGTCGGCTATTTTCGACATAGATGAAAAATGTTAGAACATGGGGTTGTGGTCGTGGGCATCGCCGACACGATGGAGAAGATTAATATTCTCAGTCGTGACATGACCCGCTGCAATTTCGCGCAAGGCAAGCACAGTATCTTTATCTTTACCGCGAGGCAGGAATTCAGTCGCGCCATGACTTAATTGACGCGCACGGGTGCTCGCCAACAAAACCAGTTTGAAACGGTTTTCTACGTGCTCTAAACAATCTTCGATGGTAACTCTGGCCATTTTTAAACCTAAAAAAGTGAAAAGGTATCAGCCCGTATGCACAGGCTGATAGTGGAACTAAGGTACAAGGTACAGGCTGCGAGGTCAAGCTGCAAGATTTATAAACCTCGGACAGCCTCCTAGTCTTTAGCTGCGTGATTCTAATATAGCCACGGCAGGCAGTTCTTTGCCTTCAAGAAATTCAAGGAATGCACCGCCGCCGGTGGAGGTGTAAGAAATTTGGTCGTTGATGCCATATTTGTCGATAGCCGCCAAGGTATCGCCGCCACCGGCAATTGAAAAAGCGCTGCTTTCGGCAATGGCGGTAGCCAATGACTGGGTGCCGTGGCTGAATTGTTCGATTTCGAAAACACCGACCGGGCCGTTCCAAACGATCGTGCCGGCGGATTTCAGCAGTTCAGCATACTGTTTTGCCGTATCGGGGCCTATATCCAGGATCAAATCATCAGCTTCCACGTCTGCAACTTTCTTGACGGTGGCGACGGCGGTTTCGGAGAATTCTTTGGCGCAAACGACGTCAACCGGTATAGGAATAGCAGAGCCTGCAAGCTTTGCGGCGGCAATCAAGCGTTGCGCTTCCGGTATTAAATCGGCTTCATAAAGCGACTTGCCGACCGGAAAACCCGCCGCAGCAATAAAAGTATTGGCAATGCCGCCGCCGACGATGAGTTGATCCACTTTTTCTGACAGCGATTTCAATACCGTCAGTTTAGTCGATACTTTAGAGCCGCCGACGATAGCCACCAACGGCTTGGCGGGCGTTTCCAGGGCTTTGCCCAAGGCGTCCAGTTCGCTGGCTAATAACGGGCCGGCACAAACCACCGGTGCAAATTTGGCTACGCTGTGTGTTGACGCCTGTGCTCTGTGCGCTGTGCCGAAGGCGTCCATGACAAAAATATCACAAAGAGCGGCCATTTTTTTGCCTAAGTCGTCACTGTTTTTTTCTTCACCGACATTGAAGCGCACATTTTCGCACAGCACGACTTCGCCCGGCGCGATAACAATGCCGTTCAGCCAGTCTTTTTCCAACCTGACGGGTTTGCCCAGCAGAGCGGATAAGCGTTCAGCCACCGGTTTCAAAGAAGAAGCTTCGTCATAGTGGCCTTCAACAGGGCGGCCCAGATGTGACATCAGCATAACCGCCGCACCGTTAGCCAAGGCTATTTCAATGGTTGGTACGCTGGCCTGGATACGAATATCGCTGGTGACGACGCCGTTTTTTACGGGCACATTCAGATCCTGACGGATTAATACCCGTTTTCCTGATAAATCCAGATCAACCATTCTTTGAATCGACATATTTTATTCTCTCGGTTTGTGTGTATTTAGGGTATTATTTTTTCCATTTGATGGAGCAGCCCATGCTGGGAATCTGCTCTTGCGGGCCACTGCCGGTCGCTGCAATCAGCTTCATGGCCTCAAACAGGTCGCGCCGGGTATCGGCGGGTGCGGTTTCCTTACGGCTGGCATCCAACCTGCCCCTGTACTGCAATTCAAAGTCAGCATTATAACCAAAAAAGTCCGGTGTGCAGACAGCATTGTACTGTTTTGCGATGGCTTGCGTTTCATCAAATAGATACGGGAAGCTGAAATTCAGCCGCTTTGAGAACAACTTCATGTTCTCGAACGAATCTTTAGGGTAATCGGTAGGGTCATTGGACATAATGGCGACCGATTCGATGCCGAACTGTTTAAGTTCGCGGGCATCCCTGACGATGCGATCCTGCACGGCTTTAACATAAGGACAGTGATTACAAATAAACATAATCAATAAACCCTTAGCACCCATACATTGCTGTAGCGACCAAGTTCGGCCGTCAACGCCCGGCAAAGTAAAATCAAACGCTTTTTGACCAAAATCACAGATTGGCGTTTCCAGTGATACCATCATTGCACCTATTATATATTTATAGTGTTGTTGTTAGCGGGATGCGCAACCCGATTGCGGCGTATTTAGTTCGGCTTAGGGTAGTCATGATACTTTATGTTACGCCGAAAAAACATAAAGTCTTTGTTTGAAAGGGTGGATTGATTGCTTACCTACACGTCGAAATCAAATGATTTACAGGCACAAGCAGAGGTCTGCCGGTAAAATAAAATCCAGGTTAGCATAGAAATGTTATAAAATGACCGGTTTTCAATTTAAAGGCCGAGTTTTCGGTATATAAAAACAGTGGCTTACTTATGCGATGTCCGTTTTGTGCGGCACAAGATACGCGGGTGCTTGATTCCAGATTGATCAGCGACGGTGATCAGGTGCGTCGGCGACGTGAATGCAATGCCTGTAAAGAGCGCTTTACTACCTTTGAAACGGCTGAGTTGACCATGCCGCGTATTGTAAAACGCGACGGCATACGTGAGCCTTTCGAAGAAAGCAAGCTGCGTTCGGGCATGCTTAGAGCCTTGGAAAAAAGGCCGGTCAGCAGCGACGCCATCGAAGCGGCGCTCAATCGCATAAAAAAAGAATTGATGGAAAAAGGCGAGCGCGAAATTACGGCGCAGGAGCTGGGCGAAAAAGTCATGAAAGAATTGCGCTTGCTGGATCATGTGGCTTATGTGCGCTTTGCTTCCGTTTACCGCAGCTTTCAGGATGTCAGCGAGTTTACCGACATGATTGAAGATTTACAAAAAAAATGATGTCGAAGCAAGATGCCTTTTATATGGCGCGGGCCATCCAGCTGGCAAAAAGAGGCCGCTATACCACCGATCCCAATCCGCGCGTAGGCTGCGTCATCGTCAGGGATGATGAGATTATCGGCGAAGGCTGGCATGCTAAAGCGGGTCTGGCGCATGCGGAAGTTGACGCTTTGAAAAATGTGCCGGATGGTCGCGGCGCAACGGTTTATGTGACCTTAGAGCCTTGCAGCCATCACGGTAAAACGCCGCCGTGCTGCGATGCGTTGATAGCCGCAGGCGTCAGTCGCGTGGTTGCGGCGATGCAAGATCCCAATCCGCTGGTGGCGGGCAAGGGTTTGGAAAAACTTAAGGCTGCCGGGATAGATGTCAGTTGCGGCGTCTTGCAGGATGATGTTGCCCGGTTAAATCTCGGTTTTATTAAAAGAATGACAGCAAACCGTCCGTTTGTGCGCAGTAAGCTGGCGATGAGCCTGGACGGCCGTACCGCGATGGCGTCGGGGGAAAGCAAGTGGATAACGTCCGCTGAGGCCAGGGCCGATGTGCAGCGGTTACGGGCGGAAAGTTCGGCTATTTTGACCGGCATTAACACAGTCTTGGCCGATGATCCGGCCTTGAATGCACGGGTGGATTTCGAGGTCTTGCAACCGCTTAGAGTGGTTCTGGATTCCGAATTGAATATGCCACTGACTGCGCAGATGGCAGGGCTTCCTGGACGCAGCCTGATTTTGACTTGCTCGCCGGATGAGCAAAAGCGCGAGGCTTTGCAAGCCGTCGGTTTTGAAGTTTATATGCTGGCAGGTAACAACGGTAGGCTGGACTTATCCGCTGTGATGGCTTTTTTAGCGCAGCAGCAAATCAATGAAGTATTGGTTGAAGCAGGCTCGGTGCTTAACGGTGCGTTGTTGGCGGAAAACCTGATTGATGAATTGATTTTTTACATGGCGCCCTGTATTTTGGGCGACCAGGGACGCGGATTGTTTCATCTGCCGGGCGTGACGACGATGGCGGATAAAAAAGTGTTGAAGTTGCTGGATGCAAGGCAGGTTGGTGGGGATTTGCGGTTAACGTTTGAAACGCAGGGAAATTTTTTGCCATTCCAATAGTTCCCACGCTCCAGCGTGGGAATTCATCCTGCAACGCTCCAGCGTTGCGTGACGCTGGAGCGTCACGGGCGGCATTCCCACGCCGGAGCGTGGGAACGATGCGAACCAAACCCTTATCTGCCCGAAATATTAAGTTTTAAACGACCTAATCCACAATGTGATATTAAATGGCGTACAAACATTTCATGTACTTAACGAATAAAATAAAAAGTCTATGTTCACAGGAATAATTCTAGCCATAGGCAAAATAGCGGCAATCGAGCGCAGGGCAGGGGATTGCCGGTTAAAAATAGACACCGGCAAGTTATCGCTGACCGATGCCGCGCTGGGCGATAGCATCGCCGTTAACGGGGTTTGCCTGACGGCGGTGGAGTTGGGCGCGCATTATTTTTGTGCCGATGTGTCCAATGAAACCTTGTCCAGAACCTTGTTAAATAGCGTAACTATCGGCACACCGGTTAACCTGGAGCTGGCCTTGACGCCGACTACCCGCATGGGCGGGCATATCGTCAGCGGGCATGTCGACGGGGTCGGCAAGCTCATAGAAAAAAAAGCGGATGGGCGATCCTTCCGGTTTAAATTTAAAGCGCCGGATAATCTGGCTAAATACATCGCCGAGAAAGGCTCTATTTGTATCAACGGCATCAGCCTGACGGTCAACGAGGTCAATGGCGCCGTGTTCAGTGTTAATATCGTGCCGCATACCTTGCAGGAAACTACCTTGGGCGATGCGACCGTAGGCAGCTTGGTTAATCTGGAAGTGGATTTGCTGGCGCGTTATATGGAGCGGTTAATGCAGGGCGAGGCGGCGGCTACAAGCCACGGCGGCATCACAGAAGAATTATTGCAAAAAAGCGGTTTTTTTGGTTAACAGCCGTAGGGGCTGGGCTTGTCCCCGCCCGTTTATTTATTAAGGGCAACCACAAGGGATTGCCCCTACAATTCAAAGGTAACATGAATACAATTGAAGAAATTATAGACGATTTGCGCCAGGGCAAAATGGTCATCATTATGGATGATGAAGACCGTGAAAACGAAGGCGATCTGTTAATGGCGGCGGCTTTTACCCGCCCGGAAGATATTAATTTTATGGCGCGGTACGGACGCGGCCTGATTTGTCTGACATTGACTTCCGAACGTTGCCAGCAGTTGCGCCTGCCGTTAATGACCAATGAAAACAAAACCGCGCATTCGACCAATTTTACCGTCTCTATCGAAGCGGCTACCGGCGTGACCACCGGCATTTCCGCCGCCGACAGGGCGCGTACCGTGCAATGCGCGGTGGCGGCGGATGCCAAAGCCGATGATCTGGTGCAGCCTGGGCATATCTTCCCGTTGATGGCCAAGCCCGGCGGCGTTTTAAGCCGGGCAGGGCATACCGAGGCGGGATGTGATTTTGCCCGATTGGCGGGCGTCGATCCTTCCGCCGTTATTGTTGAAATTCTCAATGAAGACGGTACGATGGCCAGACGGCCTGATTTGGAAGTGTTCGCAAAGCAGCACGACCTTAAAATCGGCACCATTGCCGATTTAATCCATTACCGTATCCAGCATGAAAACACCCTGGAACGCATCAGTGAGTGCGCGTTCCCTACCGAATTCGGCGAGTTTCGGCTCTATGCGTATCAGGACAAAAACGACAATAACCTGCACCTGGCTTTGGTCATGGGCCAGGTGTCGGGCGATGCGCCGGTTTTAGTGCGGGTACATGCGCGGAATTTGCTGGATGATGTGTTTTCATCCAAACGTAATGATTGCAGCGTTTCAATCCGTACCGCCATGCAGAAAATTGCCGAGGCTGGCTGCGGGGTTTTGGTGGTGATCAGGCAGAGCGAAGACAATAAATCGCTGGTGGAATTGATACATCGTTATCAACTGGAAGATAACGGCGTGACCAGCACAGAGTCTGTGCCGACGGCAGCGGATTGGCGTCTAACCGGAGCGGGCGCAAGAATACTGGCCGACTTGGGCGTCCATAAATTGAAAGTGCTGGGCACTCAGAAAAAATATGTCGGCTTATCGGGATTTGATTTGGAAGTGTCGGAGCATGTCGGCTGAAAGCTGTGTTGAAGAGAATTTTGTAATTTAAGTAGAGGGTCATAATGTCAGCAATAAAAACGTTTGAAGGAAATTTATTAGTACAGGGCGGTAAGTTTTGTATAGTCGCATCCCGTTTTAACAGTTTTATCGTTGAGCAGCTGGAAGCAGGCGCTATTGATGCCTTAGTGCGCCACGGCGCGGATAAAGCGAATATTCATCTCGTCAAAGCTCCCGGCGCTTTTGAGTTGCCGATGGTGGTACAACGCATCGCGGCAGCTAAAAAATATGACGCGATTATCGCCTTGGGCGCAGTGATACGCGGCGGCACGCCCCATTTTGAATATGTTGCCGGTGAATGCGTAAAAGGCTTGGCCAGCGTGTCTTTACAATATGATGTGCCGGTCAGTTTCGGTGTATTAACCGTAGACAGCATTGAGCAGGCGATAGAGCGTGCGGGTACCAAAGCGGGCAATAAAGGTGCGGAAGCCGCACTGTCCGCCATCGAAATGGTGAGTTTATTCAATAATCTGGAAGCCTGATGAGTCTAGCGCGTACCAATGCCCGTAAAGCTGCCGTGCAGGCATTGTATCAATGGCAGATGACAGGACAGAGTCTTATTGAAATTGAGCGGCAATTTGTAGAAGAAGAGCGCCTGAAAGACGCGCAAAAAAGCTATTTTACCGAGCTGTTTCACGGAGTACCTAAAAACCTGGCGGCGATAGATGAGGCCTTGAGCGAATTTGTCGACCGTCCGGTCGATATGATCGACCCTGTTGAGCGTGCAATTTTAAGAATGGGCGTTTATGAGTTGCTGCATCGGTTGGATATGCCTTATCGTGTGATCTTAAATGAAAGCATTAATCTGGCTAAGTGTTTTGGCGCTGATGGCAGCCATAAATATGTTAACGGCATTTTGGATAAAATAGCTCAGCAAAGAAGAGCGGTAGAAATTAAGGCACAAGGTGAAAGGCACAAGGTGCAAGGTTCAAGATGAAACTTTCTTTAGCCTAACATGCCACTGACTGAGTTTTCCCTTATCCAGCGTTTTTTTACCCGGCAGCGGGTAAAAAATCCATCGACGCGCTTGGGGATAGGCGATGATTGCGCGTTATTGTCAGTGCCGGACGGTTATGAGCTGGCGGTGACCACCGACACTATGGTGGAAAATGTGCATTTTTTTGCCGGAACCGACCCCGAGGAATTGGGGCATAAATTATTAGCTGTTAATCTAAGCGATTTGGCCAGTATGGGCGCTAAGCCTATTTCCGTGATGCTGGCATTAACCTTGCCGAAGGTGGATGAACCCTGGCTGTCGGGTTTTGCCCAAGGCTTTTTAGCACTTGCAGAACGCTATTCGGTGGATTTGATCGGCGGCGACACTACGTCCGGCCCGTTAACGCTGACGGTACAGGCGATGGGGTTGGTGCCCAAAGGCAAAGCGCTGAGACGTTCATGCGCAAAACAGGGAGATTTTATTTATCTGACTGGATCGTTAGGCGATGCCGGACTGGGATTAAAAATCATACGAGGCTATCACTGCGCCTATCCTGATGCGGCGTTGACGCGATTTAACCGGCCCAATCCGCAGGTAGCTGCAGGGCTGGCACTGATCGGCATCGCTAATGCCTGCATAGATTTGTCAGACGGCTTGGCGGGTGATTTAGGCCATATTCTTGAGCAAAGCCGAGTAGGCGCAAGGCTTGATTGGGAGGCGTTGCCGCTGTCCGATGCGGTACGCGCTTATATCTATGAGACCGGCGACTGGCTCATGCCGCTGACTGCCGGTGATGATTATGAGCTGTGCTTTACCGTCAGCCCGGAAAAAGCAGCTCAACTGACTATCGATTGCACCAAAATCGGCGTTATTGAAGCCGCACCGGGTTTACGCCTGTATAAGTCGGGCGCTGTCCAACCCTTAACAAGTAAAGGTTATGAGCATTTTTCTTAATACCCATTATGGTAAAAATAAACTGACACCCCGGCAGATTCTGTCCGATCCCGTGTTGTTTCTGGCTTTCGGCTTTGGATCAGGCTTGGCGAAGAAAGCGCCGGGCACCTTCGGCACGCTGGCGGCAATTCCCGTGTATCTTTTGTTTGAGTTAACCGACATACGGGTTTACAGCTTGCTTACGGTCATCGTGACGGTAGTCGGCGTATGGCTGTGCGGCTGGGCGGCGGAAAAGTTAGGCGAGCATGATTTCGGCGGCATAGTTTGGGATGAAATTGCCGGTTACCTGATAACGATGTGGCTAATTCCTTTCAGCTGGCAAACCGCCGTTGCGGGATTCATCTTGTTCAGGTTCTTCGATATACTCAAACCGTGGCCGATTAAATGGCTGGATCAGCATGTGCAGGGCGGCTTCGGTATCATGATCGATGATGTCCTGGCAGGGGTGTTCGCAGGCGCAGTTTTACTGTTAGTTATTGAGTGGGGTTGGATTAATTGACAGCGGACGAATGAAGCTTAAAGCAGTTATACGCCACACGACCTGCTCTGTCTTAAATTGTCGCCCCAAAAATACTAGACTATTGCTTTAATTAGTACCATTATACAATTTCGAAATAATATTTTGCCGCAGATCGTGGATTGTTAATCATTTAGGAATGTGCAT
>Ga0182021_10011636_pt1 | contig 10443 bp, 13 predicted proteins | sample 612E3MmetaG_FD_120493 | JGI IMG/M metagenome (GOLD analysis project Ga0182021, IMG submission 120493) | Permafrost microbial communities from Stordalen Mire, Sweden - 612E3M metaG (Illumina Assembly) | ecosystem: Environmental > Terrestrial > Soil > Wetlands > Permafrost | place: Sweden... | reverse complement strand
GGGCGCACGATCTGTCCCCTGTCCGATGCGGCCGCAATGCCCGTGGAGAGCTACATCAAAAAGTTTTACGATGAGTTTTCAGCTCACATACAGCAGCATCACTGCGTCGTAGCCTGAAAGGCGCCGCGCGATGCGCAAACCGGGATATCTGATTGACCGCCGGTTTCAACTCCATGATCCGGGCATCCGCCATCCGGAATCGCCAAGCCGACTCGTACACATCCAGCAGGCACTTGATGCTTATGGGGTGGAGGAGCGCTGGCGCCGCATCGATCCCCGTCCCGCCACCGCCGAACAGCTCGAATTCGTCCACAGCCGGAGCCACGTGGAGAAGGTGCGTAGAGCGGCGCAAATGGCCCCGGCCTATCTTGATCCCGACACCCCGGTTTCCGCAGGGAGTTACGATGCCGCTGTGCTGGCTGCAGGCGGAGTGCTCGCCTGTGTGGATGAGATTTGCAGCCAGAAAACCGACCGGGTCTTTGCATTCGTCCGACCTCCAGGGCATCATGCCGAACGCGATCGTGCTATGGGGTTTTGCCTGTTCAACAATGTCGCGCTCGCGGCAGCCCACCTCAGGCGGAAGCATCGGCTGGATCGGGTGGCCATCGTCGACATCGACGTCCATCACGGCAACGGCACACAAGCGATGTTTTATGAAGATCCGACGGTGCTGTTTGTCTCGACGCATCAATACCCGTACTTTCCGGGAACGGGCGCCTCGACGGAATTGGGCGCTGGAGACGGCTGGGGATATACCATCAATTTTCCGCTGCCTGGGGGTACAGGTGACGGGGTCTTTGTTCCGATCTATGCGCGCATCGTCTCGGCTATTCTCGATCAATTCCAACCGCAGTTTCTCCTGGTCTCGGCTGGCTTTGACGCGCTTCTCGGCGACCCGCTCGGGGGCTTGGCAGTAAGTGTTGCCGGATATGCCGCCGTTTGCGCCGCTCTGCTCAGGGCAGCCGAGCGATGCTGCGGAGGGAGGATCTGCTTCGTGCTGGAAGGAGGCTATAGCCCGGCCGGGCTCCGGGAATGCACCACTGCGTTTCTGGCGGAAATGGAAGCTGCGGATTCCCAAGAGCCTGCATTCTCCGAGGATCCCCTTTTTGAGATACTATCAAAACACGCCGAAGGAGAATTCGGAGAGCATTGGCACTGGTAGCATTGCATTGCGGAGTCTCACCGCCGATCTCTAAAACTCTTCTGGCATTGGCGTATCCAAGCAAATAGTGGGATATCCGGACCTGACCCTGTCCCCGGTACATGCTCTCCAGGGCTTGGTGAAGATCTCCTACTTTCCCTGCCCGGTGGAATAATTCCGGGTGATTTTCACCCCAAGGGCTGCTATCCTCTTCCTACCTGGAAAATGCGAATTATTATCATTCTAATTTTGTCCCGCCACCGCGTCATATATTTGTACCATTCAGCGACGACAGAGAAACATTGATGGCATCGCATAAGTCGTTGGACATATTCCTGGAAATTACCAGGCGCTGCAATCTCAAATGCATACACTGCACTTTCCCGCACGAATCCTCCGCTCCATTCGACATGGAGGTGAGCACGTTTGAACACATAGCACCCAGTGTACTCCCCAATGCAAGGTCCTTAATCTTGTACGGTGGAGAGCCCTTGATGCATCGCAACTTTTTTGCCGTTCTTGCCGCAATCAAAAAATACGAAATTCCTTTTGTCGGCTTCTTTACAAATGGATTATTGCTGGATGAAAATGCTGCAAAGGAAATCATTTCTTCCGGAATATATCGAGTACTTATTTCTATTGATGGTGCGACAAAGGCCACGTATGAATCTGTACGAAGGGGGGCAACATTCGAGGACTTGATTGCCAACGTAATTACGATGAATAGGCTCAAGGCACTCAACCATACCAGAATGCCACTTCTTGGCTTTAACTTTGTGATTATGCGGAGGAATTTGGCAGAAATGCCAATGCTGGTTGAGCTGGCGAGCTCTATGGACGCCGATCTTGTCAATTTTGCTCATCTTACCCTACACCCATGCCTGGGACTTGAGCGTGAAGTATTGCGAGGTGAAGAGTTGAAAGAAATTTATAACTCCCGTTTTGACAGGGCAGTCGAAATTGCCAAGTGCGAAGGCATTAGGATATTCGCGCCTCCAAAACTTGCAGCGGTAGCCGGAACTAAAACTCAGATGTGCCGACATTTAAAGAAATATTTGAATTCCGCAGCAGGACACGTAGGGACCGTATGGCCAATAATAGCAAGACAAAGTGCCCAATTGAAGCACAGGATGTTTCGCGGCAAATTCAATGCAGAAAAATACCATCTTTGTCGGACTCCGTGGGAGATTTTTGAGGTCAGAGCTAACGGGGACGTGCACACCTGTTTCTGCGGCAGACGGGGCGTTGTTGGCAATCTATTAAAGCAGACCTTTGACGAGATATGGGAAGGTGAGCAATTCCAAAGCCTGAGGAGAAGTTTAAGCGGCCTGTCTCGCATCGACAGGACCTGCAAGAAATGCCCTGATCGGTCAAGAAATATGCTCAGTTCGGGTGTTTTCCATGAGGGGATCTTCGGTGTCGACTTTTGGGGAAGTCCTCAGACCCCCAGAGAGTAATTACGCTGCGAATGGTTTATAGGATTCCTGTCCTGGAACACGCAGAAAAGTCAACTGACCTTAACACCACGATGCGTATTACTCTCCTCGGCGGTGAGGGCGGAGCTGCAAGACTCTGACACTACCCCTTTTTGTCTCTCGTGGATTTTTCGTTTGCTAAGTGTTAAGCTACAGGCTACAGTCTGCTGGTGAAAATACGGAACTTCACCCACAAGGGTCTGAAACGGCTCTACACGGAAGACAGCGTGAAAGGCGTGCCACCCGATACCATGGACAAACTACGGAAGATGCTTGCCTACCTCGACAACATGGAAGACCCCGAGGAACTGCGGGCGCTCACAGGTTGGAAGGTTCACACGCTGACCGGCGAACGCAAAGGAACGTGGAGCTTAAGCGTTACCCGCAACCGCCGTCTGACGTTTCGTATCGACAAAGCCGAGCGCGAAATCTGCGATGTGAATTTAGAGGATTATCACTAGCACTGGAGCCATTGCCATGCCTATGAAGAACCCGCCCCATCCGGGCAGTTTCATTCGGACGGAGATCATTGAACCATCTGGCCTGTCGGTCACGGCAGCAGCCGCCGCGCTTCAGGTTTCGCGCCCGGCTCTGTCCAGTTTGCTTAATGGCAAGGCCGACCTGTCGGGCAACATGGCGCTACGCATCGAGAAAGCTTTTGGCGTGAAGATGGACACGCTGATGAGAATGCAATCCGCCTACGACATCGCGCAGACGCGCAAACGCGAAAAGGAAATCCGTGTGCGGCGTATTCACACGCCAACCGAGCTTCACCCCTAGCGCCATTTGGGAATCTTTTGTCAAAAACAAAAGAAGGATTGCTGGCTGCAGGGATGTATCGCCAATTCCGGCGGCATATCCATTTTCGCGAGACCTGTATATTTCAAGTTCGGCGGACATTACGTGCGTAACGGGGAGCGCGATGCCGGAACAACGAAGCGGGCAGTTCGTTGTGGCTCCGATCAATCTTCAAGACGGGTGTAGTCATGATTGCTTTTGCCGATTGGTTTCCCCTCCTCCTGCTTGGGGGCCTCTTCACGACATTCGGTCTTCTGAAGGTCTACGGATTCAGGCACAACATCGTCGGAGGGGGCAGCAAGCCCTGGAGTACTCGATTACCTGGTTCCTGCCCGACGTGGAGCAAGCATTTGAACATCACCATGACGGTGCTCTTCCTCGTGATCGGGCTCTCGTTCCTATCAATCCTCGGCTGGCTTCTTCTCACCGCAGCCCGGCGATGAGGAGTCGACAAATCGGTGAACAGCGCTGCCATGAACCCGGGGCAGGCTCTCGGAGCTGCCGAACGAGCGAATGGAGCCAGCGCGCCGGTTGTCCTGTGTAATCATGCCGCCAATTCGGGAGTTGCATAGCCTGTCCCCCGAATCAAGCATTGAAAATCTTGATGCCGGCCGCGCGGCAGGCTTTCTGTAGTGCGCCGTCCAGAGTGGCCAGCGGCACTCCTTGCCGGATTGCCACATCAAGATATGCCGCGTCGTATGCCGAGAGATCGTATTCCCGCGCCAGCGGCAGTACACCATTTACGGTATCGGCGACCGTTTGTGAATGCTCGATAATCGTCAGGCCTCCCAGCAGCTCCACAAAGCGATGCACATCCGGTTTCTTCACACGCTTGCGCCGTTCGGCCACCACCACCGCATTTGTAATTTCCAGGGCCCATACGGCTGGCACGATCATCGTTCGGTCTTCCAGCGCCACAAGCACCCCATCCGCGTATGCGCTCGCCTCGTCAGGAAAACACCAGGCGAGCGCTACAGAGGCATCAACCACTATCCCGTTCACGATCGCCGTCCTTCGTTAACCATCTCGCGGACGCTCATGGAATCAGGCTTAATCCGCTTGCGCAGCGCCCGCATTCCCTCCACGATTTCCCGGTGGGTCAATTTGGAGCCTGTATCTTCGACGGGAACCAGCATGGCTGCAGGAACCCCGTGTCTTGTGATCGTGATCTTTTCGCCCTGCTTTACCCGGTCCAGCAGTTCAGACAGATGTGTTTTGGCCTCAAAGGCCCCCACCGAGTCCATTTACCCTCCAATACAACTAGTTTAAACTAGATTAATGGTATCTCAAAAACACCGTCTGGTCAAATCGCCCGCGCGGGGAGTGATGTCAAGCTGCGTAGGGTACTTATCATGGCTCATGAGGAAACGAAGCGATGATACAATAGTCTTACCCATGATTAGGTGGTTTGCGCGGAGGGCAGGTCATGATCAGAGAGCCGGCGGTTGCAGGTCAGTTCTACTCCGCGCACCCGGAGGGGTTGCGCAAGAGTGTTCTTTCATTTGTAGGCTCGACTGAGCCATCTCTCCCTGCAATGGGAGTCGTGGCACCCCACGCGGGTTTTATGTATTCCGGTGCGGTGGCAGGCGCTGTCTACCGTGCGGTAAAGCTGCCGAAGCGCTTTATCATTATGGGACCCAACCACACGGGCAAGGGTGTAGCTCTCTCGCTTTACCCAGAGGGCCAATGGCGCACTCCTCTGGGGCTGGCCGCCATCGACGAAGAGTTGAATCGTCTGCTCGCGCTCGAGTGCAGTCTGCTCATCAAGGACAAAGCGGCGCACGCACGCGAGCATTCGATTGAAGTTCAGCTTCCTTTTCTTCAGTTATTGGCGGATTCGCCCAGTTTTGCGGCCATCTGCGTAGGCACCACCGACTACGTTGCGCTCGAGGCTTTGGGACATGCTCTGGCGCGTGTTGTCCAGTCTGCAGATGAGCCGGTGCTTCTGATCGTAAGTTCCGATATGAGCCACTATGAGCCGGCCGAGGTCGCCTCCCGCAAGGATGGATATGCGATTGACTGCATCCTGAAGGTGGATCCGCGCCGTCTCTATCAGACGATCTTCGAAAAGGACGTCTCCATGTGTGGCTTCGCCCCTGCGGTAGCTCTTCTGACCGCTTGCCGCGACCTGGGCGCCTCGAAAGGACAGCTGATCCGTTACGCCAACTCGGGAGACGTCAGCGGCGAGTACACGAAGGTAGTCGGTTATGCCGGCATCGCCATTCTCTGAACGCTTGCGCGGGCGATATGGTTTTATCTTCTTTTTTTGCGGGGGCTTTTCTGTTGCGGGAGCAAGGCCTCGCGGCTGGCACGGTGACTGTGGCAAATGGCAACCGCCAGGGCGTCCGCGGCGTCATTCGGGGTAGGGATCTCCGGCAAATCCAACAGAAGCCGGACCATCATCTGTACCTGGCTTTTCTCCGCGCGTCCGTAGCCGACGAGCGCGCTCTTGATTTCAAGGGGAGAGTACTCGTAAACGGGGAGTCCCTGCTGCGCGGCGACCAGGAGCGCTATACCGCGTGCATGGCCCAGTTTGAGGGCGGACTGCACGTTGGCCGCATAAAACACCCCTTCGACCGCAACGGCGTCGATCGCCTCTCGTGCCAGAACTTCCCTCAGTTGATCGTGGATCTCCAGCAGGCGTTCATGAAAGGGTCGGCGCTTCGAGGTTCGGATTGCGCCGAAGAGAATGGAGGAGTGTCTGGATCCATCCGACTCGATGAGACCGTATCCGGTGATTTCGCTGCCGGGATCGATTCCCAAGATTCTCATCGGAAAGCATGCTCACGAAGCTTCCTGGAGAGCAGCCTCATCGACATCGAAGTTTGACCACACGTTTTGAACATCTTCTTGATCTTCGAGGGCCTCCATGAGTTTCAGCATGGTTTGCGCTTCCCTACCCTCGAGTTTGACATAATTCTGGGGCAGCATGGAGACTTCCGACGCGGCCATCGGGATCTTGTCCGCTTCCAACGCAGTTTTCAAATGTTCGAAGCTCTCGGGACTGGAAAAGATCTCGAAATTGTCGCCATCCTCGCGCATGTCGTCGCCGCCGTTGCTCAGAACGATATCCATGAGCTTCTCTTCGGAAGCCGCGGCCTTCTCGACCACAAAGTAGCCTTTCCTGTCGAACATCCAGGCGACGCAGCCGGATTCACCGAGGTTTCCTCCATTCTTGGCGAGAATATGCCTTATCTCGGCGACCGTGCGGTTCCGGTTGTCGGTCAGGACGCGCATAAAGATGGCGGCTCCCCCAGGCCCATACCCCTCGTAGTTCACCTCTTCGTACGTAATGCCGGGAAGCTCCCCCGTGCCGCGCATGATGGCGCGCTTGATGTTCTCGGCAGGCATGTTGGCTGCCTTGGCCGTGTTCACTATGAGACGCAGCCTGGGATTCGAGTCGAGGTCCCCGCCGCCATTGCGCGCGGCCATCGTCATTTCCTTGATCAGGCGGGTGAATATGCGCCCGCGCTTGGAGTCGGTTGCCGCCTTTTTATGCTTAATAGAATGCCACTTTGAATGACCCGACATAAGAACACTCCTTTTTCACAGAGGATCCTGTCATTTTAGCATAGATGCTGCTACTTTGTATCTTTCGGCCTCAAGCTTGATGTGGACCTGGACTTGGACCTCGACCTGGACGTGGACTTGGCCCTGGACAATCTTGTAGTGGACACATCTTCGATAGCATCCCAATGGATAGGCCTGCTGGGTCGCCCAAAGCACATAGAGTGGGGGCAAAGGCAATGGCAGCTGCAATCGGCGGGAAACAGACGGCGGCATGCAAAAGTGGTATTCGGGCAGCATGGTCCAGGTCTACGTCCAGGTCCAAGTCCACGTCCAGGTGCCAAGCCGGTGGAAGAGCCGTAAGACAGAGGAACCCATGAAACCTCGGCGCAACATTAAACTTGTGTTGGGGTTTGATGGAACCGCTTATCACGGCTGGCAGATTCAGCGCGGTCATCGAACCATCCAGGGCGAGCTTCGGAAGGCAATCCGGCAAATTACAGGAGAACAAACAAACCCGTTCGGCAGCGGGAGAACCGATGCGGGAACGCACGCGCGCTCTTTTGTCGCCAGTTTCGAAACCTGCTGCACAATTCCGCCTCGAAATATGGTGCGCGCACTCAACAGCAAACTACCGCCCGACATTCGAATCCTCTCGGCGCACGACGTTCCATCGGAGTTCCATGCCAGGCGCAGTGCCCGATCCAAGATATATCGGTACCAGATCTACCGCGGTGCGGTGATGCCACCTCATCTCGCGCGCGAGCATTTTCATTACCCTTATGCCATCGAGGTCGGAATCATGATGCGGGCCGCACGGCTGTTCGAGGGCGCACATGATTTTGCCAGTTTCGCCGCAAGAGGAGGGAAACGGGAAAGCACCGTGCGCCATATCTTCAGCTGTCGGTTGCAGAGTGCGGGGCACCGGCTGACGATGACCGTGGAGGGGAACGGGTTTCTGCACCATATGGTCCGCAACATGGCGGGCACGCTTCTCGAATTGGGGCGCGGTCTCATTGCATGGGACGAGTTTCAGGCTCTGTTTGAGCGGAGGGACCGCACGTTGGCCGGCTTTACGGCGCCGGCGCGCGGACTTACCCTGATTCGGGTCAGGTACTGATCCGCCGAAGATCCGCAGGCCCGGATGCAGCAGGCTTTACGAGAAAATCTTCCACTATTTCGCAGATATCCGAGTTTCTGTTACCATGGAGCCCGCAGCGAGGTTCCATTTTGTATGAGTGAAAAGACCTACCTTGCCAAGCCGGGAAGTGTGGAGGAGAGTCTTCTCAAGAGGATCGATCGGCTGTGCCTTCCGAGACACGTGGCCGTGATCATGGACGGGAACGGCCGTTGGGCGAGAGAGAGAAGACTGCCCAGAGTGGCCGGACATCGCGCCGGCATCGATTCCGTGCGGGAAATCGTCGAGGTTTCCGCGCGCCTGGGGTTGGAGGTTCTGACGCTCTATGCGTTCTCAGTAGAAAACTGGAAGCGCCCGCAGGCAGAGGTGCGGACTTTGATGAGTCTGCTAAAAGAATACATCCGGCGTGAGCTGGGACGGCTGGTCGATGCCAATATTCGGTTTCTTGCAATAGGAAGGGTCGATGAACTCGCCCCTTCGGTGCGCCGCGAGGTGATTCACGCGATGGAAGTGACACGCGACAACACGGGCATGATTCTCAATGTCGCACTCAACTATGGCGGACGCGCCGAAATCGTGGACGCCTTCAACAAGCTGTTGGACCGGCAGAACGGGCACGGCGGGCCGGTCACGGAAGCGTTGATTTCAAAGTCCCTGTATACCGCTGGTATTCCGGATCCCGATTTGCTGATACGGACCAGCGGGGAAATGCGGCTCAGCAATTTCCTTTTGTGGCAAGTCGCCTACTCCGAGATTTATGTCACGCCGACTTTCTGGCCCGATTTCAGGCGCAGGCATTTTTTCGAGGCTGTCCTCGACTACCAGAAGCGGGAAAGGCGTTATGGCGGGATCAGGGACAAGGCCAGGCCATGAGGGTCAAAAACAGATGCTCTTGCGCATAATCTCAGCCCTGGTGCTCATCCCCGCCGCACTCGCCGCGGTCTTCTTCGCTCCTCCGGTCTACTACCTGGGCGCCATCGGAATCGTTGGATCGTTGTGCCTATACGAATACACCCACTTAACGCAAAAAATGGGCTTACGAGCACAGCTCTGGTTCTGTTTCGCAGGCTTCTGGGTTCTCCTCATCGGATTTCAGGCGCCGCGTTTCCAGATAGAAATGATGATTGCTGGCGTTGTCGTCGCCGCGTTCCTGGCAGCGATGTGGCGGCAGGATTCGATGCATGATCGCGTGCTGGGATTGATGGCCAACCTGCTGGGGATCTTCTATCTGACATTTTCGCTTCATTCCGCCTATGACGTCCGTTTCAGCTTTGGCGAGCATGTGGGTCTGGAATGGACTCTTACACTGCTTGTTGTGATCTGGACCGGAGACACGGCGGCTCTCATGGCGGGAAGGAGATTTGGGCGCACACCGTTCGCATCCCAGCTCAGCCCGAAGAAGACCAATGAAGGCGCGGTGGCCGGCCTGCTGGCGGGCATAGCTGTAGCCGCATTGCTGCGGTACGGTTTCTTCACAGATCTCCCCTGGCGGCATGTGCTGGCCAGCTCGCTTCTTATCGGCTTGTTCGGGCAGCTCGGCGATCTGGCCGAATCGATGCTGAAGCGCGCCGCGGAGGTGAAGGAAAGCTCAAATCTGATCCCCGGCCACGGAGGCGTGCTGGACCGCATCGACAGCCTGCTTTTCGCATTTCCCGTCCTCTGTCTTTATCTGCAGCAGATTTATCCAGGCGGTAAGTGAGGGTGGTACGCAGCGGACAGATCCGCTACAATAACCCTTTTGAATTCCGCACGTGAGGCGGTTTTTTCATGAAATGCGTGTCCATTCTCGGTTCTACTGGTTCCATTGGAACGAATGCCCTCCGGGTAATTACCGGCTTTCCGGATGCGATGCAAGTGGTCGGATTGGCTGGAGGCAGGAATGTGGCCCTTCTAGCAGACCAGGTGGAAGCATTGCATCCGCAAATCGCGTCGAGCCAGGATGAGAGCGGTGTGCGTGAATTGGAGTCGATTCTGCGGTATCGAGGCTATCCTTTGGAGCGGACTCGATTGGTTCACGGTGTGGAGGGCATGGTTGAAGTGTCGTGTCATGCCGAGACCACGATCGTTTTGTCTGCCATCACCGGAGCCGCGGGACTGATCCCGACCTGTCGGGCGCTCGAGAGCGGAAAGACCATCGCCCTGGCCAACAAGGAGACGCTGGTCATGGCCGGCGAGGTGATGATGCGGACCGCGCGGGAACATGCAGTGCCGATTCTTCCGGTCGACAGCGAACACAACGCGATTCACCAGTGCCTTCGCGGCACGCAGCCGCGCGAGGTCAGGCGCTTGATCCTGACCGCTTCCGGCGGGCCTTTCCGTGACACACCCAAGGAGAGATTTGCAGATGTAACCCGTGAAGAAGCCCTGAACCATCCAACCTGGCG
>Ga0182021_10011635_pt1 | contig 10443 bp, 11 predicted proteins | sample 612E3MmetaG_FD_120493 | JGI IMG/M metagenome (GOLD analysis project Ga0182021, IMG submission 120493) | Permafrost microbial communities from Stordalen Mire, Sweden - 612E3M metaG (Illumina Assembly) | ecosystem: Environmental > Terrestrial > Soil > Wetlands > Permafrost | place: Sweden... | reverse complement strand
CTTTAATGTTGACCACAATTCCTGCAATTCTTCTTTTGGAACAGGCCATACAGGAGGTTTTCCCAATCCTAATAATAAATGATGATGGACTGCAATGGGTTTCATTTTCTTTCCATCTTTGTCAAGCAAAGCATTTTCTTTTATCTTAAGTGCAACTTCTCTTGCAATTACCTGCGCTTTTCTCTGGTCCAATCCAGCATGAGGTAAATTTATTCCCTGTGCAAATATATCTGCAACCTGCATTGAAGGATATATTAATTTTGCAAAATCAACAGCCTCTCCCTCTTTTCTTCCAAGAATTGTTATGCTTCTCATCATTCTTGCAAGAGTTATGTTCTTGCTTATATCAACCATAGTTACCCAGTAATTATCATTGTTATGATACAAGTCAGAACCAAGAACAAATTTAAGCTTCTTAGGATCTCCACCGAGGCATTTCAAGCTAGCTTCCATTCCTTCTTTGAAATATTCTACAGCAACTCTCTTTATTGTTTCTCTATCTCCCCCAAGCTTATCATTTATCCAACTATGCCAGTCAGCTAAAAATATAGAGCATTCAATTCCTGCATCCATAAAGTCCTTTACTTTAGACATGCACATAAGCCCTGTTCCCAAATGTATTTTTCCAGAAATCTCAAATCCAATGTAATGCTTTATTTTTATTCCGCTTTCCAAAAGAGCCTTCAAATCTTCCTCAGTCATTACTTCTTCTGTGTTTCTTTTTATTAAATCAAAGCGTTTTTGCGTGTCCATTTTAATAAACGAATAATATATTTAATTATTTATAACTCTTTCTAAGAATATAATTCTTCATTATATAATCTAATCTTGTTTACTTCTTCTGTGCGTCAGCGCCTGAACTTGTTTTCACTTTAACACCTAATTCACCAAGTCTCTTTATATGAGCCTGCATAACACTCTCAATCTGCGCAACCATTCTTATCATTTCGTTCCTTTCATTTACAAGTGTATTTAAAGAACCCTGATGAAATCCTATTTCCATTTCTTTAGGCATTTCAGGAGCTTCTTTTGCTTTCTCATCTTTTCCAAGAGCTTTTTCAAGATTGTCCTTTTTTATTTCTACCATTATTTAATAAAAAATAATTAGTATTATAAATGTTTTGCTCACATTCCAAAGCAAGACTTATACTTCATCATTCCAGAATATTTCAAAAGAAGTCTTGTTGTGCTAAGAGAACTTTCCATCCACATTTCTCCTTTTGAATTTGCAGCAGTAATTACTTCACATAAATTTGCTCCGTTTAATTGATCTATATATCTTGCATGCATTATAAGAACCATATCGGGTGTTCCGCTTGTTACTATTCCTGTTTTTCCTATAAGAATATCTGGTTGCCATATTCTTTCACCAAGATAAAAATCATAAAATCTTAGGGCAATTACTGAATTACTTGGAAGATCTTTTATCATTGGGCTTCCCATTATAGTTTTGCTTATCATATCTCTCTGTGCATCTGTAATAGTAGGTCTTACTGGAGCAGCTACACAGGCATTACAAGGTCCACCACAATCAACTCCTGTTTCTCCTTGATTTGAAATTCCATCAGTACAACTAGCTGGACAAGCTGAGCAAGGTCCACCACAATCAACGCCTATTTCACCTTGATTTTGAATTTTATCGGTACAAGTTGGACAAGGAGCACATATCCCCCCACAATCTATTCCTGTTTCATTTTGGTTTTTTATTCCATCAGTGCAATCAGGTGGACAAGCACTACACGGTCCACCACAATCAACATGTCTTTCACCCTGATTCTGAATTTTATCTGTACAAGTTGGGCAAGCAGGACAAATTGTTCCCCCACAATCAATAGCTGTCTCATCCTGATTTAAAACCCCATCCGAACAGGTCGGTGGACAAACAGTACTACACGGACCACCACAGTCAATCCCTCCTTCACCCTGATTTAAAATTCCATCAGAACAAGTTGGTGCAGGAGTATTTTCTACCTGAGCTGCCCCATCTTTTCCGTTTTCAGTTCCTGGTCCTTGCACATTTCCATTTATCTGTACTTCATGAAATTTGTTTATTATAAAGAAACAGATAACGAATACAGCAAGCACACCAAAGACAGCAATAATTTCTCTGCTTGGTCTCCACTTGCTTTTCTTTTCCTCTGCTTTTTTATTCTCTTTTTTCACCTTTTGCCCTTTACTCTTTTTCATCTTGTATATTATAATAAATATGGTTTATAATTATTTTTATTTTTCAAGGAGTTTAATAAGTTCCTTAAGCATCCTTATATGCCTGTCTTCATCCTTCTTTATCTTCTCAATTACGTCCACAAGCTTGAAATTACTAAAAGTAAGTATATCATTCTCATAACTCTTTCTTGCAGTTATTTCAACTGCTAGTAAATCTTTCACTCCCTCAAGAAGTTGTTTTTTAGTATTCAGTTTCTCCATTGTTAAGAACGTAATTGATTAAATTATTAAAAGCGCTGGCATGCATTTCAGAATCATGGCCTATAATATTAAAACTTGCTATTATTATCTTTTTTTGCTCTTCGCTTAAATCATTTATTCCATCCAAAGAGATAACATAATAATTCAATAAGTCATTGGCAATTTTCTCTTCGTAATCTTTCTCCTTGTTTAATCTATCAAGAGCCTCTTTTTGATTTACCACGAAATATTCTATTCATGGGGGTTTATATTTATTTTTATTATCCAAATTAAGAATATTTATATATTAAAAAACATTTTATATAATATGAGGGAAACAAAAGAGGCATTGGAATGGATTGTGAAAATATTACGTAAAAATAAAATTCCATTTGAGGTAACAGGAGGATTTGCCTCAAGAATATATGGCTCAAAAAGAATTCTTGCAGATATAGATATAGAAGTTCCGGATAAATCAATACCTGAAATACAAAAACTTACAGAGAGATATATAATTTATGGTCCAAGAGAGTACAAGGATGATAATTTTGACCTTCTTCTAATGACTTTAAATTACAAAGGACAAAAAATAGACATTTGCGGAAAAGATTCTGAAAGAATTTACGATAAGAGTAAAAATAAATGGATTAATGAAAAGACAAATATTTCAAAAGCAAGAATGAAAAAAGTTAAGGATTTGATTGTTCCTGTTGTTCCTCTTAAAGATTTAATTTCTTACAAAAAAGAACTTGGAAGAAATGTGGATAAAGAAGATGTAAAAGTTCTTGCAGTTAAACTTACAAAATTCCCGTATAAAATTGCAGGTGTATTCTTTTTCGTCTTTGGAATTCTCTTTCTTTTGAATTCCAAATTAAATTTTACAGGGGCTTTTATAGGAAGTAATAATATCCCTTCCTCATTTAATTTAATCTTAGGAATTGCATTTATTCTTGTTTCATTTATTTTATTCGCTTTTACAGGAAAATTAGAAGATAGTCTAACTGCGGTTGAAGAAATGGAACTAAAGAGAGGAACACCAGTTATAATTGATACAAATTATCTCATAGAAGTATGCAAAAACCAAGATGAATACAAAAATTTAATGAGCTTTGTAAAAGACAGATATAATTTAGGAAAACCTGTAATAGTTCCAAAGAGCGTATTTAACGAATTTAAATTTCTGTCAGGAGATGAAGGAGAAAAAACAAGAATAAAAACCCTTAAGGAAACACTATCCAAATGTGCAACCACTCTTGAAGATATAAGGGGAGAAGTATGGGAAAATTCAGATGTAAAGAGAAGATCAATGAGAAAGGCAGAGGAACTTCTTCATCAGACTCCCAAATATTTTGCATATCAGTTTCTCTCTGAAATTAATAAAGGTGAACACCCAACAATAGAAAAGTTTATAGGAAAATCAAGAGGTAAGATGAGCAATGCTTTCACCGAGGGAAAATATGAAGAAAATATTCATAATGCTGTAAGAGAATATAGTAGGATAAGTGCTAAATCAGGGGCCAATGCAAAAATGAATTTTATGAATAACTACAATGTGAGTCCAGCAGATGTGGATGTTCTTTCAGGAGCAATATATCTTAAGGAAGTTCCAGATATTCTTGGAGGAAAGCCTCTTAATGATATAGAAGTAATAACAAAAGATTCACATCTTATAGATTCCTTAAAAATGTTCAACAGTGCTAATCCTTCAGAAGGCCAGATTAGAGTTAAAGAAAGGGTTTAAGCCTTCCATTTTCATTTATAGATAAATAAGAGCAAAGATTAAATTTTTCATTTTCTAATTGAAATAAAGCAGGATATCCACCTTTTACACATCTGAGTATCTTCTTAATTTCTGGATGTTGTTCATTTAATGAAATGAAATTCTCTTTTGACATTTTTGCATTTCCATAACTAAAATAAGGAACAACAGGCGTTTCTCTTTTGTTTATATTTGAGATATTTTTTATATCTTCTATATCTAAGAGCACATCAAAAAGAATTCCAGATTTCATATCAAGATATTTTTTTCCAGTAAGTATTTGACCGTCTATATTTCCATTTTTCATTTCATTTATAAGTTCAGTTGAAACAAGTGTAGTCAAGCCAAAACCCTTGTCTCTGGCTGTAATATATTTATCCAAGGTACTTTTTATCTTTGAATTAACAATATCGCTTTCCAAAGGTACCATAAATGTAGATGAGTTCTCTTTTATTGCCTCCAGAATCTTGCCTACATTTGCCCCCATATTTTCAAGATCATAAAAAGAAGAAAATAAAGTAAGAACTCTAGTTTCATATGCTTTGTTAATTTCAATTCCATTTTTATACAGATTTAGAAATTCTTTATAGCTTATTCCTGCATGCCTTCCCAAAAAAGAATCTGCCTTTTCTATTTTCCCTTTCATAAAATTTTGTTCGTTTAATAGATTAATAAAGATTTATGTAGAATTATATAGAATACGAAAACATTTATTAACGTTTTTTATCTATAGACTATACTATGAAAGACGTGATTTCAGATATACTCATTAAAGCCATTAAGAAAGAAGGAGTTTCTCTCAAAAAGGAAGAAATAGAGAAATTCATAGAGATTCCCCCATCACATGAAATGGGAGATTATGCCTTTCCGTGTTTTTTTCTTGCAGGAAGATTAAAAGCTTCTCCACAGACAATAGCCATTAAAATTAGAGAGAATATACAAAATTATCCAAAGGATTTTGAAGATATACAAACCAGCGGACCTTACATAAACTTCTTCCTTGACAGAAAAACAATGGCTCTTAATCTTATTAAAGAAATAAAATCTATTGGAGAAAAGTATGGGAAATCTAATTCTACAAACCAAAACACTATGGTTGAATTTCCTTCTCCAAACACAAACAAGCCACTTCATCTTGGACATTTAAGAAACATGACAATTGGAGAGAGCGTTTCAAGAATGCTTGAATTTTCAGGAGATAAAGTAATAAGAGCAAATTTAAACAATGATAGGGGAATACACATATGCAAATCAATGGCTGCATATGAATTTTACGGAAAAGGTAAGACTCCGAAAACAGAAAATAAAAAATCTGACCACTTTGTTGGAGATTTTTATGTAATGTTCAATAAAAATGAAAAAACAAATGAGAAAATGGAAAAAGAATCTCATGATCTTCTTCTTAAATGGGAAAATGGAGATAAAGAAGTCGTTAAACTCTGGACAATGATGAATAAATGGGCCTTGGATGGGTTCAAACAGACATACTCAAGATTTGGAATAAAGCACGACGTTGAATTCTTTGAGAGCGAAATATACAAAAGTGGAAAAGAAATAGTTGAGAAAGGACTGAAAGATAAAATACTTGTAAAGAAAGAAGACGGAGCAATTGTTGCTGATTTAAGCAAAGAAGGATTAGGAGAAAAAGTTCTTCTTAGAGCAGACGGAACATCAATATACATGACTCAGGATTTGTATTTAGCTAAATTAAAATACGACCAATACAAATTAAACAAATCAATTTACGTCGTTGGTAATGAACAGGATTATCATTTCCAGGTTTTATTTACTATATTAAAAAAATTAGGATTTAACTTTTCAGGATTGCATCATCTTTCATATGGGATGGTTAATCTTCCAGAAGGAAGAATGAAATCAAGGGAAGGAACAGTTGTAGATGCGGACGATTTAATTGACGAGGTGCAAACTCTTGTAAAGAAAGAACTTCAATCAAGAGATAAAATGTCTTCAAAACTTCTCCAAGAAAGAAGTCTAAAAATTGCCTTAGCTGCAATAAAATATATTCTTCTCCGAGTTGATACAAAGAAAGATATGATTTTCAATCCTAAGGAATCTATAGACTTTGAAGGAGATACAGGACCATACATTCTCTACAGCTATGCAAGAGCCTGCAGTATACTTAAGAAATTAAAGAAACCTGCAAAACCTCTTCCACTTGAAGAAATGGAAGACAAAGAAATAGTTCTTGTAAAAAAACTTTCAGAGTTTAAAGACATACTTGCAAAATCTCTCAAAGAATTAAATCCTTCTCTCATGGCAAATTACACTTACCAACTCTCTCAAATATTCAATGAATTTTATCATGAATGTCCAGTAATTAATTCTCCAAAAGAAGCATTTAGAATAGACTTGGTGGTTGCATTCAAACAAATATTAAAGACTTCCCTATATCTTCTTGGAATAGAGCCTCTGGAGAAAATGTAAAATTTAAATTTCTATTTTATAATATACCTTACAAGAACCCCAAGCAATATTATTAAAATTATTAATAAAATCCACCAATAATGAGAAATTATTTCTACAGGGGTCTCTTCTTTTGTTGTCACACTCTCATTCACAGATGTATTTTCTTGATTAGTTGATTCATTTTCATTGGAGATATTTTGTTTTATTGCATCAAATTCTTTGTATTCTTCATATTTTTTTGAATAAAAGCTAACATCTATCTCTAATTTTTTTGTCACATTTTCATCATAAATTTCTATCTTAGTTGCGTTGTCATAGTAGGGAATAAGTAAAGTAAAGTTAACTTTATTTAAAATTAATTCGCTCTCTCCATAAATTGTCCCATTTTTATCTATTTTCTCATATACTTCTGTATTTGGAACATCAAAGTAACCAATATAAATTACGTTATCCTTATGATCTGAGAGAGTAAGTGCATATTTTCCGTAAGAATTGTCTATTATCTCTTTGGATTGTTCTATGTTGTTAGATAAAAGATTTAATTTTCCATTATTATAATTAAGATTTAGGTTGTAGTAAGTATTTATGCTGGCTGCAGAAATAATTCCAATTAGGAAGAGACACAAGGTAAATGTTAAAATTATTTTTTTCATGTTCTTTATCTTATTTTGCAGCATTAAGAATAGCTTGATATTCACCCCAAGATATATATTTATATTCATACAATAAATCCAATTTTGCTCTGTAAACAGAACTATATGGATTATCTGCACTCAAAAGAGGTTTGAAGAATGCTGGATCTGATATCTTCTCATTAAAAGTTGCAATATCCTCATTAATATTCTTTGCTCCATAGGCTCGCACATATCCTCCAGCAGCCTCTCCAGCGTAAACGTCTTTAAAATCACCAGTGTATACAGTATATCCATCTTTTGTGTCTTTTGATTTATCATATTGTCCAGAGACACCCAACCACTCACCTACAATTCCAACGTTAGAATTTTGTTCAATAGAAGACATTTGATTGTATAATGAAGAATAATCTTTTATCAATGAATTGTATTCCCTTCTTTGTGAATAGCTCATTTGACTGGATTCACTCATTTCAAGAATTTGCTTTAGTACAGCATCTCTTTCTTGTTTTATAGAGTCATATTTATCTCCCAACATATCTTCGGAAATTTCAAATGTTCTCAAATGAGAGACTTCATGTCTGAAAGTATCTAAATTATATGAATCGCTGCTCTCTTTGAAAACAATTTTATTTACTCCCCCAAGTGCATAAGCTTCAGCAACTTTACCTGCAGTGTTCACCTCCGCAGTTGATATTTCAATTTCCTTCACTGCATTCTGTTCTTCAGGAGTTATCACATTCCAATAATCTCTTAATCTTCCCAAGACCATCTGCTTCACTCCACCAGTGGTTAGTTCACTGAATTTAAGATCAAATGTAACTGGTTTGCCTAGTAGATTATCAATATTATTTTCATCAAGATAGTTATATTCCAATTTTGCAGAAAATTTAACATCCAATCCCTCATAATCTGCGAAATATTCTTCTTCATTATTAGGTATCATTGCCATTCTGTTAAAATTATCTACCATCATTTTTGAATCAGTATATCCGGGCATTTTACTTTTGTATAAAATTTCTACAGGAGAAGTTGTTGATGTTTCAGGATAATCATTTTTAGACATACCAAACATACCATCCTCAAAAGAGATAGTTTTTCCATCTTCAGTAATATCAGCATTGCCAGTAAGAATATTAAGTTTGGGTATTAATTCTGTACCGCTTCTAGAGTCAAGCTCAATTTTTGAGTCTTTGGCAGGGAATATATTAAAAGCATCTCCTTCTTCCATGTTTACGTAAGGATTATTTCTATCAAACATAACTGCACAGGTATATATATCCTCATTGGAGGATAATGTTAATTTATCTTTTGTAAATACTAAAGAATCTTTTGTTGGATCCACATTTTTATCAAATCCAAAATAAAGACTATTTTCGCTATTTGTAGAAAAAGTCTTAGAATAAACCCCATTTATATTAGCCTTTTGATTTCCTCTAATGAATGAGTTTCCTTTTCCATCAAAATTTAAATCGCCTTCTCTTAAGTTATATCCACTAGATACTTCTACATTAGTCCCTTCTATAGATATAGGTTTCACAACATTCTTTATTTTGCTATTTTCTAGTACAAGTACACTTTGTTTTGCATTGTTATAATCCACAACAGAACCCGATTCTGTGCTAAAGCTTACCCCGTTAATAGTATACTCGCTTGCTGCACTTGTCTTAAAGCTTGCTCTAGAAACATCACCCGCATTGGAATTAAAGTCTATATAAGCAGGATTATCCTTTGAATTTGGAACTATATTTTCAAATTTATTTCCATTTACATTTATCTTGCTATCTTTACCCATAAAAGTTATTTGATTCACATTTGTTGCAATCTGAACATCTTTTCCATCACTTAGAATAATTTGATTATCCTCTCCTTTATTGAATATTATCCTGCTTTTTTCATTAAGAAAAGAAAGTATACCCTTAGAAGAGACATCTATCCCCTCCCCGAATATTTTTCCTTCTTTATATCCAAGAGATTTACCAATATCAATCAGATTAGCATCTGTTTCTGATGAAGTAGTTGTAGTTGTGCTGGTTGTACTCCCAGTACTATCTGCAGATATTACAAAATTAACATTAACAGTAAATATTAAAATAAGAATTGTGCATAAGAAGATTGTCTTATATCTCGACTGCATATACATATTCGTAATCCTCCTCGTTTATACGTGAATTCTTATCTCTAAAGATTATTATAATTGTATTTTTATTATAATCCAACATTTCTACATAAAAGTCGTTTTTTTGAGCAATATCATATAAGCAACTCATGCAAATACCTTGTTGGCTAGAATTTAAAACTTCAGAAACAGAATCGTAAATTAATCCAAGTCTTAAAGGTATTTCTTCTTGAAAATCTTTTATTACTAATACTTCATTCCCCCTTGAGATTGTTATAGGATAAGTTACTTTTAGTACAACTTTATCATTTAAAATAGTAGTTTTAACACTTATGTCTCCTTGAGATATATTATAACTTTTAAAATCTACAAAATTCTTCGTACAATAGAAGAGATTTGCTCTAATAAAGAGGGAAATTTGACTTTCTATCCCTTCCTTTGAAGGCATTATATTTTTTTTATTTAAGTAATAATAAGGTATTCCTGAGTTGGTTGATGTGCTTGGAGGAAAATAATATCCACCATTCTGTCCAATTTGAGATACTGCATTATCTCCTATTTCTCTTATACATTCATCTACAAAATTGTATACCAAATCTGAATTTAATTTACTTGTATTTTCTGGAGCTTTTATAATTAAAAATATCACTAAAGCAATTGCGACTATTAATATTGCAAGAATTATGAAGATAGTTACTTGCCCTCCCTTTTTCATATTGTCCTATAGTTCACAATGTTTTTAAGGTTTATTTCATATAACATAATATATCAAAATGTCAAAAAATAGTTTCCTAAGCAAATTTCTTAACTTAATAGGATGGCTTACAGGAATATTTGTTTCCCTAGCAGTTGCCTTTGGAATGATTGATGGAGTTTTATCAATAAGATTCATTCCTCATGGAGTTTTAATTGTATTCGGATGGATTGTAGTCGCAACAACTTTAATTGGAGCAATTATAGGAATAGTAAGAACATTTGGTAAATCTCAATAGAATTCTTTTATTAATAATTTGTTTCAAAGGCACCCAAATCTGGATAATTCCCGTTATATGGAATTCCGTTAATTGGTGTTCCTTTATCAATTAAATCAGAACCCTGTG
>Ga0182021_10011634_pt1 | contig 10443 bp, 10 predicted proteins | sample 612E3MmetaG_FD_120493 | JGI IMG/M metagenome (GOLD analysis project Ga0182021, IMG submission 120493) | Permafrost microbial communities from Stordalen Mire, Sweden - 612E3M metaG (Illumina Assembly) | ecosystem: Environmental > Terrestrial > Soil > Wetlands > Permafrost | place: Sweden... | reverse complement strand
CTCCGACGGCGACCTCCTGGCCGTTGACTTCCCACAGCTGAAGCGAGCTGGTGAGCTGGTCGAGCACGCCGCTCTGTCCCGGATCGAGTTCCCTGCGCAGGTACTGGTTGAGCACCTCGATGTCGGCGCCGCGCTCCATGAGCCACGCCGCCGCCTCCACGTCATAGGCAGTCGTGCCCGGATACGTGAGGGAGCCCGTGTCCTCGTGGATGCCGAGAAGCATGACGCTCGCCTCGAGCGGACTGATCTCGATGTCGCGTTCGCCCAGCTCGTGGACGAGGATCGACGTCGTCGCGCCCACCTCGCGGGAGCGGTCGGCACCCCGCGTCAGGTCGCCGTCCTGCGCAGGGTGGTGGTCGTAGATGATGACGTCGACGTCCTCGCGGCGAGCGACCGACGCAAGCTCCGCGAGCCGCTCGGGATCGCGCGTGTCGACCATGACCAGCCGCGTGATGGAGGCAATGTCGAGGTGTCGCAGGTCCACGAAGTCGAAGAACTCCTCGTGGAGGTAGTGAAAGGCTCGCACGTTGGCGTTCTGGGTGCCGAGGAACACGCCCTTCGAGCCCGGGAACAGGCGCAACGCCGCGACAGTGGACGCGTACGCGTCGAAGTCCGGATTGGCGTGTCCTACGACGACCTGCACGAGAAGGCTCGCCCCCTTGGGCTTCAGAGGCTGCGGAACAGAGACTGCGGCTCGACGGCAACGGGACCCACGTGTATCGCCCCGTCGACTCGCTCTTCCCCCATATCGAGTTTCTCGGCATCCGAGGAGTACAGCGTGCAGAGTGGCTCGCCCGCCGCGACGTGCTCCCCGAGCCGGCGCTGCAACACGAGCCCGGCGCCCGGATCGACGACGTCGCCCACACGCTCGCGCCCCGCGCCGAGGAGCATGGCGGCGCGGCCGATGTCATGCGTGTCGAAACGTGTCACGTAGCCCGCGCTGCGAGCGACCACCACCCGCTCGAGCCGGCCGAGCGGGAGCACACCGGGGTCGTCGACGATGCGCCCGTCCCCTCCCTGCGCCACGATCCACTCGGAGAACCGCTCGATGGCGCGCCCCGTGGCGATCGCATCGCACGCCATGGCTCGCCCCGCGGACTCGTCGGTGGCCGCGCGGCCCATCACGAGCATCTTCGCCGCGAGCGTGAGGCAGAGCTCTGTGAGCTCTGCGCCTCCGTCGCCCTTGAGGACCTGGATGGCCTCCATCACCTCGAGTGAGTTGCCGACGGACCTGCCGAGCGGCCGGTCCATGTCGCTGATCACGCACTCGACGCGGCGCCCGAGAGCGGCGCCAACCTCGCTCAGGTCGTGAGCGAGCTGGCGGGCCTCCTCGTCGGTCTTCATGAACGCGCCCGACCCCACCTTGACGTCGACGAGCACGGCATCGGCGCCACCGGCCACCTTCTTGGAGACGATCGAGCTCACGATCAGCGGGATAGAGAGCACGGTGCCCGTCACGTCGCGCAGGGCGTAGATCCTGCGGTCCGCAGGCACAATGCTGGGCGACTGCGCGATGACGGCCACCCGGATACTGCGGACCTGCGAGACGAACTGTTCGGCGGTGAGCTCGACCCGGTACCCGGGGATCGACTCGAGCTTGTCCAGCGTACCCCCCGTGTGGCCCAGGCCGCGGCCGCTCATCTTGGCGACCGGAACGCCGCATGACGCCACGAGAGGAGCCACGACCAGCGTCGTGGTGTCGCCCACACCGCCCGTCGAGTGCTTGTCCAGCTTCACCCCGGGAACCGAGGAGAGGTCTATCACGTCGCCCGTTCGCACCATGGCCGCGGTCATCTCGACGGTCTCGTCGGCCGACAGCCCTCGGAGCAGCGCCGCCATGAGCCACGCCGACATCTGATAGTCCGGGACCTCGCCGGCGGTGTAGGCCGACACGATGAGGTCGATCTCCTCGGCGGTGTGCTCGTGTCCGTCCCGCTTGCGCTCGATGAGCTCCTCGAACGAGGGCCCGCTCATCGCGGCGTCACCTCGGGCAGGAAGCTTTCGCCCGTCCCGCGGCGGCCGGGAATGCCGTAGAAGTCGAGAACCGTCTCGCCTATGTCCGCGAACGTTGACCTGATGCCTAGAGCCACACCGGTCCCGCCGCCCTTCCGCAGGGCGAGGACGGGCGTGTACTCGCGGCTGTGGTCGGTGGAGGGCGTGGTCGGGTCGCAGCCGTGATCGGCCGTGACGATGAGCAGGTCGCCCTCGTCCAGCGCCCCCAGCAGCTCGGGCATCCGCGCGTCGACCGCTTCGAGCCCGCGTGCGTAGCCCTCGAAGTCGTTTCGGTGACCCCACACCGTGTCGAAGTCGACGAGGTTGGCGAGCACGAAGCCGTTCTCGGCGCCCGACACGCGGCGCAGCAGGTTGTCGAACCCGTTCATGTTGTCCGAGGAGTGCGGCGACTCGCACACGCCCTGCCACGCGAAGATCTCGCCGATCTTGCCGATCCCGTAGCTCTTCACGCCGGTTTCCGCGAGCCGGTCGAGCACCGTCGGCTCGAATGGCCTGAGCGCAAAGTCGCGCCGGCGGTGCGTGCGCACGTACAGCCCGCTCGCATCGGGCCCGACGAACGGCCGCGCGATGACACGACCGACGTTGTGCTCGCCGATGACGACCCGCTCGCGCGATATCGTGCAGATTTCGTAGAGGCGCTCCACGGGGATCACGTCCTCGTGCGCGGCGATCTGGAAGACGCTGTCGGCACTCGTGTAGATGATGGGCTTGCCGGTGCGGACGTGCTCGTCGCCGAACTCCTGGATGATCGCCGTCCCGCTCGCCGGACAGTTGCCGAGCCACCCGAGCCCCGTCTCGCGCATGAAGACATCCATGACCTCCGGCGGGAACCCGTGGGGATAGGTTGGGAAGGCGGTCGGCAGCGCGAGCCCCATCATCTCCCAGTGGCCCGTGGTGGTGTCCTTGCCCGCCGAGACCTCGGCGCACCTGCCCCACGAGGCCGTCGGATGGGCTACCGGCGGCACACCGGCGACGTCGGTGATGTTGCCGAGCCCCATCCGACCGAGGTTGGGCAGCGCCAGACCGCCCGCGGCCAGTGCCGTGTTCCCGAGCGTGTTGGAGCCGGTGTCGCCGTACTCGGCTGCGTCGGGCAGCTCCCCCACACCAACGCTGTCGAGCACGAGCACGATGGCGCGCGGAGTCCGAGCCATCAGTACACGACCCGGGCGATCTCATCGATGGTCGTGATACCCAGCGCGACCTTGTCCAGACCGTCTCGGCGAAGCGTCCGCATGCCGTTTGCGATGGCGACGGCGCGCGGACTCTCCGCCGGTGCGCTTTCCAGGTGCAGCCGGACGAGGTCCTCGTCCATCTGCATCACCTCATAGAGTCCAACACGTCCCTTGTGGCCGGTTCCTCGGCACGTTTCACACCCGACGGCGCGCATCACACGCAGCGTCGGAAGCTCCCCCTCGGAGAAGCCCGTGTGCAGCTCCACCTCGTCGATCGCATGGATGTCGAGCGGATCAGCCATGGCGAGCACGAGCTCCCCATCGTCGACGGCGACGGGGATGACCCCGTGGCGCTGAGCCATGCCGACCGGCAGTAGCCCTACCACCTTGCGATCGATCTCGGCGTCCGCGAGGTTGCGGTGCGACAGATTCTTCTGTTCCGTGACCGCGTGCGCGATCTGCTCCTCGGAAAGGATCAGCTCTCGGACGAGCACCTCACCAAGCTTGCCGGGCTTTGCACCCTGCTCCACCAGCGCGGCACCGAGCTGGTCGTCGGTGAGCAAAGCGCTCCTCACGAGCAACTCGCCCATCTTCTCCTCGGAGAATCCCACGCGTAGAACCTCTTCTCGAACGGAATCAAAGGGTCGGCGGCGTCGTAGCTACACGCGGTCGCGCAGTCCGCTCAGGACCCAGTCGGCTAGCAGTATCACCACGATCGTCAGCGCGGTGTTGACGCTGAAGACCCCGCCATACGGCGTCCTGATCACCGGCATCCCGAACGGGATGACCAGGAAACCGGTGGCCTTGATGATGGCGCTGCCCAGACCGCTCAACGCGAACTGTGCAGTAAACAGGGCCACCAGCCGGGCGGCGAGAAGAACGGCGATGACGATCAGGACATTGACGACGATCGCAAGAGTCGTGCGAATCGCTCGAGACCCCATGGCGCCCCCTCGGCAAGCAGCGTGTGACCGGCACCGCTGATTATGCGTGGACTGGTGACTCGCCGCCAGTCCGCCCGTGGCGCTCAGCGCAGTGAGTCGCAGATGATTCGGGCGATCATCTTCTCGGCGACCTCGCGCGCGTCCATCTCGCCGGCCCCCAGATAGAGCTGCGCGTCGCGGACGCGGTCGGGTCGCGGGTCGGGCGTGTTCACGGCGATCGCCCACGCCGCCGACACGAGTTCGGGTGAGACGTCCGACGCGAGCATGGGCGAGACCCGCGGGTGCTCCCTGAGGTACTCGACTGCCAGCTGTGTCTGCTTGTCTGAGATCATCATGGTTGCGCTATCGGCATCCGCACCACCCGACTTGACAGAGAGAATCGGCAGGTCAAATGGGGTGTGACGGATATCACAGCCAACACGTCGGCGACCGCGGCGTTCTCTTGCGATAGGGTATTTCGAAGCTGAACAGGACCCCAAGAAATGGGGGAGCCCCAAGGCCGGCACCTTGAGGCTCAGGGGTAAGGGGTTGCATTCGCATGCAACTCGGAACGAATGCTATCATTTCCAGCGCATAGTCGCAAGGTGCTTCGTACGCCCGATGCGCTAGTGAGGCACGAACGGCGCGACGAGGGGCGTGACACCCCAAAGTAGCGGCAGCACGCCGAGCAGTACCACGGCGACCGCGATCAGCACCACGATCACAACGGCAATAGCACCGCCGCGCGCCGTGGTATCCGCGTCGATCTCAACCGGGTGCGCGCTCTCCACAGTAGCAACCGGCGTCAGATAGAGGGCCCGTAGGACCGCGCCGTAGTATCCGAGCGAGACGATGGACCCCACGATACCCACGGACGCCGCGATCGCCGACATCCAGCCGACCATCGTGAGCCCGGCCTCGAAGGCGGTGCTCGCCTGCAGGAGCACTCCACCGAACACGACCAGCTTGCCCCAGAAACCAAGGAGCGGCGGAATCCCTGCGAGCGACATGAGCAGAAGCGCCAGCGCACCACAGAGCGCCGGCGCCTTGCGCCCCATGCCGGCGAGCCCGGCGATCGAGCCGTCCCAGCCGGGGTCGACTTGACGGAACGCCGCCGCCGCCAGGAACGTGCCGACTGTGGCGAGCGCATACGTGCTCACGAAGAACACCGCTGCGGCGGGATTGATCAGCGTCGATGCGCCGATGAGCGCGTAGCCGACCTGAGCGATTCCTGCGTACGCCAGCATGCGAGTGTACGAGCGCTGGCGCAGGGCGACGAGCGAACCGATCGTGACCGACGCAACGGCCATCACGGCCACGATCAGCGCGATCGCCGTAGTGCCGTGGACCGACACTGTCGACGCGGTCGTATCCGAGGCGACAAGCTCGAGCACGATCGTGAGCGCCGTCAGGGCAGCGACCTTGGGTCCAGTGGCCAGGAACGCCGTCAGCTCCGGTGCCGCGTTCTCATAGACGTCCGGCGCCCAAGAGTGGAACGGGGCGGCCCCCGCCTTGAACACAAGTGCCGCGAGCAGCGCCACGATGCCGGTCATTGCAACAGAGTAGAGACCGCTTCGGGCGAAGACCGCGGAAAGGCCGTTCAGGTCGCCGCTCGGGATGAAGGCGGCGACCAACGCAGCCAGCCCGATCAGGAAGAACCCCGTCGCAATCGCTCCCTGGATCACGTACTTCATCGCAGCCTCGCTCGATCGCCGCGTTCCGGTGGCCGCCACCAGGGCGTACGCACACACCGCCGTGATCTCGAGCGAGATCAGCAACATCGTGATGTCCCGGCTCGTGGCCACGGCGATGGACCCGGCGGCCGAGAACGCGACGAGCGCGGCGAGCGTGCCGCCCCACCGACCGCGTGCGAACAGCTCCCATCCACCGACGATCGATAGGACGCCCGCGCCGGCGATCACGGCGGCGACGGAGGAGAACGGCCCCCCCGTGCGGAGGACGCCCCATGCGCTGCCGACCGGGGCCGTCGACGCGGACCATGCCGAAGACGCCGTGGCCACGACCAGCCCCACGAGCGCGACGGCGCCGGCCAAGCGGCGCGCCGAGAAGGCGTCGGCGATCAGCGCGATCACGCCGCCGAGCACAAGGGGGCCCAGCGTCAGGAACACCGCGAGGTCGGCCCGCATCTAGACACCACCGCCCGCGAGCCGCGCCAGCCCGCGCAGGGCCTGCGATGAGATCGAGAGCACGAGCATGGGCTCCAAACCGATGACGACGATGGCGACGGCGAACGCCGCGCTCAGCCCAATCTCGCGGGGACCAAGATCCGGCAGCGCCGAAAACTCGCCGGGAGCACCTTGGACGGAGTTGCGGACTGCGCGCAGGTTGTAGGCTGCCCCGAGCGCGAGGCCGAGCGTGCCGATCACGATCCACCAGCCGAACACGGTGAACGACTCCAGCACGGTCACGAACTCCCCGGGGAAGCCCGACAGGCCGGGAAGCCCGAGAGAGGCCAGCGCGCCGAACGTGAACGCTACACCCCAGACCGGCATGACCCTGCCCAACCCACCGAAGCGGTCGAGCTCGCGGGTGTGCGCGCGGTCGTACAGGGAACCGACCAGCAGGAAGAGCAGGCCCGCCACGAAGCCGTGGCTTACCATCGCGAACACGGAAGCGCCAAACGCGTTGGCCGTCGCAGCGGCGATCGCGAGGATCACGAAGCCCATATGCGACACCGAGGAGTACGCCACCAACCGCTTGAGGTCGGTCTGTACGAGCGCCATCGCAGCGCCGTACACAATCCCTACGATGCCGAGCGTGGCAAGTAGCGGACGCGCGGCCTCGAACGCATGCGGCGCAAACGGGATGCCGATCCGGAGAATTCCATAACCGCCCATCTTGAGCAGGACGCCCGCCAGAATGATCGATCCGGCGGTGGGTGCCTCGGTATGGGCGTCGGGCAACCAGGTGTGCAAAGGGACGACCGGAAGCTTCACGAGGAAGGCGACCATGAACAGCCAGAAGACCAGCGAGGCCGCCGGCATCGTCGCGGCGCTGCGGGCGATGTCGGAGATGTTGCCGCTCGGGGTCCGGCTCTGAAGCGCGAGCAGCACGCCGAACAGCATGATGGCCCCGGCGCCGAACGTGTAGATCAGGTACTTCGTCGCCGCGTGTCGACGGTTGGACGAGCCCCAGCCGCCTATCAGGAAGTACATCGGGATCAGTACCGACTCCCACGCCACGTAGAACAGCACGAGGTTCTCGGCGAGGAACACCGCAGTCACCGCCGCCTGTAGGGCGAGAATGAGGCCGAAGTACGTGCCAGGGCGCTCGGCGATGCGCCACGACGCGATCACGGCTGCGATGCCGATGAACAGCGTGAGCAGGACGAAGGGCGTCGAGAGACCGTCGACGGACGTGAACCAGATCGCGTTAAGCTTGGGGGCGACCGCTCCTGTCAGGCGGACGCCCTTCATGACGCCGTCCGGAACGAGAGACGCGAACAGGCCGACCTGCACGGCGATGGCCGCAAGAGCGATCCACCGGGGGCTGCTCGGCGAGCGTCCCAACGCGACGCACAGGAGCGCGAAGGCGGCGGGCACGAGGATCATCAGGTCGAGTTGGATCACGTGCCTCACCTCCCCATCCAGAGCGTCACGGCGAGCAGCACGGCCACACCGAGGGCGATGAGGGCGCCATAGTTCTGCACGTCACCGGTCTCCCAGCTGCTTCCGATCTTGCCGAGCCACGACGCGAAGATGGCGCTGCCCTCGACGGTCCCATCGATGAGGAAGCGGTCCACGATCGACCACAGGATGCGGCAGGCTGCCACTGTGGGGCGGACGACCAGGGTGTCGACGACCGCGTTCCAGCCGAACGCGCTCTGCGACGCGTGCCAGGCCAGCCCGAAGCGGCTCTCAAGTGCCTCGTCGGCGGACTCCCCCGCCTCCATCAACCAGCCCGCTGCCACGCCGGCAAGTGCTATCGCCACCGCGATCCCCGAGATCGGCACCGAGAGCTTCTCGGGCAGTTCGCCGAGTCGCTCGAACAGCCACGGGCCCGCGAAGCCGAGCAGGGCCGCCGGCACCGCGAGGATGGCGAGCGGGACGAGCATGCTCGCACCGCTCTCGTGCGCGTGACCTTCCACGCGCCGCTCGCCGAAGAACGTGAGCCGGGTCGCACGCGCAGAGTACAGGCCGGTCACGAACACGGTCGCGAACAGGAGCATCGCCACAAGCGGCTGCTTGGCCCATACCGAGTCGAGCACGAGGTCTTTGCTGAAGAAGCCGGACAGCGGCGGTATGCCCACCAGGGCCCCTACGCCGATGAGCCAGATCACGAAGGTGACCGGCATCGCTTTGCGGAGGCCGCCCATCTCGCGCATGTCTTGCGTCTCGGCGCCATGGATGACGCTGCCGGAGGCCAGGAAGAGCATCGCTTTGAACGCGGCGTGCGTGACGAGGTGGAAGAACGCGACGGTCCAAGCCCCGACTCCGAGCGCGGCGAACATGAAGCCGAGCTGGCTGATCGTGGAGTATGCGAGCACCTTCTTGATGTCGTGCTGGGCGATAGCGGCAAGCCCGGCCCCGAGCGCCGAGATCGTGCCGACCGTGAGCAGAAGCGTCTGCGCGGCAGGGGCGGCTTCGAACAGCGGCCACGTGCGTGCAATCAGGTACACGCCGGCCGCGACCATCGTCGCAGCGTGGATCAGCGCGCTCACTGGGGTCGGACCCTCCATCGCATCGGGCAGCCAGATGTGCAGCGGGAACTGGGCCGACTTGCCGATGGCGCCGATCGCGATGCAGATGGCAACGGTCGTCACGACGGCCGGCGACATCCGGCCGATGCCGGCCATGACGGGCACGTAGCCGAGCGTGCCGAGCGCCGCCCAGAGCACGCCGAGCCCCACGAGCAGGCCGATGTCGCCGACGCGCGTCGTCAGGAACGCCTTGACGGCCGCCCGCGATGCCGACGGCTTCTGGTACCAGAACCCGATGAGCAGGTACGAACACGCCCCAACGAGCTCCCAGCCGATGAAGAGCGTGGTGAACGAGTTCCCGATCACAAGCAAGGTCATCGACCCCGTGAACAGGCAGAGCAACGCGTAATAGCGCGCCCATCCAGAGTCGCCGTGCATGTAGCCCACGGAGAAGATCATCACCATGAGCGCGACCACGCCGACGACCACGAGCATGACGGCGGCGAGGGTGTCCACCGACCAGCCGACCGTGAGCGCGAGCGCTCCAACCTTGAACCACACGACCTGGCCCTGCGACGCCAAGGTGCTCGTCCACGGCTCGACGCGCGCGCTGAACCCGGCGTCGAACCATCTGGCGCCCGGCTTCGGGATGGCGAGCAGCGAGCCCACCCCGGTCGCGAGAACCGCGAGCGGCCCCAGCGAGGCGATCCACGGCACGAGCACCTTGGAGACCCGTCCCAAGAACACCACGATCACGGCCAGGAGAACCGGAAGCGCGACGGAGATCCAAGGGGCGGTGACGAACACTCCCATCACCCCTTCACCTCCGTGAGGTCATCGATGCGAGTCGTGTGCATCCTGCGAGCCACGGCGACGAGCAGCGCGAGCGCGACTGCGGCCTCGGCGGCGATCACGACCACGACCATGAGCGCGATGCCCTCGATCGAGACCGAGGCTCCGCGCACGGAGACGCCTAGGCCGACGAGCAGGACGGTCGCGCCGCCGAGCATGACCTCGATGCTGGCGAGCACCGCCACGATGTCGCGTCTGACCAGCACGCCGAGCAACCCGATCCCGAACAGCACGCTCGCCAGGGCGATGAGGTTCATTCTCGGTCACCGCCCATGATCACCACGACCGCGGCGAGCGCTGCAAGAAGCAGGACTCCGATGGCCTCGAACTGGGGGAGCATGGTGCGCAGCAGCAGTGTGGACAGCTCGCTGGGGACGATGAACGTCGTGTCCTGGCGGAAGAACTCGGTGATCGGCATCAGAGCGATGGTCAGCGCGCCGGTCACGACGATAGCGGCGAGCACGCTCGCGACACTCCACCGCGACTCGAGCACCGGGCCGCCCTCGCGTCCCCGATGCACGAGCATGATCGCAAACAGGATGAGCACTAGGACGCCGCCCACGTACACGAAGAGCTCGGCGAGCGCGAGGAACCCGAACCCGTAGTACGCGAAGAAGCCGGCCACGGCGAGGAAGAACGCCCCGAGTCCCAAGGCCATCCGCATGACGTCGACCGCAAAGACGACGGCCAGCGCGCCCACGAGCGCCAGCAGCGCGAGCCCCCAGAAGAGCAGCGTGCTCACCGAGACGCTCATGAGCCACCCCCGGGTTCGCGCGCAAGTGAGTCTTCGGGGTTGTCGGGCGAGCTGTCGGCCGTGGGCGGG
>Ga0182021_10011633_pt1 | contig 10444 bp, 12 predicted proteins | sample 612E3MmetaG_FD_120493 | JGI IMG/M metagenome (GOLD analysis project Ga0182021, IMG submission 120493) | Permafrost microbial communities from Stordalen Mire, Sweden - 612E3M metaG (Illumina Assembly) | ecosystem: Environmental > Terrestrial > Soil > Wetlands > Permafrost | place: Sweden... | reverse complement strand
GTGCGGCAGCACCGTGCCGTTGAACTTTGGCGGGAACAAAACGGATGGGTTGTTTTATTTTGGCCGGGCGCCGGGCACACCGGATTATTACGAGGAGCGGTTGCGGGTTTATGACCGTGCCGGGCGGCCTTGCCCGAAATGCGGTGGTTCAATAAAACGCATCAAACAGGCTGCGCGGAGCACATTTTATTGCCCGCGTTGCCAGTTTGCGTGACGAATCGGTTTGACGCGCCGTTTGCCGGTTTGTTAACATGCATTTCCTTTGGATTCCAGAGTAGCTCAATGGTAGAGCGCGCGGCTGTTAACCGTGATGTTGTAGGTTCGAGCCCTACCTCTGGAGCCATTTTTAACTGCGTGTGCAGCAAGGAATTGTGCGGGGAAGGGCAGGCCACTGTCAGTGAAACTGTCAGTAAACGGCGCTCGAAAACACAATTCGCCACTACTCGCCGGAACTTCACTGAAACTCGCCCACTACGCGCTAACGCGTCGTGACCGGACTGGTTCACCATTCAGAACCAGTATATGAAAACACGGTTTATTCTGTTTCGACGCGCCGGCGTTTACTATTGCGAGGACACCGCCACCGGCAAGCAATCGAGTCTCCGGACAAAAGACGAGACCGAGGCCCACACCATCCTGAGTGCCAGAAACGAATCATTCCGGCAGCCCGGCCTGAACCTGCAAATCGCCCGCGCCTACCTCGCGGCCAGCGACCCCACATACGCACAGCGAACCTGGCAAACCGTCATGGACCAATTTCAGACGAACGGCAAGGACGCCACCAGGATTCGCTACGTTCGCGCAATGAAATCAAAAGCCTTCGACGGGTTGCGCGGTAAGAAAATGATTGAAACCACCGCCGAGGATTTTCTTGCCGTTTTGAAGGACCGTCAGGTGTCGGTCTCGCATTTCTTGAAGCGGATTCACAACCTTGCGTTGAGTTTTGGCTGGCTGGCGTTGCCGGTTCTGGCCCCGCGATTTTGGCCCAAACCGCAATTCAAACCCAAACGCAGCATTACGCCGGCGGAACATCAGGCGATCCTGGCAGCCGAGCATAATCCCGAACGCAATTTTTTTTATCAGTTGCTTTGGGAAATCGGTGCGTCGCAGAGTGACGCCGCCTCGCTTACCGCCGAGAATATTGACTGGCCGACGCAGTCGCTTTCCTATTTTCGGATGAAGACCGGCGAACATGCGCAATTGGCCATCAGTAAAAAACTGGCGGCAATTCTCAACCAGCTACCCACCATCGGCCCACTGTTCCCGGCAATTTGTCAAACCGATGCCAATGACCGTGCCGCCGAATTTTGCCGCCGATGCAAAGTTCTTGGCATTAAAGGCGTGACGCTCCACAGCTACCGCTACGCGTGGGCGGAACGGGCCAAGACCGCAGGTTATCCCGAACGCTTCGCGCAGGAGGCTTTGGGGCACAACAGCAAGGCCGTACATCGTGCCTATGCCAAACGCGCCTTGGTTAAAATCCCGTCATTGGAAGATTATGAGCAGCGGGCAGCATGAACGCCGCTAACGACTTGATTTATTATCCACATAGCACTACTTCGCAAACCCCAACTCTGATAGTTCACGGTCCAAGGCATTGTTAAACTCTCTCTCGGTGTGAAAATACCTAGATACTTCGGCCGCGTTTTTCAAAATCTCGGCCCGGATCATATTGCGGTTGAATTGGCGAGGCTTGCGAGACCCAATCCGCATGGCAACACGTCGCACGGCATGTCGCAAAAACGCTTTTTGGTTAGAAAACCGCTCTGCTTCGCTCGCTGTTAAAGCTGGGGAATATTCTTCGATAACCCGCGGTTGCCGCAGTACGAGAGACTTCAATGCGCGAAGTTCTTCCAAGATGAAGTCGTTCTTGTCGAGCGTTCGGGTTTCGAGTTTGGCAACTGAAAACGAACCGAAGTTCTTCAGGAATGTCGTGTAGTTCCTGTCTGTCTGTGCCTTCTTGTACGTCGCCTCGATCTTAGCAGAGAGATTCTCTTGAAACTCAACAATTTTTGCAAATCGAAGATCTCGCGGATACTCAAGATGCTCGATGGGCGCCGTGTCGAACGTATATGTGGTCTTGTCGTCTTTGACTATAATCGTGGGTTTATCGAATGCAAGGCGCATACCGAGTTCGAACATCACATTTGGATTCTTGCCACTCACGTCACAGACGACAATGGGGTCGTCATAGACATTCTGTATGATTCGTTTCTGGATGATGCCAACTTCGTCGGCGTCACTCACCAGCCGCGCCTCAAACCCAGCTTCCTCGATGGCCGACTCAAGTATCTCGCGCACGTCGGACCAGTGCTGCTCGTTGCATCCATCAATCGCAGAAATCGGCATGATGACTCCACAATATAGCTTAGGGGTTGGCTCATGCTTTGTTGCTCTTGCTTTTCGACCAGACTTTACAGCGGCACTGGATTGAGTCTTTTGTGGTTTATCTTCGGACATTGTCTTCCTTTTCTTTTGTTGCGCCATTTATTTATTTTACGCCGACTCATGAAAGGTGGGTTTTTGTAAGCTAACCTACAATCATACATATATAAAATCAGACCTGCGAATTTCGATCAAGGATTATCTCTAAAACAAAAAACTCATACTTCTCCTTTTCCACCCCCTCGTCTCACGCCTTTTCTATCAACGCACCATGCCCGTTCTCTGAACTGCTCGACAAACAGCCTTTTTTGCGGGCGTTTTGTTTGTGCCAATGCTGATTGATGGTGCTAGTGACGCGCACCAGCCAGTTGCGGTCTTTCACGAGTTCCAGCAGATCAGCCGTCGCGAAGAACTTGATGCCATTCGGCGGCGGATTGCCGAGGGGTTTGAGCAGCCGGGACGAGACGAGGACCGGGATGTCATGCGGCTGGCAGTTGAGCACCCAAGCCGCCTGCTCCGCCGTGAGGCGGGCCGGTAACTGGCCCAGCAGCATCAAAAACCGATGTTGGTCGTCTCTCATTTCAATTTTCGGAAGCTTGAGGTTATTCGCAGCCTCTTTCCGGGAGGTGTCCGGGTTTGCCGGCAATCGCCTGAACCGGCTTGACTCGCCAAGTATTGACCATGCGATAGTTGTCCGGCCTCTGTTTCACCAAATCTTCACGCCACCATGGAATTTCGGCGAAATCTAGTGGCGTGCTGCTATTGCACAGCGGGCACGTCGGATCACCTTCATGGTCGCACGCCACATCTTCCGCTTTGAACACGCCGTCGCAGTGCAAACAAAATACATCATCACCCACCGACCATTGCCGCAGCGGGTCACGTTCATTCAGCCATTCAACTCGTTCTTTAGCATTCATATCATTCCTTTCATGTTTCCATTTGGACAGAGTTTATCTTCAAGCAATCCCGCCCGCCCCGCCGCTGGCGCGGCGGGGCAGGCAGGGAACTGCCTGAGTGTGACAACTGGCAGAATTGCCGCAGCCTGGACGAATCTATTTCCCCTGTTCGCAGTTTTTACGGCCCGTCTGGGCTGGTCTCAGCCTGCTGCGAATCAAAATGCGGTGTGCGCTGTTATCGCCAGCGCAGTGGCCGCCTTCAGGGAGTTCGTCTTACTCCGCTTGGCGTTGTCCTTGACGGCGTCTCTTTCCTATTTGCCGCCGACCTTCAATCACTTTGAAGATCGACTCGGAAAGCATGACGTCGCAGTTTCCCCCAAACTTTCGGGCCTCATAATAATCCCCACCGGCGCGCTGATATTCCGCTTCGCAGCCTTTGAGGACATAGCCCACACCGTCAAGCAGTGGGCTGTAAAGAGAAACGCGCGCCATCCCGCCGCCGAGTCGTTCCCAAATTCGCATGAAGGAAAAACAGGTGGCCGTGGTCAACGCGTGTGGAGGCAAACCCGCGATTAATGCGTGCAGGTGCAGGCGTCCGGTGGCTTCCCCGGCCTCCGTCCGCAAACACCAAATCGTTTTCTTGAAATGAACCCCGAAATTGTCGGCCTGCTCCCGCATGAGCGCGAAGAACATCTTGATGCGAACTGCATCCGCCAGCTTTTCACTTTTGAAAGTGAGCGACGCGAACAGTTGCCATTCGATGAGTGACAGGGTGTAGATTTCGGGGTTCATTTTGGTTGTTTAGTTTTTGCCATCAGGACCGCTGATGATGGCACCACGGGCACGGAGACGACCGCCAAACGGCACCAGTTCGCGAACTCCGACGACAATCTGCTTGTCCTGGAGCTTGCCGGCGTATTTGGTCTTTTCGTCTTCGCTCAGGGTGTAATCAAACGGCATGAGCAGGCGATAGCCGGACGGGTCAACATCCTGGCACGTTATGATCTGGCTTTTGACCAAGCCGCGTTTCCCGATGTATTCATCGGGCCGATCCGATATGACTGATACTTTAAGTTGCATTTTTATCCTTTCATGGTCTCGGCATTGTTGTTTGTTTCCCCGGCGCTACCGAGGGAGGCCGGGAAATTTCTGATGGGAGACAGGCAGTGTCCGCTGGCTATTGGAACACGACGGAACGCCTTGAACAGTCTTGCGACGTTCAACAGATATTTACTGTGAGGAATTGCATTCACGCGCCAACAGTAGCGCGGCGCAAAAAGTGATTCGACCGGTTGGCGGAAAATCGTAACCGGCCAATTACTGATTTGGGCTAACTGGACGGCCTACACCCTTCATGACAAGGCCGATTTCATCGCAGAGATGATCAAACCAATCTTCATCATTTGATATGGGAATTTTGGCTTCTGCAATTAACCACTGCTGAAGATCACGACGCGATTTCGCCGGCTCGGCTTTCTGCATCGCTGCGATTTCCGTCCAATGAACCAGCAGATTTATGTAAAGATTCGTGCGCCCACGATCACCGGTAAATTGCCCCTCCGTATCCATGAACGTCACAAAACCCTCCGCAATACCGCAAAGAAATTTATGCTGTTCCTCGATGGATTGATTCCAAAGATGTAGAAACAATCTTCCCTGGCTTTTCAACAGATCAATTCCCCATTTTTCCGCATGCCTCCAAGACTGGTTAAAAAGCTGGTTCTCATTTCTTATCGGACGATTGAATTTCTTGCTCGCAACCGGGAACAAATGTTCAATCCCGCCAGCGTCTTCGATTTTCTTTTCATCCGTTTTGGACAAATCTAATAACCCGTCTTTTTTTAAAATTGGTTCAATTTCTTTCCCAATGAACACACCTGCCCTTAATAGCAATCCCACCATTCGCCCAAAATTTCGTGCGTCAAATTGCCCTTTGGGATCAAGAGCTAAGGTTGTCTTGAAGACTGTTTTAGCGAAAATATCAGCAATGTTGTGGCACCAAACAGGCAGGCAAGCGGAGAATTGCGGTTCGTCAATTGTTTTGCCGAGTGCCTTATCAACCGCACGATAAAATGCTTCGGAGATGATTAGCATTTGCCCAGCGATTGTTTCTTCTGGAGGTTTTTGCAGGGGCTTCGGCAGGTTGTTTGTTATTTTTTGCTTTCGCTTCATTGCTATGGAAATATCAACACCACAGGCTCAATTTCGTTGCAGGTCCGGTGTCGTGACCAAACTTGGCAGTCTCCATTCCGCAACAACTTGGCCTCCGTTCCGCTTGTGTGCTCGTTCCGTCGCGCTGAAATTGCACCCGCCCCCCGCGCCAGACTTTCAGCCATTCAAAAGGCTCGAAGGGGGCGGCAAGGAATATCAGTAAGTTCCATTAGTGTCGGTGTTATCAGTGTTAAGCAACGCCATCGTAATTGTTTCACGATCCCCCAAATTGACACCCGCAATTCACTCGTATATTAGTAAATTGACATATATTATTTAGATGTTATTATATGATTATGAATGGGATGCCAGAAATATGCACTTTAACAACCTAGAAAATGCTTAAAATGACTAAGTTTTACTGGAGATTTTCGTGATGTGTACTATATTAACCATACAACTTCGATGTCTCATGTCGCCATCAGCAAAATGGATAAGCAGATTGCAAATAACAGCAAAATCTCGCACGAAAAATGCTTCAACTTTGGGGTTGACGAACGGTAATTGAAACTGTTTTATGAAAGATATGGGCGCGAGAAAATTAGGCGAGATCCTTCTTAAGAAGGACAATCGCGACGCGAATTTGCCTAAGCGGGATTCGCAATCTGACAACTTCTATAAAGATTTCATACGTAACGTAATAGTTTTCAAAGAATCTTTACCGAGGTTGCTGAATGAGATTCCTGGGGAATATGTAGCCATTCTTAGCGGTGAAATCATCGACCACAGATCCACATGGGAAAGCGTGTTTACGGCAACACGAGAAGCACACCCTAATGCATTTGTCCTGATCGAACGTGTTGAACCGCGGCCAACCGAATTCATTGACATGGATTCGTTAAGTACTTAAGCTGCTGCCATTCATGTGGCATTCGATACCGAAGGGTTACCATTACAAAAGTTCGGCTTCTCCTCTTGTATTCACTGGCATTCGCCTGCGTTATCATTTTAAGGACATGCCTGTTGAGGAACTGAATTTGACCGGCAAGTTGGATACCGGCGCAACTTTTACGGTTATTCCGCTGGAATTGGCGAATAAAATGCAGCTACCATCGGCGGGCTCGACCGGAGTTCTCCGCTCGTTTGACACTTCCATCCGATTAAAAACGTATCCCAAGTATCGAACTGAATTATTTATTCCAAAGTGGGGGTGGCAGATATTGGATGTGGTTGGATGTGAACGGAGCAATAATGATATTTTACTTGGCTTGGATGTTTGTAATCAAATGTTGCTTTTAGCAAATTGGCGTAGTGGGGGTTTTGGCATAAGACCGGCCAAGCCAATGCATCGTATTCTGCGATTATTTTTTCACCGATTTCGAAAAGTTTCCGAGTCCTAACGATCGGAATATTCGGGGTTTTTATCGACCTAGCGATTCAAGGGCGTCGCAAGCGACGAGCGGGTGTTTTGCCTGCAACGATGATGATTGAGTCATGCAATTATGACCAAACTTGGCAGCCTCCAATCCGCAACAACTTGGCCTCCGTTCCGCTTGTGTGCTCGTTCCGTCGCGCTGAATTTGCACCCGCCCCCGTGCCAGACTTTCAGCCAACTGGCTTGACGCCATAAGCCGAAAGACTGGCTTGCTCAAAGACATCCCGCGACCGAACTCCGCTACCGCTGCACTCCGCCCAGGTTGCCGCTCCATTCCGACAGCTAAGTTTCGTCACTCCGAGGAATTGAATGGTGCGACCAAAGCAGCGTTGAATTCTCCGCCAAACGAGCTGCGAACCCAACGCCGCTCTCGTCGCAAATGCTTTCGTTTCTGATTGGTAGCGGAGGCCGGAACGATTCGTCGGTCTTTTGGATTCAATTCTCGTCGCAAACGGGCTGGCGCACCACCAACAGGCTAATTGACGCGGTGACAATCCCGGCCTAGCTTCCGGTCATGTGCGTGCGTTACACCCTCACGCTCGAACAGGGCAGACTGGTCATCGCCGGTCTGGTTCACATCTTCGCCTTTGCGCCGCGCTACAACATCGGTCCCGCCTAGCGTGTGCCGGTAATTTTGGACACCGCCGAAGGCGTCAAGGCCGTGAAATGCGCTGGGGCATGGCGGGATGCGGTGCAATTTTCAGCGCGACGGAGTCAGGAATCCGGTCTTGGATCCGAGAAAAGGCTTGACGGCACTGCCAAAGCTGATATGAGGATTGGTTAATGAGACTAAATCGTCCGGATGGACGTGGGACGTAAGGCCAAATGGGGAATGTCAGCTAACATGAAAAAGAATCAGTACAGGCAACCTTTCGGGTGCAAATTCATTGCCTGTCTGAGTCTGCTTGTGGGCTTCACAGCATTGGTAGGGGCGCAGACATTACAGACACTCTATTCATTCAGCTACACCGATGGAGCGAATCCGAATGCCCTGACACTGGGCACGGACGGAAATTTTTACGGCACGACTTACATGTTTTGCGATTATGGTCCCTTGTGGGGGACGGTGTTCAAAATGACGACCAGCGGGACGCTGACCACACTGTTTTCTTTCATCAACTACTCCAATGGAGCGAGTCCGAATGCCCTGACACTGGGTACGGACGGCAATTTCTACGGCACGACTGACTCTGGTGGCAACAGCGATTATGGAACGGTGTTCAAAATGACGCCTAATGGCACGCTGACCACACTGTTTTCTTTCGATGAAGTCAACAATGGTGGCAACTTCACCATTTCAGATGGAGCGAATCCGAATGGCCTGACGCTGGGCACGGACGGCAATTTCTACGGCACGACTCAACAAGGCGGCGGCACGGATGGATTGTATGGGACGGTGTTCAAAGTGACGACTAATGGCACGTTGACCACGCTTTGCTTGTTCTCCGGCGGCTCTGATGCGGGATTCCCGCAAGCTGCGCTGACCTTGGGCACGGATGGCAGTTTCTACGGCACGACTTACTTTTGCGGTAGTTACGACTATGGTACGGTGTTCAGAGTGACGACTAATGGCATGCTGACCTCGCTCGTTTCTTTCAACTACACCAATGGATCGAGTCCAAATGCGGCCTTGATACTGGGCATGGATGGCAATTTCTACGGCACGACTGGCAGTGGCGGTAGCTACGACTATGGAACGGTGTTCAAAATGACGCCCACCGGCACGCTGACCACACTGGTTTCTTTCAACTACACCAATGGAGCGAGTCCGAATGCGGCCTTGACACTGGGTCCCGATGGCAATTTCTACGGCACGACTTGGTACGGTGGCAGCAATTATTATGGAACGGTGTTCCGTTTGGTTCTACCTACCGCTCCCATTTTATTGAATATTCAATTGAACGGCTCCAACGCGGTCTTGACTTGGAACGATCCAAAAATGCAACTCCAAGCCTCCCCGCTGCTCTGTGGCCTTTATACTAATGTGCCCAATGCCAGCAGCCCTTACACTACCCCTATTACCGGCGCGGCAAACTTCTTCCGGCTCCAAACACAATAGCCAGCCTGCCAAGGGAGCCTCCAACACCAACAAGTAATTGTATCAGGCAATTTCCTCACTGGTCAAACGGCACTGGCAGTGTCAGTGAAACTGTCAGTGAAAGCACTATTTCGGATTTCGAAAAAGGATTCCTCACCGCTCAAACGGCACTTGAACTGTCAGTAATACTGTCAGTGAAAGTGGTTATGGAGTAGTGAAAAATTGTGGCGAGTTAAAACAAATTTTGCTTGAAACCCCAATAAAATCAGCTATTATCGAATGACTGAAACGGTAAAACCAGTCCGAGCCCTACCTCTGGAGCCATTTAATTAAGTCGTTGGCGGACAACGACAGCTTCCAGGAAAAGGGCTTCAAAATTGTCCAAAATGGCCCAACTGTCAGTAAAAGTGTCAGAAGAAATTTGCCGGAGTGGCAACTGCCGCCGCATTGACAGCCGTCGCAAGCCGGAATTTTTATGAATTCAATCATGCTATCGCCACCGTTCTGTCATCGGTGCAATTCGGACACGGCGGGCCGGTGTGATGCGGCTGCACCACCGTCGCGCCGAGTTGCAGCGAGGTCGCGTCCCACTTCCAGTCGCCACCACCAGGGCCGCCGGTGAGCGCGAGCATTTCGCCAAGCAATTTGGGCTGGGCCGGCGGTGTCATTTCAAATTTCCCGGCGAATTCCGCCGCGTTGCCGCCAATTTCCCGGTCTATCACCACGGAAAAATCCAACGCCAGTTGCGTGGAGGTGTCGCCGCAACTGCCGTGAATCCGAGCGAGTTCGTACAGGCAGACGCTTGTGGCGTCGCGGGCCGTGACATCGAACAAAACCGCGAGCGCGTCGTTGGTTGGCGCGATCCCGGCAAGCTTCAGCAACGCGGCTGTATCGAGTTTCCAGCTTTGCGTTTCAGCATCGCTCAATGTCTGAACGTGCCGCGCAATAAGGCCGTCGCGCCCGCTGAGCTTGAGCGGTTTGATTTTTTCGTAGCGGACGGTTTTTCCGTCGGCGATTTTGTTATAAATCAGGAAGGCCATGGTTTTTCTTTAAATTGGCCACCAGATTTTTGAGTTCGTCGTCGGTGACGGGAACTTTTCGGTTGATGGCGATGAGCCGTATTTCTTCCAGCAACTCCACCTGCAATTCCGCCGACAGGTCCAGGTTCAGCTTTTGCAGCTTGTGACGGAGCAGACCGCCGCCCGAGTGGCGGCCCAGTTGCATGGCGGTGGGAGTGTGGCCGACTTCCCCGGCGGCGAACGGCTCGTAAGTTTCATGGTCGGCCAGCAGCCCGCTGCAATGAATGCCCGATTCGTGCCGGAACACCGATTCGCCCACCACCGGCTTGTCCGGATCGAGCGGCCGGCCGGAGGCGCGCGCCACCAATTCGCTCAACCCGCCGAGCTGGCGCGTGTCCACGCCGCAATCCTGCTTCAAGGTCAGCCGCGCCGCCATCACCACTTCTTCGAGCGAGGCGTTGCCGGCGCGTTCGCCCAGGCCGTTGACCGTGACGCTCGCGGCATCCGCGCCGGAAGC
>Ga0182021_10011632_pt1 | contig 10446 bp, 10 predicted proteins | sample 612E3MmetaG_FD_120493 | JGI IMG/M metagenome (GOLD analysis project Ga0182021, IMG submission 120493) | Permafrost microbial communities from Stordalen Mire, Sweden - 612E3M metaG (Illumina Assembly) | ecosystem: Environmental > Terrestrial > Soil > Wetlands > Permafrost | place: Sweden... | reverse complement strand
CTTGCGCCTTTCTTGCAGTTGCCGCAGGCTGTCCTCGTCGGCGGTCTGCGAGTAGCGGTCGAGCTCAGGATCAAACTCGCCGGGCACGTAGAAATTCGGCACCTTGTCGAGTAGTACCGGCAGCAGAATGGTCATCAAGGCCCGGTCCCTGCCGGCGGCACGGACGAAACCGACGCGGCCCGCGTCGATATCGAGTTTGTTCTCGCCGACCTGCATGGTCGTTCCGCCGCGATTGACCTTGTCGTAAGTGCCTTCCCGATTGGATGTCGACGCGGCCAGTTCCGCCGACAGCACGTAGGGTTCGTGGTCGGTGCCGCGAATGCCGATGGTGGCCGTGGGCGTGACAATCTTGTGCCCGGCGCGATTGGTGCGGGCGATCCAGCCGCTGATAACTCGCAGGGAACCGGTGAACAGGCGTACGGTGAGGCCGTCGGTCGGCTTGTCCTCGGCGGCGAAGTGCTCGGCGGCAAAATCAGTGTTCGGCCGCAGGGCGATGAAGCCCGCATCTTCGGTTTTGAGCACGGCTTCAGCCAGGGCGGCGGCGCGCACGCGTTCGCCGACATAAACCGCGTCGCCTTCGCGCAACTGCCTTTCCTTGCCGGTGCTGCCGCCGTAGGCAGCGACCTCGCCGTGGACGCGCAAGACAGTTGCAAAGCGCTTGCCGGTTTCCGCGGCCGCTGCTGCGGGCTCGGCCGCTGCGGCCGGATAGCCCGGCAGGGAAAGTGCCATGAGGATGCAGAAAAGACCCGCACAGCTTGCGATGTTACCCAGCCTCGCACTATTCAACGACCAATCCATGTTGCGCCCCTGCACTTTCCGGAAAGTTGAGGAATCACCAATGCCGCTATTGAAGCACACTGATTGGCAATGGGCCAGCGCTGCCTTGCGTCAGGACTTCGCCGCTACGGCGCAACCGGTCCTTTCTCGCAGCGCGCGAGTTCTTCCGGCGTGTTGATGTTGTCGAAGGCGTCGGCCTCGTCATCGAAGGCCACTTCGGCAAGCTTCAATGAAGCGTGCCAGAGACCCACCATGCGGTCGCCGGATGCAAGAAAGGCGTCGAGCTTTGGCAATATCCCGCGCCGCATCAGACAGAACGCCCGCTGCGCCTTGTCGCCGGTGCGGGCGACGGCAAGTTCGGCGCCTTCTGCTTCCAGCGCGGCATGCAGTCGCCTGACCAGGTCGGCCGGCAGAAAGGGCGAGTCGCAGGGCACGGTCACCAGCAGCGGACTCGTCGCCTGCGACAGCGCAGTGTGCAGTCCGGCCAGCGGACCGGCAAAACCGGCAACGCTGTCAGGCAGCACGGAACAGCCGAATTCACCGTAGCGCTCGAGATTCTGATTGGCACTGATCACCACTGTGTCCACCTGCGGCGCCAGACGGGCCAAAACCCACTGCACCAGCGGCCGGCCTTTGAGGCTTTGCAAGCCCTTGTCGACGCCGCCCATGCGCCGCCCTCGGCCGCCCGCAAGAATGACGCCGGTGATCGTTTCGTTCATCGCCGCAGCATGTTCCAGACCCTTGCCACACCATCCTGCAGCAGATCGCCGATGTCGTCATCGGGTCCGTTGCGGGGTTCGCGTCGGCGCTGGCTGCGTTCGCGTTCGCTGACCAGAATCGCTTCGGCCAGCAGCTCCGGGTTCGGTGGTGTCGCCTGCTTCATTGCCGCTTGCTGATAGGCAGCCAGCGCCGTTTCGACCGCCTCAGTGTCGAGAATTGCGATGGGCGCGCCGCAATGGCTGCAGGCGCTGTCCTTGCGGATATCCACCGGTGCGCCGCAACCGGTGCAGCGCACCACGCCGATGTGCAACTTGAGTTCAGCGAGTTCGGCGCCGGTCGCCTGGCGCACGAAGCCCTTCTCGATCATGAACTCGGCGAAAGTGATGAAGCGCCCGTGACGCTGCCCGCAGCGCAGGTAGTTGAACAACCCGCTCTTGACGCGATCCTGCGACGGAATCAGTCGCTCCTTGCAGCGCGGGCACAGCAGCGGGTTGGCCAGCGGCAGGCGCTGGTCGTCGCGGTGCTCGTGTATCAGTTTGAACAGCCCGATCACGCCGGCCGGCGCGAGTTGCAGGCTCTCGTATTCGTCGAACCAGATGCCCTGGCAGGCGAAGCACAGGTCAAGCTCGACCTCGCCGCCGAGCTTGCGCATGAAGCGCTGCAGGTTCATCGGCGCCCGGCAGGAAGGACAGGAGGTGGCGGCAGTTGGAGGCATGGCGATCAGAGTTTGTTTTCAGAACACCAGCGTCGCCCAGTCCGGATCGAGCGCGCGGGCGACGAAGGCGCTGGCGGCTACCGTACCGGTGTATTCGGGGATCAGCGTCTCGTCCTTGCCGACCAGCGCGCCCATGGCCATGGCGCAGGCATTGAAGCTGACATCGAGGTTGGCCGCCTGCCGCATCATTTGGTAGATCGAGGTGTCGACGCCCGGCCAGGGCCGCAGGGCATCGGCAACGCCGGCCACCAGAAGGCGCACGGTCGAACCGGCAAAGTGAATCTCCACTTCGCAGTCGAACGCCGCCGCCGCCGCGGCATGGACGAAGGGCGTGGCGCAAAGCTGCGCTCGTTCCGGCGTCGCCGACCAGAGCAGGATGGCAAGCTTGCGGCGATGCGCGCTCACAGGAACTCCGCTGCCGGTTCGATGCGCCTGACATGAGCGCGATAAGCCGCCGCATCCGCCAGCCGGGCGCTTTCCGCCTCCCACGCCGTGGGCCGGCCGCGCACCATCCAGCCGGCGCCGTAGGGATCGCGATTGAAGATGGCCGGACGCGCCTCGGCGGCTTCGTTGGCTTCCAGCAGCGTGAAGGATATCGGCGCATGCACGGCGAGTACGGTCTTGGCGCATTCAACTGTGCCCAGGCCGCGCCCCAACGCGACTTCGGCGCCCTTCGGCTTGGCCGTGAAGGCGATGATTTCGCCGGCAAGAAAGATGCCGAAGGCGGTGGCGCCGATAACGACGTCTGCGCCCTCGCGCCGCATCCACATGTCATGGGCCGTGTCGTAGAGCAGGCCGTCGGGCACGGCGCCGCGGAAGGGCGTGCGGCTCATCGATCCCGTCAGTAGCCGCTACCGGACGCGACGGCGCGGATCGCGCCGCAGGCTATGCGCTTGCCGGAGTTGCCGGCAGGCTGCGACTTGTAATCGTCGGGATCGGCGTGGATCACCACGCTGCGCTTGAGGATGCCGCCGGGACCTGCCGTCAGCGACAGCGTATCCAGTTCGGCGGAGAGCGTGGCACGGCCCGCACTGTCGGCGACCAGATTCGGCATGTCGCCGGCATGATGCTCGGCGCCACCGTGGTAGCCGTGGGGCTTGGCTGCCGGGTTGAAGTGTCCCTTGGCGCTACTGGCGTCCGGCGCGCTGCAATCGCCGGCCTCGTGCACGTGGAAGCCATGCTCGCCCGGCGTCAATCCGGCGACGCGGGCTTCGACGCGAACCTTCTGGCCGACTGTCTGAAAACTGACCGTGCCGCTGACGGTGCTGCCGGAGCGCGGTTCTAGCGTGGCTTCAGCCTTCGGCCCGCTTGCTTCCAGGCCCGCGCAGGCAGCCAGCAGGCCGGCCGCAGAGGCGAAGCAGGCGATGCGCACAGTCTTGTAAATGGTGTTGTGTGTCGTAGTTGCGGCCGCTGCGCTTAACGCCGATGAAGCCGGCATTAGCCTGCACTGAAACTTCGTTTTCATGAGGTTCTCTCCTTGGGTTGGGTGGCGGAAAAGAGCGGGAGTCGAACCCACCAGGGACCGCATGGCGACCCCTGCCGGTTTTGAAGACCGGCCGTCCCACCGGGGAACGTTCTCTTCCGTATTTCATTCTTATTGGTTTAGCCATGCGTGGCCCGAACCGCTGCCGCGCAGTACGTGTTCGTCACGCACGCGCCGAGTGTAGCCGATGCGGTCGAAAAATTCGAGGATATGAATCGCCACCTTGCGCCCGCCGCCGATGTGGTCGCGCAGGTCGGCGGCGCGCGCTGCGCCCTGCTCTGCGTTGAGCCTGGCGACGAGCGAGGCAAGCTGCGCCACGGCATCCGCCGTGAAGTAGTGGTCATGCGCCACCGGGTAGAGTTCGCCGGCCCGCGCCACGCGGCGGAGCAGTTGACGCACCACGTCTTCGGCGATGCCCGAGTCGCGCGCGACATCGCGCACGCGCGGCGGCGCAAAGGGCTGGGCGTCGAACAGCGGTTTCAGCATTCCAAATAACTCGCGGTCGCCGGCAGCAAGGCTGGCCTGGTGTTCGGGCAGATGCAGCCATGCGCGGGAAGCGGCAAGGCGGCCGGTGGCGAGCAGTTCCCCGACCAGCGCGTCGAACGCGGCGCGGGCCAGGGTCGGCAGCGTCAGCCGGCGCAGCCGCTCGCGCTCGACCCCGACCATGTCCGGTGCGCGTTGATGTTCTGCGCCCAGTGCGGCGAGCAGTTTGTCGCCCAGAGCCAGCCAGCCTGCAGAAGAAAAACCGGTCTGCTCCTCGCCGGCGCGGACGACACGCAACATCGCGGCTTGCCACAATGCAGCCGCCGCATCCTCGGCGAGATTCCAGTTGGCAGCGAAGCGACCCAGGTCAACTCCGGCGGTCGACTGCTCCGCCAGCAGGCGCAGGCTCGTTGCCGGATCGTCATCGCGCAATGCGGCGAGCAGGGCTAGCCGTGCCGGACTGCGCTTGTGGCGCGAGGGTGGAAAGCAGTCGAGCACGCGGCCGCCGGCGACCGTGCGTTGCGCTGACGCATCGCGCAGGACGAAGCGGTCGCCGCGCACCGTGATGGTTTCGCGATCGAGCAGGATTTCAGCCTGCGCCGTGGCGCCGGGTGCGATCTGATCGCCCTCCAGCAGCGCGACGCGGCCGGTGATGTCGGTGGCGCCCAGATGCACGTGCACGGCCATCCAGTGCTTCAGCGCAGCCTGCGCGGCCGGGACCTGCAGCTCGGCCTGGAAGCGGGTGAGAGGGCGGGCTGCGGCAGGATCGACCACCCACATGCCGCGTTCGATGTCGGCCTTTTCGAAATCGCCCGCCAGGGCCAGGGCGCAGCGATCGCCCGCCTGGCCGCACTCTGCCGGGCGGTCCTGCACGTGCAGGCTTTTTACTCTGGCCCTTATCCCGTCGTGACCCGCCGGGGCAATGATCACCGCATCGCCGACGCGTACGCTTCCCGAGCAGGCCGTGCCGGTAATGACCGTGCCGATGCCCGACAGCGTGAAGCAGCGGTCGATGGCAAGACGGAAGCGGCCTTGGCGGGTAAATTCGGCGCCGCGTGACCGATGCGCGGCCGCCGCCGTATCGAGATGGGCGCGCAATTCTGCAATGCCGTCTCCTCTCGTCGCCGACAGCGCAAACACGGGGCTGCCTTCCAAGCGTGTCCCGGCCAGCAGCGCTGCTATTTCGCCGCGCGCTTCGACGACGCGTTCCGCATCCACTGCATCGCACTTGGTCAGCGCCACTGCGCCATGATCGAGGCCGAGCAGCCCGAGCAGTTCCAGATGTTCGCGAGTCTGCGGCATCGGGCCGTCGTCGGCCGCCACCACCAGCAGCACGAAGTCGATGCCGGTGGCGCCGGCCAGCATGTTGTGGATCAGCTTTTCGTGGCCGGGAACATCGATGAAGCCCAGCACCGAGCCATCGGCCAGAGGCGCGTAGGCGTAACCGAGGTCGAGCGTGATGCCGCGCGCCTTCTCTTCCGGCAGGCGGTCGGCATCGACGCCGGTGAGCGCCTTCACCAGCGTGGTCTTGCCGTGGTCGATGTGACCTGCGGTGCCTACTATCATGCCGGGGTCAGCGACGCGATCTGTGCGGCGAACTCGCCTTCCTCGGCAGCGTCGAGGCAGCGCAAATCCAGCAGCAGCGCGCCATCCTCGATGCGGCCTATCACCGGTTTCGGCAAGGCGCGCAGGCCCTGCTCGATGCGGTTCAGCACGCCGCTCTTCTTGCCCTGCGGCCGGATGGCGAAGCCGGCCGAGGGCAGGCGATCGACCGGCAGCGAGCCGGAGCCGATCTGCGATTTCAGCGCGACGATCGATGCCGTCACCGGCAGTCCGGTCAGCGCCGCTTGCAGCGCAGGCAGCAGGCGCGCGGCCTGTGCCGCAATTTCTTCCTCGGCGCGGGTCAGTTGGCGCACCGCGGTGACGCGCAGATGCAGGCGGTCGGGGTCGCGGTAGAGCGCCAGCACCGCCTCCAGCGCGGCCAGCGTCAGCTTGCCGACGCGCAGGGCGCGCTTCAGCGGATTCTTCTTGATTTTCGAGATCAGATCCTTGCGGCCCACCAGCAGGCCCGCCTGCGGCCCGCCCAGCAGCTTGTCGCCGGAGAAGCAGACCAGATCGGCACCGGCGGCGATGGCCTCCGCCGGCGTCGGTTCGTGCGGCAGGCCGTAGGCGGCCAGATCGGCCAGCGTGCCGCTGCCCAGGTCGATGACGAAGGGCAGGCCGTGCCGGTGCGCGAGTGCGGCGAGCTCGGCTTCCGGCACGGCATGGGTGAAGCCGTGAATCGCGTAGTTGCTGGCATGCACCTTCATCAGCATCGCGGTGCGAACCCCCCCTGTGGCAATGGCCTCGGCGAAATCCTTGAGATGGGTGCGGTTGGTGGTGCCGACTTCGACCAGCTTCGCGCCGGCGCGGCTCATGATGTCCGGCACGCGAAAGGCGCCGCCGATTTCGATCAGTTCGCCGCGCGAGACGATCACCTGCTTCTTCTGCGCCAGCGTGTTGAGCAGCAGGAACACGGCCGCGGCGTTGTTGTTCACCACCGTCGCCGCCTCGGCGCCGGTGAGTTCGCAGAGCAGGCCATCAACCACGTTGTCGCGGTCGCCGCGACCGCCCGATTCGAGGTCGTACTCCAGCGCGCAGGGTGAGCGCGCCGCAGCGATCAGGGCCTGCACCGCTTCTTCCGGGAGGGCAGCGCGGCCGAGGTTGGTGTGCAGCACGGTGCCGGTGAGATTGAATACCGGGCGCAGTTTCGGCCGCATCTTTGCCGTGACGTCAGCTCCGACTCTTGCCACCAGCGCCGATTCCCCAGGCAGCGGCGCGCCTTGCCTGACGGCGGCGCGGGTCGCCGCGAGGAGCCCGCGTATGACACCGGTGACCACGGCGCGGCCGTGGGAGTCGACCAGGGAAGCAAGCGCCGGGGCGAACAGCAGGCGGTCGACAGAGGGAAGCTGGGAAAGTAGATTCATGATTTCACCCGGACCGGGCAGAAACGAGATGGAGCGATTGTAACGGCTTCTTCCGGCTTCGCGCAGCAAAGAGCGGCGGAGCCACCGGCTGCCGGTTCTTGACCTGGGTCATGCCGCTTTGCATGGCCTTATGCGAAGCTGTAATGTCGGGCTGGCGTGAACACAGCGCACGGTGCAACGGCGGCCGCGATCGAGGAGCGGGAAATGACTATGCAGAATCCGGCGACGCGATCGCCGTGGCAGCAAATGCTGGGTATCGAATTGAGTCCGGTAAGCCATCGCGAGAGGCTGGTGTCGGCGCTCGGCGGACTTGTCAGCATCCTCGTGGTCTACGCGGTGAGCCGTGCCGTGCTTGGCGCCGCGGATGCGCCAATTATGGTGTTTTCGATGGGTTCCTCGGCGGTCATGCTGTTCGCCGTGCCGCATGGCCCGCTTTCGCAGCCCTGGCCGGTACTCGGCGGCCATCTGGTATCGGCGGTCATCGCCGTCGCCTGCGTACGCTATGTGCCGGATCAGATGGTGGCGGCGAGCCTCGCGGTGGGATTGGCGATCGGCGCCATGCACTACCTGCGCTGCATCCACCCGCCCGCCGGTGCGACGGCGCTGGCGGCGGTCCTGGGCGGCGAACCCCTGCGTGCCTTGGGCTTCGGCTTCGTGCTGTCGCCGGTGCTGCTCAACGTCCTGATCATGCTGGCCGTGGCGGTGGCCTTCAACGCCTTGTTTCCATGGCGTCGCTACCCGGTCTTTCTGGCACGCAGCGGCGCCGGGTCTGAAATCGCCGCTCTCGGCTACGAAGCCATTTCACATGAAGATTTTGTTTACGCCCTGGCGGAACTGGACTCCTTCATCGACGTTTCCGAAGAGGACCTGTTGCGCATCTACGGCCTTGCCACCGGACGCCACCGCGCGTTGGAGGCGCAGGCGGCCGCAGCCGACCGGACCATCAACTCCGTTGCCCCGCCTTGAAGCTCGAAAGCCTGTCTTCCCGGCCAGGCAGGGCGCGAGCCCGGCTCAGGCGCCGGGCGCCAGCAACAGGTTAGGTCCGCTACGCGAGTAACCGGCCTCGTCGACCAGGATATCCAGCGCCAGCGTGGCGAGATCGTCAGCCACCGGGTCGACGACGTCCTTTTCCGAATAGACAATCTTGAGATAGCTCTTGCAGGCTTCGCAGGTTTCGGCGCGCACGGCGCCGGCCGCCTTGAGGCTTCCGGTTTCGAGATGGCGATAGCTGATGCCTTCGGTGGCGTCGCAACTGCTGCATTTGACGCGCACCAGGTTCCATTCGGTATTGCACAGGGCGCAATGCAGATAGCGCAGGTTGCCCACTTCGCCGCCGCCGCGCACCACGCTGGCGACCGGCAGAAAGCCGCAGCAGGGGCAGACGCCCGGCACGTCGAGCGCGGCGATGTCGCTGACACCGAGGCGCGCCGCGCCTGCCGTCCATAGCACCTGCAAGGCGGCCGCGACATAGGGCAGCAGGGCGACATCGTCGCCATACAGTTCGGTGTGCAGCACGCGCTCGGCCAGCGCCTCGAGGCGCTCGGGGTCGAAGCCGGAAAGGCGGGCGAGATCCTGCCGGGCAGGTTCCGGCGCGACATCGGTAATCGCCGCGGCTATCTGGCGCAGGCTGGTGCGCCAGAGTGGATCGCGCGGCCAGGATTGCGCCGGCAGCAAGGGCATGCGGTGCTCGCGGGCGCGTGCCAGCTGGGCCGCATCGGGCAACGACAAGGCCGGCAGGGATTGCAGCGCTGCATGCTGGGCGCGGGTGATGGCGGCGAGGAAGCGCAGCCAGTCGCCCAGACTGTGGCCCGTGGCCAGTTTTTCGAAGCGCTGCGCGCGCGCGGCGAAAATCGTCTTCGCCTCGGGTGCAATGACGTGGGGCGGCTCACTGCTCGACTTGATCGGGATGATGGGTGTGGTGGTGTTCATGGTCCAAAAATGAACCGCGGGCCGAAGCCCGCGGTTAGTAGGTTGGCGGAAAGATCCGCTTTGAAGGCTACGACTTGCCGGTGACCTGACGATACCACGCCCGGTGATGTTGCTTGGCCCAGGCGCGCGTCACCGTGCCGTACCACATGGCGCGCATGGTGCCCTTGACCCAGATCGCGGCATAGATATGCACGAAGGTGATGCCGATCATGACTGCCGCCGTTGCCGCATGAACCACTGCGCCGATACGCACCACATCCACCTGCAGGTTGAAATAGGCGCGCCACAGCAGGATGCCCGAAAAGAACAACAGCAGCAGGCACACCGCCATGGCCCAGAACATCAACTTCTGGCCGCCGTTGTACTTGCCCTGTTCCGGCATGTTGTGGTCGTCGCCATTCATCATTTCCTTGGCCCGGCCCAGCCATTCCTTGTCTACCTCGGTCATGACGTTTAGCGCCCTGAAACGGAAGAAGAGGAGCAGGAAAGAAACGGCCATTATCACGCCGATGTAGGGATGCAGAATGCGCGCCCAGACACCGCCGCCAAACAGCTGGGTCAGCGGCCAGAACGCCGGATGGAAGAAGGCCAGTCCCGAGAGTGCGAGCAGGATGAAGCAGATTCCCCCCACCCAGTGGTTGGCCCGTTCTTGCGCCGTGTAGCGCGCCAGGTCTTTCGGATTGCGGATCATTGCGCGTCCTCCTTCTCCAGTTCGTCCTCAAGTTCCTTGCTGACTTCGTTCGGCCCGTTGGTCACGTAGTGAAACAGGCTGCCGAGTGCCAGGGCGGCCATGGCTACGGTCGCCAGCGGCTTGGCAAAGCCCTTCCACAGCGATACCAGCGGACTGATGCTGGGGTTGTTGGGCAGGCCCTTGTACAGTTCCGGCCGGTCGGCGTGGTGCAACACGTACATGACATGCGTGCCGCCCACCCCCTGCGGATCGTAGAGCCCCGCCTGGTCGTAGCCGCGCGACTTGAGGTCGACGATGCGCTTCTCGGCGTAGTCCTTCATCTGTTCCTTCGAGCCGAACTGGATGGCGCCGGTGGGACAGGCCTTGGCGCAGGCCGGAGCCTGGCCGACGGCGACCCGGTCGGAACACAGGGTGCACTTGTAGGCCTTGTTGTCGGCCGGCGAAATGCGCGGTACGTTGAAGGGGCAGCCGGTGATGCAGTAGCCGCAGCCGATGCAGTTTTCCTGGTGGAAATCGACAATGCCATTGGCGTACTGGATGATGGCGCCGGGGGACGGGCAGGCCTTGAGGCAGCCCGGGTCGGCGCAATGCATGCAGCCGTCCTTGCGGATCAGCCACTCCAGCTTGCCTTTCTCTTCCACTTCGGCGAAGCGCATCACGGTCCATGATTTTGCCGTCAGGT
>Ga0182021_10011631_pt1 | contig 10446 bp, 7 predicted proteins | sample 612E3MmetaG_FD_120493 | JGI IMG/M metagenome (GOLD analysis project Ga0182021, IMG submission 120493) | Permafrost microbial communities from Stordalen Mire, Sweden - 612E3M metaG (Illumina Assembly) | ecosystem: Environmental > Terrestrial > Soil > Wetlands > Permafrost | place: Sweden... | reverse complement strand
TTATCGAATTTGATTTAAATTGCATGAAAATGATACTATTAATAGATAATTACATTAGTTACATAAATATATACACACTTAATTATTATGATATTATTATTCAATTAGATGAGGGTATATGAAAATCGTGTAACCCGTGTAACTTTGTAACCCACATTAGAGGAAAACTATGAAAAAGAAACTAATTGACATCGAAGACCTAACGCGAAAGCTCGACATACAGAAAAAACCGCCCCCTAAACCGCCAGCATACGGATTCCTAATGAAAGAAGAACCGCCTGAGAAGACTGGGGCGTGGTGGTTAAACCACGTAGTAGAAACTTAGCGACAAATTCAAAAAATGTATCCTAACCTTGGTCCAGACACCAAAACCCCACTTACGGGTATATTCAAAAAATGTATCCGATCCTGATATGGTAAAAAATAGCCCATTTCTGGCAGGAGTGGACAGTCATCCAGATTATAATGTGTGGGAAAATGACGGATCTCAGGTCACCCGACCGCAAATCGCTTCAGCCAATATGAAATAAAAATGTATCCGATCCCAAATATGTAAAAAATAGCCCAGTTTCCTGAGCTATTCTGATCCCAGATCTTCATAAATTCCGATTTAGGAATAGTGTAACGTATGATATTCATACTTGGATTTGATGCATTCCTTAAGACATAGAAGGCAGATTCATTGTCCTGCCTTTTATGTGAAACATCTCAACTAGGACGAATTAAAAATTCTTACTGATGAGTTCCTGAACGGTATTGTTCACTCCTGAGCTTGAATTTGTTTGAGATATTTTAACAGGACCTATATTTTCTACAAGCCAATAGGTTTGCTTGGTTTCTGAGGATGTGAGTTGTGTTCCAATTTTTGAACTATCTACTTCGGTAATTTCAAAACGATAAGCAGAAAAAGAACCGGCGGAGACCTGCACATTTTCTTTCTGATACAACACTCCTGTCACCTTGGATGATTGACGGTAGGAAATTCCTTGATTTATGATTGTTGAGTCAAAAGTAAAAATGTTATACACATTCCCAATTCCTGCGGCAGGTTGTAAGAATGGCATGAAATTAACCGAGTTAGACATAATGGACACTGTTCCATCAGTCTCTTTAGCTATATATATAGTGTCGAGGCTTTGTAATGCTCCATTGCTATAATAGACGCTATCAAGGATGAGATTAGCAGATTTACCCATGATTGTTTTTGAAGGACCAACTATCAACGCCTCTCTATGATCTGTTCCGGATAATTTATTGTTTTGCCCGTCAACCATGTAGTCATTAAATACATAGGCGTGGTTCTGAACCATTGGAAATAAATCTCCAACACTTGAAGTATTGGGTCCAGTCACCGACGAATCTTTGCTGCACCCGGAAATGAATAAAAGAAGAACACTCATAAGTAAGATTGAATTACGAAATAAGTAAGTAATCATACTGTTCCCCCATGATAATGTAAGTTTAAAGTGAATTGAGAATACTGAAAATTTTAATAATTATAGTGATGTTGTATTGTGCTTTATTCAAGAATGTATTCACAAACTCCTTGCCAGTATTTATTTGTTTGAGGAAAGGTTTTTGTGACGGTTTTACGAGAAGTATCCTCTTTATGTAGAGAAAGTAAGACACCCCTGTTGACGATAAACTACAAACTGGAAGTAAAAGAAGGCGGTGCTAATGAGATATCTAGCGATAGAAGCATAGCGTCGTTGCAGTTATGAATGAGGCTTTTTAAATTCTAAAACAATTATCAGCTAGTAAAATAAAGCAGCAACCATCGCCGCTTAAAACAAATAACCCCAGATGATGAATGTCTGGAGCTCAAGCGGCAATAGCTTGATACTATTTCAGTAGCAGCATTTTCTTGGTTTCAACAAACCGTTTCGAAGGATCGTCTTTCGATGTTGCTTCAATCCGATAGAAATACATTCCCGAAGAGACATTCGCGTTCCAGACTGCTGATTGATATCCAGCTTGCTGCTCGGTGTTGATCAATTCCTTCACAACTTGACCCAAGACATTATAGATGACTAGCCGCACAGAGCTTTGTGCTGGTAATCCATATTGGATGGTTGTGCTTGGGTTGAATGGGTTCGGATAATTCTGAGATAAACAAAATTCCGTGGGTACGACATCAATCTTACCTGTACCGGTTGTATGTTTTATGCTTCCTATGACGAAGGGTGCGAGATGTGAAGCAGATGTCAGCACAGAACCTTCGTAGAGCACGCCATTGATAGTCACGTTGGTCGTGTCGACTCTTGTGGTCGAAGCTTCCCTGCCCTGGTCGTCGGAGCCGGAATTGGAATAGAGAATCCATCGGTTCGTTGCCCCGCTCCAATAGTAGACGCCCTGGAGATCGCTCTCTGATATTCCCGCCTGCAAAAGATCGTTCTTCGTATAATACATCCGGATCTGTACCGGCCAGACTACTGCTCCTTGAACCTCAGCATCAAGGTATTTTCCCACACTGGCGCTAGATGGCGTAGCGATTGTCTGCGCTCCAGGAGGTGCGCCCATATACATCGCTGCGTCTACAGTTGCACCTCCTATGCCTCCCTTGAAAGTCATCTGAGTGCCCGAGTGGGTTAGATCGTTGATCGAGCTCGTCGAATCGGTCTGCGCCGTCTTCGCCACGACATTGTCTAGCGTGCCGCCAAAGATCTGCCCTGCATTGTACATCGCTTTGATCGAATCCGCCTCAGCTCGCACTACCGTCACACTATTCAACCGATCAGTCCCTTGCCCCATGATGATCGCTGCAATCATCTCCTTGCTCTGACCTGGATCAAGATCGAATGGTCCCGTCGAGAACAGGAATCGTCTGTCTCCTGGCGACATGTCGTTCCAGCCGGTTCCTGTCACAGGATCACCGTTCAGTGCAAATGTTGTCGCTTGGTCATTGTGGAAGTCGATGTACGGGGTGCCGTCTGACCACTTTCCTTGCATGAAGTTGTAGAACTCGGCGGCTGTGTTGGGGTCATTTCGAGGAAGGGGTGCGCCATTTATGAAGTACGCAAAAGCTTGTATTGGCTTTGTATAGTAGGCACCCTTCATTATTTGAAATCCGGCAGCAGGCGGTAGACTTCCATAGATAGCGTCAGTGTCCAAACCGTTGTAGACAACCCCCATGCACCGGACTGTGTCAACACTCACCAAATCGTCCGAAGGATATCCCAGATCCGGATCGCTCCAGAAAGAGACATAGGCATTGGTCCAGGTTGAGCTGCTCTTGTTGATGATCTTGAATCGGAGGAAGACGGTGTTAGCGAGGGCGTCAGGCCTGTCGAATCCAAAAATAGTCTGTTGCACTTCAGCGCCTAAAGGGGCGGTTCCGAAACGACGGGGATTCGTGGTGAGGTCATTATAGACTGCAAAGATTGTTTGATTTCCGATAATCATTGGTGATCCATCCGGATTCACAGGAGCCCCCAGGCTCGATGGCCACGAAGCGTAGTCTGCATTTGTTGAAGCGTTGTCCCCAGCTTGTATCTTGTAGACTCTGAACGTCGTATCGGTGGGGTTCGCTGCGACGCCTCCAATGATGGGGCCCGGTGTGAACTCGGTCCAATAGAACGCGCTGGCAGTGCTAATGCTTCCTTGAACCATTGCTCCAATTGTCATTCCGCATTCGTATACGGCGGTCTTACCGCTATTCTTCGGCCACTCTAATCCGCCATTGCCAGTAAGTGGATTCCAGGCAAATCGTCCATCCCGCATTGTCCACATTGCGATGTTATTGCCGTCGAACCGTCGGAGCGCAATGGATTGTATAACGAAAGGAATCTGTTGAGGGTTGGAACCCATAATGTGGAGATTCAGCACGCCGGAGACTTTGCCCGCGATGATAGGTGTTGCCGCTACCTGAACATTCGAGGTCTGGTTGGCAGGAAGGTAGAAGGTCTTGCTGATCTTCACGTCGCTTGACAGATATTCAAGAATGCCAACGGTAGGTTGCGTGGTCGAATTCGTTATGGTGAACATCTGTACCGCGGAGCTTCCTTGCTCAGCGGTGCCAAAGTCGATAGTGGGGGATCCAAGAGAATAAGCCGGAGTGACGACTTGAGTTGTATGATTGATCGGAACAAGTTGTGCAGAGGAGATTCCTCCGGGTCCCCAAAGACTCACAGTAACCCAAAGATCGTTATGGTTCGAGGTCGCGTCAGTGGCCACGCTTCCACTGGAGATTGCATTGAGTTTCCAATACCCAACCAGCCCTGTTTCGTTTCCGATCAAGGTGTCGTTCATCGCTGTCCGAATAGATGCCTGGCTTCTCGTGATATTCCATAGTCGGACATCACCGATCATTCCAGCGAATCCGGACCCATACCAGCCTGATTTTCCAATGCTGAATTGCACCGCACCTTTCGAGATCGTGATATTCGTCGATGTGCTTTTCCTGAGCTGTCCGTTCACGTAGATGCATAACGATGTTCCGTCATACGTTCCGGCAAGATGAACCCACTGAAACAATGACAAGCTCTCGTCGCAGACAACTGTTGCAGCCCCCGCCGTTGTGCCATCTGAAATCGAGAAAGCCGCGTGAGGATTTCCTGCAGCTTGTGAAACAAAGAGCTTGTATGCGCCCGCACCATAATCCAGTCTCTCGACTATTGTGTTGTCCGTCATCCAAGTCGGATAACCCATTGGACACACCCAGGCTTCAACAGTGATTGATTTTCCTGCAACTTTGTAAGCATCCTGATTGGCCAAGGCATTGATGGGCGACCCATCACCCACCCAGATCACAGCGTTAGTAGCATCAAAGAGTATTGAATTGCTAGTGAGAGGTGACTCTTGATGCGTTATGTTTATCTGCGCGTTGGCAACAATATTCCAGGCGCTAAGGAGGAAAAGATATAGCAATGAGATTCTCAGAATAATATGATTTGAGTTCATTAGGTTTTTACTCCCCGGATGTTTTAGTTGAATGTATAACATCTTATTCTATTGTGGATTATCGGAAATTCATTTAAATGATCTAACGAACTCCATAAATTACTAAGTAATAAAGTTTTCTTTTGGGTTCTAAAAACTCCTCGATGATATAAAACAGTAAAGCCTCTGCCAGCTTTCGCCAACAGAGGATTCTAAGTTTTTATCAGGTATGTTGCCAGCACATAGGAGTCCCCGTTTGGTCAGCTAGGGGCAATGTGTGAATGTTTGAAATTAGTATTATCCACGCCCAATGTCAAATTTATTCCAGTTAAAAAAAAGCGGCACCCATCGCCGCTTTCTGATCCTATCTTGTTCGATCAATGAATAGGATCGATAAAGAAACTATAGTCCGTCCTGACTTTTTCACAATATAATGTGGAGTACGTCGGAAAATTAGACAGCGATCTTCGAGCGGCTGAAGATCAAGAACCTCAAAAAGATCAACCCGAAGATCACGTCCAGCACAACCCCGGGAGCAAGAAAGCCTGTCAATGCTTTTGGGGGCGCATCAAGAAAAATTGAATAGAGCAGGACGGCTCCCATTGCTAGCTTTGCCCACACGAGCATTTTAACGAAGCTCCGGTGGGCATAAAGGTTGCGGGCAATGATCCACTGAATACACCCGAAGAAGAAGATCGACATCAGGTCAAAGTAAATGAACAACGGGTAGCGCGGCGGCTCGATTCCAATAATGGAAGGAAGCGAGCTTACTAATAGAAAAAGTGTGATGGAGATGACAAAATTCCATCCACTCCCAACATAGAATAACACTTTGTAAAGTCTTTCTGTTTCCATAAAGCCTCCATTGTTGAAGAGACATTGTAAGCACATAAAGAATGCAGTGAAAAATAACAAGTCCAATCGAAGTGCAGCTATCTCCAATTGCAGAGCTATCGGTGAGCGACTTCGTGTAGTCAATATAGCCATTTCCGAAACCTTGTTCCAGAGCCGGCTTCTAGACGATACTGGAGAAATGTAGCAACGCTTGAATTTCAAACAGTAATAAAGCGGCACGCATCACCGCTTTATTACTCATTGACGATAACACCCCATCTATCCCATATCTTCCTAAATTCTGCATTCGGGATAGCACATCGTATGCTGCCATAACCAGTCAGGATATTCAAACTTGGATTTGAGACGAATATATGGATGTCTGAATAACCGTAAATGACGCTATAAATGTGACCCATCATAAAGTGAAATCAGGACAGGACAATCGCCATCAATTGCAGCTTTTAGATCCCGAAGCCCAGGGTTTCTCAATGTTCGACACACCAGTCCGTATCGATTCAAGACCCTTTTAATGTCAATAACAGCCGTCCCGTCTGCATCGGTATGGAGTTGCTCTTCAACAGACTCGGGTGCGCATTGCTTGTTATAGAATTGCAAAATACAGAAAACCGCTTTCGCGCCACAGGAGTAATTGTCTAATTGAATACTTCGGGGAAAGTCAGGAAGGGTAACAGCGTCAGGGTGAATGAGTGCTTCAGCCTCTGCACCAAGTGAGGTGAGAAAATCTACTACTTGTTGAAGCATAAGAGTATCCTTTCTGTTGATACTTTCTTATGCCAATAAAAAAGCCCCAGATGATAAATGTCTGGGGCCTGCGTGACACACCGCTTGATACTATCTCAGCAACAGCATCTTCTTCGTCTCCGCAAAACGTATCGAAGGATTCTCGGTTGAGACAGCATTCAACTTGTAGAAATAAATTCCCGACGATGCAGTTGCGTTCCAATCTACCGACTGATATCCTGCCTGCTGTTCAGCGTTAACCAGTTCTTTCACAACTTGTCCGAGCAGATTGTAGATAACAAGTCGCACGGTGCTTCGTGAAGGCAATCCATATTGAATGGTTGTGGACGGGTTAAATGGGTTTGGGAAGTTTTGGTTTAAGACAAACCTTGACGGATGCAGGTTTTCAATGTTATGAACTGATACCAGATTGCCCGAAATTCGTATCGTATCGAGATAAGAGAATCCTTTTTTTGTATAGAGGTAGAGAGAGTCGCCAGCTCTCGGAATTTGATCCTGATACGTAAGCTCCCATGATATTCCATATTTGCTTGGGCAAGGTTCAATAAAAAGTTCCGTTAAATCAAAAAGTGGCGTGTACGATGTATCAAAAAATCCAGTCATTGAAATGTGGTTTTTAAAAGAAGAATTATAAATCGAAAAATCTATTGGTTGAGCATCGAGGTATAGAAATGGAATTGCAATTGAAGTGTCAATAATAGAACTAAAGAAAGCAATAATATAATCGGCAGGTAGGGCATATCCTTGACATATTGGAGAAGGAGATATACCGTCATAGATAACTGTGGGCTGAAATCGTACATTGACCAAATTCAAACGAGAGGTATTCCAATGAGTTCTCATTTTATCCAGATGAGTTGCAGTATCCTGTGTGAAAAGGGATAAACCGTCAAATTGCATCGATTCGACGAATGGAACAAGCTGTGCTTTGCTGATGACGGTTTTTCCTGTTGTTTCATTGAAGACGTTGAAAGTTTTATATGAGAAGGAAGTGTCATCAAATGTTATTCGATAGTTGTTGCCCGTTGTTTTGCTTGGATCGATAATCCGGATTTCGTATGGCGTATCAGCCAATCCTGTAGAATGCTGAATATTTTTACCTGGAGCAGTAGTTCGGATTGTAATCTTTTGAAAAACCGGAGTCGAATCCGAAGAAGAAGTCACACCATCAGAAACGGAAAATTTTAAACGAAATGTTTTTGAGTTAGGCAGATCTTTCAGATTTACCGGCACGGAGGCCGGAATGGTATCGGACGCAATAGTGCCTGCTTCGAAGAGAGTCCAAGGTCCTTTATCAGTAACGCAATAATATTTTTGAAGTGTGAGCATCTGACCCTCTGGATCACCGGCTATTACCGGGATATCAATGGAAGGTTGAATAAGAATCGAATCAGATGTAAGTCCTTGACAGAGAATTTGTATGGTTGGGGCACCGTTAGCCGGATTGTTAATAGTGAATGAACTTGGAGAATCATTGTAGTCATATATCTTTCCGTTGGCATCTCGGACATAAATTCTCAACATTCCAAAAGCACAATCCGGGGTTTTAGTTACATCCCATTGATACAAGCCAGTATTGGGTAAATTTTTATCAAGACTATTCCAGGTTCTTCCCGCATCGGGGCTATAATAGAGATCGACAGTGCCGCCGCTGAGCTGTGTTGAATAATAAATATTGTATCCGCCAGATATCATTCGATGATAAGACAAATTTGTAATACGTACGGTTGAGTGAAGCTTCTGGAAGTCGAATTGTGTATTCCAAAGATTCTGTGCTATGAGAGTTTTTTGAAGTATTTCATTTTCTGAATAACCATAAGCGAGGAGAGTAACAAATCTTTTTGTTTCGCCGGAATTTAATGAGAAATAATCCGATCCAAAAATATAATCACAATCAGCACCAACTTGAGGATTCAAGGTATCTTTAAAGATTGACGGGATAACATAAGATCCGGGAGTCAACATTTGCCATAATGCCTCATCGTCTCCCATTTTAAGGTTGGTTACAGGCATAAAACAATAATAACTTGCAATTCTATTGTTGGTGTAAGGAGTTTCTATAAAAGTCTGCGCACATTTTCCGGCCTTCCCTTGCCAAAAGGGGTTGGACATATTACCATTATAATTTTCCTTAATATCTTGTGAGACAATCAAATTATCACCTCTAAATAAAAGCGATACATCGTCCGCATATTCCATATAATCCTCGGTGCTTGTTACACCGACATAGGTTCCCATCAAGTTGCCGAAGACTAGTTTTGAATAATTGGTTGTGCTTTTGTTGGTGATGTCATACACCAGAAACAGGACATCGCTGAGCAGCGAATGCCCATATTGAACATATCGAACTCCAACCTGTAGTCCGAGCCCATTTCGTGCCGGATTCAGAGAGTCAGGTTTGAAGACAATACCGGAGGCATTGTTTGATGCATTATTAAAACGTTCGTCATTGTTATCGTCCATAACAAAATATGTTTCGAGGTCAGCGTAAATACCCTTTCCAAATACACCATTCCAGGATCCAGCCCACCCCGGATCTATTGCATCCTGCACCTTATCCGGCCACGTATCAGGCCACGAAGTTTTATCGTTGCTCATTGCAACTTCAGTTGGCTGCCGATTGGGATTATTGTATCCATTCTCAGGTTCAAATGTCCAATAATTTCCTGTCCGTGGATCCGTATCAGTCAGCAATGTTGGCCTGTTGACCGGACACGTGACGACTGAATGAAAGGCGGAGTTTGGAGTTTTTACCCACTGCCCATTTCTAAAAACAGAATCATATCGAACTTCTGCTCCAATGAAGATACTCAAGTCACCGATATAACCATTAACTGCAACAGGCCAGGCCCCTCGAGATCCCTGTTCCTGCGGCTGCCCAATAACACCCCAGTTGCCGAATACGGTCTGCACCTTGTTGCCGTTCATGATATTCCATTGACGATATTGACGTCCGCTTGGCTGAGCAAATAATGGAATGACGCACAAAAAGGTTATAAAGCATACACAAATTCGCCGCATTGCAGAATGCCTCCAATAGTTATAAGTTTGTTTGAATAATTTAAGAATTAATATAATATCAAAAAGAAGAACTACTCGTTATCACACAAATCATGAATTGTATACGTTGATCATCCTTTTTTGAAATATAATTTTCGAAGTGTTCGCCGGTAAAACGATAGTGCCCTGGTAAGCACTCCTTAGCCGCCTAAATCCTACACTATATTTCATTGAATATCAAGCAGTAAAAAAGCGGCAACCATCGCCGCTTTCTATTCGAGCCGATCAGTTCTATACAATTCTTTCAAAGCAGCACTACAAAAACCAGGACGTCCTTCACCGGATTCCCATTCAAATAAACTTTTTCATAGTTGGGAGATGTCCATTCAACTGTTATGCGTTCTTGATTACGGAATTTGTCTATAATTCTTGTAAGAAAGGGAACTGCAAGTTTTAATGAGGGATACCACGAAAATCTTTTGAGATGTCTGTCATTTCATCGAAACTTTGAGCTGCTTTGGCATAGAGCCAGCTGTACAGTTGTGCTGCACGGTATTTCTTTTCACCGAGTTCCTCTACAAACGATTGAAGCTCGGCAAGATTGAGACCTTTGAGATTTTTCTTTGTCATTGTATGAACAAGGTACGGAAAGAAGTCACTGGGAGCAAGAAAGGTGAGTTTTTACTTACCGGTTACGCTTTGGAACATAGACCCGTTGTTTTGCGTCTCAAGCAAGGAAATTGCGATTACATTCATTAAATTAAGCCATGTGCAATGAATTTAATTCATTCTGTTTTTCAACATGCACACTTCTACCAAATCACGCTCATTTATTTTATAATGATCGGAACAGAAAAAAGCCTTGCACAAACGTCCCATTCATCAACTAATCCAAAACAGGACACGTCTAGGACCGATATTGGAACACGCCCTTTCCGAAAAGCGCCACAACCTTCGTCATCTATGTTC
>Ga0182021_10011630_pt1 | contig 10446 bp, 7 predicted proteins | sample 612E3MmetaG_FD_120493 | JGI IMG/M metagenome (GOLD analysis project Ga0182021, IMG submission 120493) | Permafrost microbial communities from Stordalen Mire, Sweden - 612E3M metaG (Illumina Assembly) | ecosystem: Environmental > Terrestrial > Soil > Wetlands > Permafrost | place: Sweden... | reverse complement strand
TCAGAATTATGACCGGAGCGTTATTGGGAAGTATCTCATTTACGGATTTCTCCCGTGCTCTTGCTCCAGAATACCAAGTCTAATTCATCCAATCCTATGCCAATGTTGTTTGAAAATATTTTAAATCGCTGCTCGATTTCAAAATATTGTTTTTTACTTATCGAATTCGGGATGGAATCAACAACTCTTAGTTGTTCCAGTGTGCGTAAGATGTGCCGATCAAGGATGGCGAGTCCGTCGTTTTTACCTATGTTACGTAGAAAATGTGTGGCCTCTTTATAACCTAAACCGATGATGCGCATCACAAGCCACTCACGCAAATCGAATGCTGAAGCTGGTTCCAATAATTTTTGTGCAATGACAGAGAATTGTTCCTTCATATGCAGGAGATGCCGCGTTTTTGTTCTATGAAAGCGGATATAATGTTCTTTACGCCTAAGGATAGGTTCTGGATCGATGGGATGAGAACGGAAACCTGCGGCACGCAGCTGAGCAACAGCCTGTTCAGCGTGTTCTGCGCTTGATTGGGGTGTGAGAAGGCAATAGGTAAGTTCGTAGAAATATTCTGAAGGTGGAACAGATTGAAATTCCGATAATCGAACTCGGATTGCTTCTTTATGCGCCAGATAATGATGTTCTAATTCATCGAGCAGCTTTGCTTTATCGGGGGAAGTTGATCTCATTTTGGCAGTGAAATAAAGCTTTTCGTTTTTTGGGAGTGTATTTGAATCAATCCATCGCGTTGAAGTCCGGTCAATATCAGCGAAAACCATTTTTGATTTTTGTTTTTTGTTTCCGGCTGTATCATGTGTAACAACCGATTTGATTCGATCGATTGACGACGACTCATAGTTCGCAGCAGTGCAACAATTCTTCCACGGTAAATTCTATTCGGAATCATGGCGCGATGTTTCTTCCCGGTATAAGATTTCTTCGGTTTACTGATTTGAAATCCGCTTGGACAATATTGTTTGAGCGGACAGTCAATACAGCGCGGATGAGCAGCTGTACAAAGAGCGCTCCCAAGTTCCATGAGTGCCTGATTCCATTCGTATGCTTTTTTTTGGGGGAGCACCGATTCAGCAAGTTCCCATTCATCCATGGAACGGGTTTGTTTGGGAAATAAGCGAGCAAGAATCCGGCGCACGTTTGTATCGACGACAGCTGTGTGTTGTCCGAATGAAAAGCAAGCGACAGCATGAGCCGTGTAACGTCCGATACCGGGAAGTTTTTGGAGAATAAGAATATCGGAGGGCAGATAACCGTTGTTATCATTCAAAATCTCTTTGGCAATCTGCTGCAGGCGTACTGCACGGTTGTTATAACCCATACCTGCCCAAGCGCGAATCACATCGCCGGTTCGGGCATGGGCAAGCGATGAGAAGTTCGGGAACCGGCGAAGGAACTCCGGATACTTTTGCAGTACGCGGCTTACCTGAGTCTGCTGAAGCATCACTTCCGAGACAAGGATGCGATAAGGATTCCGTGTCTTTCTCCAGGGGAGTGGACGAGCGTTCTTTCGATACCAAGACAGAATGGATTTGGTGATTGCCGATTTGCGATTGTGGATTGACGAATGCGTCATTGAATTTGATTATGGAGCGAGCTTTGCAATGAATGGCTTGTTCCCCTCAAGCATATCCATGTGTTTTAATTCATCGACGGTTACCCAGCGAATCTGTTCAAAGACATTGTTTTTCGGTTCTCCTGTATAACCAGAGATGAAGCAGTACGCCACGTTGAATATTCCGCCGTCTTCATAATACGCAGCTTGTGTTTGGATTCGTTCGATGGAATGAATTTCGATGCTCAGTTCCTCGCGCAGTTCGCGGCGCAAACATTGTTCGGTGGTTTCTCCGTTTTCAATTTTTCCGCCGGGGAATTCCCACTTGAGCTCATATCTGCCGCCTTTTTTCCGCTGGCAGATAAGGATCTTCCCGTTTTTTTGGAGTATGCCGACTGCTACCTCTGTCATTTCATCCTTCTGTATGGAATTGAATATATTGAAACACCAATGAAATTCCAATGGTTCTCTTATGTAAGTTTATTCTCTCTCTTCTATTCGATTGCCGTGCAGAGTAGTTTCTTCATACTATCGAAAATTAACTTGAGAAAAAAGAGAAAAAGACTATATTACTACAAGCGCCAACTTTTCAAAAAGGAAAAACTCATGCGTACTCTTCGAAGCCTGTTCTTCGTGCTTTCAATATATTTCATAGCATTCACACAACAAATTTTCGCACAAGTTGTTATCAGCGAAGTTTATGGAGGAGGCGGTAATTCCGGTTCAACATATAAGAATGATTTTATTGAACTGTATAATCCGGTTGACTCTGCTGTTTCACTTAACGAATGCTCGGTTCAATATACTACAGCTACGGCGACAGGTACTTGGAAGGTCACGAATCTCAATGGTTCGATCGCACCACATGGATTTTATCTCATTCAAGAAGCTCAGGGGGCAGGAGGAACAACGAATCTGCCAACTCCTGATGCAACTGGAACGATTGCAATGAGCGGTGGAGCCGGAAAAATTGCATTATGTAATACAACGACCGCACTTGTTGGTGCAAGTCCGACAAGTTCTGCCATTGTTGATTTAGTCGGATTTGGTTCTGCGAACTTTTATGAAGGAAGCGGCCCGGCACCTGCACCATCGAATACTCGTTCCATTGAACGAAAGGCATCGTCTTCATCGACAGCGGAGACTATGGGTTCCGGAGGGAATGAAGAATTTCTCGGAAATGGGTACGATTCAAATGACAACACCAGCGATTTCTTAATCCGTGCACCGCAGCCGCAAAACTCGGCAAGTCCGACAGAATCAATATCGGCTGATTTCATTCCGCCGATTGTCGATTCGATACATGTCTTTACAAGTACACAGATCGAAGTGTTCTTCAATGAAGCGGTCGATTCTCTTTCTTCGTCGATTTCCACAAATTATGCAATCAACAAAACGCTCATTGTGACACACGCAGAGCGTGATGCCGTAAATTTGAAACGGGTTCTCTTAACCATACCACAGCTGGCAAATGATTTCTACACACTCACTATCCAAAATATAAAAGATATCGCTGGAAATGAGATGACAACGTCAAAGACTTTCTCATTTACATTCGGAATTCTGACCATCGCTCAAGCGCGGTCAGCAGGAGCCGGAGCTGCAGTGCGTGTGCGTGGTATCGTGACTGTTGCAGACGAATTCAAATCTCCATCATTTATTCAAGATACGACTGCCGCTCTAGCAGTCTTTTGTCCGAACTTCACTGCTTCAGCACACGTGGGAGATCTCTGGGAGGTCGCGGGTGTATTGAAAGATTTCAACGGATTGCTCAGTATCGATTCGCTTGCAGACACTATTCGTGTGAGTATAAACAATCCGATTCCCATGCCTAAGATGATTTCCGCGGAGCAAGCAGGAGAACTCTATGAAGGACAGCTTGTGTGCATATCGGGTATCTCCTTTGCAGAGACCGGTTTTTTCACAGGCGGCACATCTGGAACATCATATCACATCACGGATGGAATTACACGTTTGGATGTTCGTATTTCAAGCGGTTCAGCATTGGAAGGTGCAGCAATTCCGGCCGGTATTATACATTTGAAAGGAATTCTCAGTCAATACTTTTCACGTTATCAGATAATGCCGCGAAATGTATCAGATATTGAACAATTGCCCGGGCCTGTTTTCGCTGTTCCGCCTGCCGTTACAGCGCTTACCGATACAAGCTTCACAGTAAGTTGGACGACATCGGATCCCGGATATTCACATCTGGCGTTTGGTACAAGTCCTGCTTTTAATGATTCCATCGCGACTCCGATTTCTGCATTGATCACATCTCATTCGCTTACCGTGCCGCAAAGAAAACCGGGTCGGCTGTATTATTTCAAGGCGGCAACGACTAATGCTGCAGGCACGAGTTTTTCTGCAACCTATCCCGTGGTGACGACTTCGTCCCGGAGTTCCGGACAAATAGATGTCTATTTTAATTACTCCGTTGATGGAACATTAGGATTACAACCGGCAGCGAATGGGAACGTTGATCTCCGGACAAAGCTGTTGGAGCGGATTTCACATGCTACCAAGTCGATCGATCTTGCATTATATTCATTTGATGATTTCAACAGTTCAGTGGAGGCCGTTGCAAGCCGCGTTGCAGATTCATTGATTGCAGCGAAGAATCGCGGCGTTGCAGTACGTGTGGTGTTCGAAGACAAGCAGACTTCTTCACCGTTAGCAAAGTTGATTGCTGCCGGAATCCCGGTGCAGAAAAGAAACCTACCCAACAATAACGGCATTATGCATAACAAGTTTTTTATTTTTGACGGGCGCGATACAACGAGCGCAGCGGATGATTGGGTCATGAGTGGTTCCTGGAATGTGACGGACATCGGGACATATCTTGACGCACAAAATGCTGTCTTCATTCAGGATCAATCATTAGCGCGTATCTACACATTAGAGTTCGAAGAAATGTTCGGAAGCTCAGGCGAGACAGCCAATCCGAACCTGGCGCGGTTCGGGCCGACAAAGCAGGATAATACACCGCACTTTACAATCATTAACGGAACGAGAGTGGAAGTGTACTTCAGCCCATCCGACCAAACGACTTCGCGAATTATTCAAGCGCTTTCTACCGCAAACTCGAATATCTTTTTTGGTTTACTCACTTTTACGCGTGATGATATACGCGAGCAGCTTATCGCGAGCAAAAATGCGGGTGTTGTTGTGAGAGGGATGATCGATCAGGAGCCGAGCGAATTGGGTACGCTGCAATCTGCCGGTGTCGATGCGATGCAAGCGGGACATTCAACGGTCGCCGGACTTTTTCATCACAAATATAGTATTGTCGATCCATTCAATGACGCAAGCGATCCGCTGGTGATTACCGGAAGCCATAATTGGTCCACGGCGGCTGAAGTTGACAACGACGAGAACACACTCATCATTCATTCCGGCATTATCGCGAGACAGTATGTGCAGGAATTCAGCGAGCGTTACAAAGAAAGCGGCGGTTTGGGTACTATCACTGGTGTAAAAGAGCAGAAGAGTGATATGCCGGCAAGCTATGAGCTTTCACAAAATTATCCGAATCCATTCAATCCAGCCACGACAATCGAATATCAAATCCCCCCATCCCCCTTTTCTGAAAAGGGAGAGCGAGGGAGATTCGTGAGTTTGAAGGTGTATGATATTCTTGGCCGAGAAGTAGCAATTTTGGTGGATGAGATAAAGCCGGCGGGAAGATATTCGGTGAGATGGGAAGCATCACATTTCTCAAGCGGAGTGTATTTCTATCGGCTTCAAGCAGGTAGTTTTGTTGACACAAAGAAACTTATGCTGATAAAATGAGGGGAAAGAGAAAGCAGGAGGGTAGGCGATGTGCTGAAAAGTATAGCTTGACAAAGTCGATATACTGCGGTAAATTCACATCCAGTGGCTGCAGAGTGCGGGAGTTATAATGCGTCCACTGCAATTCAAAAAAGCATTGCCAAAGGAACTAGGTTGTATAGTCGTCATGTATTTTATATGTGAGAGGCAGATAATTCTGTCTCGTCGGTAGTGTATAGAATGCTGTAAAAATTACAAGAAACAGTCTATATTTCATGCTTATAAGCGCGAAATATAGACTAAGTCTATCTAATCAGTAGTTAGGCAGGCGGCATTAATTAATATTTTATTTATGAGGATTCATATAATGTCAAATAAACTATTAAGTATATTTATATTATTGCTTGTCTTTTTATTTTCTTGTAAATCTCCCAATGAGAATGAGATTCCAATATTGTCGCCAGACATGTCTCAACCAATTGCCACCGGGATATATATTACTAGTGCCAATGGTCCTGATCCTATCGGTGTATGGGGAAACCCATCAGACGGTTCCAGCACGATAAGTGTTGGATATCCCGTCTTCTCAATTAATTCTGTAAAAAGCATGGACACTATCCTTGTTCTAAAACGTGATAGTGTTGTACACCAGGTATCTGTTATTCCAACAGCTGTGAAACTTAACAATCCTTATCCAAATCCTGCCGATGTGTACGGAGGTTGTATAATAAGTTATTCACTTCCTCTAACAAGCTCTGTTGAGCTATATGTAGTCCCTGCTCGTTGGTACAATGATAATAATAATGATGTAAATTCATCGGCAGGTGCAATTACCGCTGCACCGAAACGAACGGCCATTGCTGTATTAGTACGTACAAAACAAGCTGCTGGAATGTATTCTTGTCATTGGCTTGATCGGGATCAAAATGGAAATCCTCTCCCAGCAGGATTTTATAGAATATATTTACGTGTTGGTGAAAATGTTAGTTGGCACGATGTATTTTTGTATAATGAACTAACGGATTTGCCTATCGGTCTTAGAAATTAGTCTACTAAAACAATCGTTAACTCAAAAATATTTAACGAAAGGATAAACCAATGGTGTCTTCAGTGCTTCGCCTCTATCTTACAAGTATAATAGTTCTAATTATTTTTGTCACTCCGGTTTCTTCTCAAGAAAAAACCAATACGCATCAAATAGGATTTTCAGCTTCTCTCCAGGATAATCAGTTCGATTTTCTAATTCCTATTTGGATAGGTTCAAGAACAACAATCGCTCCTTCATTCGGTTTAACGTGGATTCAGGACGCTGGCACAGATATTCATTTCGGTTTAGAGCCAAAATTCTATTTATCGAGCAATAAATTGTCTCCGTTTATTAGTTTTCGGGCTGCATTATTGAGGGCGATCCCTTCTGTTGGAGATGGTGTCACAGATTGGCTTTTAGGACTATCATTTGGCGGTGAATATTTCTTCGATGAAAATTTCAGTATTGGAATCGAATCGCAACTTAATTATACAATTTCTGATAAGAAATCAACTCGCTTTGGAAATCCAGGCAAAAGTAATCTTAATACAGCAACGGCAATATTTGCATCAGTTTATTTTTAGCCGCCTGCCTAACCAGGCGCTACTAATGACATCAAGTCAGAATGCTCGAAATTTTACTAATTTTGCAAGTTTGCCGTCGGGCAATATTGATGTCAATTACATGAAGATTCTTGACGAAGTCAAGATGAAAACCTCAAGCTGACGGAATGAGCTGGGTGCGATATTCATGGCTAATGGTGGGTTGACGTTTTTATTAGTAGCTTTTCAGTACCTCGTTGGCTGATTGTTAATTAATTTGGTTATCAGTATGAACCTGTTTCGTTATCAGAAATATGAAAGTTATCAACGCCGCAGCTCCCGTTTTATGGGATCCTCGATTCGACCACAATTTGATTGGACAACATCAAATTTGTCGAATCGGGATTAGCGCCGGTCGTTAGGTGCCACATAAAAATTAATATTTTGCATATATTAAATAAAAACTTGATAATTGTTCGAATTAAAAGGGATCTTTGATGGAACATAAGGTATACATTCAGGTTATTTTGATAGGATTGCTATCTTTCCAAATATGTTTCTGTCAGGAAAACAAACTCCAAAGAATAAACCAGTTAAATACCAAGACTCATGATGCAATCCAACCTCAAATTCAATGGACTAAAGAGTTGGCAACTCATGCCTATTCTAGTCCCGGTTCTGCAAATGATGCCATTATTGATAACAATGGTAATTCTTATATTACAGGAAACATTGCCGGGCTTGAAACAGATATTGATTTCTTGACAATACAAATTGACTCCTCCGGTCAAGTTGTTTGGACTTCAAGACATGATGGGCCCCTTCATCATCGAGATGATGCCAGCAGTATTGCTATTGACTCATTAGGCAATTCATATGTTTCGGGTCTTCAGACTGGATTGGATATTACTTCGGAGCTTACGACAATAAAAATCAATTCATTAGGTACAAATGAATGGACTCGAAGTTATCAATACCATGGTTCATTCTTTTATAGGACGAAAATAATTGTAGATAAAGAAGGTAATATTAGCAATTGTGTTCCTGATTTTTCAGATAACACAGGAATATTTCGTTTGATTGTTGTCCAGTATTCTCCTAGTGGAACAGAACTCTGGAATCGGTCGATTGATAGCTGCGCTTATCTTTCAAAAATATTGGTTGATCAAGAAAAGAATCTTTATCTCATCAGTGAGTATGGTTATTCAAACTTCAGTTCGATAATCATCAAACTTGATCAGACAGGAAGAATTCAATGGAAAAAACCTATACAACCGATGATCTATGATGCGATTATCGATAGCCATGGAAATCTTATTGTAACAGGTGGATCGACCCGAGATTTCGATTCACGGTTTTTTATAGGTGAAGTGAGCCAGCAAGGTGACTTTGCTTGGCAGGATCAGGACTCAATTAACACAGCAACTTCCGGTCGAGCTTTGATAGAGGATCATCATAATGGATATTGTGTTTCAGCCTTGCCGGTTAACGGAGGATCAAATGTTATCGTCTTCCGATATGATTCGCTCGGGCATCGTAGCTGGTCATATCTATATAATAATTTCCAGACAGATATATCCTCGACTACACATATATCTATTTCAAAAACTGATGATATTTTTGTCGGAACAGTTACTTGGAATGATAATCTGCTCCTACGTATCTCAAATAATGGGTCCTATATTGGAGCAACTACTGTCCATGGAATAATATTTTTCACTGGTAAGTTCAATAGTAAAAATCGATATTATACGGCAGGTGAATATTGCGATTCTATTCCGCCAAATCAAAGATCTGGATTTGCAGCTTCTCTTTTTTCCTCAAATGGTAATATAGAACGAACAACTATATATCATGATTCCACAAATTCTATGGATAATGCAGTGGACATGATATATGACCCATCAGGATTCTTATACATTTGTGGCACAGCTGCAATCACTAATACTGAAAAACAGCTGGCATTATGGAAACTAGGTACGAATGGTGCCCTTATTTGGTATACATCCATACATGATACTGCAAAGGCTGTTAACGAATGCAGAATGATGCAAAGAGACGCGTCAGGCAATCTATTCCTTCTCAGCGATCATTATCAAAACGTTAACTGTTTTTATATTTCAAAGATTGATTCAACAGGAAATATCCTATGGTCAAAACCATTTGGGACTTATAGCGATGCAAATAAAATAATGCGATCCACATTTGCCATTGACGGCTCAGGGAATATTTATATTACGGATTATGATTTTTGTTTAAGGAAAATCAACTCATCAGGCGATATCGTCTGGTCCCGTCGATGTACCGAAACCAATAGTAATTATGATTTTCCTCAATGCACTCGTTTGGGTAATGATGGAGGTATATATATAGCAGGATCTAACCTCGGATCCGATCAACACTTGGATTTTATTCTTATGCGATATGATTCTTCAGGAAATCAAACCTGGAAAATGCGATACAACGCATTAAACAATATTGATGAAAATATGGCTATGATGATACAAGATGATTCTTCGAATTCTTATTGTGTTGGTTCAGTCGAAGGAAAAAAGGGGACAATATCAAATCCCTCAGATTTTCTCATTACGAAAAATGGCTCTGATGGAAATATGAAATGGTTTTCGCGAATAGATTCTTCATCTATTGATCAGTTTACAAATGTATGCATTGATAGCAAAGGTAACATCATTGCAATAGGTAGAACCTGGCGAGTTGCAGCTTTGACTGACTTCGCAGTGCTTAAATATGACCCCATGGGAAATCTTGTTTGGATATCGGTACCTTTCAACTTTCCGAGCATCGATGGAGATGAAGCCACACAAGTTTGTTGCGATAAATTAGACAATATATATGTTTTAGGATTTACGTATGGCACTGAATGTCTCGATATCGTTCAATACACTCCGGAAGGCACCATCCAGTGGACTACAACATATCAAGGTTCATTCCTTGGATCCGATCGGCCTGCTGCAATTAAAATAGATAATGAAAACAATCTATTCATATTGGAAACTAATTCAACGGACAAAAGCTCAACAATTCAAGCTTTAAAAATCAATCCTGGTGTAATTTCAACTATTAAAGGATCGCAGCAAGGAACGCTTTTACCTTCCAGACTTTCAGTGCAGTGCTGGCCTAATCCTTTTAATCCGACAATAAATATTTCCTATTATTTGCCAGAACGAACAAAGATATTCATCAAAGTATTTAATCTCTTGGGCCAAGAAGTTGATCAACTGGTTAATGATTATCAACAAGCTGGTGAACATAGCATAAAGTGGTCTGCGAATAGTCATTATGCAAGCGGGGTATATTTTTGCCGAATTAGCACTGATCGTGAATCTAAAGTTGCTAAGATATTTTTAATGAAATAACGTCTTCAGGCTTTTTTATCGCAATGTGGCGCCTAACCAGCGGCTACTAATGACATCAAGTCAGAATGCTCGAAATTTTACTAATTTCGCAAGTTTGCCGTCGGACAATATTGATGTCAATTACATGAAGATTCTTGACGAAGTCAAGATGAAAACCTCAAGCTG
>Ga0182021_10011629_pt1 | contig 10447 bp, 8 predicted proteins | sample 612E3MmetaG_FD_120493 | JGI IMG/M metagenome (GOLD analysis project Ga0182021, IMG submission 120493) | Permafrost microbial communities from Stordalen Mire, Sweden - 612E3M metaG (Illumina Assembly) | ecosystem: Environmental > Terrestrial > Soil > Wetlands > Permafrost | place: Sweden... | reverse complement strand
GTTCTGTACGGGCGAGAGAGCAAAACCATACAGGCTGTTGCACCGGACCCACGAGCCAAAGAGTTTAAGCTCAAGATTCGTGAACCGGATTAATACAATAGAGCGAAAATATTGAACCAGACGAACCAATCTAAATTCAAGTGAGGTCACAGTGTATGAAAAATGGCATGAAAGTACTTTTGGCAGCGGCGGCGATTGGCGCGTTATCTCTCTCCGGCTGCGCATCAACTATGCAATACGGTGATGCCGGGTCGGCCAAGCCGATCTCGACCGAATTCGGTTCATCCGATCTGCAGCAGATTGCCGAGTCAATGGTCGATTCGATGATTGTTTTTCCGCCGATGGTTGAAATGACGGCTGGAAGGCGCCCGGTCGTGAGCGTTGATAAGGTAAAAAATAAGACGATGCAGCATATCGATACCGAATCGATTACCGATTCGATCCGGGCCAAGTTGATCCGTTCCGGCAAATTCCGCTTTATTGACCGTTCCACTGATGCCCAGACTATCGAAGAGCTCAAGACCCAGCAGGACAGCGGGCTGGTAGATAAAAAGAGCGCCGTCAAATTCGGCCAGCAGATCGGTGCCGAATTCCTGCTGACCGCCAACTTTTCCGAAATCAGGCAGAAGGCCGGCAGCACTACCGATGTGTACTACAAGTTCACGATGTCGCTCAAGAATCTGAAAACCGGTATTCTGGAATGGTCCGACGAAAAAGAAATTCGCAAGGTGTTCAAACGCGGCACCTTTGGAGGGTAATGCTATGAAAAAACTGCTCCTGTTGCTTCCCGTGGCACTGTTGCTGATGGCCTGTTCCGCGGCGAAACCCAATTTTGTCTTCCTGGAAAAAACGGCTGTGGACCAGAACACCGGGCTTACCTGGGCGCGGAACGCCAACATGCCCGGACGCCAGCTTATCTGGCGCGGGGACGACAATGTCTATGAGTATATGAAACGCCTCAATGAGACCAATTATGCCGGATATGCCGATTGGCGGGTTCCCTCAAAAGAGGAGATGGTCAAGCTGATCGAATATGCCAAGTCGCTGGGGTATGATCAGGCAAAGATGGATACCTGGCCCTACCAGAAGCTGCGTCAGATCGGGTTTATCGACGTGCGGGACTATGAATACTGGACATCAACCCGCCAGTCGCCGACCGAAATGTGGACCGCCGACCTGACCAACGGCACGGTCGCACCGAAACAGGAAGGGAAGCCGTACTATCTCTGGCCGGTTCGAGGAAACAATCCACACTGAATCAGTTCATACATGAAACAACGAAACGCCTCTGCTGAAAAAAACAGCAGAGGCGTTTCGTTTAAACCTCTTTTTTGCTGAATCTTTATCTTTCCTCTGCGTTACATGCTTTTCCCGTCTCAAAGTTTATCAATAAACGCCGCGATCGCAGCATGGACGTTCTCAGAACCTTCCCCGACAAGAATCCCATGACGGCTGAAGTCGAAGGGCAGGTACTGCTTTTGTTTCGCTCCGATGCGATTGAATATGAGTGCCGTCTCTTCAGAATCTACCAACGGGTCACTGAAAGCCTGTATGACCAGAGTTGGCACCGTCACGTCTGCCAGACGCGGTTCAAGAACTTTCATAAAATGCACCATCTCGGACAGTGCCGCAACGGGGACCCGCAGGTAGTTGATCAGCGGCCGTTCCGAGATGACCTCACTATATTCTTTTGTTGCTCCGTGGATGTGCACTGTTTCCATGATCCTGTTCCAGGTGGTTACGGCAGATGCAAAGCGTGTTGACAAATTCAGCAGGCGGAATGGAGGTGAAATCGCAAATACACCGGCCAGTCCGGTGATCCGGGCTGCGCCATCCAGAGCCAGGCCGCCACCGAAAGAAAAACCGCCGATCACGACCCGCGTGCAGATGGCGCTCATCATGGCATAGCCGATATCGACGGACTCGATCCAGTCATTCCCGCCCCGTGTGGCAAGGTCTTCAGGTGACGTCCCGTGGCCGCGGAGACGGACAGAACACACCCAATATCCCTTACCATGCAGGTAGGTGGCAAGCTCAAGCATTTCGGGGGGGGCCGCCAGGAAACCATGAACAAGGACGACACCCAGCCGCCGTGAGGAGCCCTTCAGCAGGAGCGGTTCGCCGACAGTCCGTTCTTTGGACTCTCCGGGTCGATAGAACCGGGCATAATCGGCTTCATACTGGTCCGCAGCCTGACGCAGCAGCACATCTACAACCCTGTGCCGGACCAGCATTTCCGGCAGCCACGCCATCAAACGCACCCGGCGTTTAAGACATGTCAGCGGCTGAACTTCATTTGCCGCCACAGCGAGCGGATTTTTAATTCGTATCCGTTGGAATTCGCTGCCTGCAGATAAGCTGGCTGTATTCCTGAGCAGGGCTCCCTTTTCGCAGCGAACGACGCCGGTCTCCCTCGCCAGCGCCAGAAAGTCACGGTACTTGTTATACCGGTCGTCAGTCAGCAGGGCAACCTGGCCAAACTCAAGACTCTGGTGGCACAAAACCAGCGTTTTGTCGGGGACCAGATCGGTGAGCAGAAACACTCGCCGCCTGAAGTCAGCTTCGGAGATCTTGTTAAAGGGAAGCGCTCTGAGAAGCGATGCAAAAAGATGGTCGTGATTGACCGTGGTCATACTGTATATATCGGACATGAAGCGGTTCATCAGAGCCGTTGCTTCCCGGCGCATCGCCGGCAGAGATGGCAGCTTGTCGTCAAAATTGATCTGCCGCAGGGAAAACATGTCCTGCGTTATCCGGGTGGAGGCAAGATGCTCTGCAACCGGGATGGCCTTGCCAAATCGGATGTCGATATCCACCCCCTCGAAGAACATCGTTCCCTCGGTCAACAACTCCTCCCGCAGACGGTCGGAAATATTATGGGCAAAACGGTCGGCCAGTGTACTCAGCACGTTTTCACGGGCCCGGAGGGGATAATAGGTCAGGTTGATCGGGACGATCCATGTTGTTTCTGTCAGAATCGGCACCATATTTTCAATCTCAAACATGTTCATCAGACGTTCTGCTTCTGCCGGGTTTTCTGCCAGCAGATAATTCAGCCGTTTTCGATAGAACTCGGTCCGCAGCGCCAGATTTGCTGCCCCGGTATGGGCAAGCCGCAGCTTTCCCCGGGGTAGGCCAAAGATGGAGGGGCGGGAGAAAACTTCCTTGTCCTTGACCATGTGTCCCTCAGGAAAAATGATCCAATTGGTTTCGCCGGTCAAAAGGGTTTTAACGATCAGGCGGTCCCGATCGGGATTTCTGGTTGAAACCGCCCCGACTTTTTCCAGGAAGCCGCTCAGCGGGCCTTCAAAGAAGGAGTGGTCAGCCAGAGACCAGACCGGTACATGTGTGTGGGTATAGATGTGGTAGGGGAGCAGAAGCGTTTCGATGCGGGTGAAATGGTTGACGACAAATATGATAGAGCCGCTGGGGATCAATTCATGACCGTGAGTCCTGACCTTGATCTTGGAGAAGCTCTGCATGAGAGCAATCATCTGGCCTGTGGCAAGATACGCGGAATACTTCATCGTCAGTCCTTTTCGTGCGCCCTCTCAGGTCGGAAGGTATTTCACTGCAACTGCGTCAAAACGTTCCAGTTGCCGGGACTGCCACACCTGATCGCGGCCAAGTTCAGCAGCCATCAGACGTGCCACCAGAGGGGCTATTTCGCGGCAGGCTCCGGCGTCCAGAAACAGGGCCCGTGTCCGCCGGGCAAGGACATCTTCCACGTCCCTCGCCCATTCAAAGCGTACAGCCCAGACTATATCTCCGACTGTATAGGGGAGACGGGGGTGCAGTTGTTCCCGCCAGGCGGGGAACTCGCCAGACAGCTTTTCAAACAGCCTGCGGTCGGAACCATAGCAGTACAATGGTCCTGCTGGAGATAATGGCTGCTCCCATCCATGCAGACGCAGTGAACTGGTAATCGACGGCCGTGAATCGAGACCTCCCTGCACGGCAGCGGCATCAATTGCAGAAACCGCCATGCTGCGATAGGTGGTCCATTTGCCGCCGGTAATGGTCACAAGCCCCGAAGCGGAAACAGAGAGGAGGTATTCACGACTCAGCTGTGCAGTGTTCTGGCCACTCTTTCCTCCCGCCAACGGCCTGAGCCCCGCAAAAACGCTGAGGACATCGGAGCGTGCCGGCTGTCGTTCGAGACAGCGTCCTGCATGGGCCAGCAGAAAATCTATCTCATCCGGCAGTGGAGCCGGTTCCGGCGTAACCGTGTCAATTGGGGTATCCGTGGTGCCGACAATAACATGATCGTACCACGGAATTGCAAAAAAGACCCTGCCGTCATCGGTATGAGGAATCATGACCGCGTAGTCGCGGGGAAGAAACGAGCGGTCAAGAACCAGATGAGCTCCCTGGCTCGGGGTGATCAGGGGTGCGCACGACGGCTCATCCATGCGCCGGACCTGATCACAGAAAACACCGGTGGCGTTGACCAGAGCCCGGCCGGACAGCACGTATTCTCTGCCGCTTTCACGCTCGGTGGCGGTAACGGTGGCCATCCGTCCCGGTGCAGTTGCAAGAGCGGTGACATTCATGTAATTGAGCGGGGTTCCCCCCAGGTCGGCCAGGGTCCGCGCCAGGCAGATGGCCAGCCGGGCGTCATCGAACTGGCCGTCGTGGTAGACGATACCACCGCGGAGATTCCGCCTCCTGACGGTAGGAACCAGGTCAATTGTTTCCTCCCGGCTGAGGTGCCGGGAATGCTTCAGTCCGCCTGCGCCCGCAAGCAGATCGTACAGCGCCATGCCGATGCCGTAGAAGAGGCGTTCCCACCACCGGTAGAGTGGGATTACAAAGGTGACATCATGCACCAGATGCGGGGCATTCGAAAGCAGGATGTGCCGTTCACGCAGCGCCTCACGGACGAGAGCCAGATTGCCCTGCTGCAGGTAGCGCACCCCGCCGTGGATTAGCTTGGTACTGCGGCTCGACGTTCCGCAGGCAAAGTCCCCCTGTTCCAGCAGCAGGGTGCGGTAGCCGCGACTGGCCGCATCGACCGCTGTCCCGAGCCCGGTAGCACCGCCGCCGATCACGATGATGTCCCAGGGTTCCGAACGATCATCAAGCCTTTTCAGAAGTTCCGCCCGTGAAAAATTCATGGCGGTGGGTATCCTGTCAACCGCTGTCGCAGCCAGCCTGGCCGGTTGGTCATGATCGAATCAACCCCCAGTGCACACAACCGTTCTGCAGCAGCCGGCCGGTCCACGGTCCAGACGTGCAGTTCCTTGCCGCGCTCTTTCAGCGCCTTTGCCAGATCCCGATCAAGAAACGCCCGGTCGGCGCTGGCCAAGCCATCAGCACCGCTGCGGAGGAGCGTATCGAACACCTTTTCCCGGGAGGGACGCCAGACATTACCCAGCAGAGTGTGCCGGTAATCGCAAAGCCAGCAGGCGCTCAACTCCGGGAGCCGCTGTTTGAGTTCCGCAATCAGCGGGGCACTGAACGACAGCAGCCTGATCCGCTCCAGAGAAATTCCCGACCTCCGCAGCACCTTTTCCAGGCCGGGGATAATTTCCGCTCCGCTCTTGATCTCGATAAAGAGCCAAGTCCCAGCCGGCATGGCTTCCAGCACTTCGTCAAGGGTTGGAATCATAGCCCCAGACCAGGCAGGTCCTTTCCAGAGCCCCGCGTCGAGTCGTCGCAGTTGCTTCAGAGTGCTGTCGGCTATGTTCAGGTCAACACCGGTTGTCCGGCCGGTTGTTTCGTCGTGCATGCAGACGATCCAGCCATCAGCGGTGAGCCGGAAATCCGCCTCGATGCCATCAGCCCCCTGGTCCCAGGCGAGACGAAAGGATTCCAGCGTGTTTTCCGGTGCGTCTCGCGAAGCGCCGCGATGACCGAAGATAAGAGGGAGAGTGTGGGGAGTTCCGGTCAACATAACTAAGCTCAGCTCCTGTGGCTCCATACAGTATGTGGTGTGTCGCTGCCCATAGCAACGACTCATGCCATGAGCTGCGAGTTTAGCCGATGTTGCCGACGAGTGCAAACGGCATATGTTTAGTACGGTTATTTACCGTATTGACGGTTGCTGTTGCGGGAAAAATCTTGACAGAAAAACGAACCTGGTTCTATATGTCTGTAATTGACGCTGAGGTGAAGTATGAGACTGAGTAACGAAGACCATATGCAGATCAGTGACCTGGCCGAAGCGCTGGGGATCACAACCAGAACGATCCGGCTGTATGAAAAACTGGGGTTGGTCGAACCTCCCAAGCGGACCGATGGACGGGTCAGGTATTATGAAAAGGCCGATGTAAAGCGGTTCAAGTTTGTTCTGAAGGTCAAGGAACTGGGGCTTTCCCTGGAAGAAATGAAGGAGCTGGCTCAGTTATATGATCAGGAACATCAGGTGCCGGAGAAGATTATGCCCCGCCTGATCGAGCTTCTGGACACTCATCTCAAAAGCATCAAGCAGAAGGTGTCAACGCTTCAATCGCTTGAAAAAGATATTACCGCTTATCGCCTCAGAATTGTCGACCAATTCAAGTTGATTAAGTAGACCCATCACGAGCTGCACCGATATCTCTTTCCCACCTATTAGTAAGCAGTATTCAGGCTGTACGCGTTTCAACGTTCATAGAATTCTCATCTGTCCGTAATAAGCCATAAATGCTCCAAATAAGGTACGTTCAACGTGGCCAGTAACGGTAATCAGGACGGGAATATTGCTCCATATACGCTGTGTTAACGGTCTGTGGTCGAAACGGAGCAAGTCGGCATTGAATTTGCTGATAGTGGAATACTGTACAAAATGAAGAAAGGAGATTCTACATGAAAAAAACAGTACTGGTTCTTGTATTAGCCGCACTTACGACAGCAGCGTCGGCAGGGGCTGAGATGAACGTCAATGTCCAGATCGGTGTTCCGGTTTACGCGCCGCCGCAACGGGTGGTCGTGTCATCACCCCCGTCAATCCATTTTGATGAGGCGCCACTCTTTATCGCTCCCTCAGGACTCGGTTTTTATGTCGGAGTAGACACCCCCTATGACATCATCTTCAGCTCGAATTATTACTATCTGTATTATGGCAACAGCTGGCATCGTTCCGGGAGTCACAACGGCCCCTGGACCGAAGTCCCCTACCGGGAGCTGCCGCCGGGTATCCGCAAGCACCGGATCGAGCAGATCCGGTCGTACCGCGACCGGGAGTACCGCGTGTATCGCCAGGACCGGGACCACTATCGCGGGCGCAACTTTCGGCCGGACCATGAGCGGAAGCATGAGATGAAGGAAGAGCGTCGGCGCGATAAAGAAGAATGGAAAGATGAAAAACGACATGACAAGGAAGAGCGGAAGGAAGAAAAACAGGATCGGAAACAGCATGGTCATGACAGAGACTGAACAGTCATAACATCGTCGGGGGGAGGCAAATGCCTCCCCCCTTTTGTGTACAGAAACAACAGTTCCCGGACTGTTCAACGGCAGTCAGCCCCACCCCGCCCTTTCACTCAAGACTTACGATCTCACCGGCCTCGCGGTCGAGCTTGTCAACCTGTTCCAGCAGGTCATCAACGCTGATCTGGCTCAATTCGAGACTTGTAAACGTCATATCCATGATCTCTTCCGGTTGGCTGTTGAGATCAGCCATGGCATTGGAGAGGCTGATCACCTCCGCCAGGCTGACGTTTTCAACGGCTTGCTCCGGTGAATGGTGATAGCGGATGACATCCTTTATGTCGTTTCCGAAATTCCACTTCTGTGCCAGCAAATAGCCAACCTCGGCGTGATTCTCTTCTATCAGCCGTTCCCGTGCTTCCGGCAGCAGCATGTAGTCGCCCAGCATGTCCAGCAGGATGGTCTTGCCGATGTCGTGCAACAGGCCGCAGATAAAGGCTAATTCATAGTTACCACCCATGTCGCGGCTTATCTCGCGGGCTATCATGCCACACACCAGGCAATGCTGAAGCACCTTCTTGACTTCCTTCGCATTACGCGGGCTGAAACTGCTCATCGCATGAACGGTAACAATACTCATGAGTGATTTGAGACCGATGAATACAACCGCCTCTTTCAGGTTTGAGAAATGGCCGAAATGGCCGTAGTAAGGGGAATTACAGATTCTGAGGATTTTAGAAACAAGAATCTGGTCTGTTATGCATTCGATGACCTCATCAACTGAGATGGTGGGGTTATCAATCTTATCTGCGAGCTGCAGCATGACATCGGGGATGGGGGGGAGTTCGAAATTTCCCAGCTGAATGTGTTCCCGTATCTCGTTCAGCACCATCTCGGCATCAACCTGGTTGCCGAGGCGGTTTTCGTCAAAGGATCGTACCGATTCCAGCAGAACCTGGATCGAGTCGAGCTTGACGGGGCTGTTCATCACGAATCCCGGCAGATCGTCGACAAACTCGAAAATTCCGGTATCCCATTTGAGGGCACTGGTCAGGACTACCTCGGCTGCATTCCTGAGAATATCCCCAAGCTGTTCCTTCGAAAAAATCTTTTCCGACAGTAGATAGCCGATAAACGGCAACCCGAGAGATTCTGAATCTGCAAATGCTTTATCAAGCTCATCCTGGCTGATACGTGACTGATCTTTAAGGAAATTACCGAAATGTTCTCCATCGCAGTTAGACCATATAAAGATGATTTTGCCTTCCTGTATGTATAATTTTTTCTGGCGGCTACGCTGATTAAGGATAAGCGTCCCCGAGCGTTTGCTGTTACTGGCCCACTGGATCAGATCCGCAAGGGGCATGAGACTGAGATTACCGTTGAATTTCCGCATGGAGCAATCCTGTAATTTTGTAGAAACCACTTAGATTTATGCATGTACTATTTCACCCGAGTATAATTAAAGAAAATAAAAATACAAATTAAAATATGAACCGGTTCAAAAATGAGCCTGTATACAAGATATCCCGGACCAGAAGACCGTTCCGCGCTTGCTTAAAAAACGTCTGAAGTCATGAGACCTTACAGTGACACAAACCTCCCTCACAATCTGCCCCATTTTTCCTTTGCCTCCCCCATCAGATTACGGGTAATATGTCCGCGTTTATCCAACTCCAAGGAAGCCCGAACCAATGAGCGTAGAAGAAGCAAAAAAAGAAAAACTGGTCAAAGAGCTTCAGGGGATGGCGCTGGGAACCGTTGGTGTGTTCATCCTGCTTGCGTTTCTGACCTATAATTCCGCCGATGTGTCCTGGAACAGCTACTCCAACGAAGGGAGTATCCACAACCTTGGGGGGAGGGTGGGGGCGCAGATTGCCGATCTGTTCTTTACCAGCTTCGGTCTGGCCTCGTACCTGATTCCGCTGGCGCTGCTCTATATGGCCTACACCCTCTTCCGCTTTAAAGAGATCCGGCTCCGCTCATACAAGCTGGCCGCGGCATTTGGACTGCTCTTCTCACTGGCGACACTATTCGCCTTTTTCCGTGACAAAACCGTACTATTCAGCCAGCAGGTGGCAACCGGCGGAGCGGTCGGCGTGGTTGTGTCCCGGGCCCTCAAGGGGACCGTCGGCATCACCGGCGCCCTGCTCCTGCTTCTGCCGCTGCTGGCTGCCTCGATCATGATCCTTTTAAAATTTTCCTTTATCCTGTTTGCCGGGTGGTGGCTGGAGAACTTCAAGCATAAATGGGCTGCATGGCAGGAGCGCCGGGCCAAGGAGCGCGCTGAGCGGAGCCGCGTCAAGGCGAAGCAGGACGGACTCCCGGCTGCCGCTGCGGCAGGCGGCCCGGTCATCAAACCGCTGACTCCTCCTCCGCCGCGCCCCAACCTTGTCAAGAAGGAAAAGGACAAGAAGAAAGAGGACGCCAAAACAGCCGGGGTTCAGGAAACGTTTGAATTCATCAAAGCGGAAGGGGATTTTCATACCCCCCCCTTCTCGCTGCTGGATGTCCCCCCCGCCACTGAAAAAACACTCGACCGCGATGCCCTGACGATGAACGCGCGGCTGCTGGAGAAGAAACTCAAGGATTACAACATCGACGGCGAAGTCGTCGAAATCTGCCCCGGGCCGGTCATCACCATGTATGAATTTTCTCCGGCCCCCGGGATCAAGATCAGCCGCATCGCCGGACTTACCGATGACCTGACCATGGCGCTGCAGGCCATGTCGATCCGCATCGTAGCGCCGATCCCCGGCAAGGGAGTGGTCGGCATCGAAGTGCCAAATCGTGACCGCGATATGGTCTTCCTGCGCGAGATTTTCAACTGCGAGCATTTTTCGCACAGCAAAATGAAACTGCCGCTGGCCCTGGGCAAAGACATCGCCGGGCTACCGGTTGTGACCGACCTCGCCAAGGCGCCGCATCTGCTGGTGGCCGGCTCAACAGGTTCCGGCAAATCGGTCTCGATCAACACCATGATCCTCTCCTTGCTCTACACCTCCACCCCCAAGGATGTGCGCATGATCATGGTTGACCCCAAGATGCTGGAGTTTTCCATGTACGAGGGGATTCCGCACCTGCTGCTGCCGGT
>Ga0182021_10011628_pt1 | contig 10449 bp, 7 predicted proteins | sample 612E3MmetaG_FD_120493 | JGI IMG/M metagenome (GOLD analysis project Ga0182021, IMG submission 120493) | Permafrost microbial communities from Stordalen Mire, Sweden - 612E3M metaG (Illumina Assembly) | ecosystem: Environmental > Terrestrial > Soil > Wetlands > Permafrost | place: Sweden... | reverse complement strand
TCGGGGCTTGCGTCACCAGGCAAGAGGCTGCGCAGCCGCAACACGCTCTCACCCTCGTGTTTGGAGCGCAATTCCGCCTCTGACGGCAGGGCTCGCTCCTCGGGCCGGATCTTGTACAGCAGCTTGAGATAGTAGAACGACCCAACCTCGGTGGGACCAATCAGCGATATCGCATGACCCGAGCGGCCGGCGCGACCGGTGCGACCGGTGCGATGGATGTACGACTCGGGCGAGTCCGGGAAGGTGTAGTTGATCACGCAGGGCAGGTTTTCTATGTCGATTCCGCGCGCCGCCACGTCGGTGGCCACCAAAAAACGGATGCTGCCGGCGCGCATGCGGGTCATGACGTTCTCGCGCTCCGACTGTGACAGATCCGACGAGATGGCCTCGGCGTCCAGTCCCTGCCGGCGCAGGAACTCGGCCACCCGGCCGGTTTCCTCGCGGGTGTTGCAGAAGATGAGCGCGCGATCGGGATTCTCGAAGGCGAGCACACGCGAGAGTTCGGCTTCGCGCTGTCCGCCGGGTATGGAGTAGTAGATGTGATGAATCTCGTGTACCCCCACGAAGTCGGCCGACAGGGCCACCATCTCGGGCTGGCGCATGTAGCGACGCGCGAGCCGCTGGATACCTTCGGGCAAGGTGGCCGAGAACAGCATGGTCTGGCGCTCCTTGGGCGTGCGTTCCAGGATGGCTTCGATGTCTTCCTGAAAGCCCATGGAGAGCATCTCGTCGCACTCGTCGAGCACGGCGCACTTGACCTTGTCCAGGTGCAAGGTTCCGCGTCGCAAGTGGTCGAGTATCCGTCCCGGCGTGCCGCAGACGATCTGCCCGCCAGCACGCAGCTGCTCGATCTGGCGCCCCATGGGCGCTCCGCCATACACGGGAACAATCGACAATCCCGATTGGGCGCTGATGCGGGCGATCTCGGCCGCCACTTGCAGCGCCAACTCGCGCGTGGGCAGAAGCACGATGGCCTGCACCGACTTTTGCTTGGGGTCGACCATCCCGTCGGCAAAGGGAATTCCGAAAGCCGCTGTCTTGCCCGAACCGGTGCGCGATTGGACCATGATGTCGCGGCCCGCGCGCACCAACGGAAGCGTGACGGTTTGCACTTCCATGGGTTCGCTGAAGCCCATCTCGGCTATCGCCTGCATGACTTCCGGCCGAAGGCCCAGGTCGGCAAAGGAGGTTTTCTTCTCGACCGGGCTGTCACCGGCCGCAGCGGCGGCAGGGGAGGGGGCGTCGGTATTGTCGCTGACTTCTGCTTGATCGATCATTCTAATCTCCTGATGGCGAGCCGGTCGTACCGATGGCGTCGCCGAGTTTCTCGAGGCGTTTGTCGAGGCGGCCCAAACGCGGGACCAAGTCTTTGGCAAAGCGTTTGAGAGCCTCGGTGTACGTCGTTTGGATGTTTCCCAGTTCTTCATGGGTGGCGGCCAGGGCCTCCATCTCGCGGCGCCCCTGCAAGGTTCCGGCCGTCAGCCGGCAGCGTCGTCCCAGCCCCACCCACTGCGACCGCCAGACCGCGCCCTCGTCGGCCCAGCGCTGCAGTTCATCGGCGTCGTCGTTGGCGAGAAGGTGATGCGATCGTTCCAGGTACTTGCGGAGCGCGACGGAAACCTCGCGCAGCTCAGCGAAGCAACTGGCCATCTCCGCGTTGGAAACCTGGGCGCTGATCGCGTCGCCGGCTGGCAGCGCGTGACGTCGGCGGTACAGACTCACGCTTACCGACAGCAGAAGGTATAGGCTGCCGAGCGCGATGATCGAAAGAATCGTCCAGGAAACCAGTCTGCGGTATTGCCGGAATTCTTGGGGTGGTGGTTTGGTAGGTAAAGACACGGTTCTTCGGGGGCGACGAGGATCGTCCCCTGCCCGTCAAGGGGGCTCCCAGCGAGGAGCGCGCGTCGCCGGAGCGCCGACGAGTAGTTGAAGGCTACGAGGCCTGGGACCGCTTGTCAAACTTCATCGAAAGGGCGACCGCAGGTCGCCCCTACGGGCAAGTCAGATCCACGATCCAGGTAGTGCGCACCACGAAGCCTTCAGTGGGCACCGAATCGAGCTGCAGGTCAGGGGGGGGCGCCTGGTCAGCAGGCAGAAAAGACCGGTCCGCCACCGACAGCGTCACTCGGTGCGAGGCAGGTCCCGAGACGATCTGGTTGTCCGAGCAGCTAGGAGCAAAGCGGATGAACTCCCGATTGACAGAACCGTTGGGTGGCAGCCTGTCCTCCAGAGCCAGACGCGAAATCGCAGGGTCGTAGGGCGGGTAGTCGATGAGCCAGCGAGCCCAGAGGACATCGTCCAGGTTGGGGTCGCCGAGTGTGACTTGAATGGTGTACGTGCTGTCAGCGGAGGCCGGCAGCTCCGCGCCCGCGGTCGGGACGCTGCTTGCGACGAAGGGGGAATAGTTTCCTCCTGGATCTTCGAACTGCGGCGAGACAGGGACCACGCAGGCGCAAGCCCAGAGGGACAGGGCGGCCAGCCAGGCTTGTCGTGGAAATCGGGTCATGGCAGCGGTCACGTGTCGTCGCCGGGGGGCAAGATGTCGTTTACGTCATCAGCGCCAGCCGCGCCCGATTCCTCGCGTTCCAGATGTCGGAAGATGGTGCGCGGATCTACACCCAGGTCACGCGCAGTGCGGGTGCGGTTGCCGCCGTTGAGGCTGAGCACTTCATTGATGTACTGGCGCTGCCAGCGCTCGCGCGCCTCGGCCAGGGTGAGAATGGCGGGCAGCTCGTCGGAGTTGATGCCGAGGTCGTCGGGGCCGAGCAGGGCCTTGTCAGCCAGCACCAGCGCCTTCTTGATCCGGTTCTCCATCTCGCGAATGTTTCCCGGCCAGTGGTAGCGCTTGACCGCGGAAATCGCGCTGGCGGTAAAACCGCGCACCTTGCTGGCCAGCTCCTGCGCGTAGCGCGACAGCAGGTAGCGCGCCAGCACCACCACGTCATCACCGCGATCGCGCAGCGGCGGCAAGTGCAGGTGCACGACGTTGAGCCGGTAGTACAGGTCCTCGCGGAAGTGACCGGACTTGGTGTCGGCCTCGAGATCGCGGTTGGTCGCGGCGATTACCCGGATGTCCACCGGCTCGGCCGCGGTGTCGCCCACTCGGGTAACGGTGCGGTCCTGCAGAGCGCGCAGGATCTTGACCTGCAAGGACAACGGCATCTCGCCGATCTCGTCGAGCAGCAGAGTGCCCTTGTTGGCCACCTGGAAACGGCCGGGCTTGCTGGCCACCGCGCCGGTAAAGGCCCCGCGCACATGGCCGAAGAGCTCGGACTCCAGCAGGTTCTCGGGAATCGCACCGCAGTTGATGCTGACAAAAGGACCCTTGGCCCGGGGCGAGCGGTTGTGGATCTCTCGCGCGATGAGTTCTTTGCCTGTGCCGGTTTCGCCCGTTACCATCACCGTGATGTCCGTCCCGGCCACGCGTTCGACCTTGCGAAAGACTTCCTGCATGGCCGGTGAAGAGCCCAGGATTTCACCGAAGCGCATGCGTTCGATGCGTTCCTGCAGCGATCGTTTGTCGAGCTGCAACTCGTTGACCAGAAGCGCGTTGCGAATCAGCAGCGAGGCCTGCGCCGCGAAGATGGTCAGGATTTCCAGCGCCGCCTGGTCAAAAAGCTGGGCCACGTTGTCGTTGCCCACATAAATGATCCCGATCAAGTTGCCGCGCTCGAGCAAGGGCACGCACATCACCGATGTCAGGCGCAGGTTCATCACCGAGAGGGAATCCTTGAAGTCGGTGTCATTGAGCGCGTCCGAAATGATGAGCGGCTGCTTGGTCGCCATCACCCGGGCCAGGATGGCGTCGGAGAGATGACTGACGGCGTCCGAGATGGTTTCGTGGCGCAGGTTGCGCGCCACCTTGACCACCGCCTCGCCCGACTCGAGCAGCACGATGAAGCCCTTGTCGGCGTGGGTGACCTGAACCACCACGTCGAGCAGCTGATCAAACAGAGTTGGGATTTCGTAGCTCTCCATCAGCTTCTGCGAGAACTCGAACAGGCGCTTGTACGAGTTCAGCTCGGCCATGGTCTTGGCGGCGACGTCGTCGGTGACCGGCTCGTCGTAGAGCGAGAACTCCAGCTCCACGCTGCCCACCCGGATGCGATCTTCCTGGACCAGGCGGTGCTTGCTGCGCCGCCGTCCGTTGATATGCAGGTCCGCGTCCTTGTCGGTGACCGAGACCACGAAGTCGCGACCATCAAAGTGGATGTGCGCGTGGGTATCCGCCAACAGGGGATCAGGGAGAAGGATGTCGACCCCTTCGCCCTTCCCGAGCGAAGTGAGCTTCTTGTAGATGTGGTACACCTTCACGCCAGAACTAGGCATGTGGATGCGCAGGGTCGCCATGGGGTGCAGTCTCTCCGTTTCTGGTCAGAAACGGAAGTACAGACCGGGGCCAAGTGCGTCGCCCAGCAAGACGGGCAACAGGTGTGGCACGCTGGCGGTCGCCTGGCCTGAAGGCGCCGGTGCCAGGGGGGTCTCAGGACGGAAGTAGTACAGGGCATCGACGATGCCCCAGGCGACTGCGGCAAAGAACGCCGCGCCAGTCGCCACCTGCGTGCGCAGCAGCCAGCGCGACCGGTTCTCGTCGGTGTGGTCAATGTCCTGGGGCGGACAAGGCATGGCCCCGAAGTCGTGGCGACAGCCTCGCTTGGGCCGGAACCCGTAGAGCGAGAAGTTGGTGGTCAAGGCCGCCACCGAGGCTGCGGCCAGGGAGGCCTGCCCCGCCAGGAAGGCCCAGCCTTTGCGCCGGTGGCCGTTCTGGAACTGTCCCGCGCCAAAGGGGACGAAGTTGAGCAGGAAGGAATTGCGCCCGAAACGTTTTTCGATGACCGTGGGCCCTGCCCGCAGTTTTTCGCATTCCTCGCGGTCACGCTGCCGCGCCCGGGCCGCTTCCCGCTGCTTTGCCTCCAGGTTCGCGACCTCGGCCTCGTGGGCGTGCAGAACCCCATTGAAGAGGTCGATCACCTGGGGCGGATCCAGTAGGGGATCGAAGCGGTAGTCGGGCTGCAGTTGCAGGAGCTTGCGGAACTCCTGGGCGGCCGCGTCGTTGTCTCCCTGAAAAATCTCGGCAACCCCCAGCATACGGTGGGCTTGCACCATCTGGCCCTCCGACTCCAGGCGGATTTCGGGGTAGAGCAGGGGCCGCAGGATCTCGATGGCCCGGTCGAACTCGCCGCGATCGAAGGAGATCTTGCCGCGCCGAAGCTCATCGGCGACCGGCGATGAAACGGTCTGGGGCGCTGCCTGGAAAAGCAGGAGAACGACGATTCCCGCGCACACGTTACTCGTCCAACCGCACGGTTACTTGCCGCGATTCTCCCGCGGTGATGTTGACTCGCTCAGTGAGGGTTTTGTCTCCAAGAACGACCACGACATCCAGACTCTTCCGCATCTCATCGCCGACGTCAAAGGGAACCGGCACCCGTTCGCCCGGGCGGACCGTGGTGCGCCAGGGGTTGGGCCGGCCATCATTCACCTCGCGCAGCAGGATGCTGGCGTCGGCTCGCGCTGGCTGCAGATTCACCGACAGGCGGGCTGGTTTGGGGTCGAGATTGACGTAAAGATGATCCCCGGGCGGACGGTAGGCTTGCGGCCCCACCGTCACCTCCTTGCGGTTGCAGCAGGTGTCGTTGCGGAATTCCAAGGTGTGAGGCCCGTCCCATGGAATCACGATCCGGTTCTGCCGGGGCCCGAAATCAAAACGCTTCTGGCCGTCCATCCAGACTTCGACTTTGGGGGGATGGGGGCCCAGGGTCAACTCGACTTGCTGGGGTCTGGGCGCGGCCGCGCCGCGGGCTGACTCACGGGCGGTCTCCTCGCGCGGGTCGACCGGCTCTGCGGCCGCCACGACTCTTCTTGCTTCCCGTGGCACGTGGGTCGATGAAACGGGAATGTTCTGCGAGCGGGCTGCCACCCTGGCAGGAGGCGCCGGCGACTTGGCCCCCGCCGCGGTCGCAAGTCCGGTCGCTTTCGGTACTTGCAGGCTGGCAGTCATCCGCTCGCCATTTCCGACCTGATTGGCGCGCACAGCCCGGCGCCAGATTGCAAACGTGCCGAACCCTATCCCGACCAGAACCGCCACCACGATGCCCACCGTCACCCAGCGCCGGAGGCGCTCGCCTCGTTCCAGCCGTCGCAGCTCGGCCAGCACCGTGGGGTTCTCCGGTTCCAAGGCCAAGGCGCGGTTCCAAAGTTCCAACGAGCGGGCGGTATGGCCAGCCGCGTGTTCACGCTGGCCCGAGGCCACCAGGGCTGTCGCAAGACGACAGTCCAATCCCTTCTCGTAGGCTTCCGGGCCTGTGAGGTAGCGGCCCAATTCCTCGCGCACGTTCTCTAGACCTGCGTCAGCCACATAGACACGCAGGTCGTCCAGCATGAGGCTCAATCGCGGATAACGGTCGTTGGGATCTCGCGCCAGCGACCGCGCGATTACCTTGGCCAGATGGTCTGACACCCGCGCGCTGACCGTGCGCGGGTCGGCGAAACGGCCCTCGGCAATGCGCTTGAGCACTTCGTGCGGGTTCTTTCCCGAGAAGGGCAACGCGCCGGTTGCCATCTGGTACAGCATGACCCCCACGGAAAAAATGTCGCTGCGGAAATCCAGGGTCTTGCCGTCGAGGACTTCGGGCGCCATGTAGGCCGGCGAGCCCAGGATTTGTCCTGTCACGGTCATCCGTTCCAGGTCCACCACCTGCGCCACGCCAAAGTCCATCAGCTTGATGGCCCCATCCTTGCGGACCATCACGTTCTCGGGCTTGATGTCGCGGTGGATGATGCCCAGCGAGTGCGCGTGGGCCAGGGCGCTGCCGACCTCCAGCACGATGAGCGCCGCCAACTCGGGCACGGGCAACTTCCGGTTGGCCAGGAATTGCTTCAAGGTCTGGCCATCGATGAATTCGGTGACGATGAAGGACGATTGAGCGTCATCTCCCGAGTAGTCGAAAATTTGCAAGATGCCGTCGTGGTTCAGCTTGGCCACGGCCCGCGCCTCGCGCTGCAGGCGTGCCCTCGATTCGGCCTCGGCCAGCAAGTGCGGGTGCAGTACCTTGACCGCGACTTCGCGGCGCAAGGTTTCGTCCTGGGCACGGTAGACCACTGCCATGCCGCCCTGGCCGACTTCTTCGATGATTCGATATCGCGATGGCAGGGGGTTGGGAAGAACCATAGTCACCACACGACGACAAGGCCAGCAGGACTAGGCTAGGAGCTGGATACTACGAGACGAAGGCCCGACATACAACCAGCAACTCGGCGCGCCGCATAAGCAGAGACGACAGGTTGACGCCGAGACGGGCCGAGACGACTATCTGCCGATCCATGGCCGCCGGCAAAGCCAATTCACATGGGAACCCTGAGGGGGTTCGCTCTACCCTTCGGCCCCCACCCACCACCTCCTCCCCGCTCGCTTCGCTCGGCCTCGCCAAACCCTCCCGCGATGGTGCGCCGCCGGCGACGAGGGCGCGCGCGAAGCGCGCGGGGTGGGTAGGGTGGTGGGCGGTCCCGAAGCCCCCGCAGGGGGAGCCGGCGGGCTCCCCACGCGACAGTCCCTGCTGCGCGTTGCCCGCGCGGACTGCTGGCGACATCTGGCGCGGCCGCGTGACCCGGGCCAGGGACAGCATCGCCTTTCGCTTTCGTGAGGGCGACGACTGGCGTGGTGTCACCTGGCAGGAGGCGGACGTGGCCGCGCGCGAGATTGCCGGCGGGCTGGTGGGCTTGGGAATCGGCGTGGGTGAGTGCGTTTGCATCCTGGCGCAGACGCGACTGGATTGGGTGCTTTGTGATGTGGGGCTGGTCCTGGCGGGCGCCGTGTCGGTGCCCATCTACCCGTCGAGCACGCCCGAGCAGTGCGCGTTCATCGTCAAAGACAGCGGCGCCCGAACCGTGATCGCCGAGGACGCCACGCAGTTGAACAAGCTGGTGCCGCTTCTGGCCCAGATACCGAACCTGCGGCTGGTCTTTATGGACGGCGGTGAGCCTGGGTCGAGGGACCCGGCTTCGGCGGTGAAGAACGCCGGCGCCGCCGCGCCTCTGTCGCTGGCGGCCTTGCGCCAGGCAGGGCAGGCGTGGCTGGCCGGCCACGCGGGGGAACTGGACCGACGCGCGGCCGAGGTTGAGCCCGACCATGTGTTCACCATTGTCTACACCTCGGGCACCACGGGCCGGCCCAAGGGGGTGGTGCTGACCCATCGAAACATGGTGGAGTCCTTCGCCAGCGCGATCCGCGCCTTCGATCTGCGCGACACCGATGTGCAGTATCTCTTCTTGCCTCTGGCCCACGTCCTGGGCCGCGAGTTGGAATGGGCGCCCATTATGGCGGGCTGCGCGTTTTCGTTTTCCGCGGGACAGGCACGAATCAAGTTCGACCTCGTCGAGGTGCGGCCCACCTTCATGGCCGGGGTGCCACGTGTCTTCGAAAAGCTGCATGCGGCGATCACCACGGCAGTGGGGCAGGGGATTTGGCCCAAGCGCGCGCTGGTCGGTTGGGCGTTCAAGGTCGGTTCACGGTACGCAGCCGGTTTGCTGCGGGGTGAACCGCCTGGGTTCGGCCTGCGTGTGGAGCACGCCCTGGCCGAGCGCCTGGTCCTGTCCAAGTTGCGCGCTCTTCTGGGCTTCGACCGCTGCCGCTTTCTGATCTCGGGGGGCGCTCCGCTGTCCGCGGAAATCGCGGGGTTCTTCCATGGCCTCGGTCTGCTGGTTCTGGAAGGCTACGGCCTGACCGAGACCACAGCCGCCGCCTTCGTCAATCGTTGGAACTGTTGCCGCTTCGGCACGGTGGGGCCTGCTATCGACGTGATCCAGTCCCGCATCGCCGACGACGGCGAGATCCTGATGCGCGGGCCGTCGGTCTTCACTCGTTACCACAACAACCCAAACGCCACCGCCGAGGCCATAGACAGCGAGGGATGGTTTCGCTCGGGCGATATCGGCCACATTGAGGACGGGTTCTTGAGCATCGTGGACCGCAAGAAGGACATCATCGTGACGGCGGGCGGGAAGAACGTGGCGCCCCAGATGATCGAGACTGCGCTGCAGGCCCACTGTCCTCTCATCAGTCAGGTGGTGGTGTTTGGCGACAACCGGCCACACTGCGTGGCCATCGTCACACTCTCGGAATTTGCCGCGCGCCAGTTTGGCGACGGCAACTTGGCCCGAGCCGCTTCGCAGCCCGAACTGCGTGCAGCCGTGGAAGATGCCGTGGCCGCGATCAACCGAACCCTCGCCTCATATGAAACCATCAAGAACTTCGCCATTCTGCCAAAGGATTTCTCCGAGGCTGCGGGCGAGCTAACCCCCAGCCTCAAGGTCAAGCGCGAAGTGGTGCGGAGTCGGCATGGGCATATCGTCGAGGCGCTGTACAACAAGGCGGAGTAGCTAGCTTCTCCACCACAGAGAGCACAGAGAACACAGAGGTCGGAAAGGAAGGAAGGGTTCGGATCGGACAGAACCCAATCCTTCCCTTTCCGGTCCGGCTCTGTGGCCTCTGTGATCTCTGTGGTGAAAAAATACTCTCCCCGTCCGCACGAAACCTCGAGCCCGCGCGGCCGATAATATCGCATGCTGCTTCAGCTTGCTGCTCGGCTTCTCTGGCCCGCCCGTTGCGCTGCCTGCAACGCCTTTGTGCCCGAAGACAGGGCGTTCTGCGAAAGTTGTGAACTTTCTGTGTCGGCAGTGGAACAGTCATGTGACGGCTGCGGCTTGCCCCATATGGATGATGGCCGGAATGGGAGCCGTCGCTGTCATGGCTGCCAGGCGAAGCCGCCACCTTTTGCGCGGGTTTGGAGCGTGCTGGCCTACGGGGGTGCCACCACGCAGGCTATTCTCCACCTGAAACATGGAAGGCGTCGCCACCTGGCGCGACCCCTGGGCGCCTTGCTTGCGCCTGCTGTCGCGGCCGCGATCGACAGCGGCGTGAACGCGCTGTGCCCGGTCCCTCTGCACCCCCGGCGTTTGCGCCAGCGAGGCTTCAACCAGGCACTGGATCTCCTGCGCGTGGCCGAAAGACTTGCTCGACAGCCCGCGGCCCGGCCGCTGGTGGTCCCCGACGGATTGCGCCGAGTTCGCGATACCCCGGCGCTGGGATGGGAGTCGCCCGCGTCTCGGCGGCGGATCGTGGATGGGGCGTTTACCGTGCGCGGGCCAGAGTGGGCTGAGGGCCGACGGATCTTGCTCGTGGACGACGTCATGACCACGGGCGCCACGCTGGCCGAGTGCACGCGCGTCCTGCTCCGGGCCGGCGCAGCCGAGGTGGAGGTCGTGGCATTAGCCCGGGTTTGCTAACTCTCTTCTTGACTCTACCGTCGCCGTCGCTAACGTAGCCGGCCTGAACCACACGGACTCACAGGCACGTAGCTCAGTGGGAGAGCACTACCTTGACACGGTAGGGGTCGGCGGTTCAATCCCGCCCGTGCCTACCATTTGTCTTCGGGCTTCAGTGCCGGCGTT
>Ga0182021_10011627_pt1 | contig 10449 bp, 10 predicted proteins | sample 612E3MmetaG_FD_120493 | JGI IMG/M metagenome (GOLD analysis project Ga0182021, IMG submission 120493) | Permafrost microbial communities from Stordalen Mire, Sweden - 612E3M metaG (Illumina Assembly) | ecosystem: Environmental > Terrestrial > Soil > Wetlands > Permafrost | place: Sweden... | reverse complement strand
TGCCGCCCCTATGGCTCCCGCCAATGCCAATACCGCCACCATGGTTCCTGTAATGGCTGCCCCTGCACCCCTGGTTCCTGCCGCCAGCGGGGTCCCTGCGACCAACGTGCCTCTGGCTGCATCTTCAAATCCACCGGCGGCACCCACGCCGACTGTAGAGATTTCCATCATGTCGGTTGAACAGGCAACACCCCCGGCGGTTTCCCGGTTTGCCCAATCACCAGCCGCCCCAAAATCCCTACAGAGGCAAGTCAACTACTGGTTGATTATCTGGCCGGGCATGGCGGTAATCCTGGGCGCTTCTGCCGTCGCAGCCTGGGGATTAAATAAGCGTGCTTTCCAACGAAAAAACCCGCCTAGATGACTTCCCCACAATAAAAAAATCTTCACGGCCCTTCCGTGCTAAAATAATAGCGAACAAGGAGGCACATATGGCAACGATCGCACCTGTTCGTCCGTCTCCGTTGGCGGGCCGGTGGTACGAAGGTAACCCCGCTGCGCTTGCGCGCGCGGTTGATCAATACCTTGATCGGGCTGAGTTGCCTGAACTCCCGGGCCAGGTGGTGGCAATCATCGCTCCACACGCCGGGCATATTTACTCCGGACCGGTGGCCGGATATGCCTTTGCGACCGTACGTGGAAAGACCCCGGACCTGGTGGCGGTTCTTTCCCCAATGCACCAGCCCTTTAACCAACCATTGCTCACCACAGCCCATGCCGCGTATTCCACCCCTCTTGGGCAGATCCCGGTGGATGAGCAAGCCGTTGCACAGTTGGATGCGCGTCTCGAAGAAACCCTGGGTTACGGATTGGCCGCGGTGGCTTACGACCAGGAGCATTCGCTCGAAATAGAACTGCCCTTTCTGCAGCGGGCCCTGACCGGGAATTTCAAACTCCTGCCGGTAATGGTCCGCTCCCAATCTCAAAAAATCTCCCGGCAACTTGGGAAGGACCTGGCTGAAACCCTGCAAGGCAGGAATGCCCTGATGGTCGCCTCCACCGATCTTTCCCACTTTTACACCCAGAAGGAGGCAGAAGGATTCGACACCGAAATGTTACGCCGGATCGAGTCATTCTCCCCGGAAGATGTCTACTGTGCCGAAGAAGAACGGAAAGGGTTTGCCTGCGGCCTGGGTGCATTAACTGCAGTGTTATGGGCAGCCAGGGAATTAGGGGCGGATACCGTCAAGGTATTGCGACATGCCACCTCCGGCGATGTGACCGGCGACTATTCATCCGTGGTCGGCTACGGCGCGGCAGTGGTGATGAGAACGAAAATACCCTGACCCAGGAATAAATATCACTGCGACCATGGCCCCAAATGTGCAATTGCAACCGGTATCTGAAATGAGCCTGATCGCCTAGATTGATACCGCCGGCAGCCAAGTTTCTGCCTTGAAATGTGTGAGAGGGATTTTCTAACAAAACCGGGCTTAAATTTCCAAACGATTTATAATCCCAACATGTATTTAAGAATTGCTGTCAATATTCCTTCTGTCACAGGAGTTTTTGACTATAGCCTGCCACCGGAAATGGAAGGGACCGTCGGCGTGGGACAGCTGGTTAGCGTACCTTTCGGCCGGCAGACCGCCCAGGGGGTGGTATTGGAACTCATCGGCCAGCCTTCCGTGGCCGAGACAAAACCCATTCTTAACGTGCTCGACCCGCTGCCGGTTCTGACCAGCCCGCAGCTGGAACTGGCCAAACAAATGGCCGCCTCCAGCCTCAATCCTCTAGCGGCGATGATTGACCTGATGTTACCCGCCGGCCTGGGCCAGCAGGCGGATGTGCTTTACACACTCAGCAATCCGCAACATGCAGTCAAGAACCAGCAATCCAATGCAACGCAATCCCGCCTGCTTGGCATCCTTAAAGAGAAAGGTTCGCTGCGCGGACGCCAAATCGACCGTCATTTCAATAAAGTGGACTGGCGCAAAGCCGCGCAGTCCCTGGTGCGCAGCGGGGTACTGGCCAGCCAGTCCATCCTGCCGCCCCCGACGGTTCGTCCCAAGTATGTGCGTAAGGCGCAACTGGCCGTCCCACCCGAGCTGGCCGAAATCGCGCTGGCGGGTCTGGGCAAAACCGCCGCCAGCCTGGCACGCCGCCAGTCTGCCCTGCGCTTGCTGATGTGCGATCCGGAGGCCATCGAGGTCGCCTGGGTGTACGCAGAATCGGGCTGCAACCTGGCCGATTTGCAGGAACTGGCTGAACGCGGGCTGATTGCTCTGCAGGAGACGGAAATCTGGCGCGATCCTTTGGGTAAAATCGAGGACGCCGAGCAGGAAAAAGAGAACAGCGCTGCCCCGCTGACATTGACGCCCGACCAGCAGCGTGCCTGGGATACCATCCAGGCGGCATTGCAATCCTACAGCCAGCAACCGAAGCCTTTCCTGCTGCATGGAGTGACCGGTTCAGGCAAGACCGAAATCTATCTGCGGGCAGCCGCCGAAGTCATCCGAGGCGGCCGGCAGGCCGTCATCCTGGTCCCGGAGATCGCCATCACACCGCAGATGGTGCGGCGTTTCCTGAGGCGCTTCCCCGGGCAGGTGGGACTGGTGCACTCGCGCCTTTCCCCGGGCGAGCGCTACGATACCTGGCGGCGTGCCCGGCTCGGCCTTTTGAAGGTCATAATTGGCCCGCGCTCGGCGCTCTTCACGCCCCTGCCAGCCGTCGGCTTGATCGTGGCGGACGAGTGCCATGATGGTTCCTATTACCAATCCGAACCACCCTTCTATCATGCAGTGGAAGCAGCCAAAATCTATGCCCGGTTATGCGGAGCAGTCTGTATTTTAGGGTCGGCCACGCCCACCATCCAGCAACGCTACCAGTCCGAGAACGGGGAAAGCGTGCGGCTCGAGTTGCCGAAGCGGATCCAGTTCGTCAACAGCACTTCGGGTGACCCGGGTCTACCGCCTGTCTCCATTGTCGATATGCGTGAAGAACTCAAGTCCGGCCGCGGCGGTATCTTCAGCCAGGCGCTGGTGGATGGACTGGAGGATGTGCTGAAGAAGGGCCAACAGGCCATCCTTTTCCTCAACCGGCGCGGCACGGCCACTTACGTGTTTTGCCGGGATTGTGGCACGGTGGCAAAATGCCCGCAATGTGATACTCCGCTTACTTATCATACGGATGGGTTGTCTGACCTGCGCTGCCACCGCTGCGGCTACAGCCGCAAAATGCCGGTGGTTTGCCCACATTGTCAAAGCAAACAAATCCGCGCCTACGGGTTGGGCAGTGAGAAGGTGGAGGCCGAGGCCGGGGCACTGTTCCCATCTGCGCGCGTGCTGCGCTGGGACTGGGAGACCACCCGCCAGAAGGACGCCCATGAGATCATCCTGGGCCATTTCGCGGCCCACCGCGCCGATATCCTGGTGGGCACGCAAATGCTGGCAAAAGGCCTTGACCTGCCGCTGGTAACTCTGGTGGGGATTGTGCTGGCGGATGTGGGACTCAACCTGCCCGATCCTTTTGGCGCCGAACGCACCTTCAACCTGCTGACACAGGTGGCTGGCCGCTCCGGCCGTTCGAGCCTGGGCGGGCGGGTGGTGCTGCAAACCTTCCAGCCGGAGCATTACGCCATTCAAGCCGCCTCCCGCCACGATTATGCCGGCTTCTACTCACGAGAATTGGATGAGCGCCGCCAACTGGGCTATCCACCCTTCAGCCGGCTGGTGCGCCTGGAATACCGGGCCTTCGACCCGGCTAAAGCCGAATCGGAAGCAAGGGCATTGGCGGCGCGCCTTTCAAAGGAGATTGTCGAGGATGGGCGGGTTCAAATGGATTTGATCGGTCCGGTGCCATGCTTTTTCGCCAAAGTGGCCGGCTGGTATCGTTGGCAGGTTGTGCTGCGCGGCCCTGATCCCGCCTCATTGTTGCGCGGAAAATCTCTTAATAACTGGCGGGTGGAAGTGGATCCAGTTTCTTTACTGTAAGCCAATGTTCTAAGCCACAAATTCACCGGTTATAAAAGGAACCACCCCGCCCAATATTTCAGAGCGGGGTGTTAATTTTGTTCCGGCAGCACAGGGCGGAATTTTTATACGGCCGGTTTGGTTGGTACGACAACTGCCTGGTCGGGCGGGGCCAGCACCGCCTGGGTCCCGAAGCGGGTCATGAGAACCGCACCCAACGCCGCAATGCTCAACAAGAAAGGCACCAGCCAGCCGACGCAACTCAACACGGGGGTATTCGTCAAACTGGCTGCAATCAGGGTCAGGACAAAAGTCCCCAATCCTGCCGAAAAGGCCGGATGCCACTCCTGGTGGATTGCCTTGGTGAAGCGTTGGCCGACCTCGTATCCCACGGCAATCCAACCGAACAGCAATGCCATTCCGAGCGCAACTGAAACAATCACCATCAGTGGCACGGTTATGATCAAAGTGATAATGAGAATACTCAACAGGGCCAGCGCCAGCAGGATCACCGGAACGGCCACCAGGGTCAGCAATCCAAGGCCACCGGCTGTCAGAGGTTGGGCGATGATGGCGTGCGCCACCCGGTCTGCCGGCTGGGCCAGGAAGAGCATCAAGAGCATGGCCAGTAATGCCAGGGTGATGGATTGACCAAGCACGTTGGCGACCCAACCCAGGAACGGGTTGACCGCAAAATGCATAAAGCTGGCAAACGGATTGTAGGAGGATGCGGCGGGTGGAATGGTAATACTCTGCCCGTTTCCAAAATGAACATTTCCGTTATTGACCTGTCCATCCACCAGGGAACCCTCAGCCCGGTCCAATGTGGAACCCAGGGTTGAAAGATTTCCGAGGATGTGGGCCGTCGTTCCCATTGAGGCGGTACCGCCAAAAATCACCGTATCGCGATTGACAACACCATTAATGGTCAGGCTGCCGCCGAAAACCACCACATTCCCATTGACCGTGGCACCCTTTTCGATGGTGGCGGAACCGCCAAAGACCATCAAATCGCCGTTCATTGTCTGGCCATTTTTTAGAGTAAATGACTGGCCAAAGACAAACTGGCCAGGGATGGTACCATCCGAGGCGGCGGCTGGGAACAAAGGCAGGCAGGCCAGGAATACTGCCAGCAGTAGGGAAATTATCCTGAATTTATTTTTCATAATATTAGGCTCCTTGCGATATCTTGGTAAATTTCACCAACGAGAAAACCCATAAAAGACTCCATCCGCCGGCAACCAGCAATACCACTATCCAGATATAAACCGGGATGAAGCTTGGGAGTACCTTTAGAATCACCCGGCCACCCTGAAACAGGGCTTCGAGGCTGGCCCAAAAGGAAACGGCCGTGGAAAGAAAGGCGGTCAGCCAATCCAACGGTGATTGGATCAGGCTTTTGAGAACCGGCCAGAGGGTCCAGACCAAGCCGCTTAAAACGCTAAGTGTCAGGACCAGGAGACCCCAGAAGTTCCTGCGGCGTACGGCTTGCTTCTGCGCTTCCAGCCTGACCTGGAACCGCTCAGCAAAGCCGGCTGCCGGAGCAGCCATTTTTATCGAATTCAGCGCCAGGTTAACCTCAACTAATGCGCTGCAGGAAGAGCAACCCTGGAGATGGGTGTTCAATTGCTGATTCTCGCTGGCGGATAAAGTCTGGTTGTTGAGAAGCCAATCTTCAAAAGGCCGGTGATCCATAGGGCTTCCTTTCATGACGAGCATGTGACTTTTTTTCTTTGTCTTCCCACAGGTCTGCCAGTTCCCGACGCGCCCGGTGCAGGCGACTCTTGACTGCCGGTACGGTCAGCTTGAGCGCCCGGGCGATCTCGACTTCGGAGCTATCCTGCCAGTAACGCATGACAACTGCGGCACGATCGGTGGGGTCAAGGGATTGCAAGCAACCTTGCAGGCGTTCCCGGGTCTGCTGACGGACTGTTTCCGTCTCCGGGTCAGGAGCGGAACGATCCGGGATTTCGGCCTGGCCTTCTTCATCCTCGTCAATGGAAAATGAACTGAACCGTTTCCGGCGCAGCTTGTCGATGCAGTGGTGGGCAGCAATGGAAAGCAGCCAGGTGGCAAAGGAACGCTCGACGTCATAGCGGGTCAGGTTCTGATACGCCTTGAGAAAGGTCTCCTGCGCTGCGTCTTCGGCACTCTCGGGGTCACCGAGCATCCGATAACACAGGTTGTAGACCGGTTTCTGGTACATCTCGACCAGGTTGGTAAAGGCTTCATCGTCGCCTTTTTGGGCCCGGTGCACCCAGGCCATTTCGTCAGTCACAATGATTCCTCGTAGATTGTTCTGAAAGGATATACGCAGATAGGTACAGAGGGTTGCGGGTTATCCAAACTTCCCGCGCAAACGCCCAGGCAGTTGGGCAGCAATGCCAGACATGACGATTCTTGCAACGAGGTGGTCTTTCTGGTCCAGGCTGAGGTTGCCGGGCAGCTGCAGTTGGTAGGCCTTTCCGAAATGCAGGCAGAACGCTCCGGCTTCTTCAAAACATCCGACCGGTAGCAGTGGGAAACCCTGCGCTGCCAGCAACAGGATAAACCTTCCCGCACCTGCCGGGGGCCAGTTGAGGTATCCACCCGGCTGGTCGCCGCCTTCCGGAGCCATTCCCAGAATGGCGTGCGGGTTGGACCGGGCGAAAGCGAGTACACGCCGCACGGAGCGGGCGCGCGCCCGCATATCCTGCGGGCGGGGCGGCATGGGCGGCATCGTCGTAAAACCATAGATGCGTGAAAATCGTTTCAGAAGCCAGCGGCTGCCGGCCTGCCCGAGTGGGGCGTACCACTTGCCGGGGAAGGTCAGTTCCCCAGTCATTGTAAAATGGATATCCGCCGGGATGGTGGCTGCCAGCGCCAAGGCCATCCACCAGGCATTGAAACCGGGGCGATAGTAATGGTTAAATGTGAGAATGCAAGGCCCGTTTTGCGGGATGGCTTCCGTCCCAAAGAGGCGTAACCCCGGATGCAGCCGTCCGATGCAAGCCAACCCATCTTCACGAAAAGAATGGGAACGCCTGAACAGGAAATCATAAGCAAGACCGGCAACCATGCCGCCCGGATAAGAATATTGCGGATAGTTGCCGGTCATGGCTGGATTCATTCGCACCAATGGGAAAAGTTAATTGCCAGAAGGCGACATTTTTCCTTACCAGGCGTATGCTTCCGGAGCAGTCCCGCCGGGACCGGGGAAGATTTCATCCAGTTTTTTCAAAGTAGCCTTGTCAAGCTTGAGCTCAAGCGAGTGCAATGAGCCGGTAAATTGATCGTTAGTGCGCGGACCGATGATCGGGGCAGTTACGACCGGGTTATGCAGCAGCCAGGCCAGGGCTACATCTGCGGGTTGTTCGCCCAGTTCTTTACAGAATTGCTCCCATTTTTCCAGCTTCGGGCGATTCGCCTCGATCCTTTTCTTTACCTCGTTCGAGGCGCGCCGGCCCTTCTCGATCTTTTCCAGTACCCCTCCCAGCATGCCACCCCACAGTGGGCTCCACGGAATGACACCCAAACCGTAAGCCTGGCAGGCCGGCAGCACCTCCAGTTCGACCATGCGGGCATCCAGGTTATAAAGACTCTGCTCGCTCACCAGTCCCATGAAATGCCGGTTCATGGCAATCTCCTGTGCCTGCGTGATGTGCCAGCCGGCAAAGTTGGACGAACCGATGTAGATTATCTTGCCTTGCTGGACCAGCACTTCCATGGCCTGCCAGATCTCCTCCCAGGGTGTCAGACGATCCACGTGGTGCATCTGGTACAGGTCAATGTGATCGGTCTGCAGGCGCTTGAGCGAACCTTCCACGGCCTGACGGATGTGCAGCGCGGATAATTTTTGCTGGTTCGGCCAGTCGCCCATGCGTCCGAAGACCTTGGTAGCGATGACGACTTTCTCGCGCCGTCCGCCTGCCTGGGCGAACCAGCGTCCGACAATCTGCTCAGTGAAACCTTCGCCGACCTTCCAGCCATACACATTGGCGGTATCAAAAAAATTAATGCCCAGTTCGAGAGCTTTATCCATGATGGCGAAAGAGTCTTTCTCTTCCGTCTGCGGGCCAAAATTCATCGTCCCCAGGCACAGGCGGGAAACCATCAGGCCAGTACGGCCGAGTTGTGTGTATTCCATGCTTACCTCGTCTTTATGTACATTATGTTGAATGGATTAATTACCGCAATGTGCGCAATTGCCACTGCCGCAGCTATCGCAGGTGGGCTCGGCCATGCCGGAAACAGCTTTCCCGCCGCTCTCGGCGAAAAAGACGGACAGTTTGCGTTTGGTATGCTTGCCGCCACAGACCGCACAAGGGATGGGCGTATCAGATTGATCCATCGGGCGGATCGTCTCGAAGATTTTTTCACAATCCTGGCAGACATATTCATAAATTGGCATATGCACCTCTATTTTTACAGTTCGGCTTAAGTCGGTAATACATTATTTTACTCGTTTTTACTTCCGGTTGAAATCCGCCGGGATCTCCCCCCAGGCCTGGGTATCCCATTTCAATATGGGATTGGTGAAGGTATGTCCAGCCAGCCACTCCTCAGCCTGATCGATCAGTCTGAATAGGTGGGCGTTCTTGTCGCCGGCTGCCAGTGCGGTATTGCAACGCTTCTTCCTGACCCAGCCAATCGCCGTGGATGAATCTGAATAAATGGGCAAACTACTCTTTTTCTTTTCAAGCATTACCAGGGCATGCACGATCGCCAAAAACTCGCCAATATTGTTTGTGCCATACTGGTAGGGTCCCTGGCGGAAGAGTTCCTTCCCGCTGCGCAGATCGACGCCGCGGTATTCCAGCAGCCCGGGGCTGCCGGAACAGGCCGCGTCCACGCAATAGCTGTTGGCGACCGGTGGATGCGGAGAGAACAGCCAATTCCTGCTGGAAGCTGGTTTTCCAACCTGCGTAGAATACTTTCCATGCAAGGCTTGTTCAGCCGCCGCGCGGCTGAGGAAGGATTTGTATTGTGCGCCGGTAAAACCCTGCACCTGCTTGGCGCATTCTTCCCAATTGGCGAAAACCCCAGTCTTGCGCCCTTTCCAGACCACGTAGAACCTTGTCTTCTGATTAATTTTCATAATTCTTCATTACTTTAATTCCTGGGCCAGCGCATCCATTTCCACCAGCAGATCGGGGAGTTTATCCTGCGGCAGATTCTCCTGAAAGAGCACCATCATCCCGTCTTCCAAAACGTAACGAACCTTGCGCCAGGAGGCCATTTGTGGCACAGCCTGTGCCTGGGGCAGGCTTGCAACAGCTGCGCCCCATTGTGGCGAAGCCAGCAGGTATGGGCCGATCATATTCATGACAGAATTGCGTAATGGAAAGACGCCGGTCGCCTCCACCCACTGGGCCTGGCTCTCTGGAGAAAGCAGCCATCTTGCAAACAACCAGGCAGCCAGTTGCCTTTCAGAGGTGGATTTCAGCATGGTATAAGAAGGCCCGTAGGCTACCAGCCCGCTTTCCTGGGTACCGGGGAACGGCAGCACGGTCCACTCGTCAGAGTTCTTCAGACTTTTCATGGATTCCATTTCAGTCGGCAAACCGGCCAGGTCAGCGCTGATGAATAGCGCCGAACGCCGGGCGAAGGAGTCAAAGGGGGTTGGCTCCGTCGAGAGCCAGGCACAATGGCTATCAAACAAGCCTTTTATGAATTGCAGGGCAGCCAGGTTCGGGTCAGTGCGCAGGCCATAGCTGTTGCCATCCGCGACACCACCTCCGAAGGCCAGCAGCCAGGAGTAAGTTGTCTGCCAATCGGTATCCACGATCCAACCGCCATACCCGTCATTTTTGGGATCGGCGTCCTTCAGGAAGGAAGCATTGGCGGCGCAGGCTTGCTGGCGGAATTGATCAGCGGTGGCCGGCGGGTTGGCAAAACCCAGTGCGTGAGCCCAGGTCTGGTTGTAGAAGATGAAACGGGCCGAGCGCTCTGCCGGCAGCCCAAATTGCTTTCCATTGAAATTATCCTGTGACCAGAAAATTGAAGGAATATCTGCAATGGCTGCTTTTCCCAGCCCCCATTGTGGATCGGCAAGATAGGGCTGCAAGTCCACCACCTTGCCTAGCGCCTGCCATGCCAGCGTTTGCTCGGGCAGGGCGTCCACTAGGTCGGGGGATTTGCCGGCAGCCAGGGCAGAGTTCATGGCATCGAACAGGCTGGTGTAATCTCCATAACCGCTGGCGGTGACAACAATGCCCCACTGGTTTTCAGCATTGAATTGGGCAACCTGGTTCGTAAACAGGACCTCGGCCGGACCGGCATAAGCTTGCCAGACTTGGATGGTGAGGCCATGCAAGACTGCCGGGTCCACCCCGATCGAAGGGAGCGGCGAAGGCGTCAGGCTGGGAGCGGGGCTGGGGCTGGGGCTGGCAACGACAGCCGGGCTTGCTGCCACGCTCGTGCCGGAGGTTGGAGAAGCTCTGTTACAGGCAGAAAAAGCCAGCGCGGCAAGCAGGGATAGGGCAAGCAGGCGGGGCAATCGCATCATCTTGCTAGAAAGTTATGAAAGGAATCGGTGCCAGGGTAACCAGGAAGATGA
>Ga0182021_10011626_pt1 | contig 10449 bp, 11 predicted proteins | sample 612E3MmetaG_FD_120493 | JGI IMG/M metagenome (GOLD analysis project Ga0182021, IMG submission 120493) | Permafrost microbial communities from Stordalen Mire, Sweden - 612E3M metaG (Illumina Assembly) | ecosystem: Environmental > Terrestrial > Soil > Wetlands > Permafrost | place: Sweden... | reverse complement strand
TGTCAACTTAGGCGGTCTTCAATAGTTGCACATACTTGAATATACAAACTTTCAGGTCAGTATAAGATGCCCCCACAATTTTATAAATATGCTTTCGCCCTCGTAACCCCGGATGTTGCGCGCTGGATTGTACCGCGTAATTTGATTCTAGCCGATGCTGCTTTTTCGATAGCTGGCAATTGTCGATAATCAATTCCATAGTCTATGGAATAGGGACTTTGCCAGAAGCAAAAATAGGGCCTGTTAAGAGAATGCCAAAAAGAGAAATGGATTCTTGCGGGTTACACGTACTTGCCTTAAACTATAGCGAGCACGCTCTTAGCCAGCAACTTGGCTCAGCCTGCTCGACTGTTTTTGTGCTGCTACATCTCATTACAACTCGCCCCTGAAGGCTCGCTCTAGCACCACTGGCATCAGCGCGTCCAGCTCGGCGCCGGTCTCAGTCTGGTGGTGCTTGAGGGGGTCGAGTTTGGATTGCAGATTGTCCAGGTAGGCGACAATGCGACGTTGTTCCTGCAAAGGTGGCTTAAATGCTTTGAATGCCTTTAATTGCCGCTGATTTATAGAAGCCAAATTAGTGTTTGTTTTGAAGCCGCCTGGAAATATTTTTCCCATAGTTAGATCCTATTAATGCACAGAGATATTCTGGATCAAACTCTTTAAGATCAACTCGCAACCGGAAAATATGGGTTTGATGAATGCAATTTGGAATTTCATTGTGCCAAACGACTCCCCGACCAAGTTTATCCCAATCGCCACCCACTGTTAATAATATATCACCATCCTGTAATTGCCATTTCTCTCTTTCGGATTCCAAGATTACGATTTCTTTAATCAAATTCAGATCAAGTATCCATCTTGTACGTTAGCAACTCGCAAATATGGCATTTTGATTATTGGACCGCTTAGGCTCCTTCCCAAAGTTACACCAGCTCTAATCTCAGTAAAATCACCAAGTTCCAAAACATGACAATTTTTATTAAACTCTTCGCCAAATAAAAAGCCCTTTGCTGAGAGCAATAACGCACTCGTTTCCTCAACCGCCTGACTTCGCAACTCTCGCGCCACTTCGATCCGGGTGGCCAGCTCATTGATACGGGCCATGATGAGGTGCTGCTCGTTTGGAGTAGGAAGGGGAATAAGCATCCGTCTCTACAGCCAGGAAAAATGGGATAAAAAAGGGAAGGTTGTACATACTTGCCCAAAGTATATTTCTTGACTACGATTACGGCTTCGACATTAAATCTATTGGCATTTTAATAGGCGATTACATATAAAATTGCACTCCCAATCTTCTCCGCCCTGCCTACTGCAATCGGAAAAGCACTTATCACAGCGGACGATTCTAGCAGGATGTACATCCCCGTCTATGCTCATCAGTCCATCATTTCGATATTGCATCTTCGCTCCTTGGAGCGAAGCCTCTGCACTAAATCCAGGCATTCTCATTTTCATCCACCTCTTATGGGTGCAAGGCCGCTACGACGGTGCATCCATCGACGCAGCATTTATACAAGACACCTCGATTCGCGACCAGCACGCAATTAGCACGCATCGGTCCGTATGTTGTGGGAATTTGATATTGTATCATTTGTGCTGGAACGATCCCCATTCCATCGGTTTTTGCTGTTCGTGCATCTTCAAGTCCAAATAGCTCATCGCTCTTGTATAGCGACGCTTCAGCACTAAATCCAGGCATTCTCATTTTCATTCACCTCTTGTTGTTCACCTTTCGTAATATTGCGACATTTTGGTGACCAGGAACGGGAACTCCTCAGTTACATCGACTCGAACGAAGAACATCTCAAGGACATCCGTTTCCCTATTGGTGTATGTAAAGACCACATCCACTATCTTACGAACTCCACTCAACCTCGAGGGTAAGACCTCGATACCGGTCAGAGAGCAGTTGCGTTCGAATTCCTGAGCGCCTATGGCATAGATCGCAGGATAACGAACTGTGAGGTAATTCAGGGCACGGTGTTCGTCTATGGCTCCAGCATTGTCCGCCATTTGCATTATGCGTTCGAAGAGTTCTGTGGCTACTGGCTCAAACTCCTTTGCCGCTTTCTTCTCGGGCCTAGGCACGGACTTAATAAGCGAGCCTACATCAAATGAATAGACTTGGTCGAAGAACACAATGGGCACTTGTAGCCCGTTGCAAAGTTGTGGAGGAGCCATTGGTCCCTTGATGCCAATAACTACGTCCAGATCATTCCGACTGGGCTCAGAACGAACGGCCTCCAATAGCAGATCTATATCGCCAGGGTCACGCGGCTTTAGGATGTATGTCTCCAAACCTTCAATAGTCATTACCCAGCAAATCTTTCGAGCTATATAGTGATTCTCCCTCTTCGAAAGTATTGTATGCATGGTCTGCCGATCGGTCAAACCTTTAGCATCTCCGCGGCCCGTTGCCTGGGCAAACTCTTTCTCGATGCTGATAGAAGGGAACCTTGGCTCGATCTTTCCCATTGCGTAGATATAGGTCGTCTCGGACACTTCGCTGCCAATAGCACTCTCTAAGGACTTCTGACATGTCCCGCATATCTGCGGCACAACTGATGCTCTTGCATTCTGTTCAGGGATGGAGGTTGCTGCAGACAGCTGAGCAACATCCATTGTTCTTTCCTCTTTTTGCTCGTTCTGCTCCATTATTTTCCCTCGTTTTGCAGTCAGTTTCGAAGAACCGAAATTATTTGATAGGAAATGATAGGCATCCCACGCATCCAACAGGGGTGGGATGAGCGACCTATCGCGTATGCTATTTTGCATCAGAGCGGACCTTATCAAGTTGGGGGAGGCTTCAGGAAACAGAGACCAGAGTAGTCCGATGGCACCGGTTACGAAAGGAACTGCTACGCTGGTCCCGCTCATTGTTATATACCCTCCATCTGAGCTCAAGCTTTGGACTCTGTCACCCGGTGCCATCAAGCCCCATCGACCAATAGAACTCCCGAGATTGGACTGTTCCATTAGCTTTCCCTGAGAGTCGCACGCCGCCACCGGAATTACCCAAGGATGGCTAGTTATCACCGAACCTGCCAGCGTTCCTTTGTTACCGGCCGCGGCTACAATAATTACGCCCCGCTTGGCCGAATAATTCAACGCTTCTTTTAAATTGCCTAAACCGTGGGATTGATGGGAGAGTGCGACACTCATGTTGATTACTCTAGCCCCAGCGTTAATGCAATCTAGTATTGATTGAGCAAGCTCTTTTGGCGATGCATTGGTCGGTTCTGTACTCTCGGAGAATATAGGGCGCAATAAGATAGTGCAACCAGGACAGATCGATGGCGCAGCCGAGCCCCGCTTACTACTCAACATGCCGGTCACGAAAGTACCATGGGAACATGCCTGGCTTTCTGACCTAGTACAGGCTACCGAATTGCTTAGAATTTCATGGATACTTGTATTAACTAAATAGGGATGTCCTACAGCTACCGGTCCGTCTATCAATCCCAACTTTATTTCTGGTATGCCAGAAGTTAATTCGGTTAATTTGTCGAGTTTTACCAGGCCCAAGTGATCCAATTTCGTCTTTCCTTCTTTTAAGTTTTTTAGTAATAAACTCAAATTACTTTAAAATTTACACATTATTCACCCGCGGATATATATATCTCTTTCGCTACAGATTATTTAATTAACAAAATTTTCGGCGTATTTAGCAATCTATGACTATCAAACTTTTATTTTCCCAGCGGTATCGAGTTCAAGAAGGTATTTATAAAACCCACATGAGCATAAAGATCAGGGCAGAGGTTCATGCCCGAAAAACCCGCCTGTGCTTGCCAAATGCAGTCTACGTCGAGGTTGATCAATATTAAAGATATATTAATGCCAAATAGAAGCGATGCAATTGTGCATTTTCCCCTATCCATGTCCACTTAGGCGTAGTACTTATTACCGGTACTAGACCACTATCAGCAGGGGCCAATTGCCTATCCTACGAGCATGGATCTACCACCATACCCAAAAGATTTGTGGAAAGCATGGAAGGTTAAATAGAAGTTTGATTGAAGTTTGCCTAAACTTCAATGGTGCTATAAAGTGTTTTATGGGAAGCTTTTGGGAAGTTCGGGAAGTTTTAGGAAGGTCCTGGGCTCTTTTAAGGATAGTGATTATAGCCTGTTTAAATCCTTTTCATGTGGTTTCTTTTGTTGGTCGCGTACGTGTGCTACTGAAAGTCACTAACAACTGGCACAATAGATTTTTGATGCCGAAGTGAATCCTTGATTTCGATTTCATGATGTTTTTTCAGTAGCATTCACCCACGACCCTTTTGTTCAATGAAAATAAAATTATGAGAAGGCTAGGGGTTTCGGAAGGTTCGGAAGGCAGATTGCATATTTCGGAAGGTTCGGAAGGATGAACCACTATCAGGAGACCGGCGAAGTTTGCAAAAGATGAAAGCTAAATGCGAAGTTTGCGAAGTTTTGGGTTCTTTTAAGGATAGAGATTATGTGCAGTTTTTGTACAATTTTCTTAAGGGTGGGGAGGGTAGATCCCCCTAGGCCTTAATCGGCTCTGGCCTGTCTCCCTGGCCCTGGGGAAGATCTTCCTCTACATCCTCAATAGTCATAGGTACTGGCTCCACTTGTAGGAGCTGGATTTGGGTCTTTGCCTTCTTCTTATACTGCCTGAGCTCTGCCTTCTGCTCATCAACCGCTCGCTCGTACCAGTACCTCATCATCTCTGTTGCATCTTCCTTGGATAGCTCCTCCATGTGATTCTTCACTGACCATTCATAGAATGAATCTGGCCGGAGTGCCATATATCGCTGAAGTTTCGTTTCCCTAGCCTGTTTCCATATCGTCTCCTCCGGCGTATCCGGCCCGAAGCCCTGCTTTATTTCCCCATACAGGCCCACGGTTTTCAGGATATGGACTGCTGCAGTTATCGCTACTTTCTCATCTACAGAAGAGAGGCCTTTGGTAAGGACATTTACGGCCTCATGAGCTAGAGACTTGAGCCGAAGCTTCGCATCTACCCACAACTCTTCTCTTTTGATGCTTAATTCGGCGCTGAAAAACGGGTTTTTGTGCCATTTTGTGACCGTCTCACGCCTGACTCCGACGATATCCGATACCTCGCGGTCGGTTTTGCCCAATATCAGAAGGTCGATAGCATTGAGCTGCTCCGGGGTCAGCTGGGGAGCATCTGATCTATCTTGCATCAATTCAAAGGTTTTACTTATTTGCTCTTGGGTTAATGTCATTCAACCTCTTGAGGGTTTTAAGCATCTGCTCCTTGGTTTTCCTCATCATCTCGGCATCTTTTAGATTACCCTGGGATCTGAGCTTTCTTTCCCAGGCCGCACAGTCTTCGATTCGCTCCCCGATCAGTTCTATAAAATGCTCTGTAGACAGGTCTTCTCGCTGGGAAAAGCATACTTTGGCCTTGTCAATCATGAAAGCCCTGCTTCCGCCATTGCTTTCTTCAATCTAGTCTTGGCTAAAGCCTCGACCTCATCATCGATCCCAAATAGATCGACTTTAAAGGGATCTCTACCCTTACCCTCGGCCTCCAGCTCCATCCGGGCTTCGCTTCGCAGCTTTGCCATTATCACGGCCTCGGGACTTGTAGGACCGGTTCTGGGAAGATCGGTATCACCCAAGAGCTGAGTGCCTTGCAGAACGTACTTGGCCGCGGCCAGGGCCGCCTTGGGCTCGCTGCTTCCAAGCTGCAGCTCCACCACATCCAAAGCACGGTTGGCCAATGACTTCATCCTCTCCCGGGCTTCCCTCCACATCTCGGAACGCTGCATGTTCAGTTCGGCAATGAAAAGAGGGTCATGGTTCTTCCACTCAGATACCGTCTGCCGGCTCACGCCCACGGCCTCAGCAACGGCTCGATCGCTCTGGCCCTGCAGCAGGTGCTCAATGGCATTCGCCTGCTCAATGGAAAGCTGTCGGGTTTTGTCGGGTTTTGTCGCCTCGGACATCGTACCACCTTAGGTATATTTAGGCTATTTATCCATATTATCGTCTTTCTTGTCCTATTTTACATTCAAAGCATATAAATATTTGTACAATAAGGCAAATATTTAGTTTCTAAGTCCAAAGAGTGGAGGTTACCCGCCCCAGCTCCCCAAAACTTCAACCTCCGCATCTCTTGAGTATTGCAAAAAAATGAGGCTTCGTCCCCATTCATGCACTCACCTTCTCACCATCGGCAGGATTGAATGGGCAGCTCCGACAATAACCTTTGATCAGATTCCCGCACTTATCAAGCAGGACTTCACAAGACCAGGGAGAATAGTTGTAGCCCCAGGTCTCCTGGACCTTGTTCAAACTGAAATCATGATCGTAGTCCTTTTGGCTCTGGAAAAGTTTCGCTGTCTCCTCTGCAGTTAGGCGGATATATTGAGCTTTTACGGCAATTGCCAGCCGGAGGTGATGTCCTTCTGAGCCTTCCAGGGAGATCTTATCTTCCAGGGCTCTCTGCATACAGTAATCAAGAGCATTACAGGAGCTTGTCTTTCTCTTGGTTTCATAACGGATGGATACCTTAGGCATTCCCTCAGAACTGGATTCAGATAAATCCAGGATCTCTAGGAGATGCACCAGACCAGGGTGAGAAATGGGACCTTCCAACGGTTCGAAGGTATCAGCATCAAGAAAGGCAGATCTTCCGGCGCTCTTTTGATGATAGCAGATAGGCAGCTTAACCAGGTTGCCGTACTTTGCATCTTTGCTATACAGGCTCTTTTGTTTTGGCCAGGCTTCACAGTCTACTTTAGCCTCAGAGTTAATCTGCCTGATGAAACGATGGGCGTTATAGGTGCTGGTTCTACTAAGGAATATCCAGAAATGATAAGAATCCACACTTCCAGAGGCTTCCAGCCTAAAAGGTATTGAGTGAGATCTACAGGTAGACACTAATCTCGTTACCTTCTCTCTTGCATCAGTTTCTCCGTTGTGGCTATCCACGTCATCACAGCACCAGGTCACAGTATCATCAAGACCAATCTCATAGAGCCCTAGCGTTATCTCTCCATTAACATGCCGCTTGAAGTTTTCAACAGTGGGGGGCGAATTGTGTTTGTAGAATTCCCACTTTCCCGTCTTGGAATTTTGGCCTTGACGGGCATGGCAATCTGTCCTGTTGACGAACATAGTATAGAGTGAACTTGAAGTAGACTCAAGTTCATTTTCATCGCTTGGAAAATTATAAATTTCGACTTTCGCTACATTCTCTCTATTAGTATCTATAGAGGAAATGTAGTGATTTCCGAAATTTATAGAATTATCGTTATATAACTCAATCCTCTCTATATAGTCCTCGACCAACCTCCTATCGGACCGTGTTCTATTCTTATCCTCGCCATAGATTCTAGGAAGGTCAATCTCTTGACTTACTTGAACTTCGAAGAGAGGCTTCTTGATGGTCTCTCCCTTGCTGCCCATGGTCTTCTTTATTTCCTTCAGCCTAAGCGTGCGATCTGTACCCCATATTGCGGTTTGTCTTATCTGATCTAATCGACAGCCTACAAAGTAGACCTTAGATTCAACAATACCCTCAGGATCTCTTACCCTGTTGACCGCTTGCCACGTTGCAGAATGGACCGCCTGCAATCTTAATGCCCTTGAGTTGATCCATTTCTCCTCAGGGTCTTTACCCCATGCCAAAGCGTCGCAAGCATTTGCGGGAATTTCCGCCATGCCAACCGTGATGCAGATCCTCTCTGACCGTTCAACCCCAAGGCTATGATCGCTCCTGTAGTAGTCAACGAAAATGTTTTTGAGACCCAGGCTATCTATCTCCTGCCTTAATATCGTGGCCTTGTGGTCGTTTGGTGCTAATAGATAGATAGGCTGTTTTTCGCGTTCGGCAATGGCTTGTACAGTCTGCAAGATTCTTGGAAGCTCTTCATAGAAATTCCTGGAATTCAGCTTCCAACTATCAGGGATAAGAGTTAGCTTTTCTGTAGCGCATCGAAGATCTGGAAATATTACATTCTTGATCTCTTTCCCGGCCAGCTCGGAGAAGTACCCAGGGCGAGGCTCAAAGAGAGTTCCTGAGACAAAAAAAACTTTTGCGTTGTCAACGTATTTGGTCAAGAACTCATTTAACGCTCTCCATTGGCGTACCTGGCCTGCAGAGACATAGACCCCGCCACTCTCGCCTTCATCTTCGCTGATGTAGCCTATCGAAATTTGACTCGTGCTCAAGATGGTGATGATATCCCGAAGAGTTAGAATATCGTCTTCAGGCAAATCGTGAGCCACTGCCAGCTTTCTTAGTTGCTGCCATGCCTTCTTGAGCTCCTTCCATTCCAACTTATTCAAGTTCAATAGGCTCTTTGACAGGTGTTGTGAAGCATGGCCTTCCTCGGCTCGCTCCATGAGCTCCTGGATTTCTTGAACATGGCTCTGGCAGAAGTCCAGCAACCTCTGATACACCCGCTCCAATGTCGTGTATTTTGCAGGAATCTTCAGTGATACAAAAGTTCTCACGCTCACAGCCGAAGGTAAAGAAAGAAGGTGAGCCTCATCCAGCATGAAGACTTCAGCCCTGGAGATCTTCGTCAGAATCTTCTTTGCCATCCTCCCGTGGCTCAGCATTAGAGCTTCTATTTTAGCATACGTCAGCCCCATGACGCCCGGGTCCTCGGCCCTCACGATCGCCAGGACCTCGCACCATTCAGAGTTGTTGCATTTCTGGCAATCAGGCAGAGCCAATGGCAATTGCCTTAAGATAGGATTCTTTTTAAGGTCCGGCTCGATTAGTGGACATTCGCTGTTTCCTGGAATCCGCACGGCGTCACTTGATGCCTTTGCAACTGTCTCTTGCAGTATCCGCCGCGTTGGCGCAAGCATTAGGAGAGGCCATCCTCGCCGCTCACAGGCCATGACTGTTGATGTAGTCATCCCCGCCCGAATAGGCTTGGACACGGCGCAGCTTCCTGATTCTATGATCTCTTCTGCAGCTCTGACAAGTCTTTGATCGTAGGAGAGATCAGTGAGTCGCTCCTGCCTCGTTGCATTCGGCATCTTTCAAGCCTCTGCTGCGTGGGGTAAGACCGCCAGGAGGAGATCGCCGAGAAGATTATCTAGGAGAAGAGCAAAGTATGTCATAGACATTCTCCTAAGATGGCACTTCGGGGATTGTTTGTCTGCTCCAAGAAGTATTCGTCGTACTGCTTGGAGCATCTAATTCTTCTTTCGTTCAAGCCATCGTCGCCTGCTGTTTTATTTTCAGATCGATCCCTTTAGCTTTCAGCCCGAGCGAAACAAGTTCTCGAAGAACCTCACTCGGGGTTGTGTCGTTCTCGTGAGCCAGCTCCTTAACAGCCTCTATCATGTTGGGCTTCATACAGAAATTAAAGTAGTATCCAAATCTCTTCAATCAATCAACTCCTAGCGACAAAACATCGCGCCGCGCCACGTTATATTGTAAATGGAGGTATAAATACTTAATGTGTGCGGACCGAAAGTAATCTATGCAAACTTACCTATGATATGCCATATTATGCCATAGATGTTATGTTATGCAATATTAGCATTAAGAATATTTGCATAGAAAAATTGTCATAATGGCTATAGATACCTGTTTATGCTTATATTTCCTTATACTACGTAAGCGATCTCCCTCACAGCAAGACTCGGCGAAGTTGACAGTTGCCACGAGTTTGACCGTTCGACAAAAATTGACCCCGGCCAGGGAACCCATGTAAGGACGGAAGGCAGCTCTAAAATGTAAGGTTCGGAAGGTTGTTCGCACACAAGCGAAGTTTCATGGAAGTTTGATCAATCAGAAAGTCTTTTTCACCGTTCAAGGCCAACGCAGAAACATCCAATAATGGCTCACTTGGCATGAAAGATCCTCCCAAGCCTTCGCCTGATTGCATCATCGATGGGATAGCGACCATTTACATCAATCGCACCTCCAGCCTCGTAAAGAGCATCAAGAAGCATATCATAAGATAAGCCAAGCCCAATGACATCTGCTCTTTCCATGAAATCGGCTACACCATCATCCATCCAAGCTAATACGACGCGCCCATCCAGCACATTCAGATAGGGGTTTTTTTGCTTTGGCAAGGCTCTTGCATTTCTGAACAAACGGCTCCGGCGAAATCACTGCCCGATTCATGTAATTACCCAAAAGGGATACTGGAGCCAGCCGAAAGGGAGTATGAATGGGGGAGGCTGTCTCCAATGTAACAAGTAGTAGTAATAGTTAAAAAGGATCATCCGCGCGTCGCGAAAGTGATTCCAGGCCGCCTTTGTGCAGCACATTTAGTTCCGTGACATTTTTTGTAATAATCATACAAAATGCCATAGAACTTTTTTGAGCACAAAAGGGAGAGCTTACCACCTAGCGCCACTTGTTCATGATATCGACTTTTTCAGCTTCAGTTGGCGCGGCAAAAATGTCCCGTACATCTTCAAGCTGACTTATGGCAAGGATCAAGTCTCCAAAGTCGGTCTCTCCCATCGGTTC
>Ga0182021_10011625_pt1 | contig 10449 bp, 8 predicted proteins | sample 612E3MmetaG_FD_120493 | JGI IMG/M metagenome (GOLD analysis project Ga0182021, IMG submission 120493) | Permafrost microbial communities from Stordalen Mire, Sweden - 612E3M metaG (Illumina Assembly) | ecosystem: Environmental > Terrestrial > Soil > Wetlands > Permafrost | place: Sweden... | reverse complement strand
GCGTTTTTTCATCTCAATCTTGCTTTTTCCTCCGTCGAAGAAGAACAGCGCGGCGAGGTCATCGCGCGCTGCTACTGGCCGCTGCTGCACCTCGCCGAACGATGCGGCCCCATCGGAGTGGAAGCGTCCGGCTACACGCTGGAAGAGATCGCCAAAAGAGACCCGGCCTGGATCGATGAGCTTAAGCGTCTGATCACTTCAGGGTGCGTGGAGTTCATCGGCGCCGGCTACAGCCAGATGATCGGACCTTTGGTTCCGGCTCGCGTAACAGAAGCCAACCTCGCCATCGGCAACGAGATCTATCAGCGCCTTCTGGGCGTCCAGCCGCGCATCGCACTGGTCAACGAGCAAGCCTATTCGGGCGGTCTGGTCGGCCTTTACCTTGACGCCGGTTATCGCGCCTTGCTGATGGATTGGGACAATCCCTCGTCGCATCACCAATGGCCCGCCGAAGCGCGTTATGCGCCGCAACGCGCCATCGGCGCCGACGGCCGCGCCATTGCTCTGTTGTGGACCAACACCGTCGCCTTTCAGAAGCTCCAGCGCTTCGCCCACGACGATATCGGGCTTGACGACTATCTCTCCTACGTTCGCACCCAACGCGGGGCGTCGCCGCGTGCGCTGTGCGTCTATGCCAGTGACGTGGAGGTTTTCAATTTTCGCCCCGGCCGCTTCCGTACCGAGGAAAAAGATAATGGCGGCGAGTGGGAAAAGCTGGAGCAGGCGTTTTCCCGGCTGGCGCAGGAACCGTCTTGCGAGCTGGTCCTGCCCTCGCGGCTGCTCGCGGACGCGCCCGGCAGCGGGCAGCCTTTGCGGCTGGAAACCGCCTCCTGCCCGATTCCCGTCAAAAAACAGCGCAAATACAATCTGTCGCGCTGGGCGGTCACCGGCCGCGACGATCTTGCCATCAACGCCGTCTGCGAACGCCTCTATCGCGGCCTCGCCGCGGACGGCGATGCGGCAGCCTGGAAGGAGCTTTGCTATCTGTGGGCAAGCGATTTTCGCACCCACATCACCGAAAAGCGCTGGGCGGAATTGTGCCGCAGGCTTGAGGCCGCCGAGGCGCGCTGGAGCCCGGCCGCGCCGCCGCCGGCGCCAACCCCGCAAGGGGCAGAGATCGAAGCGCGCCACATCGACATCGCGACGCCGGCGCTGCGCGCCCGCCTCGACCGCCGCCGCGGCTTAGCGCTGGACTGGGTTCATTTCGACGGTCACCGAGCGCTGATCGGCACGCTACCGCACGGCCATTTCGACGACATCGCGCTTCAGGCCGATTGGTACACGGGCAACAGCGTCTTCGAATCGCCGGGCGAACACAAAATCACCGATCTGGAATGGTGCCGGGCGCAGTTATGGCGCGAAGGCGAGGACATGCTGGCGTTTGCGCGCCTCGACACGCCCAAAGGGCCGATCGAAAAGACGCTGCGCTTTCACGCCGGCGCGCCGCGGATCGATTTCGATCTCACCTTCCATTGGGACGATTGGGGCAAAGGCAGCCTCAGGCTCGGCCATCTGACGCTCAAACCGGAGGCGTTCGACTGGGACCGGCTTTCGTTAACGACGCACAATGGCGGCAAGGAATCCGAAACTTTTGCGCTGGCGGGCGAGAGTGTCGATCACGGCGCGCCGGTATCGTTCCTGGTCTCCGCTTCGCACGGCTTGGGCATGACCGAAGGCTGGGCGGAACTCGGCGACGACCAAAACCGGCTGCGGATCGAGGTCGATCGCGCCACGGCGCCCCTTCTCGGCCTGCTGACCCACAAGCGCGTAGGCGGCAGCTTGTTTTGCCAGCTCGCGCTTTCGGCCCTGGAACTGGACGACACGCGCAAGCCCTCCCCCTACCGCGACGGCCCAAAGCGCTTTCGCTTCAGTATTTCCACCGTTAAGTAAAGCCCCCCTTTACCAATTTCTGTAACCATGATTTCCGCAAAATCGGGGCGGATCCATGGCTCAGCGGGCGAAAAAAATCTATCTGGCGGCCGAGAACGACGAGGATGCCACCGAGCCCGCGGCGCCGGCCTTGCGCGACTTCACCCAGCCCTGGCTCGATCTCAACGACAAGGCCGTTCTGGTCACCGGGGGAACGGGATCGTTCGGCAAGCATTTCGTGCGCACGGTGATCGACCGCTACAAGCCGCGCCGCATCATCATCTTCTCGCGCGACGAGCTCAAACAGTACGAGATGCAGCAGATTTTCCCGATGGAGCAGCATCCGTTCATGCGCTACTTCATCGGCGACGTGCGCGACCGCGACCGCCTCGAGATGGCCATGCGCGACGTCGATTTCGTCATCCACGCGGCCGCACTGAAACAGGTTCCCACCGCCGAATACAATCCCTTCGAGTGCATCCGCACCAACGTCTTCGGCGCCGAGAATGTGGTCTGCGCCGCGCTCAGGCGCAACGTCCGCAAGGTGATCGCGCTGTCCACCGACAAGGCCGCCAATCCGGTCAATCTTTACGGCGCCTCCAAGCTGGCGTCCGACAAGATTTTCGTCGCCGCCAACAATCTGGCCGGCGCCGACGGCACGCGCTTCGCCGTGGTGCGCTACGGCAACGTCGCGGGCTCGCGCGGCTCGGTCATTCCGTTCTTCAAGAAGCTGGCGGAAGAGGGCGCCCGCGAGCTGCCGATCACCGATCCGCGCATGACGCGGTTCTGGATCACCCTCACCCAGGGCGTGAACTTCGTGCTTTCGAGCATGGAGCTGTCGCGCGGCGGCGAGATCTTCGTGCCGAAGATCCCCTCCACCACGATCACGGGACTTGCCGCTCTGATCGGACCGGCGCTCGGCCAGAAGGTGGTGGGCATCCGCCCCGGCGAGAAGCTGCACGAGACGATGATTCCGGCCGACGATTCGCATTGGACCGTCGAACTCGACGACCGCTACGTGATCCTGGCCAGTTTCGCCGCCGCGGCCCGCGAAGCCTATCTCAATCGCGGCGCCAAAGCCGTACGCGAAGGCTTCTGCTATTCGAGCGATTCGAATCCGGACATGCTCGACGCACGCGGACTGCAAACGCTGTTGCATGAGGCTTACGCGTGAGCCTTCCCGCGCTGAAGCAGCCGCATCCGACGGCAAAACCCTTTCTGCCCTATGGCCGGCAGGTCATCGAAGAGGATGACGTGCGGGCCGTTTGCGAAGTGCTGCGCGGCGATTATTTGACGACCGGGCCGGCCGTCGGTCGCTTCGAGGCGGCACTTGCCAGAACCGTCAACGCCAAGCACGCGGTGGTTTGCGCCAACGGTACGGCGGCGCTGTACCTGGCGGCGCGCGCCTTCAGCTTGGGGCCCCAAAGCAAGATCATCGTGCCGTCGCTGACCTTCCTGGCCACGGCGAGCGCGCCTTATCTGAACGGCGCCGAGATCGTCTTTGCCGATGTCGATCCCGACAGCGGCTTGATGCGTCCGCAGGACCTTGCCGAGGCCATCGGCCGCGCCGGACACGCCGGCCGCGCCGACGCCGTGATCAATGTCCATCTCAACGGTCAATGCGGCGCCTTGGAGGAAATCGCCCAAGTGGCGCGGGCGAACGGCCTCAAGATCATCGACGATTCCTGCCATGCACTGGGCGCCGCCTATATTGCCAAATACGGTACGCCCAGACTGATCGGCGAAAACGCTTTCTGCGATTTGAGCGTGTTCTCCTTCCACCCGGTCAAAGCCATCGCCATGGGCGAAGGCGGCGCCGTGACAACCAACGATCCGGATGTCGCCGCAATTCTTGCGCGCACACGCAATCACGGCTTGACACGCGACGCCGAGGAATTCGCCAATATGCAGGATGGGTTCGAAGCCGATGGCCGCGCGAACCCTTGGTACTACGAGCTGGTGGAACCCGGCTTCAATTGGCGCGCCAACGACATCCAGTGCGCGCTCGGACTGTCGCAGATCGCCAAGCTAGACCGCTTCCTGGCGCGCCGGCGCGCCTTGGCTGCGGTTTACGACGAGCTGCTGGCGCCGTACGCGCCGCGTCTGAGGCCGGTCGCGCGCCAACAGAACTGCTTGCCGGCGTGGCATCTTTATGTGGTGCAGATCGATTTTCCCTCGTTCGGCCTGACCCGCGCCGCACTCATGCGCGCCTTGGCCGAGGAGCAGATCGGCAGCCAGGTGCATTATTTCCCGGTGCACCGCCAGCGCTTTTATGCGGAACGCTACGGCGTGCCGTCCCTTCCCGGCGCCGACCTCTATTATGCGCGCGCCCTCAGCCTGCCGTTCTTCGCGTCCATGAACGAGGACGATGTCGAACGCGTAGTGCGCGCAATCGCGAATAGCCTGGGTCTCTGAAACGGCAACGGGCGGAGGCTTTCGCCTCCGCCCGCCGTCTTTTGTTGGAAACCCCCAAACCAACGCCTGGGGCAAGAGCCGGACAAGCCGGCGCCCGCCGTTCCAGAAAGCGACGGCGGACGTTCGCAACGCCCGCCGCCTTGAGAAGCGCTTACTTGAACAGCGACAGAACCGACGACGGCGCCTGATTGGCGATCGCCAGGGCTTGAATACCGAGCTGCTGTTTGGTCTGCAACGACGTGAGCCGTGCGCTTTCCTGCGCCATGTTCGCGTCCACCAGGCCGCCGATACCGGCGGTCAGCGTGTCGGACAGCTTCTGGGCAAAATCGAGCTGAATCGAGAACTTCTTCGAACCCGAAGACAGTTTCGCCAGAGCCGCATTGACGTTCTGCAACGAAGCCGTGACCGTTGCCACCATCGTCGAGGCTTTCGCGGCCGTTGAGATCGTGCCGGTGGTCTTGATGGTCACGACCGCGCCGGACAGCGACAGTTTCTGCGCGCTGACGGTGATGCGGCGCGTACCGTCGGCCGAAGCCAGCGCCGTGATCTGGGCCGTCGAACCGTCCACCAGGTTGAAGCCGTTGAAAATGGCGTTCTTCACGATCGTGGTGATCTGATCGCGCAGAGCCACGAAGTCCTGGTTCATAGCCTGACGGCTTGCCGTGTCGAGCGAAGTGTCGGACGCGGAGAGCGACTTCTGCTTCATTTCGACCAGCAGGTCGGAGATCGACTGGCCGGCCGACATGGCGACGTCGACCGCGGACATGCCGCGATTGATGCTGTCGGTGACCGCCGCATACCCGGCGACGTTGCCGCGCATGTTCTGGGCAATGGCGAAGACGGCGCCGTTGTCCTTCGCAGACGCGACCGTCATGCCGGTGTTGATCGCGCTTTGGACTTGATTCAACTGGGCTTGAGTCTGATTCAGATACTGCAGCGCAACCATGGCGCCGGAGTTTGTGTTGACGCTAAGCATTATTGCCTCCGTTCTGGCGTTATGACATGAGCGTTTTGCTCAAGGGCGCGTTGCCCCGCTAAGTCACAAGGCAATGTGCGTGCCGACGGAGATTAAGAATCGCTTCACTCTCGTTTGCGGGTCGTGGCGTGAAAAGCCGCCGGCGCAAAAATGCCCACAGGTGGAATCTGCCCGGCACGATTTACCGACAGACCGGCAGAATTTGCCGGATAGGCGGCAATTTTTGCCCACTAAAACGAGAGCGGCGCGGGGAACACCCCCGCGCCGCTCTTATCCCCTCTCCCCCGAAGTTTCTTATTTGAACAGCGACAGGATCGCCGAAGGTGCCTGGTTGGCGATCGCCAGAGCCTGAACGCCGAGCTGCTGCTTGGTCTGCAAGGACGTGAGCAGCGCGCTTTCCTGCGCCATGTTCGCGTCCACCATGTTGCCGATACCGGTCGTCAGCGTTCCGGACAGTTTCTGGACGAAGTCGAGCTGGATCGAGAACTTCTTCGAACCCGAAGACAATTTCGCCAGGGCCGAGTTGATGTTGTTGAGCGACGCCTGAACCGTCGCCACCATCGTCGAAGCTTTGGCGTTGGTGGAGATTGTGGACGTGGTCTTGATGGTCACGACCGCGCCGGACAGCGCCATTTTCTGCGCGCCGACGGTGATGCGGCGCGTACCGTCGGCCGAAGCCAGCGCCGTGATCTGGGCCGTCGAGCCGTCCACCAGGTTGAAGCCGTTGAAAATGGCGTTCTTCACGATCGTGGTGATCTGATCGCGCAGGGCCACGAAATCCTGGTTCAATGCCTGTCGGCTCGCCGTGTCGAGCGAAGTGTCGGACGCGGAGAGCGCCTTCTGCTTCATTTCGATCAGAAGGTCGGAGATCGACTGGCCGGCCGACATGGCGACGTCGACCGCGGACATGCCGCGATTGATGCTATCGGTGACCGCGGCGTAACCCGCGACGTTGCCGCGCATGTTCTGGGCAATGGCGTAAGTGGCGCCGTCATCCTTCGCAGACGCGACTTTCAGGCCCGTGTTGATGGCGCTTTGCACCTGGGCCATCTGCCCCTGGGTCTGATTGAGGTACTCCAGCGCCACCATGGCGCCTGTGTTGGTGTTCACGCTAAGCATGGTGTGTTCTCCACTTCCGTTCTGATCGGCAGACGGCGTTTTGCGCATCTCGAGGCACGATGCCCCGCCATCGCTTCGCAACGCTCGTGCCAGGCAAACCTCGCGCAGGGCGCACGCAATACATTGTTTTTATTGAGTTATTTTATCGCCATTGGCGCGGAACGCAGGTAGTTTTTGCCGCCCGGCAAAAAATCGAAAGGCCGGCTTTGCAGCCGGCCTTCGCGCAGGCAGCCTGTCGCGGGCGTTCAGGCCGCGCCGTCCAGCCCTTGCATGATTGTCCGATTGATGTCGATCAACGGATCTAGGGAAGCGCCTTTGCGCGTCACTTCCTTGGAGTATTTCGAGACCCAAAGCGAAAGCGACACGATCTGCGCCCGCACGCCGTGCGGCAACTGATTGCGATCGTCGAGGCAGTCCGCCGCAAGCGTGCGCCACAGCTGGCGATTCCAGTCGACGGTTTCAGCGAGCGGCCCGCCGCTGGTGCCGGATTTCTGCGCCTGGATGAGCGCGCCCGTCACCTGGCCGAACAGCCGGTATTCCGTTTGGCGCGGATCTTCAGTAGCGAACTGCGTGTTCTGGTATGCTTTCAGGGTCATAGTTCAACCGTTCCTGCTCGAATTCAAACAGTTTCCTGCAGTTCATCAAGGCTTTGTAGTACGCGCCGCTGATCACATCGCGGCTGATTTCGATGCACGCCGCCAGGGCGGCGCGGTTCTCGATGGCGCCCATGAACTCCGTCATGCGCAGCGCAAAATCGTTGTAGTGTTGCTCGCCGCCTTCGGGGTCCAGGTACATCATCATGATCGGCAGATAGATGTGCCGTGCCGGCGTCGTCGCCTCCTCCGGCTGCATGATGTCCTTTTCGCGCAACACGCAGGCCTTGTTCTGGATGACCAGACTGGTTCGCTTCCTGTCCCCGTTGGTCAGGACGGCGCCGTTCAGCACGAACTTCTCGCCCGGCTTCAGCGACAGTTTCAGCGGCATCGAAGATTCCCCCGTCGGGATGCTGGCTTTCGGTTCCGCCGACCTTAGCGCTTCGTAGTTAATAATATCCTTGCATTGGAAGCGAATGCGTTCACTCCGGATTAAGCATGGAAAGGCTCTTATGGCGGCTGACATCGTCGAGGAAACAGCCGCATGGCGCAGGTCATCGCCGCCCCCCGCATGGACTCGCTCGCCGGCATGGATGCCAAGCTGGAAGCGCTTGCCAAGCTGGAGGCGCTTGCCGAGGAAGTCGACGCAGCGCTGGCGCGGCGCAAATCGAACGGGCTATTGCGCCGTGCGGTCAAAGCCTGGCGGCGCGGCAACATCGTTCGTTCGGGCCAGCTGGCGCTCGAAGCGAGCGATGCCGACGACACCAACGCCAAAGCCTTTCACGTACTGGCGATGGCCCTCGAAAGAATGGGACATCTGCACAAGGCGCTGGTGACCTACGAACGCGCGTTTGCGCTCGATCCCGAAGATCCCGAGCTGCTGATCAATCTCGGTCTGACCGCTTGGAACCTCAAGATGATCGATAGCGCGGCCAAGATGTTCCAGTTGTACATCGCGGCCTGCCCGGACTCGCCGCTCGGCTACAACAATCTGGGCAGCGTGCAAGGCGACATGGGGAAGTCCACCACGGCGATCGAGACTCTGCGTGCCGCCATCTACCGCATGCCGATCGAGGCGATTCTGTGGAATTCGCTTGCCACCGTGCTCGCCGAGGACGGCCGCGTCGAGGAAAGCCTGGTGTTCTATCGCGAGGCGATCAGGCTCGATCCGACTTTCGCCCGGCTCTATCACAATCTCGGCTACGCCTATCAGCATCTGGGAAGATTGCCCGAGGCGCTTGAGGCCTACGATACCGCCTTGTCCCATGTCACCGATCCGGCGGAACTCATCGAGACGCGGCATTCGCGCAGCATCTGTCTGATCGGCATGGGCAGGCTGGAGGAGGGTTTTCGCGAATACGAAATCCGCAATCACGAACGCTTCCGCGCCTACGTCCATCACATGATCAAGGCGCCGCTATGGAACGGCCAAGCTCTGGCTGGCAAGCGCATCCTGATCACCGGCGAGCAGGGATTGGGCGACGAGTTCATGTTCGCCAACATCCTTCCCGATCTGCAGCGGGCGGTCGGCCCTGAAGGAAAACTGCAGATCGCGGTCGATCCCAGGCTGGTCCCCTTGTTCCACAGATCGTTTTCCGAGGCCGAGGTCGGCTGCTATGACGACCGCACGCTGATCGACAAGGACGGCAACAAATCTCTGCGCTTCGTCCCCTTCGCGGTCGAAAAGGGCGAGCCGGATTATTATGCGCCCATGGGCACGGCGCTGCACGTGCTGCGCAAGCGGCTGGAGGACTTTCCCCATCGAGCCTTCCTGAAGCCCGATCCGAAGCGCGTGGCCGAGTTCCGCGAACTGCTGCAAGCGGGCGGACCCGGCCCTTACATCGGCATCTGCTGGCGGTCCATGATGCTCGGCGCCAAGCGCGCGAAATACTACAGCGCGTTGGACAAGTGGGGGCCGATCCTGAAAACGCCGGGCGTGCGCTTCGTCAATATCCAATACGGCAAGTGCGAAGACGAATTGGCGCGGGCGCGCGAGCTGCACGGCGTGGACATAAAAGTCATCGACGGCCTCGATCTCACCAACGACATCGACGGCGGCGCAGCGCTCTCCGCGGCCCTCGATCTGGTGATCTCCGCACCCACCGCGGCGGCGGCGACTGCCGGAAGCGTGGGGACCGAAGTGTGGTTTATCACCGCGGGGCGCGCCTGGCCGCAGCTCGGCACCGACGAATACCCCTGGTACCGCAAGAGCCACGCGTTCAGCCCGGCGAAATTCGGCGATTGGAGCGAGCTGATGCCGCAAATCGCCGAACGACTCGCCGCGTTCGCCTCGCGCTAGGCTATCTAACGAGCCGGCGCACTTAGAAAAGCGCGCACGTCGCTGGACGATTCCCAGGCGTTCTCTTCCATCGGCAGATGCCCGGTGTCGGGGTAGACCACCAGTTTGGAGCCGGGGATCGCCTTGGCCCAAGCATGGGCGGCGGCAACCGGAATGAGGCGGTCCTGCGCGCCCCAAAGGATCAGGGTCGGCGCCTTGATCGCTCCGACGTGGTCGCGCACGAAATTGTCGGGCGGCAGACGGAAGCGGGTCAGCGTTGCTTGCCTCGTCCCCGTCATGCGGGCGAAGTCCCAATACTGATCGATCATCTGGTCGGTGAGGGCCGCTTTGCGGACGACGGCGCCGTTCAGCCCTTCGGCGACCAGCGAGCGCGGCGTGATGTGCAGCAGGAGCAGGTTGACGACGGGCACGCGCGCCAGGCGGAAGGCCAGGGGAATGCGGTCACCCAATTGGCTCTCCATGCCGTGGGCGTCCACCAGGATGAGATGAGTGACGCGGTTCGGATAAAGTTCGGCAAAGCGCGCGGCGACGCCCCCGCCCATGGAATTGCCTGCGAGCGCAAAACGCCCAAGTCCAAGCTTGTCGGCGAAGGCTTTTACAAATTCCGCCATGCCCGCTTCGGAATAGTCGCCGTTCGCCACCGCGCCGGTCAGGCCGTGGCCGGGCAGATCAACCGAGATCACCCGGAATCTATCCGACAAAATCTTCGACCAGGGTTCCCAGTCGAACAGCGACGAATTCGAGCCGTGCAGCAGCACCAGCACCGGCGCGTCGCGTGGCCCGCGGTCGCGGTAATGGACGCGCGTGCCGTTCTTCAAGACCGTGAACTGCGACGGCGCGCCGGCATATTTCGCTTCCAGTAAGAGGCGCGGAATGTCGGGCTGGCTGTACGCGAAATAGGCGCCGCCCAGCGCTACGATGATAACCGCCGCTACCCCAAGAAGAATGTTCCGCAGCATCCGCCGCCCCTACGTTTGCCCCGGCCCTATTGTACACGAGATAGGTCAGCCCAGACACGCCAGCAGCGCGTCCTGGTTGGGCCGCGCGGCGACGCGGATTTCCCGGAAAGAAAGCGGCGCAAGCGCGCCCGCCGCGCCTTGGCTGATGCAGATGGCGATGAGGCGGCCGCAGGCGTTCGCCAGGCCCGCGTTAAGGATGCAATCTCTGAAAACGCCCGC
>Ga0182021_10011624_pt1 | contig 10449 bp, 8 predicted proteins | sample 612E3MmetaG_FD_120493 | JGI IMG/M metagenome (GOLD analysis project Ga0182021, IMG submission 120493) | Permafrost microbial communities from Stordalen Mire, Sweden - 612E3M metaG (Illumina Assembly) | ecosystem: Environmental > Terrestrial > Soil > Wetlands > Permafrost | place: Sweden... | reverse complement strand
TCCTTGGGCTCGCTCTCCCAGCCATAGAACTGCGTTTCTTTGAATGCGAAGTCGGATTTCATGACCGAGATCTTGATCCTTGTGACAACTTGTTTCAACCCACGATTGCGGGGGTCGATCCCCATCCGGAGGGATGGTTCGTGAACTACTACCGCGTCCCCCCGACAGCTCGTCGTGTCTGCGGTCAAGACCGTCGCAAAGCTGTGCATTGCGTCGCATCTGCCCGTATCCGCACCGTCAGCAGGCACCGATTCCCACCGTATTCTTTCGGGCTACACGGAGGTTGCAGGGAAATGGTGAGCAGGCACAGCGGCTGAACGACGACCGTCAATTCGTGGTCTGGCCCGCACAGCGCCGCCTGCCCCCCGGCTGGAGGCATGTCGGCCAGACGGGCACGCGGGCCGAGCTCACGCTGTACCTCAAGGCCATCGGCGTTCAGACGGTGGCCGCGCCCACGCCACGGACCCGGGCGGCGACGACGCGGCGAGCCGCGCCGACCTGACGACGGCCGCAGACCCGGCGGTGCCCGTCGCGTCCCGGGCAGCCGGCCCTGCCAACGGCTGTGCCACCCGCGCGCACGACACGGCGCGCTCAGCACCCGGCACACCCTGCCGATAACGCCGCTGGGGCGCCTGGCGCCCGCGCCATCATGGACCCGACCACCGTCATCATCGTCCTGGCCCTGCACCTGATCAGCACGGGGGGCCTGTTCTACCTGATCGGCAGGCAGATGCCTGCGCGCAGCGGCCTGGGCGCCTTCGCGCTGGGCACCGGCCTGTTCGGCTCGGCCTATGCACTGCGGCTGCTGGTCGGGCTCGGCCCCCACGCGTTCGCCGACGCGGTGCTGGACCTGGCGATGGTCCTGGCCGGGTGGATGTTTCTCAAGGGTCTGCAGCAATTCGTCGACCGCTCGACCGACCGGGTCGCGCCGGCCGCCGCCGCCATGGTGGCCTTCCTGGTGCTGCACGTCGGGGTCGTCGCCATCGCGGGGGTGGTGGGCCGGCACGTGCTGCTCAACGCCGTGCTCGGTTTGACGTACATCCGGGTCGCGTACGTCGCCGCGCAAGCGTCGAAACACGAGGACGCCGCGCTGGGTGTGCCGCTGCGCGTGCTGTTGGTGTTGATGGTCGGCCTCGGCGGCCTGACCCTGATGCGCGCCGGCGTCATCGCCGCCCATGGCACGGCTGCCGTGTACCGGGGAGCGGCTGCGCAGGTCTACTACGCCTACGCCTCGCTGGCCGCCGTGATGCTCGGACCCAACCTGCTGTGGATGGTGTTCGTGCGCCTGAACCGGCAACTGGCCGATCTGGCCACGCACGACCCGCTGACACGGTTGCTCAACCGCAGCGGTTGGGACGACGTGCTCAGACGCCACTTCAGCGAACGGCGCGGCGAGCCCGTGACGCTGCTGCAGGTGGACGTCGACCATTTCAAACGCATCAACGACACCCACGGGCACGCGGCGGGCGACGCCGTGCTGCTCGAGGTCGCCGCGACGCTGCAGTCCCGCGTTCGAGCTGGTGACTTCGTGGCCCGCACCGGCGGCGAGGAGTTCCTGGTCGGCTGCGTGGGCGGCGACCTGGCGTTGGCACAGGCGCTCGCCGAACGGTTGCGCGAGGCCGTGGCGCAGCTTCGCACGCCGCGGCCCGACGGTCAGGCCAGCCTGCAGGTCACCGTCAGCGTGGGCATCTCCCGGCCCTTCGAGCAACTGGCGCAGTGGCAGGGCGCTGCCGAGCAGGCCGACCGGGCGCTGTACGTGGCCAAGCAAGCCGGCCGGGACCGCGTGGCGGTCGCCCAGGTGCAGGTCGTCCCGGCCTGAGCTGCCCCGACCCGCGGGGGCCGGGCCGCCGGCACCGCCGGACGTCATGCCGTTCGGCCGCCTCATCCCCCCATTTGAGTGCCCCCGGAACAGGTGACCGAGCGACGACAAGCTGCCCGCGAGTGCGCATACTGGTGCATGCCTTGCCAAACCATTCGCCGCGCCCGCCTCGGGCACACCGACCGTGCCACGACCGCTCGCCGGGCGCTCCCGCGCCTGACCTCGGTTCGATCCGGCACACAAGGAGCGCTTGCATGCGCCTGAACGACTTGACGGTTCAACTGCGAGACGTGCGCGAGCAGTTGCTCGCCCTGGAGTGCGCGGGCGAGTTCCGCCAATCGTGCGTGCTGCGCCTGATGTTCGAACTCGAGCAGCTCGACCGCACCTTCACTGCGCGCCGCCAGCGCGAGCAGGCAGCCCCGACCTTGCGCGACATCGTGGCCGCACCGGCGCGCAACCACGGCGCCATGCACTGGTCCACCTCGGACACGGCAGCCTGGTCCCGCGCCGCCGCCTGAGTGCACCACGCCAGGCGCTGCAGTTGGGCGGCGCTTCGCACTCCCGGCCCGATCCGCGCCGAGCCGCTAGGTGCGCGCGCCCGCCCGGGACGCCATGCGCGCCGGCAGTCGGCGCTGCACGAACAGCGCGCGGACCTCTGCCAGGCTCAGGTATCGACCGCCCATCCCGTCCTTGCCCATCACTTTGAGCAAGACCGGCCATTCGCCGTTCATCAGGGCACGATCGATGCGACGTCGACGGGTACGCGCGCGCTCAAAATTCGCATCCATGAATCGAACCAGCTCGCTCAGATCCAGTCCCGGCTCCGACACGCCATCGCGTCCGGTCTTGTCGGTGGCAAACTCTGCCAGACGAGCCAGGTTGTCGGGCTGAATCTCGCCGCGCGCGTCGAGGATGCCCGAGCCCACGCCACGCTTGTCGAGCGGTCCGCCACGCAGCTGATTCAGGCGCAGCCCCACGGTCTGGCTGCGCAGCAACGACGACGGACCGAGACCGTTGGCGATCATGGCAATGGCATACACAACGGCGGCCGGCAACGTCGGATGCCCCTGGCCCCGGCGGGCCACCGCCACGACCGTCGAGACGACCTTGGACAGCGGCTCCGTCGCATCGTGCAAACTGCCCTGGGCGACCAGCGCCCGCAGGAACGGGCACGGATTGTTCGATGACACGGGGTGGTCGTTCGTTGGTTTGGTCGTCACGTTCGCTCCGGATCCTGTCAGGCCTGCCCGGTCCGCGACTTCGCGCCTGGGTCCCGTGCACGCGGGCCGCCTATTGTGGACTGCACCCGTCGGAAATCGAGTACGCGGCAGCGGGGCCGCTACGAATGTTATGCGTGGACCTTCGAAGCGTCGCCCAAGTGGTTGATTCCATGAGGAAAACAAAGGACCGGCAGACCTGCCTGCAGGCCCCGCGTCGCCAACCGGCAGCCCCGCACGGTCCACGCGCAGCCGCGGCGAAAGCCGGCCGCCCGACCCGCCACACGTGTCTGAAAACGCCAGCTGCGACAATGGCGCATGGATATGCAGGATCAAAGCGTGCAGGCGCTGGACTCGCGGGGTGCGCCGCGCCATGCAGGCCGCGAGCAGGCAGCGTCGACGGACTGGGACGAACTGCACAGCGCCCGCCGCGAACGTCCGTTCATGACCGTCCTCATCGTCGTGGTGATCGCCGGGTCCTTCGGCCTGGCCTCGCAAGCCTACATGGAGTGGCGCGCGCGCGTCGTCATGGAGCAAGTCGACCGTCGCGCGCAGGAGACCTTTCGGGCCACGCAGTTGCAGGCCCAGCAAATCCAGCGCGAGGTCCAGATGCGCGAGGCCAAGTGGCAGACCCAGCGCGACCAGGAAGAGGCGCAACGCGTCCAAGCCATCCAGGAGCGCCAGCATGCCGAAGATGCGGCCAAGCGCGCCGCCGTGGAGGAGACGCGGCGCCGCGAGCAGGCGTGGGCCAAGTTCTATCACAAGCCGGCCGCCTGCAACGACGCGGCGACGATGGCCTGCGCCAACTCGTACATCCGCGCCAAGCGGATCTTCGAGGAGAAGTTCGCGCACGGCGAACTGTGAGTCCGACGGCGGGCGGTTCGCGACGTTGCGCCCAGGCGCGCGGCGTCGACGCCGCCGCGGCGCGACCGGATCGATCTGCGCACGTCGGGGTCGACGCGATGCGACGATCGCCCGACTGACCGCGGCGCGACATCAGCGCGCCGGGCGAAGTCCGCCGACCGGCAGGAGACCACCGCTCGTTCGACGCCAAGTCGTGGCGGCCCTGCCCACGCTGCGGCTTGCGGCCGTTCACCGTCCCGGGCGGGCCGCGATGCCGCCCCGGCCACGCGGGACAGGGTCGACGCGCTCAAGCCGCGAACGCGCAGTCTTCGCCACCCGGTGGTCATCGCATCACCCGAGCCGGAGGTGGCCATCGACCCCGGCCTCACCGCACGGTGGCCGAGCCCGGCGATGGCGGTGCACGTCGATGTCGATCAGGCACGCCCGCCACCCGAAGACGCGCGCTGGCTGGATCGCCTGGCCGTGGCTGAGCAGGCTGTCGAACGTGACCACGGCCGCTGGCTGATCGAGGGTCATGCCGACGCCACGGATCGACCGCTCGCAACCCCCGAGCGTCGCCGGCTTCGCGCCCGCGAAGTGCGCCGCCGTGACGCCGCCCTGATCATCGGCGCGCGTCGCCTCCACGGCGTCGGCCGCGGCCCGCAGCATCCGGCCGACCGGCACGCGCCACGGGCCGGGTGAGACCGCCACGTTTGCATCGTCAACGTCGACCGGCCGCGCGATGCCCGCGAACCGCCGATGACCCGGGCGCGCCTGCCCGGCGGGACGCGGGCCCGGTCACTGCACGCGGCGCTGTTGAGAGGGTCGACCCGGGACGCGCCGGACGCCGCGACGATCGTGGCGCCGGCATCGCGCCGGGTCAGGCGTTTCCGCGGGTCGGTCGATCCGGGCGGTCGATGACAATGGCACGAAAATCATTGACGTTGGTGAGGGTCGGGCCGGTGACGACAGAGTCCCCGAGCGCAGCGAAGAAGCCGTGTCCATCGTTGTCATCGAGGCTGGCGCGCGGATTGATACCGCGCGCCCAGGCCCGCGTCAAGGTGCTGGGCGTCAGCACGGCACCCGCGATCTCCTCGGCCCCATCCACACCGTCGGTATCGCCCGCGATGCCGTATACGCCCGGCAGGCCGTCGAGCGCGACGGCAAGCGACAGCAGGAACTCGACGTTGCGCCCTCCTCGACCCTTGCCCTTCAGGGTCACCGTGGTCTCTCCACCCGACAGCAATACGCACGGCGCGGTGAACGGCTGGCCATGGACAACCACCTGCCGTGCAATTCCGGCCATTGCCTTGCCGAGGTCCCGGGCTTCGCCTTCCAGGCTGTCGCCCAGAATATAGGGTATCCAACCCGCCTCGCGGGCGACCGACGCGGCCGCCTCCAGCGCGATCTGAGGGGTCGTGATCATCCGGGTCTGGGTGCCGTGCAATCGATCGTCACCAGGCTTGATCGTTTCGCCCGAACCGCTTTCCAGCACCGCTCGGACCGCGGCAGGGACGTCGATCCGGTAGCGCGCCAGGATCGCCAGGGCATCGGCACACGTGGTCGGATCGGCGACAGTCGGCCCCGATGCAATGTCCACGGGATCGTCGCCGGGCACGTCCGAGATGAGCAGCGTGACCAGCCTGGCCGGATGGCAGGCAGCGGCCAGTCGGCCCCCCTTGATCGCCGACAGGTGCCGACGCACGCAATTCATCTCGCTGATCGTTGCGCCACTGGCGAGCAGGGCCCTGTTCACGGTCTGCTTGTCGGCCAGTGTCAGCCCGGGCGACGGTGCGACCAGAAGCGACGAGCCGCCGCCCGAAATCAGTGCGATGACCAGATCGTCCTGCGACAGACCGCGAACCTTCTCCAGGATGCGTTCGGTGGCGGCCAGACCCGCCGCGTCCGGCACGGGGTGCGAGGCCTGAAGGATTTCAATGCGTTCGCACGGAACATCGTAGCCATAGCGCGTGACGACCAGGCCTTCGAGCGGGCTGCGCCAATGGTCCTCGAGGGCACGGGCCATGGCGGCCGACGCCTTGCCCGCGCCGATCACGATGGTCCGTCCCCGCGGCGGCACCGGCAAATGCGGTGGCAGGCAAAGCGCGGGCTGGGCCGCCGCGACGGCCGCATCGAACATGCGGCGCAGCAGCAGTTGGCGGTCGTTTTCGTTCGTCACAGTCATCAATGCTCCTTCATCGTCGCATGGGCCGTGGCGCCTGCGCAGATCGCACCGCTGGTGCGGTGGCGCGTCACGCCGGCCGGTTCAACGGATTCGTTCCGGGGCCTGCGCCACTTCGTGGTTGCCCATCCGCGCCAAGGCCCTCACCAGCGCCGAGTGATCCAGCGCGGCCATGCCGTTGGCGGCGCAGGCCTGCATCAACTGTGCCGCGTGGGCGATTTGCGGCTGCGACAAGCCCCAGTCCCGGGCGCCTTGCAGTGCCAGGCCCAGGCCCTTCTGATGCAGCCGGATCCGGACCGCCGGATCGAAGGTTCGTTTGATCGTTCGCTCGCCGTGCACCTCGAGGATACGGCTCGACGCGAAGCCCCCCATCAGTGCCTGGCGCACCTTGGCCGGGTCGGCACCGGCCTGGCTGGCGAACAGCAGGGCCCCTCGCCCGACACACTCGGGGGCGTGTTCAGTGCCCGTGATGCCGCGATCGGCGCCACGTTGGCCAGTCGCGCGACGGCGTGCAGCGTGACGGCCCCCGCTGCCTCGGCGAGCGCGCTCGACTGGTACGGGAGGCTGATCCATGGCTCAAATTATGCCGAGATAGCGCTAGCACTACAGCCATCGAGTCATCGACACAGGCACCGATCGTGGCCGCATGATCGGGCTTCATGGCGACCGGCGGGGCGATGGACACGTGCGGCCAGGTCCTTCCTCGACATCGGCGCACGGGCTCGCGGCGGGAGCCGTCCGGACCGGATCCTTCGGCCCGGAAGCGTTCGCCGGGGCCGCCGCCCGCGCCCGGGCCCGCACCAGGGCGACGACACCGGGCAGGCACTGAACACCGGGGTTCGGTGCGCCCGCGCCGACTGCGCGTCACCTGCGAACAGCGGGGCAAGCGGCGCGCACTCGCGCGACAGTCGCCACGTCGTCGACAGTGGCATCCACACCCCTGATCGAGGTGGGGTCCACGACGCTACGGCGCTGGCAGGCGTTCGCCGATGCGAGCACACTGTCATCAAGGGTTGCTCGATCACTGCCACCGAAGGAGTGCCTATGAACACCACTGACCGGCACCAGGCAACGGGACGAGCCTTGGGGAAACGTCCGGCGTTGAAGGATCAGGATCGCGCAGCTGTCGCCGGGCGGCGCCGACATCCCACCGCACGGCAGCTGTGCGCAGCCGCATTGTTCGCGGTGTGTACAAACGGATAGCGCACAGCTATCGCCGGTCCATTGGTATATGCCGAACCAGAACGTACGCACCTGGCCAAGCCGCACTACCGTACACGATTTCGCGCCACAGGGACCCGATCGGGTGTCCCTTCCGGTCGAACGACAGGTCACCCTCAAACCGCAGTCGCTCGGAAGAACCGTCTCTGTACGTGAATTCGTAAACATTCCCACTGACGAAATCGATAGGCATGGCTCTGCTCGATCAGCGGTGAAGTTCAAGCCCGCCCAAGCTGCCCGCGCACCAGTGGACCACCGGCAAGCCAAGGCGAACCCGGAGGAATGCCATCAACAATGCCCAGCGCCTTGGCCATTGCTCTCACGCCGACGTGGTCCCCCGTCTTTAGCGCCTGGATGTAGGCGTCATACGTTGGATGAAATCGCGGTCTGAGGAAATCGAAGGCGGCGTCGGTCAATGCGTCCCCGCTGCGCAAGTGAGGCGCTATCCGGCGAGTCAGCTCGTACAGCGTGCTCTGCACCAACTCCCTGTTCGCGTCCATCGGGTCAAGACTGGTGACGCCAAAAATCCCGAAAAGTTCTCTCATCTGAGGAACGCGGTCTGCATCGAATCGTGCAGTCGGGCGGTCAACGTCAAGCTCGGCGCAAAGCGCCATCAGTCTGCTCAAGGCAGGCAGCAGCTGTTGCGTCCGAACTGCCGACAGATCAACGACGTTTCTTGATTTCATGCCCGAACCTGGAATACGAAATTCAACAGCCCAACCGTGTCAGACGTCCCAGGCAATTCACTCATGGCTGCCATGGCCGCCGTTCGGATGCCCCTCAGATGGCAAGCCTTGACGCGGGCACCTGCGGTGCTACGGCCAGTCGCCAATGCCGCAACGGGCCGTGAGCGTCGCGCCCCCGGTAATACTTGACTTCGAGTTCCACGGCGCACAGGAAAGCAACAGATTCATCCCGCATGCCCGTCAAATTGAGCGCGCCGAGAATGCGCGAGATGAAGAGGTCGTGATGGCACGGGGTCGCAGCCCAGCTGGCAAATCCGTTCTTCCAGTTCTGTGCCTTTGCGACCCGACCGTCGCGCCATTCAAAACCGTAGAAACGCAGCATCAGGTGGAATGCATCCCGCATGGCGCAGCGAACGCGGTCGTCCGCTGCGAGCAGTTCGAAGTCCTCCCGTTTTGGCTTTGGGGCATCGGGGTTCACTTGACTGCGCGTGAGCAAGGGGAAGAGCCACGGCAGAGTGCCGAGATGCCGCTCAATCTCCCAGTCCTTCCACGCAAGCGCCTGTTCAAACGTGTAGCCGAAGGTGTCCGCCCTCTGCCCCGTCAGGAAGGACAGAATGGCAAAGCCATCGTCGCTGAGTACCTCCTCCGAGGTGCCGCTGGAAACGCGGTCGTCGAGCGCATGTTCAAGCGCCTTGAAGACAAACTCCGGACTGGCGGGAATCGCGACGTCCGCCACCGCTCGGCGCGTTCGCTCGCCACTGCCAATCATGACGATGCGGGCGCCCCGCGTACGCGCCCTATCCATGAGTGCCGCGCCTGGATAGCTTGTCGCGTCGCTGCCGACAACCAGCACAACGTTCGCACGCTTGGTCAGCAGTTCCGCGCCAGCCAGCAAGTTCTGGTCGACGGTCTCACCAAGGAGCACGATGTCAGGGCGGATTGTGTGTCCGGGTGCATTGCACGCGAGGCAATGCCCGCGGTCCGAGTTTGGCCTCACCCGATTGCAGGCGGAACAACGGTCTCGAAATGCATTGCCATACAGCTCTATGACATTGTCGGCCCCCGCCATCGTGAGCAAACCGTCGATTCGCTCGGTGATGAACGTGACATTTGGGAACCTGTGCGTGAGTTCCACGAGCGAGTTATGAACCTCGACTGGCTTGCGTGCACGTTTGCTGTGCCGCCATTCCCTCCAGAACTTCTCGAACGCCGCGCTATCGACTTCCAGTCCCCGCACGTGACCAAAGGCAGCTCGGTCTTCCGAATTCCACGCAGCCGCATTGTCGATTTGCGTCGTGGCGTCACCTCCGCCCGATACTCCGTTACCCACGTAGACGACGACGCGCTGCGCACTCCTGAGCCAGGCACTGACCCTGCGCACGACTGCGACCGGGACGGCCCGCTCAATTTCGGCCCTCTTTCGCGCCAGTTTCTGTTCGTACATCGTCAGCTCGCTGCGCGCGATGAGGGACTTCTTGTCGTCGCCCGGACGTGCCTGCGTAACACCGACCGAAATGCTGACGCTGAGACCCGGGGCAACCGACGCCCAGTTGTGCTGCTGCACGGCGCTCTGTATGCGATGAACAATCTGCAGTGCTGTCTCCATGTCTGCGTCGCGAAACAGAATGGCGAACTCGTCGCCACCCCACCGTGCCGGCAGATCGCTGGCGCGAACGAGCGCAGCCATCTGCGCGGCGATGCCGCGCAGCGCTTCATTGCCCGTTTCGTAAGAGAACTTGTTGTTGATGTTCCTGAAATGATCCACATCGATCAGTGCGACACACAGTGGCCGGCCAGCATCTGCCGCTGCAGCGGACCACTCGTCCAAGCACTGATCGAACCGCCGCAGGTTGGCAATTCCCGTCAGAGCGTCCTCGTAAGCCCACTTCTCAAACTTCATGGACGTCGCCGCCAGGGCCCCCAGCTTGATTTCGCTCTTGCGCGCCGCGACTTGATCGTCCACCACCTGCTGTCGCCCCTCAAGATTCAAGCGCTGAATGGTTTGATCGTGACTCAGCAGCTGGCGGAATTCGATTGCCGCGAGGTCTGGACGTCCCAGTCGAATCTGGATATCGGCGCCAATTCGATGACCAAGGCATGTCAAAGGCAAGTGTTCCACTTCCGAGGCCCACGCGGTCAGCCGACCCGCGTGCATTGCGGCGACTTCAAGCTGGCCCGCCTCAATGGCCAGTTCGGCCTGCAGCCATGATTGGGCAGCCAGCAGCCAGCCGGCCGGAGAAAGCCCGCGTTCGGCCGCAGCGACGCAGCGCACAAGCGAGGCCCGCGCCTCAGTGGTGTTGCCAGACCACAGCTGCAGCAAACCGCAGGCTATCTCTGCCGAGACCGGCAGGTTCGCCGCCGCACCCGGGGTGACAGTGTCTTTCGACTCGAACGACCCTCCCGCCCAGCGCAGATCGACGGGACGCCTGGTGTCCTCAGGCACGGGGTTCACGGCTTGACTCTGCCGTTCGTTGAACCGCC
>Ga0182021_10011622_pt1 | contig 10450 bp, 13 predicted proteins | sample 612E3MmetaG_FD_120493 | JGI IMG/M metagenome (GOLD analysis project Ga0182021, IMG submission 120493) | Permafrost microbial communities from Stordalen Mire, Sweden - 612E3M metaG (Illumina Assembly) | ecosystem: Environmental > Terrestrial > Soil > Wetlands > Permafrost | place: Sweden... | reverse complement strand
GCCGGATAGATCCACGGACCACGGGGAATGAGCGCATAGAACGGCCGAGCCGAGCCACTCGGGTCGGTGAGTAGCGCTGCACCTTGCCCCAGATAGCACAGCAGGAGCGCGGGGTAGATTAGACCCAGCCACGCTTTGCGGATGGGTTTGCGGCCGAAGTGCCCCATGTCCGCGTACAGCGCCTCGCCTCCGGTGACCGCCAGCACCACGCCGCCGAGCACGCGGAACCCGGAGGCCCCGTTCTCCGCGAAAAAGCGCACCCCGTGATGGGGCGAGAGGGCGCCGAGGATGGCGGGCTGCCGGACGACGTGATAGAGGCCAAGGGCGCCGATGGTCACGAACCAAGTGACCATGATCGGGCCAAAGAGCTTGCCAATCTTTCCGGTGCCGCGCGGCTGTACGACGAACAGTGCGATCAGGATGGCGACAGTCAGGGGAACGATATAGGGCCGAAGCGTGTCAGTCGCGACCTCGAGCCCCTCCACGGCCGAGAGTACTGAGATGGCCGGCGTGATGATCCCGTCGCCATACAGCAAGGCAGCGCCCAGCACGGCGAGCGTGGCGACCCACCCGATGCGCCCCACGCGGGGACGGCGGGCCTTGGGCAGCGCCAGCGCCAAGAGCGCCATGATGCCTCCCTCTCCCTTGTTATCGGCGCGCATCATGAAGCCGAGGTACTTGACCGTGACCACCATCGTGACCGACCAGACAATCAGCGACACGACGCCCAAGACGTTCTCCGGGCTCGGCAGTACCCCGTGCCGGGAATGCAGGCATTCCTGCAGGGTGTACAGCGGGCTGGTGCCGATGTCGCCGAAGACGACCCCGATCGCACCGAGAATGAGCGCGGCTGCGCCCCGATTTGCGGGCGGCTGAGGGGCCGCGGTCGGGTTGGTCGAATCCGCCATGTCGCAACCGGAAGAATGCCTCCCAAGACGGCCCCAGGGTAGTCTCATCCCGGATAATCGTATTTCTCTGGAACTCCCCTTTGGCTCTCAAGAGCCGTTCGCGTGAGCCTCGTTGCCAATCGTGGCGCGCATCGTCTGCACGAACGCGCCGCCGGGATCCATCGATGTGATGAAGCTCGGGCTGCTACCTCGAAAACTCCTTGAGCGCATGCTTCGCATCCTTCACCGCCACCGTCGCGGCGTGCTTGATATCCTCTACTGTCCCCTCAACCTGGCCCGCGCGTTCGTTGTCTTCGCCCTCTTTCTGGAGCGCCTTGTTGGCAACGTTGCTGCGGGAAATGCGAATTTGATGGGTTGCCCTTTCTTGCGTGGTGCGTTCGGAATCCGCCGCACCTGTTCTGGCTATCCACACGCATCCACAGCAGATTTCGAGCCGCTATTCGAACTCAAGCAAGTTCAGCTAGTTACATCGCGGACCGCTCCAACGACTGGCCGGATCAATCAAGATGACCTACCCTGTCGATCAATTCGAAGACTCTTGCATTGCAACTGCGCTGGCGGGACGGCAGAAGGTAGTGGCACAGGAAGGGGTCACAGGTGTTACAAGACGTCGAATCAGTTGCGTCAATCCGCGCACGCGCCGAACAACGGCTGGATAGACACCAGCGGATGATGGAGGTGCTCACCGCGGCGCTGGGACGGCCGCGCACCGTGTATGTGACCCTGTCATTCGTCGTCGGATGGGTGGCTTTCAACATGGTGACACCCAAGTTATTTGGTTGGCAGAGAATCGACCCGCCGCCCTTCTTTTGGCTGCAGGGGACGGTCGCGCTGTCCGCTCTCCTGATGACGACACTGGTCCTCATCACCGCGAATCGCCAGACGCGGAACGCCGAAGAGCGATCCCACCTCGACTTGCAGGTGAATCTGCTGGCCGAGCACAAGGTGGCCAAGCTGATCGCGCTGGTCGAAGAACTCCGCCGCGATCTGCCCATGGTACGAAATCGGATCGATCGCGAAGCCGACGCCATGCAAGAGGCGGTCGACCCACATGCGATGCTCGAGGCGTTGGAAAGAGCATCAGAGGACGAGCCGCCCTCGCAAGGGGGTGGGTAGCGTTCGGATTCACGATGTTCTTCTCACCCACCGCACGGGTGGATTGGCTACGGGTTGCTGTTCATGAGACAGGTCCATCCTTGGATGCCCCCAGCAGCTCCACGCCCAGGTCAAGAAGCAGAATCTCGCTCTCTTCCCGCGCCGTGAGCGAAACCGCGCGCTCGGCCGTGAAACCAGCACCATCACCCGTGGTCAGGACGACGTCGTCGAGGGTGACCTCTCCCTCTACAACGTGAAGCCACGCCCTCCGTCCCTGCGAGAGTTCATGGACCAGGTGCTGCCCGGATTCGAGCATGGCCGAGTACACCAGTGCGTCCTGGTGGATGCGCAACGATCCTCTGCGAGCGTCGGGCGAAGCGACAACGCATAGCCCGCCCCGGCGCTCCGCCGCGCTGAAGCGTTTCTGCTCATAGCCTGGTTCGAGCCCGACTTGCCGGGAACGCAGTCCGATCTGGAAGACGTGGACGCCGTCGGTTCGCGACAGATTCATCTCGTTGTGGCGGATGCCGCGTCCGGCGGTCATACGCTGGAATTCGCCTGCCTGGACGACACCCGAGCAACCCATCGAATCCTCGTACGCAAGCGCGCCCGCGCGCGCGTAGGTGACGATCTCGACGTCGTGATGCGGGTGGCGCGGTAAGCCTGCGCCCGGTGGAAGACGGTCCTCGTTGAGGGTCTCCATGGTTGCAAAACCTCCGGCAAGTGGGTCCGCCAAGTCCTGTGGCCAGAAGGTGAGCCAACCTTCCTGCTTGCGGCGTCGGTCGTGGTGGCGCTCCTTGGATCTGCGTAGCGTGATCACCGTCCCACTTCTCCTCCCGCTCTTGCGGACAAAGCTCCAGCTTCGCAGCCGGCCGCCTCGATCGGCAGCAGGTCACTTGTGTTGCCCACGGTCAGGAGGCCGAAATCCTTCATGAGACACCTCCACTCCTGCGGGGTGCACGTTGCGGGCCATTGACGCTTTCCTGTCGTTGACAGGAGGTTGAACGACCGCCGCGCGGTCGACTTCATCAAAACGATGGTTGGGCAGACAGCATTTTCGCGGTCTGGGCCACGTGCCTACAATTTCGGCGCGGCACGTATCACTGCGGCGAGCTCAGGCAGGACGCTCTCCACACCACGGATGACGAACTGGACTGCGACGGCGGCGAGGACCAGGCCCATCAGCCGTGTCGCGATGTTGAGCCCGGACGGCCCCAGGTACTTTTGGATCCGGGCGGCGTTGCGCAGCATTAGAAAGACGATGACCATGGCCACCACGATCGCCAGGAACAGGATGGCCATGTTGGGGATGGCGCGAGCTTCACCGGAGAGGACGATGACTGTGGTGATGGCGCCCGGCCCAGAAACCATCGGGATCGCCAGGGGCACCACGGCGATGTCCTCGCGGCTCATCGCTTCGTCCATTTCTTCGGGTGTTTGTCGCGTGCGCGAGGCGGTGGCATGAAGCATCCCCATCGCGACGGAAAAAAGGACGATGCCCCCGGCGATCTGGAAAGCGCCGATGGTAATCGAAAAGAACTTGAAGATGAGCGTCCCGGAGATGGCGAAGACGAGGAGAACAAGGAAGGCGATGATGGTCGTCTTCCTGATGATCGTCCGCTTTGCCTGCGGCGTGGCGTTGGACGTGAGGGTGATGAAGACCGAGGTGACCATCACCGGGTTGATGATCACGATGAGCGACGGGAACGCTACCAGGGCGAAAGGCATCAAGTGGTGCACGGCCCTTCACCATACCTATCAGGCCGCCCCGTCAGTCCGCAACCATATCAGGCTAAAGCTTGTCCAGCCTCGCTCTATGGGTTGGATGCGTGCGGCTCGGGTGCGATGACAATCTCGACCCGGCGGTTGTTGGCGCGACCCTCGGCGCTGGAGTTGTTAGCGATTGGGTTCCCCTTCCCAAGCCCGTGGGCCTGGATCAGGTCGCCTTGGTAGCCTCGCTCAACCAGATAGCTGCGCACCGCGTCTGCCCGGCGCTGCGACAGGTCCAGGTTGAAATTCACGGAACCCTGGGAGTCGGTATGTCCCTCAACTGTGAGGTGTCGCTCGCGGGTGGTGAGCAGCACCTCGGCCACCTGGTCGAGTCGCGTTCTCGCCTCGGGCAACAAGACCGCCCGGTTGGATGCGAACAGCACGCTCCCGGAGAGCGTGATGACCATTCCGCGGGGCTCCTCTTTGACTGCGGCCAGCTTGGCTAGCGCCGCCTGGGCGTCAGCCGCTCGCTTCTCGGCAGCAGTCCGCGCCTCTTGCTCGGCGGCAAGCCGCTCTGCCGTCGCTTCGCCGCTGAGCTGCGAATCCGCCAGCGCTTTGCGCGTCTGGCTCAGGTCCTGCTTCGCCTTCGCAACAGCCTTGCCCTGTGTGACTTGGAAATCGTTCTTCGCTTGCGCCTGGCTCTTCTGCTCGATATTGATAGAGGCAGTCGCTTCAGCTAGCTGTGCCTTGCGCTCGGCGACATAGGCGAGGTCTCGCGTGCGATACGAATCGGGATCGTTTTGGAAGGATTGCTCCGCCTCGGCGAGCGCCTGGTTTGCTACGTGCAACTCCGCCGGCGCGGCCTGGGCCGCACGCCCCGTGCTTGCGCGCCGGTAAGATTCCCGGGCGTTGACAAGTTCCGTCGGGGCGGTGGTCGCGCAGGCGCTGAGAGCTCCGGCGCAGATGACGGCGATCAAGAGACTACTGGTTTTCATGTGAGTTTCCTTTCACTTCACGGTTTCTGCAATTCCACGATTCACTTGTTCTCTAGCCGCAGTTGGCGCACACGGTCCACTGCGCCTTTGGCCTCTGCCTTTTCGGCGTCTTCGCGGGAGAGCGCAACCGCCAGCTCGGCGTCGGCTTCGGCCCGCGACAACATCGACACAGCCATTCCCTTCTGGTCCTTCGCGGCCAGTCCCTTGGCATTTTCCAGCTCCTCTTTCGCCAGCTGCAGATGCAGCGAGGCTTGCGGTACCTTGGCCGCCCCAACCTCCTCGGCTGCCCGAATCCCCGAGCTGGACGCCTCTGTGCGGAGTGGCGGGGCGCTGGCGCAACCCGCGCCGATTGCAGTGGTCGCACCGGCAATGGCGAACACCATGGTTGTGATCTTGAATATGTGTCTCATCGAATCCTCCTTCTTGTGCTTGGATGCCCGTTTCACTGAACGCCTGCTAGTTCTTCAGCTTCTTGAAGGCGGCTTCGAGCTCGCTCCATGCGCTCTCTACGCCAGTCTTCAGGGTCTCCCACTTTTCGCCGCCCGCGGCCTTGACTTCGGCGAGCCTCGACTGTGCGGCCTGGTACTTCGCTTTCAGGTCATCAACGCGCTTGCGATGGTCCGCCTTGACTGCCGTGCCGGCCTTCTCGACTTTCGCCACGATCTCGTCGAGCCTCGCTCCCCATTGCTTCAGTTGCGTTTCCATTCTCCCTACGTGCCCTTCCGTGCCTTCCATGAAGTCCTCCCTTCAGTCAGTTATGCCGATTGACATGTGCTTGCTGTCCTGGTGCGTGTTGCTGCCGCCACAGTGAAATCGATTCCCTCTGCGTGTGTCGCAGCATCAGCGATACCGCCCCGGCCGCCAGACGTGATACCTCCAGCGGATCCCTGCTGTACTGGGCCGCCCCATCGAATGCGGCCACGACAAATTCCCCGAACTGTGCAGTCTTGTTAACCTGGCTCTTCATGGGTCACTTTCCTTCTTGCCTTGGCGCATTGTTGCGTCTCGGAACCTGCCGCGAAGGCGGCTTGCCCCCATCCGCGCACACGCATACAGCAGCTTTCAGGCCAGCTGTGCGATGCAAGTGACTTCAAGCACTTGCATCGCAGACAGATGCGAGGGGCCGGACAATTCTATCGAAATGAGGTACCGCCTCATTCAATTCGAGGGAATCAGACCCCCGGCGCGCGCGGACGCTCCGGAACCCGCGCCGATGACGGTGTGGTCCTCGCCGCGGTGGGAGCGGATCGCGGATTCGCTTCCGCGCATGCTTTGCGCCGGATGGGCTTGATCAGTCGGCATTGTAGAGAACTTACAATGGGCAACCATTGCCCGGCACCGAGACGACGTTAGAGTCGAATACGAACGCGCCGGAACCGCCTACCCACGCCCCTGCCATCGACCTGCCACAGGCCGTTGCGCCGGTCTTCAGCGTGATATCGTAAGCAGCCAGTATGTTGCCGCGGAACTCAGAGTACGATCCAAGCGTCGCTGAGCTGGCCACCTGCCACCAGACGTTGGAGGCCTTGGTGCCGTGGCTTAGAAGGATGCGGGTGTGTGCCCCGGGGCTGGCGGCGCCGTCTGCCGTAGTCAGCGAACTCCCCGACTGGAAGATGAAGACGGCATTCGGGTCGCCCTGCCCGTCAAGCGTGACATCCCCGGTTATCAGGATCGAAGTGCCGGATGTATAGACGCCGGGAGTGAACCAGTTGTCCCCGAGCACGGGTGGGTTCCCTGCCACGTCTCCCAAGGTAGTGGGAGCTGCAATAGGGGTGCCCCCTCCCAAGGTACCGACGGCTGGGGGGCCGGCCAAAGGAGTGATGGTGAGAAACGCCGCATTCAAAGCGGCCCTGATCGCGGTTGACCTGGTTGTGTCTGGATACAGGTTGGTGATTACCGTCCCGTTGATTATCGGAGGCATGCCTCCGCAAAGGCCAAAGCCCCCCGCGTTGTCAACCGTCACGGCGTTGCACGTCTGATTTGGGTCCAGCACCACGTCGCCATTAATTCGGGTGAGTGGCGCGGTAATGGTGTTGGTGACTCCCGCTGTCGCCGCAATCGCAAACGGGGTGGCCAATCCAAGGTTTATCACGATGACCGGTCCCGCGTCGCTGTTCGCGGCGTCGCTATCTTCGGCGTCGGGGTTTGCGGCTTCGGCATCTGCGGCGTCAAGGTTCGGGGCGTCGATATTCGCGGCGTCGATGCTCCTCACGTCGGGGCTACCGGCGTCGGAATGCCCGGGATCGGGGTTCCCGGCCTCGATGCTCGCGCCGTCAATGTTCCTGACCTCGGGGTTGCCTGTGTCGCTGTTTGCGGTGTCGGGGTTGCCGGCCTCGATGTTTTTCGCGTCGCTGTTCGCGGTGTCGGGGTTGCCGGCCTCGATGTCCTTCGCGTCGCTGTTCGCGGCGTCGGGGTTGCCGGCCTCGATGTCCTTCGCGTCGCTGTTCGCGGCGTCGGGGTTACCGGCGTCGATGGTTCTCGCATCGGGGGTTCTCGCATCGATGTTCCCGACCTCGGGGTTCGCCACGTCGGCATTCCCCACGTCGGGGTTCCCCGCGTCGAGGTTCCCCACGTCGGGGTTCCCCACTTCAGGATTCCGCACGTCGGGTTTCCCGGCCTCGGTGGCTCTCGCATCGGTGCTTCTCGCGTCCGTCGTGCCGGATTTGGGGAACTCCACCAGACGCTGTCCGCACGCGGGCAGCAGGAACAACAGCAGGAACAGCGCAGTACCTTTGAGTGTCTTCATGTTACTTGCTCCCGTCATTGAGGATGATGAAGTGGACAACGAACTCTACGCGTCGGTTGTTCTCACGACCGGCGATGGTGGCATTGGTGTCGACTGGAACCGAAGAGGCGAAGCCGGTTGAGACCAGGCGCTCTTTCCCGATGCCGTGCGCTTCGAGGTAGTCGAGCACCGCCGCCGCCCGTTTCTCGGAAAGCGTCTGGTTGTGGTCATCGCTTCCCTCGGACGAGGTATGCCCCTCGACCTGCACGCGGAAACCCTTGTTGTCTTTCAGTGCCTGCACAACTTCGTCGAGCACAGGGAACGACACGTCTTGGAGAACTGCCTGGTCCCAGGCGAAGTAGATCCTCTCCTTCAGCTCGAGCTTGTCCCGCTTGACGACGAGCTTCTTGTACGCAGGGCAGCCCCAGTTGTCCATCGGACCCGCCACGTCAGGGCAGCGGTCCACACTGTCGGGGACCCCATCGTTATCACGGTCGGGGCAGAGGAAGGTCTCCTTGTTGATGGTGCGGACCTCTGCCGCGGCGACGGCCTCGCGTTCGCGTTGGATACCGGTGCCCACTTCAAGGCTGACGCCCAAACTCAAGATCTTGGCGTCGTGGTTGTCGAAGCCGGTCCGTTCGGGCTGCTGCATGATGTGCAGGTAGCGCACGAAGGGTCCGATCCAGAAGGCACGCGCCTCTCCGATGGGTACCGAAAGCCCAGCGGCAACCGCGAAGCCAGCGCGGTTGAGTCCGCCAGTGCGGACGTAGAGCGCGTCAGCGTCCACCCACGGCGAGCTGGCGTAGAACGCGTGCCGGGCAGGAACATCGTGTGGACGCCTGAGCCGCAGACCTCCGCCGAAGGCCCACGCTGTCCCGAAATCGCCCAGCGATGTCTCGGTGGGCAGAGCCATGAAGCTCACGCTGGGCCCGACGTCTATGTACTCATTCACCATCCAGAGGGCCTTGATGGTTTGTCCCCCGCCGACCTTGAAGACCTGCGACTGCGGGTCAGTCAGGGGGATCGCCACCCCGGGTTCGACCTTCAAGGCGAAATCACCGATCTGCGCTGGCCTGGGGTTGGCGCCCGAGGTCTCGGCCTCGGATGCCTGGACGAATGGGGCGACCAGCAGCAATACCACGCTTGCGATGGCGGCCTTCGCTGAGCCCAGTAGTGTGAATCTTTGAGTCATTTTTGTCTCCGGGTAGGTTGGTCCTGGCGGAGATCGGCTCCGCCAAAGAGCTTTCCTGGCCCCCACGGTTGAGGGGCCCGACATCTCGGCAAGCGGCTACAGCAGTTTTCGGGCCACCGATGAGACGCAAGTAAGTTCAGGCACTTGCATCGCAGATGGTCCCGCAGGCCTGGCTTGTTCAATCAAGATGAAATGCCGCCTCTCCCAATTCGAGGAAGGGAGACGGCCGACCTAGAGCGCCGACGAACTGGATTCTCGGCCAACCTTCCCAGGGCGAGCGACCTGCCCCAAATGAAGCAGTGGAATCTCTCACCCGGTACCCTGGTTACCAATCCGAGCGCCCCCGGCGCTATTTCGGACCGACCTGTGGGGCGGGAGCTTGGGGGAAGACGACCAGCGTGACCTGACCGGCGGCGGCCCACTCGGTGGCGAAACCCTCGCGGCTGTTCACCCGTAGACCGCGAGCCGGATCGATAGTGAGGACGCGCTGCTTTGGGCGGTTGACGCCTATGACCACCTCGTAGTGGGAGTACGAGCTCCGGCCGTAGCGTTTCATCAAGCCAACCAACACTGGATGGTGCTGATGGATCTCGCGATCGAGGTCGGCGAGCTGGCCCGGGATGACGAAAGCCTGCAGGCCCTGTCGTCGGGTGAAATCGCGCAGGGCCGCTGCCTTGATGCCCCGCTCGGGCGCTGGCGGGTTGGCGGCTGTGATACCGTCACGCGTGACCGGAACGCGCCAATAGCCGAGGACCATTGCCAAGGCCGCGGCACCGCAGTCCTCGTTGCCGCTCTGGCGGACCGTGGCCACGCCCTCGACCAACTCCCAGCCCTCCTCGCCCGTCAGGTCGGCCAGCGTGGCGTTCCTGGCCGAGCCCAGATAGCAGCCGGTCGCCAGAAGGCAGCCGAGAAGCGCGAGGCGCTCGGGGCTCGCGATGCGTGGTCTGGCGGTGTGGGCGCGCACTGGAGATTAGCGGATCAGGACAATGACGAGCACCACGATCAGGGCCACGACGAGCGCGCCGGTCCCGATGTAGATTCCCCCGCTGCCGCCCTCGAACTGGCCGAGCTGGAGAGCGGCCGCCTCCCGCGCGGCGTAGTCACGCGTGCCGCCCGGAGAGTCATCGACCGGCGCGGATGCGGCGGGCCGCCCGCCCGGTGCCTGGGCGGCGGCCGCCGAAGGCGCGCGGGGCATTTCCGCCTGCGCGATGGACGGAGCGCAACAGAGAGCTACTAGTAACGCACCTATGATGAGCTTCTTCATGGAGTATCCTTTGCGAGGGTTCTTGGTGCCGATGGCATCTCAGGTCGTGGAAAATGGCTCGTGCTTCGTGTCTCTGGCGTTGCAGCCACACGTTGTTGAGCTGCTGGGCGGCCCCAATAGGGCCAGGATCTTGCTCCAGGTGGGCGCCTATATGTCGGCGTCCTCATAGCCGCTGAAGGGGACCCACATGCTCTTTTCGGTCCCGATCACGGTACTGTAGGAGTGGAGCATCCCGAAACTAGAGCAGTTGACAGAGTAGAAATCCAGACTCCGGTTCTGGGCGAGTTCGCTTCTTATCTCGTCGAGCATGACCACGCTGGTCTTGTTCTCGGTGTGGATCCTGTTGATCACGAACTCCTGGTCCTCTTGGGTCAGGAAGGAATAGATGGGGGACAGGGCATGCCGGTCCACCAAATCCAGAAGGTCCTCGGGATAGACGTCCTTCTGGGATTCCGTCTCGATGAGCACGGTGCTCAGTTGGCCGAACAGCCCTCCCGTCTTCTCGGGATCGGACGCCGGATAGGTGGTGATGCAGGGGATCGCCATCTTGAAGAACACTCT
>Ga0182021_10011621_pt1 | contig 10451 bp, 6 predicted proteins | sample 612E3MmetaG_FD_120493 | JGI IMG/M metagenome (GOLD analysis project Ga0182021, IMG submission 120493) | Permafrost microbial communities from Stordalen Mire, Sweden - 612E3M metaG (Illumina Assembly) | ecosystem: Environmental > Terrestrial > Soil > Wetlands > Permafrost | place: Sweden... | reverse complement strand
CCCATGCGGTACTTGCGCGCGAAGTACAGTCCGAACGCGGTGGCGAAGACAAAACCACCGTAGAAGGCGAGCCCGCCACGCCAGACTTCGAGGACGGCGAAGCAATCGCGCGGCGGGTGGCAGGTGTGGGCGGCCACGTTGCAGACGTAGTCGAAGCCGCACTCACTGCTGGCGTTGCAGAAGCTCACCTTGGCCTCGGTGGCGCGGACCTTGAAGTTGTCGATGCAGAGGTTGACGTAGTCGTGGAAATGGCCGTCGGCGATGACGTGCAGGACGCGCGCGCCCACGATGGCCCAGAGCACGATGTAGATGTTGAGGTCGAGCACGCGCTCGCGGTCGAGGCCGAGCCTGGGCGCCTCCCGCCGGGTCATCCACGCGCCGACGATGAAGCTCAGGGAAAGCATCACGAAGTACGCGGGCAGGTCCAGGTGCCCGAGGACCGGGATGTCGATGCCGAAGTCGATAAGAACCGGGCGCAGCGCAGGCTCCTAGAAGGGAAGCTTCGATGCCGCCACGGCCTAGCTCCCTTTGCTACTCGCCGAATCGGGCGGCGCCGTGGCGGGTGCGGCATGGCCGCGCTTGTCGAGCAGCATGTCGAGGGCCATGAGCGCCACCCCGACGACCAGGGCGGCATCCGCGATGTTGAACGCGGGCCACTCGTGCCGGCCGACATGCCACACGATGAAGTCGGTCACGCGGCCGAAGGCGATGCGGTCCACGAGATTGCCGATGGCGCCGCCGCCCACCAGCCCGAGCGCGAGGTGCAGCCGCGTCTGGCGTGGGCCGCTCTTGAGTAAGTAGTAGCCGACGAGCAGCAGCGCCACCAGGGCGATGAGGGTGAGCCACAGGCGCCCGCCCGGGAGCCGCTGGAACATGCCGAAGGCAACCCCGGTATTTTCCGAAAAGCGCAAGTCGAAATAGTTGGCGATGACGGTCTTGCCGCCCCAGGGGCCGAGCGGCTTGAGGTGCGTGCGCGCCAGAACCTTGGTCCACTGGTCGAGCACGATGGAAAGCACCGCGGCGGCGGCGAAGAGGACGTTGCGGGTAAGGGTCGAAACGCGTTCGTTCATTTCGTGTCCAACAATGAATTGACCACGGAAGCACAGCGGATGCAAAGGCTGGGCTCCTGGGCGTGGCCAGAAGCCGCTGCCGTGCGCCGCCAGCAGCGCGGGCACTCGGGAAGGGGCGCCTCGCTGACCGTAACCTCCGTCGCGGCGGTGTCACCGGGGACGAGCTCGACGCGCGCTACCTCGCACAACTCGGTGAGGTCGGCGAGGTTCTTTTGCCAGAGCGGCCGCTCGCTTGCCGCAGGCGTCACCGCGACCGTGGCGTGCAGGGACTTGTGCCCGGCTGCGCGGAAGGCCTCCAACTTGACGAGCACCTTGGCGCGCAACGGCCGCAATTCATCTTCCCAGCGCCCGTCCCTGGCGGCCCCGGGCGTGGGCCAGACCTGTCCGTGTACATCGAACGCGGCTCCGGTCTGTCGGAACAGATCGTCGGCCACGTCCTGTGCCGAGAAGCACATGATGGGCGCCATCCAGGTCGCGATGGTCTTCACCATCTCGAAGAACGCGGTCTGCACGCTCCGGCGCTCCGGCGAGTTGGCGGCCTCGCAGTAGAGCGCATCCTTGATGGGGCCGAGGTATTCGGCCGACACGGTCACGACGTAGTCGACCAGGTGGCGGACGACGTCGTGGAAGCTGTAGCGCGCGTAGGCCTCGAAGATCTGCCGGTCGCGCTCGCGCAGCACCGCCAGCGCCAACCGGTCCAGCTCGCGCAGCTTGTCGCTGGGCAGCCGGTCGCGAGCCGGCACGAAGTCGTACAGGTTCGAGAGCAGGAAGCGACAGGTGTTGCGGATCTTGCGGTACGACTCGCCGAGCTGGTCGAGGATGGTCTTCGAGAACACGATGTCGGACTGGTAGTCGGCGGCCGCGGCCCACAGGCGCAGCAGCTCAGCCCCGTTCCTTTCCATCCATTGGGTGGGCTCGACGTAGTCGGTCTTGATGCCGGCGGCGCGGGCTCGCTCGATTTCGGACTTGGAGTAGACCTTGCCGCGCTCGTCGAGGACCCAGCCGTGGGTGAGCACCGCCTTGTACGGGGCGGTTCCGCGGGCCGCGACCGCGGCGAGCAGCGAGGAATGGAACCAGCCGCGGTGCTGATCCGCCCCCTCGAGGTAGAGATCGACTTTCGTCCCCTTGGGCACCAGCTTGCCGTCGGCCACCGCCGCCCACGACACGCCGGACTCGAACCACACGTCAACGATGTCGTGGGTTTTGTCGAGGTCCGTACCGTGGCAGCGTGGGCAGGCCGTGCCCGCGGGCACCAATTCTTCGATGGGCTTGCTGAACCAGGCGCCCGCGCCTTCGGCCGCGAAGATCTTGGCCACGTGTTCCATGGCAGCCGCTTGGAGGAACGGCTCGTTGCATTTCCGGCACCGCAGCGCGGGGATCGGCACGCCCCACACGCGCTGGCGCGACAGGCACCAGTCGGGCCGCACCTCGATCATGCCGCGAATACGGTCGCGGCCCCAGGCTGGGATCCACTGCGTGCGGTCGATCTCGTCGAGCGCCTGCTGGCGCAGGCTGGTCTTGTCGCCGAGGTCTCCGAGGCGCGCGAACCACTGGTTGGTGGCGCGGAAGATGATGGGATTCTTGCACCGCCAGCAGTGTGGGTACTGGTGCCTGATCTGCTCCCCGGGTTTGTTGAGCAGAAAGCCGGTCTCGGCGAGGTGGGCGACGATCTTGGGGTTCGCCTCGAAGACTTCCATGCCAGCCCAGTCCCAGCCCTTGCCCTTAACAAGCCCGGTGTAGCGGCCAACGGCATCGACCGGCGCGTAGACGTCCAGGCCCTCGACGACGCCCACGGCGTAGTCATCAGCGCCATGGCCAGGCGCCGTGTGCACAAGGCCGGTGCCCGCGTCGAGCGTCGCATGGGATGCGAAGTAGAGACGAAAGTCCTTCTCGGGGGACTTTGGCTCGTCGATGAACGGATGTCGGTAGCGCAAGCCTTTCAGCGAGCGCAGCCTTTCGTCAGAAATTTCGATCCAGGTTTCCTTCGGTTCTGCGGCAAGTCCGCACGCGGCGATGAATCCGTCGGCCAGCTCGCGCGCCACGATCAGATACTCGCGCGCCTTGCCTTGCCGCTCGACCGGAATCGCCACGTACGCCAGCGCCGGGTTTGCCACGATCGCCAGATTCGCGGCCAGGGTCCAGGGCGTGGTGGTCCAGATGACCAGCGCGGCCGCGGCCTTGCCCAGGATCGCCTCCAGCGCGGCCTGGCCCGGCACGACCGGGAAACGCACGAAGATCGACGGCGAGCTGTGGTCGGCGTACTCGACCTCGGCCTCGGCGAGGGCCGTCAGGTGCGTGGTGCACCAGTGCACCGGCCGCTTGGCGCGGTAGAGCAGCCCCTTGGCCGCGAAGGCCGCCAGCACGCGCACGATGGTGGCTTCGTAATCCTTGTTGAGTGTCAGGTAGGGCTCGTCCCAGATGCCGACGCATCCGAGGCGCCGGAAGTCCGCGCGCATGACGTCGACGAACTTGCGCGCATGCGCCTCGCACTTGTTGCGAAAGTCGAGCGCGTCCAGCTTGGCCTTGGCGCCGAACTGTTTTTCCACCTGCTGCTCGATGGGCAGGCCGTGGCAGTCCCAGCCTGGCACGAAGCGCGCCGCCTTGCCCATGAGCAGACGCGAACGCACGATGATGTCCTTCAAGACCTTGTTGAGCAGGGTGCCGTAGTGGATGCCGCCGGTCGGGTAGGGCGGTCCGTCGTGCAGCACGTACGGCTCGGCCTTGGCGGCCTCGCGCGCGGCCAGCAGCTTTTCGTACTGCTTGTCCGCCGCCCAGCGCGCAAGCCACAGCGGCTCGCGGCGGGCCAGGTCGGCGCGCATGGGGAAATCGGTCTTGGGCAGGTTGAGGGTGTTTTTCCAGTCCACGGAGGCGCGCATACTAGCAGATGGAAGGGCTAGGGTTGGCGGGTTCGCGAGGCAGAGCTTATCCCACCCGTTCCCACGCCTCGACCGGCCCCGGCAGGACTTTGAACAGAGGGTGCGCCACGGGAGTCACGCCTCTGTGTCGCGACCAGCGCGCGCGATCGCGGTGCCGGAGCTTGCGCAGCAAGTGCGCCGACTCGTAGTCGAGCTGGCCCTGCGTGACGGTCAGTCGGGATCGAGTCCGCGCAGTGCCCAGCTTCGATCGGTCGAAGGCGTAGCCGCGCGCTTGCGCCTCCGCGTGCACCACGAGCAAGTAGCTTTGGAGGAGGCGCGTGGGATTACGGCACTTCGTGAAACGTGCGAGCTGAGGGTGGTGGCGGTAGCCGCGGGTCTTGCCCTTGGCTACTGCCAGCGCCAGGCATCCCTCGCGCCAGAGGGCCACCAGGCCCTTGGCGTCGAGTTGGTGCGGATGCAGGGACCACAGGCGCATGGCTTTTGCATTGGATGCGCGCGCGAGTGTATCGTCACCTTGGCTAGTAGCCGCGTGCCACTGGCGTGCACGCGGCCTTCGATGTGCTAGGTACACGCAGGCCGTCCGCCAAGTGCGGCGACGGTCAAGTGGAAGGAGAGTGGTCTCATGTCCAAAGTCGTACGTTTCGTTGCTTCTCTCGCCGGCCTCACGATGGCGACCGTCCCGTCGCCCTTCGCCATGGCGCAGCTCGACCTACCGCGCCCGAGCCCGTCGGCCAAGGTGTCGCAGGTCATCGGACTCACCGAGGTGTCGGTGGAGTACAGCAGCCCGGCGGTAAAGGGCCGCAAGATTTGGGGCGGCCTCGTGCCCTACGATCAGATGTGGCGCACGGGCGCCAACCAGGCCACCAAGATCACCTTCAGCCGGGACGTCACCTTCGGTGACAAGCCCGTTCCGGCTGGAACCTACGCGCTCTTCACCATTCCCAGCAAGGCCGCCTGGACGGTGATCCTGAACAAGAAGGCGGATCAGGCCGGCACGGGACGCGACTACAAGGCCGAGCTCGACTTGCTTCGCATGCAGACGCACCCCAAGCCCGCGCCGCACCGAGAGCGGCTGACCTTCCTGTTTGCGGACTTCACCGACGACAAGGGCACGCTCGATCTGGAATGGGATAAGCTGCGCCTCTCGATCCCCATCAAGGTCAACACCGAGGAGCAGGCGCTGGTGAACATTACCAAGGGAATCGACGGCGCCTGGCGGACCTATGCGAACGCCGCCCGCTACCTGGCCGAGACCAAGAAAGACTACGAGACCGGCTTGAAGTACATCGATCAGTCGCTGGCGCTGCAGGAAGACTGGTTCAATCTGTGGATCAAGGCGACGATTCTGGCCGGCAAGGGCAAGGTCAAGGAGGCGACGGCGGTCGGCGAAAAGGCCTACCAGCTCGGGCAGAAGGCGGAGTACTTCTTCCTCGAACCAGAGATCAAGAAGACCTTGGGCGACTGGAAGAAGAAGCCCTAGGCAAGCCATCACCGAGGACACGCCGGTAGGCGGCCTCGTAGCGGTCCACGGCCGGCTCGGTGGGAAAGCGGGTTTCGGCCAGCTCGCGCGCCCGGCGCGACAGGCGCGCATGCAATTCGTCGTCGGTGAGCAGGCGGCGCACGTGGCCGGCCATGGCCGCGACGTCGCCGACCGCGGCCAGAAAGCCCGCCTCGCCATGGCGCACGACCTCGGCGATGCCCCCGACGGCGGAGGCGACCACGGGTACCCCGCACGCCATGGCTTCCAGCGCCGCCAAGCCGAAGCTTTCGCTCTGGCTCGGAAAGAGAAAGACGTCGCTCTCCTGGAGGAGATCGACGAGTTGGCTGCGCTCGCCCAGGAACCGAACGCGGCTATCGAGGTTGAGGACGTGCACCAGGGCCTCGATGCGCGGTCGCTCCGGGCCATCGCCCACCAGATCCAGACGCGCGGGAAACTCGGACGCGATCACCGCGAAGACGCGCACGACGTCCTCGACTCGCTTGAGCGGCCGAAAGCTAGAAACATGGGTCACTACGCGGGGCCGGTTCCCATGGCTGCCCCCGCGCGCGTTTTCGCTCGCGGGGGGCGAGAAGCGCCGCGTGTCCACGAAGTTGGGAATCACCTCGATGGCCACGTCGCGGGAAAGCCCCAGATGAGTGTGCGCGGCCTCGGCCAGGTAGTGCGAAGGCGCGGTGATGGCGTCGCTTGCGCCGACCACGAAGCGCACCAGGGGCTGGAATTTCGGATCGGCCCCGACCAGGGTCACGTCGGTGCCATGCAGGGTGGTGATCGTCTTTGGGGCGCGTTTTCCCAGCACCTGCCTGGCCAGGTAAGCGCCGACTGCGTGCGGGATGGCGTAGTGAACGTGAAAGAGATCGAGCTCCTCCGTTCGCGCGACCTCGATCATCTTCGCCGTGAGGGCCAGGGCGTAGGACCGTTGCGCGAGCAAGGGATAGTCAAGGAGCGGCACCTCGCAAAACGAGACGTTCGGGCCAGAGAGATCCAAGCGCACCGGTGGCTTGTCGCTGAGGAAACAGACGCGATGGCCTCGCCGGCCCAGGGCCGCGCCGATCTCGGACGCGACCACGCCGCTGCCCCCGAGAGTCGAGAAACAAACCATGCCGATGCGCAGGCTGGACGAATGGGAGCGCGCGATCCTCATGGTTCGAGCTCTTGCACCTCGGTGACGAAAGGACCGGCGCTTTGCAGTCTGTCGAGGACCAGCCGTTTCAATCCCGCCGCGCCATGCCGGCCGGCCAAATGGGGCCAGCCGTAGAATCGCTCTTGCGGGGTCCGCCGCGGGAAAAGTGCCAGCTCCAGGCCACGCAGGCGGCCCGCGGTCACCTCATCCTGTTCGACGAGGACCCTGGCATAGTGCGCGATCAGGCGTTCGAGCCCCCGCGCTACGCTCGCGCGCGTGCGCTCGGCCGGACGCCGCATGCGCTGGCCCGCCGCCAGGACACCGGACGCAATCTCCTCGACTGCCGGCCCTATCCGATTTTCGACCAAGGTACGCAATGCCGCCGGGGTGGGTGCCCCGGCCGGACGGGCGCTGGCGATCCGTGGAACCAGCTCGGCCGCCGGCATCGAGAGATCCGCGGCCTTGAGCCCGAGTGCGCCGAGCCACCGCCGCGCGCGGGCATCCACGCAGAGAAAGCGGGCGCGCGGCACGAGCAGCGGTGGCGTGATCGCGAAATGCTGATAGAGCGGCGGAAGCTGGGCAAAGTAGTTGATCTCACCCGGACCCGCGACGTAGGCCACCGTGGGCAACAGTGCATCCTGCACGATGGGGCGCAGCAACGCCGAGGTGGAAAAGCGCAGGGGATCGCGCGCCAGGATCTCCAGCAGCTCCGCGTGGCCGACGCTTGCGGAGGCCCCGGCGAGGCGCCAGGACGCCTCGCGCGCGCTGGCACCGGGTTGCCGTTCGAGGCGAAAGCGCGGGCCGGAGGCACTGTCGCGATGGAAGAAGACCAGGGCGCCACGCTCGCGAATCGGCACCTGCTCGTCGAAGCTCGCGGTCAGGGCAGCCTGCCGGTCGCGCAGCGCCGCCTCGATGGCCTCGGCCTCCTCGATACACGTTCGATAGAGGGGCGCCGCCAGCGCGGCCGCGCGCCTATCGCGCGGATCGAAGACCAGCAACCCCTCGTCGGCGAAGAGCGCAGCCAGCGTCGAGGCGAAGGCGGCAGGTAGCGAGCGTCCCGGCTGGTAGTGGGCCCGCAAGAGGGCCAGTGTTTCCTCACTCGCCGGCGTGGCGCCCAGCGCCTCGGCCAGCCGGTCGAGCAACGTCGTCACCTCGCCCGGCAGCAGGCGGTAGGCGACCGAACATCGCCCGGTGCCCTGATGCTCGTCCGGCAAGGCCAGGCGCGCCGGTTGGCCCTCGCCGTCCGCGACGGTGCACGAACGGATTTCCTCGAAGTCGTGATCCTCGGTCTGCAACCAGAAAAGCGGGACGCAACGGATCCCTGACTCGGCCTCGAGGGCGCGCGCCACGGCGATGGCCGAGGCCGCCTTGTAGAACGCATAGAGGGGACCCAGGAACAGCCCGACCTGCTGCCCGGTGGCCACGACGGCGGTCCGGCCCGCCGCCAGGGCGTCCAGGTTCGTCTGTCGGGCGGCGCTCGCGGGCAGGAGTGCCTGCTGGTCGCGCAGGGTGTGCAGCAGCGCCGGGGGCACGGCCCGTTCGGCGGCGAGGCGCGCCTGTCTGCCCCGTTCGCCGGGATCGCGAAATCCCGGCGCGAAGAACGCATGTGCAGCAGGCTCACCTGCGAGGTAGGAATTGGAGAATGCGCGTCCCACTCTTGGCGCTCAGTATACTCGGCGAAGAACTCGCGCGCCGGAGGCGCCTCGTTTCTTGGCCGCCAATCCTTGTCATACTCCTGTCCGCCACGATGCCCAGCCCAGCGAACGCCAACCCGCCACCGCAGCCGAACGCGGCCCAGCTCCAGCTCGCGCTGCGCAGGCTGGGCGTGGTCGGCAGCGTGCTCTACGTGGCCGCGCACCCCGACGACGAAAACACCAACTTGCTGGCCTATCTGGCCAACGAGAAGCTGCTGCGCACGGCCTATCTGTCGCTGACGCGCGGGGATGGCGGCCAGAACCTGATCGGCGCCGAGCAGGGCACCGATCTGGGCGTGATCCGGACGCAAGAGCTGCTGGCGGCTCGCCGGGTGGACGGGGCCGAACAGTTCTTCACCCGCGCGCGCGACTTCGGCTACTCGAAGAGTCCCGAGGAGACGCTACGCATCTGGGGTCGGGAGGCGGTGCTGGCGGACGTGGTGTGGGTCATCCGCCGTTTTCGCCCCGACGTCATCGTCACGCGCTTTTCGCCCGAGGTCACGGATACCCACGGGCACCACACCGCCTCCGCGCAGCTCGCCCTCGCGGCGTTCCACGCGGCCGGGGACCCTAACTTCCACCCCGAGCAGCTGAGCGGGGCGGTGACCCCCTGGCAAGCGCGACGCATCTTCTGGAATCGCTCGGCATGGAGCATCAAGCCCGAGGAGGACCTCTCGGACTTCATCAAGCTGGACGTCAATGCCTACAACCCCTTTCTCGGGATCTCCTACGGCGAGATGGCGGCCGAGAGTCGCAGCATGCACAAGAGCCAAGGCTTCGGCGTGGCACGCGCGCGCGGGCCCATCGTCGAGTATTTCAAGCTCCTGGCCGAGACGGGACCGGTGTCCGCACCCGCCGACGGCGTGCTTGGCGGTCTCGATTTTTCCTGGGCCAGGATGAAGATGAAAGGCCCAGCGGCCATCCGACGCCTGATCGAGAAGGCGCAACGCGAATTCAGCCCGGCGGCGCCGCACAAAGTGATCACCACCTTGTTGGGCATCGACCGGGCGTTGGCCGCGGTGCCGGACGATCTCTGGCGCGCCACGAAGCAGGCCGAGGTCCGCGATCTGGTGCTGGCGTGCGCGGGGGTATTCGCCGAGGCGACCGCGCCGGACTACCGAGTGACCCCCGGGGGCAGCATCGAGGTGACGGCCGCCGCCATCAACCGCTCGGCCACGAAGATCCAGCTCGCTGACCTCCGCTTCCTGGGCGGCGAGAGCGTGGGCCCGCCGGGTGGCGCTGAGGCTCATGCGCGACAGGCGCTCGGGACCGTGGCGATCAAGCGGACCCTACGCGTGGCGGTCGATGCCCCGCTCGACACGCCGTACTGGCTGGCGCTGCCACCCGAGCCGGGGCTCTTCCGCGTACCAGAGGCGAGGATGATCGGACTGCCGGTAGCCGAACCCTGGCTGCGGGTCGAGCTCAGCTTCGCGGTTGGCCGGCACGCGCTCACCATCACGCGGCCGGTGGTGTTCAAGTGGACGGATCCCGTGGCGGGCGAACGCTATCGACCCGTCGAAGTCACACCCGTGGTTTCGGTGCGGCCGCAGTCCGGGGTGCTGGTGTTGCCCAATGGCGAGGCCCGCGCGGTCTCCGTGCGCCTGACCGCTGGCGCCGCCGCGGTGTCGGGTACCCTGCGACTGGAGGCGCCCGCGGGATTCTCCGTTGCTCCGACCGCGGCGCCGTTCACCCTTGCCGACAAGGGGGCGGAGGCCGAGCTAACCTTCCGGGTGCAGGCGGCGCAATCCCCGGCGCAGGGCGGCCCAGCGACCGGGCTTTTGCCCGTGGTGGCGGAGGTGGGGGGCGCGCGATTCGTCCAGGGGGTGGAGCACCTCGAGCACGACCACATCCCCGTGCAAGCCGTACTGATCAGCTCCGAGGTGCGACTGGTTTCGTTCGCGATCGCGCGACAGGGCGGCAAGATTGGCTACATTCCCGGTCCGGGCGACGAGGTCGCGTCTTGCCTGCGCCAGATCGGCTACGAGGTCACTTTGCTGGGCGACGAAGCGCTGACCGGGCTCGCGCCGGGCAGTCGCGCCCTGGCCGGGTTCGACGCCATCGTCGTCGGTGTGCGCGCCTTCAACACCAGCGCGAAGCTGCGCGCGGCGCAACCGGCCCTCATGGCCTACGTGCAAGCCGGCGGCACGCTCGTGGTTCAGTACAACACCAACAACCGCCTCGTTCCTCTGG
>Ga0182021_10011620_pt1 | contig 10451 bp, 6 predicted proteins | sample 612E3MmetaG_FD_120493 | JGI IMG/M metagenome (GOLD analysis project Ga0182021, IMG submission 120493) | Permafrost microbial communities from Stordalen Mire, Sweden - 612E3M metaG (Illumina Assembly) | ecosystem: Environmental > Terrestrial > Soil > Wetlands > Permafrost | place: Sweden... | reverse complement strand
TATCATAATCTTCAAGTTTATCGCCCAGTTGACGTTCCCTGGCCATTTTAAGATAACCTTCGATGGCATTCAGCGGCGCTTTCAGTTCATGCGACAATACTGACAGGAACTGGAACCGGATCTGTTTCCCGGTATCTTTCAGGGTGGCCGTCATCTTTTTGAGGAAGATCTTCTTTGTGATGTTTTCGATCGATGACCTTAATTCCTGAGGGGTGAAGGGTTTCGGGATAAAATCGGAGGCCCCGTCGCTCGTGGCTTTTACGGCCAGCTCAAGGGAAGCGTACGAGGTGATCATCACCACGATGATGTTGTACTTCTTTTTCCGGACATATTCCAGCACTTCGATTCCCTGGATTCCGGGCAGCTTGTTATCCAGTAAGAGGATATCCGGGCGGTTATTTTCGATGACATCGATCCCTGCTTCCCCGGTGGGGGCTTCAAACACTTCGAAATCATAAGCTTCTTCCATAAACGGATAATCTACATGGAAATTCCGCAGGATACGGCTAACACCGCTGCGGATCCCCGGTTCATCATCTACTACCAGTATTTTTAGTGTCGACATGGTCCGATTCTGAGTTCAAAAATAAGCGAAAATCGAATTCTATTAGGATTTGTTTTGTTTTTCTGACAATAACCGTTCAATTTCACTTTTCAAAACATCTGAACGGATGCCCTTGTCCAGGAAAAGGTCCGCTTTGATCCATTTGCGGTTATTCTCATCCTGGATATCGAATGTGATGCCTGTTCCCGCTGCAACTGCAGTAGAAATAATAACCGGTACGTCCGGGTATTTCTTCCTGATCTTGTAACTGAGGATAAATCCGCTGTCCTCATTTTCCATCATCAGGTCAAGGATGGCAAGATCCGGCCTGGTTTTTTCCAGGATCAACTCCGCTTCCCGCTGGCTGTCGGCAGTGATCGTCTTAAAACCCATTTGCTCAAGCTTCATCTTTGTCTGAAAGAGATAATCCATGTCGTCATCTACGATCAGTATTGTATTATTTCCTGGCTTCATGTTAATTGATAATTGAAAATTGATAATTGATAATTAAATTCTTCATTCTTCATTCTTCATTGATTTAGTCCATGCTCCTTGGTATAGTAATCCGGAAAGTTGTTCCGGTAGACCCTTTATTGGGGTCGGCGTTGGATGTTATATCAATCTTTCCTTTGTGCATCTTCACGATACCATAGATCAGTGGCAGTCCGAGTCCCGTGCCTTTCCCCATCTCTTTCGTAGTGAAAAACGGCATGAAGATCTTTTTCAGATTTTCTTTCGATATCCCTATTCCGGTATCGGAAACGATGAATACGATATCGTTTTTATCACCTTCCACGCCCACATTCAATTCCCCGCCATTTGGCATGGCTTCGATGGCATTCTTTTCCAGGTTCGTCAATACCTGCATCATCTGGTCGATGTCCAGCTTGGCAATAGGATCGTCAATGAGGGGGGCAAACGTGGCCGTAATGTTATCTGGTTTGATGATGGAGTTCAGGCTGTGCTGTGTGAATTGAACAACATTTGTTTCTATTAGATTGACCTGGTTTTTCCGCGCAAAATTCAGCAGTCCGCTGACGATCTTTTTGCATCGTTCCGCCTGTTCAACAATCAGGCGAAGGTCCTCCCGGATGGATTCCCCTTCAGGGGCTTCATCCATGAGGATATTGGAATACATGGTGATGACCCCCAGCGGATTGTTTAATTCATGGGCAATACCAGCAGATAGCTGTCCCATGTGGGCCAGCTTCTCCGATTGTTTCAATGCTGCTTTGGCACTGGCAAGTTTGTCGTTGGATATATTCAGGCTTTTTATAGAGTCGTGCAGCTTTTCGATGGAATAGGGGAGGCACATCTCGGTTTCTGCCAGCCCTTTGACGATCGCAATTGCATGTTCCACGCAGGTATCATACCCGCATGCTCCGCAATTCAGGTGGTCTTTGGCTGTGAATTTTCCCATGCTCTCCAGTACTTCCTGGATCTCATCCCCTGATGGGATTGCGAATCTCCGGTCGTCGGGATCAAAATGCTGTACCAGGGGGATTTTTGAGAATTCCTCCACATTATCTTTCCATTGTGCGTAGTCCAGCGTGTCGAGCTTCTGCCTTACATATTCTCCGACGGCGGCACTTCTTGCATATTTCTTGCCGCCTGGCGAAGTTCCGGGTCCCATGATACAGCCTTCGCAACAGAGTAATTCAAGATGCTTGTTACGGATAAAACCATCTTCAAATTCCCTTATCGCTTCCTTGAAATTCACACGGCCGTCGGCGATGACGGTGCGTTCTTCCGGAATATCCTCCTGGCTGTTGGTGGTCAGAAATAATCCCCTTGTTATGGGGAAAATAGCGCCTTTCCCGCCAACCGGCGGATCAAAATCGGAAGGTTCAGTGGATTCAGGGAAGATGCCGGACTGCAGCAACATCTCCCGCAGTTCCAGAAAAGTAATCACTTCGTCGGTTTCAGTGGATTCTGCCTTCTTTGCGAAACAGGGTCCGATAAATACGATTTTGAGGTCATTGCCATATTTTTCGCGAACGATACGCGTCATGGCCACCATCGGTGAAACAATCGGGGCCAGCGAGCTTACAATGTCGGGATGATAATGACGGATAAAATAGGTTACAGCCGGGCAATCTGAGGAAATGTCACCGGTATAGTCTTCCGCCTTGATTCGTTTTTCATATTCTTTTGCCACCACATCTGCCCCGAAGGAGACTTCCGTGACGTAGTCAAAACCCAATTTGCGGATCATCCCAACCAGCAATTGGTAATCTTTGATTTCAGTAAATTCTGCAGGAAAGCTTGGGGCAATGCAAGCAGCCACCTTGTGCCCTGAACTCAGTAATTTATAAACTTCATCCACTGAACGAAGGGAAACCTTCGCCCCCTGGCTGCATACCTTCACACAGTTCCCGCAACCGATACAACGGTCGTTAATCACCTCTGCCTGTCCGTTGATGATCTTGATCGCTTTGACAGGGCATTCACGCAAACAGGTGTAGCAAACGCGGCAACGGTCCTTTATGGTGAAAACGAGTTGGGTTCTGAATGACTGACTCATGTTATCTGTTCTCCTTTTTTAATCCTTCTTGATCCGGGTCTCATTGAGTTTCCTCAGAGGCATTTATAAATTCATGAATGGAGGGATTCCTGTGTGCCACCTTGATCATCTCTTCTTCATCGGCATCATATAACGCTTTCATCCTTGATTTCAGTGCTTTCTCATCGGTTCCCAGACGCTGGCCTCCGCCATTGATGCATCCAAACGGACAGGCCATTACTTCCACCATCTGGAATTCATTCTTCCCGTTTTCGATCTCTTCCAGCAACTGGCGTGCGGCAGCCAGTCCGCTGACAGCTGCAAATGCAAATGTAGACCTTCCGATTTTGATCCTTGCTTCTTTCCGGTTTTTTAACCCTCTCAATTCATTGATCTTGACAGGAACCATTTCCTGGCCTGTCATCTGGTAATAAAGGGTACGGATTACCGCCTCTGTTTCTCCTCCGGCAATTCCTGATAACCTGCCGGCCGATCCCCTGACACCAAACCCCAGTTCGGTATTATCAGGTTCCAGGGTGTTGAAATCAATCCCGTAGAGCCGGATCATACGGATCAGTTCGCGGGTTGTAAGCACAGCATCGATCACAGGATGATCCTTTCCATCACCGGCAGCTTCGTGCTTTTTAGAGGTACAGGGCATCACTGCAACGGAAAATATCTTTTCTTTCGCAATGTTCATTCGTTGCGGGTAATGATCCTTGATCCATGATCCCATGATCTGCATGGGACTTTTACTCCTGACCAGGTGCTTTTTCAGTTCCGGTTTATATTCTTCTATGAATTGTACCCATGATGGGCAGCAACTCGTAAACAGCGGCATCTTTTCCTTGTCTTTCATCCGCTGGGCCAATTGCTGTGAAATTTCCAGGATCATCAGGTCGGCACTTGCGGAGGTGTCAAAAACCTGGCGGAATCCCATTTTTCGCAAGGCTGTACCCAGGAGGTTCTGGAGGTCTCTTCCTCCCTTGATCCCAAGATCTTCAGCAATCGATCCCTGTACTCCGGGTGAGATCTGCACCACAGGAAAAAGTTCTTTATTATTCAGGGCGTCTACGACGGCAGGGTAACTGCTCTTTTCTTTCAGTGCAGCGGTAGGACAAACCATAATACACTGTCCGCATTTGACACATGCCTGGATGTTTAATCCTTTGTTATGACTTGTGCCGATCGAGCTTTTGCTGCCCCTTCCCACGATTTCGATGGCGCTCATGCCGATGATCTCATCGCAGACCCGGATGCACCTTCCACACAATATGCATTTGGCAGGATCCCGTTCAATCGAATCACAATTCCGGTCGATCCTGATTGAAGGTTTCCTTGTACGATAGCGGCGTTCCCTGACATTCAGTTCTGATGCCAGGTCCTGAAGTTCACAGTTTCCGGAGCGGTCGCAGTAAAGGCAATCATCAGGATGGTTGGCGAGGAGCAATTCGACCACGGTTTTCCTGGCTTTCATCACCCGCGGGGAGTGGGTCCGGATCTTCATCCATTCTTCTGCCTGGTGTGAGCAGGCGGTGACAAGTTCGGGCATGCCTTCCACTTCAACCACGCACATACGGCAGGCTCCTGTTGGGGTAAAACCGGCGAGGTGGCATAAAGTAGGAACCCTGATCCCTGTCCGGTTCAGGATGGAAAGAATGGTCTCGCCCCTGCGGGCGGATACGGTTTGACCGTTTATTTCGATGGTAAAGATCATGTTCCGGTTTATTTTACGATGATTGCGTTAAACTTGCATACTTCGAAGCAGATCCCGCATCCGTTGCATTTATTCTCGACGATGAAGTGAGGAACTTTGACAACACCGATGATTGCATTTTCAGGGCATTTCTTCTGGCAAACATTGCAGCCATTACAGGCATCCACATCGATATAAAACGTTCGCATATCGCGGCAAACAGCTGCTTCACACCGACGGTCGAAGATATGTTCTTCGAATTCTTCCCGGAACCACTTCAATGAACTCAGCAAGGGGCTCGCCGAATTCTGACCGAGTCCGCAAAGTGACGTATCACGGAGAACCTCTGCCAGGCTTTCCAACTGCACAACTCCTTTGAACCTCTCCAGCGTTTCATGGGTGGATTCCTCCCGTGGCCTTTTGGTGATCCCTTCAAGGATTTCGAGCATTCTTTTGGTGCCTTCCCTGCAAGGGATACATTTTCCGCAGCTTTCTTTTTGAAGGAATTCCATGAAATACCGTGAAAGGTCGACCATGCATACGGTTTCATCCAACACGGACAAACCGCCGGAACCGATAACCGCTCCAACTTCCTGCAACGACTCATAACCGATTTCCACTTCCAGGTTGGCAGCCGGTACACAAACGCCTGATGGGCCTCCGATCTGAACGGCCTTAAGTTTTTTACCTCCCTTTACGCCTCCGCCAATATGGTGTATGATGTCGGATAGTTTGGTTCCCATCGGGACTTCAATACACCCTGAATTCTGCACGTTACCGGTAATGGAAAACAGTTTTGTTCCTTTGCTCGTTTTTGTCCCGATTGCTTTAAACCATAAAGGACCGTACTCCAGAATCCCGGGAATGTTGGCAAGGGTTTCCACGTTGTTCACGACGGTGGGCTGGTTGAGCAATCCTGATTCGGCAGGGTAGGGGGGCTTTGCCCATGGTGTTCCTCTTTTTCCTTCCAGACTCCGGATGAGTGCTGTTTCTTCACCGCAAACAAAGGCACCTGCACTTTGGCGGATAGAGATGTTCAGGTTGTAACCGCTCCCGAAGATATTCTGCCCCAGGATCTCATAGTCTTTTGCCTGCCGGATGGCTTCTTCCAGGATATTCAAAGCACGCGGGTAATCGGAACGGATATATATATAGGCATAACTGGCGCCGATGGCATACGAGGCAATGGCGATACCCTCTAATAGCCGGTGGGGGTCGCCTTCAATGATTGCCCGGTCCATGAAGGCCCCGGGGTCACTTTCTTCCGCATTGCAGATCAGGTATTTCTGATCTCCGGCAGTGGTAAGCGCTACCTTCCATTTCTTCCCGGTGGAAAATCCGCCGCCACCACGTCCCCTCAACTCACTGAGTTCAACAATGTCGCATACTTTCTCGGGGGTATAGTTGAGAATGGTCTTGTAAAAAGATTTATAACCTCCCCTCGCAATGGCATCATCAATGGACAAAGGAGAAACATACCCGGAATTCTTTAAAATTACTTTTTGCTGCAGGGCGAAAAATGGAAGTTGATCGATAAAAGGCACATTGGCCCATGTTTCGGCAGGACCAGATTTGTATTGGCCCAGGACATGGTCATCATTTACATTCCGGTTGAATATGGCTGATAAGATATCTTCAACCTTATCTTCCGTCACTTTACGGAAAGAGATCCTTGCCTTTCCGGGAAGATGAATATCAACGATCGGTTCTTCGGAACAAAAACCGATGCATCCGCATTCCACGATCCTGGCCTGGATTCTGTTATCCGACAAGTATTTCCGGATCGCTTCCAGGGTTTGTGAAGCACCAGCAACCAGTCCGCATGAACCGGTTCCTATGTATATCACCGGTGTAATGACTTTATCCCTCTTTAACAGACTGATCTGTTCCAGATCTTCCTTCAGGAATTCTCCTGTAAGGTTTTTCAGGACCTTCTCCAAAAGAAAGGATTTCTCTTCTGTGTGGATATCAATTTCGTTATTCATTAGGTTCTTTTATTCTGGATAATATTTTTTGAAGGCGCCCGGTGGTGAGATTCCCATGAGCGATTCCGTTGAGTAACATGACAGGTGCATTGCCGCAGGCTCCCAGGCAATTCACGACCTCCAGGCTGAATTTCCCGTCCTTTGTTGTCTGGCCTGCCTTAACCTGTAAGATCTTTTCAATCTCAGCCTGGAATGCAGAGGAACGGTATATATGACATGTCGTTCCGTGGCAGATCTGCACATGGTAGCGCCCCTGTTTCCCAAACCGGAACTGATCATAAAAAGAAGCGACGCCATAAATTTTATTCAGGGGGATGTTCATATACCGGCTGACTTCAGCAATGGAGCTGTCTGAAAGATGGCCTGATTCCCGCTGGATCTCCTGTAACAAAGGGATCAGGCTGTCTTTCTTCCCCGCAGGGTATTTCCGAAGTATCCTATCAATCGTTTCTTCCATGGACCAGAATGATTTAAATCTGTTTCTCACCACAAAAATAGCGAAATTATCTTTGTAATGAATATTTTATTTGTGAATAATTTAGCATTGTTAATAAATAAACAGCTGAAGATTTTGGTAACTTTGCAAATTAAACCTGGAAAGCGATTGGTTAATTAACTATTTTTGCTTGTGAGTCGTTGGTTTCTGCAAGTTATTCAGGCTCTAAAAATGACTGAACCCCTTTTTATAATACACCCGGAAGATTGCATACGATGCTATGCCTGTGTGCGTATTTGCCCGGTAAAGGCCATCAAGGTGGATGCAAATACCGAATTCCCATCCATCATCCCTGAACGTTGCATCGGTTGCGGAAGTTGTTTCAAAACTTGTTCCCCGGCTGCAATTACCTACCGTAGCTCGATCGATGAAACAAAGGCCCTGCTGAAATCAGGAGAGAAGATAGCCGCGATCTGCGATCCTACAATCTCCGGAGAGTTCAACGATATCACCGATTACCGGAAGTTTGTGGAGATGATCCGTCAGTTGGGCTTTACCTATGTAAGTGAAGTCTCTTTTGGGGTCGACCTTGTAGCAGACCAGTACAAGAAACTGCTGGAAGATTTCCACGGAAAATATTATATTATGGCCAACTGCCCGGCCGTGGTTTCCTTTATCGAGAAATTCTATCCTGAACTGATCAACAATCTGGCACCCATCGTAAGCCCGATGATCGCAACGGCCAAATCAGTGAGGAAAAAATACGGAAACGATGTGAGAGTGGTCTTTATCGGTCCCTGCATTGCCACCAAGGACGAAGCACTCCGTTTTGAAGGGGATTCAAAGGTGGATTCTGTCCTGACCTTCGTTGAGTTACGCAAGTTATTCAACGAATTCAACATCCGCGAAAGCCAGCTGGAATTTTCCGAATTTGATCCTCCTTTTGGAAATAAAGGAAGCTTGTATCCCCTGAGCGATGGCATCATACAGGCAGCCGGGCTGAGCCAGGACCTGCTCACCGGAAGGATCATTACTACCGAAGGCAGAAATAATATGCTGGATGCAGTGAAAGAATTTGATTCCCGCATTGATATGATCCAGCGGCATTTCAATATTTTTTATAATGAAGGATGCCTGATGGGACCGGGAACTTCCCCGGGAGGCGAAAAATTCCTGAGACGGACACTGGTCACAGATTATGCCAACAAACGCCTGAAAAAATTCGATCGTCCCGGTTGGGAAAAGGAAATGGCAACATTCAGTTCCCTCGATCTCTCCCGTTCGTTTGTTGAAGACGACCAACGGCTGCCGCAACCATCCGAAGAAAATATAAAGGATATACTGCATACGATCGGCAAGGGAAACCAGATAGGAAATGAGATCGGCTGTGAGTCGTGCGGTTATGCTTCATGTCGTGAATTTGCCATTGCCATTGCACAGGGACTTGCCACCACCGACATGTGTCATATATACAGCACCCAGAACAGGCAGGAATACATCAAATCGTTGCGGACGACGAATGAAAAGCTGGCAAAGACCCAATCGGCACTGAAAGAATCCGAAGAAAAAGCGAAGCATGAACAGGAAACTGAAAAAGAAGCAACCGAAACCATGTCAGCCACGCTTCAGAAACTGGTTTCCGGAGTAGTCATCATCGATGAGAACCTGAAGATACTGCAATCCAACAAAGCTTTTATCCGTATTCTCGGCGATGATGCCGCTCTGGTAGACGAAGTCATTCCTGGTCTTATCGGAGCCGACCTGAAGTCGTTACTGCCTGTCCATTTTTACAAATTGTTCTCTTATGTCCTGAATTCAGATGAAGAGATCGTGAGTAAGGATATTCAATACGGAGACAATACCCTGAGCGTTTCCATCTTCCCCATAAGGAAAAACAAATATGTTGGCGGGATCCTGCGCGACATGTACACGCCGGAAGTCAGGAAAGAACAGATTCTGCGAAGGCTTTCAGAGGCCATCGATGAAAATTTCGATATGGTTCAGAAGATCGCGTACCTGTTGGGCGAAGGCGCAGCAAAAACGGAAAAGATCCTCAAAACCGTGATCGAATCACACCAGGCTCCACCCAAAAAGTAATCCTTTTCCCTTGGATGATAACTTCTACATAGAGATCAATTGCCAGCAGAAAAACCACACCGAGGAAAGGGTGTGCGGCGATGTTTTTCTCTCGAAAAGAATAAAAGAAGAAGGAAGGTTTATCATCGTTCTTTCGGATGGATTGGGTCATGGTATCAAAGCTAACCTGCTAGCCATTCTCACTTCTACGCTGGCTGCAAATTTTACCGAGGAACGACAGAGCATCAGCCGGATCGCGGATACCATCATGAATACCCTTCCCGTTGATGAAGTCAAACAGCTGAATTATTCCACTTTTACCATCCTGGAGATCGATGGGGAAGGGGAGGCAAAGATCCTTGAATTTGAGAATCCGAAGACCCTTATTTTTCGCGGAGGAAGAATATTCGAACCTTCCTGGAATGTTGTGGTGCTCGATTCGGAAAAAAATCCCGGCAGAGAGATCCTTTCGACCAGCTTCAGGCCCCGGAAAGAAGACCGTATCGTTTTTTGTACCGATGGTGTGGTGCAGTCGGGGCTCGGAAGTGAACTGTTCCCTACCGGTTGGGGGCAGGAGAATTTTGAAAAATTTGTTTCCGATTCCATTAATGAGGAACATGATATTTCGGCTGTTAAACTGGCCGGAAGGGTCATTAATAAAGCCAATCTCAACGATCAGTTCTTCCCCAAGGATGATATGAGCTGCGCCGTGGTTTATTTCCGTGAACCGCGAAAGCTGATGATCTGCACGGGGCCACCACAGGAAGAGGAAAGCGACAGTGAATTTGCCGGGATACTGGAATCTTTTACAGGGAAAAAGATCATTTGTGGCGCCACCACATCTGATATCATTTCCAGGGAATGGAAAAAAGAGATCATCGATTCCAATGTCATTACCGATCCGGAATTACCCCCCGTTTCCCATATGGATGGCGTGGAACTGATCACCGAAGGGATACTGACCCTTAGCAAAGTCAATGAAATATTAAAGAGCTACAATCAATCGACCAAGCTGGGGAAAGGCCCCGCAGACGAAATCGTAAAACTGATCCTCGATTCGGATGAGATCCAGTTCATTGCCGGGACCAAGATCAACGTCGCCCACCAGGATCCCACCTTACCGGTTGATCTCGAACTTCGCCGAACGGTGGTTCACCGCATCACCCGGGTACTGGAAGAAAAGTTCCTCAAGGAGGTTTCGATGCGGTTCT
>Ga0182021_10011619_pt1 | contig 10452 bp, 8 predicted proteins | sample 612E3MmetaG_FD_120493 | JGI IMG/M metagenome (GOLD analysis project Ga0182021, IMG submission 120493) | Permafrost microbial communities from Stordalen Mire, Sweden - 612E3M metaG (Illumina Assembly) | ecosystem: Environmental > Terrestrial > Soil > Wetlands > Permafrost | place: Sweden... | reverse complement strand
GAATCGGGTTGTGGGAAGAGCGTGACTTCGCTGGCGATTCTTCGGCTGCTCCCCAAGCCCGCCGGCCGGATCACGGGCGGGACGGTGACCTTCGATGGAACGGACTTGCTGCACCTCGGCGACGAGGCCATGCGTGACTTGCGGGGCCGCCAGGTGGCGATGATCTTCCAGGACCCGATGACTTCGCTGAACCCGGTGACGACGATCGGCGAGCAGCTCGTCGAGGTGGTCCAGGCTCACACCAAGCTCCGCCGCAAGGCTGCCGAGCAACGAACCATCGAGACCCTCGAGCTGGTTGGGCTACCGAACGCGAAGGCTCGCCTCAAGAACTTCCCGCATCAATTCTCCGGCGGCATGCGCCAGCGGGTGATGATCGCCATGGCGTTGATCATGGGACCGAAGCTGCTGATCGCGGACGAGCCGACGACAGCTCTGGACGTCACGATCCAGGCCCAGATCCTGGACCTGATCAGGCGCGTGGCCCAGGAAACCGGAGCCGCCGTGATGCTCATTACCCACGACCTTGGGGTTGTCGCGGGTATGACGCAGCGAATCCAGGTCATGTACGCCGGCCACATCGTCGAGACGGCGACGACGGACGAACTCTTCGCCCATCCGCGACATCCGTACACCGTCGGGTTGCTGCGGTCCATTCCGCGCTTGGATGAGGGCGGCTCACGCGAGCTCCTGCCGATTGAAGGATTACCGCCCGATCTCACGAGACTGCCGGCCGGCTGCCCGTTCGCGCCACGGTGCGCATGGGCGATCGAGCGATGCCTGACCGAGAACCCGCCCCTCGGGCTGCCCGGTTCGGCGGAGCCGGCGACGGGGGTTGCCCTGGGAACGCACCTGGCTGCCTGCTGGAATCCAGCCACGGACGACGAAGCCCGCGCCGGCGTGCCCGCGAACGGCCACATTTCAGCGGTGGAAGCCGCGGGGCGTGAGCGGGCGGCCGCCGCGGCCACCGCACTGGGGGTTGAGCCATGAGCGACGAGGTCGACGTGAAGGGGCGTGGTTCCTCGACGAGCCCCTCGTTTCCGGCGACAGGGCCCGGGCCGCTGCCGGCGTCCGGAGCGGCCGCCGCGTCCGAGGCGCCGCTGCTCTCCGTCCGCGACCTGCGGATGTGGTTCCCGATCACCTCGGGGATCATCCTGGAGCGGCACGTCGGAGATGTCCGGGCCGTCGATGGCGTTTCGTTCGACATCTTGCGCGGCGAGACGCTGGGGCTGGTGGGGGAGTCCGGGTGCGGCAAGTCGACCACCGGCAGGGCCATCTTGCGCCTCTATCGCCCTACCGGCGGATCGGTGATATTCGATGGCGTCGAGATGACCCGACTCGAAGACCAGTCGCTGCGCCGGATGCGACGGCGGATGCAGATGATCTTCCAGGATCCGTACGCCAGCCTGGACCCTCGCATGACCGTCGGCGGGATCGTCGGCGAGCCTCTTGCGATACACGGGATCGGGAGCAACCGCGAACGGCGCGAGCGAGTGGCAGAACTCCTTGACGTGGTGGGGCTGAACCCCAACTTCCTGAACCGCTATCCCCACGAATTCAGCGGCGGACAGCGGCAACGAATCGGCGTGGCCCGCGCCCTGGCAGTCAACCCGGAGCTGATCGTTGCCGACGAACCGGTCAGCGCCCTCGACGTCTCGATCCAGGCTCAGATCATCAACCTGCTCGAGAAGCTGCAGGACGAATTCCATCTGACCTACTTGTTCATCGCCCACGATCTCTCGGTCGTGCGGCACGTGAGCGATTGGATCGCGGTCATGTACCTCGGCGGGATCGTCGAACTGGTCCGGTCACGCGAGCTGTACGAGCGGCCTCTGCATCCCTACTCGGTGGCGCTGCTCTCGGCGGTGCCGATCCCCGACCCGGTGGTGGAAAGTCGTCGCCGCCGCATCATCCTCACCGGAGATGTGCCGAGCCCGGCCGATCCGCCTTCGGGTTGCCGCTTCCACACCCGTTGCTGGTTGCGCTCCCAGCTCGGTAGCCCCGACCGCTGCGTGGCCGAGAGGCCCGGTCTCCGGGCCCTGGATGGAAGCCATCAGGTCGCCTGCCACTTCGCGGAGGATGTCGACGGGTCTGCCGAGCAGGTCCAGGTCACGGGTCATCCAGCCGGCTTGAGGAGGACGACCGAGTCGTAGCCGCCGGTCAGGCGCGACCTCGGGTTCTGGCTGCCAGGTGTCTCAGGGCGACCGAAGGCGAGCCCACCTCGACCGAACGGAGTCTCCGCATTCCGACGGCAAACACCACCACCCACACCACGAAGAGCGGCAATACCGAGTAGTTGGAAAGATCGGACACGGGCACGATCCAGGCGACGGCGATCATGGTGAAGGCGACCAGATCCGTCCGGACGAATACGGCGCCCAGGCCGAGCGCTCCGGCGATGACCAGCGCTGCCAGCTTCGCCATGGAAACGCCGAGTGCCGGTTGGAGCACACACGACACGGAGGGTCCGTAGCTGCACATCGGCTGAGCGTTGCCCAGAGCCCGCAGGAAGTCGAACCATGAGGTCGGGCCGACGAACGGCAAAGTGACCAGGAGCCAGCCGGCGGCGATCAACGCGGCAGTCAGGACGGAACGGAGGAACCGCGACGGCGTGGTCCAGCAGACCAGGATCGCCGGGAAGATCTTGGCGACGCCGATGATGGCGACGGCGACTGCCGGCGTCCGCTCTCGGCCCACCGCCCACGACCAGGCCAGGGCCCCACATAGGCCGATTGTCACGTTGCCAGCAGTCAGGCCGTTCAGGAAGCCGATCCACATCACAACCGGCAGCAGCGCCACCCCGAGATACTGAGCGGCATCGTTTCCGAGTTCGCGCCGCAGGATGGCGTACACGCCGGAAACCATGAGGGCGACATTGAGAACGAGCCAGGCGACGAGCCCGATCGGCTGGTTCAGGAACGGCGAGAAGAGCGGGAGCGAGGCCGGCGGGTAGACGTAACCCGTTGTGGTGATGTCCGGCAGGTAATACGGCCCGGAGAGCTGGCGGGCGTCGTAGATGGCGCTGCCGTGGAGGAGTCGCTGGAAGGCGTCGGAGTAGGTCGCCCAATCCACCCAGGGCAGCGAGTGGGTCTCGTTGGCCATCACGGCCAGCCCGACCGCAGCGGCCAGGGCGATCACTGTCACGCTCAGTGAGATTCCGATCAGCAGGCGGCGACGCCATCCCTTTGCCCGGGTCGCCGGAGCACGTCCCTCTTCGCTCGACTCTGTCGTCACCCGCTGTCCTCTGCGCTTCGAAACCAGTCGGCTGGTCGCGACACAGCCTATCGCAGGGTGTGGGCCGTGTGGATGGCCGGGGCGCCGCGCATGGGGGAGAGGCTCGGCGCCCCGGCGGAGGGAGTTCTACGCGAGGACGAGCACCTGCTCGTCGTCGGTGGAGGGTTCCTCGATCGGCTCGTCGGACGCGCCGTCCGCCATCGTCATGACGCCCACCTCGGCGGCTTCGTTCGGCGAGATGCCCGTGCTTTCCGTGGCGGCGTCACCTTCGGCCTGAGCAGCAAGGGAGTCGGCCTCGTAGTCGCGCTTACGGCGACCCGACAGCATCTCCACCGACGTGGCCACAACCTCTGTCTTCCAGTGGCGTGCACCGCGGTCGTCATCCCACTGCCGGGTCTGCAGCCGGCCTTCGATGGCGACTTGCTGGCCCTTGCCCAGATACTGGCCACAGACCTGGGCAAGCCGGTCCCACACCACGACGTTGTGGTATTCGGCCCGCTCTTTGCCGTTGCCGCGGTACTCGTTGGTGGCCACCGCGAAGGTGGCGACACTGGATCCGCTGGCGAGTGACCGGATCTCCGGATCGCGGGTCAGTCGGCCAGTAAGGAGGACCTTGTTCACGGTCCCAATCTCCTCTTCCGGCGCCGCTCATCTGCGACGCCCTGCATGACGGCGGGTGGCAGAACCGTAGCGGGGGTCGCTCTACCGCCGCTCATCTACGGCTTATCTGGTCTCGACCACCCGCGTCGCCGACTTCCACGCGCAACGCGGCGGCCCCAGACGCCGGGCCGCAGCTGGTCGCGGGCGCGTCGGCGCTATGCTGACGTCGACGGCAGCGAGCCGTGCGATCGTCGGTGCCCCGGGCCGAGGTCGCGTCCCGGCCAAGTTCTCTCCGAACTCGCAAGGGAGTAGCGCACATGAGGCAACCCATCAAGGCTCGGCTCGCGAATCGGGCGCCGCTGGATATGACAACGCTCGATGAACGAACCCTGATGGGTTGCATCGACCACTCGCTGCTGCGACCGGAACTGACCCGGGCCGACGTCGAGGCCGGCTGCGATCTCGCGATCGAATGGGAAACCGCCACGGTCTGCTGCCGCCCGGCCGACTTGCCGCTGGTCGTCAATCGACTGCGGCGCTCGGTCGTTGGGCCGACGACAGTCATCGGCTTTCCGCACGGCGCCAACATGTCGCAGATCAAGGAGCGTGAGGCGATCGTCGCGGTCGATCAGGGCGCGGTTGAACTGGACGTCGTGATCAACATCGGCGCTTTACGTGGCGGCGACCTCGGCTACGTCCGGGACGAGTTGGCCGGCCTCATCTACGCCGTCGCGCCGACGCCCGTGAAGGTGATCCTCGAAACCGCATATCTGACCCCGGAGCAGGTCGAGGCCGGTTGTCGCGTGGCCGTGGAGGCGCGTGCGGCATTCGTCAAGAACGGGACCGGCTACTCGCCGCGCGGCGCCGAACTTGGGGAGATCGCCCTGATGCGGCGGGTGGTGGGGGATCGTGTGGGGGTCAAGGCCGCGGGCGGCGTTCGCACCCTCGATGCGCTGCTGGCGATGCTCGCCGCCGGGGCCTGCCGGGTAGGCGCGACGGCCACGGCGGCAATTGGGACGGAGTGGCGGGAGCGAGGCCCCGAGGCTGTGGAGGCGGCGATGGCGTCGGCACCGGTGGCCACGAGTGCTGCTCCAACGACTGAGTAGAACACGCGTCGTGGTACATACGGCGCCGGGATCGCCGGCCGGGCTCCCTTCGGGCCGCCCCTCGCTCCTGCTATACTTTCGATCGCCCAAGGCCCTCCGCCGCGGGTTCCAGAGACAACAATGCCAAGGAGGCCACGTTGCCCCAGGAAGGCGTGCAGTTCGCCCCGTGAGACGGACCACCACCTTCGCTCCGAGAGGAGCCGCGGCTCCGACGGAGGGGCAGTCTACCCAGGTCCCCGGCCAGCCGGCCGAGGGCTTTTTAGTTTCCCGGGGTCCCTGCGTGGGCGACCGCTCGGGCGAGAGGGAGAGCTAGATGCCCGCCACAGTTATCGTCGGCCTGCAGTGGGGCGACGAAGGCAAGGGCAAGACGACAGACGCGCTTGCCGAGCACGTCACGGCCGTCGTCCGATATCAGGGCGGCGACAACGCTGGCCACACGATCATGCTCGGCGAGGAGGTCTTCAAGCTCCACCTCGTCCCGTCGGGCGTGCTGTACCCGCACATCGCACCGATCATCGGAAACGGCGTGGTGGTCAATCCCGCCACGCTCATCTCCGAGCTGGACATGCTCGCGAGCCGCGGCATCGAGGTTGACCGGGTCCGCGTCAGCAAGCACGCCCACGTGATCATGCCGTACCACATCGCCCTGGACGGGGCGATGGAAGCGCGCCTGGCAAAGGCCGCGGTCGGCACGACGCGTCGCGGCATCGGGCCGGCCTATGCGGATCGCGCCTGGCGGATCGGCATCCGAATGGAAGACCTGCTCGACGGCCCGGCGCTGCGAAGCAAGCTCGCCCGGATCCTTCCCGAGAAGAACGCGACCCTCCAGCGGCAGCACCGCGTTGAAGGCTTCGACCTCGACGAGCTGGTCGCGCTCGCGACGGAGTGGGGGACTCGGCTCAAGCCGCATCTTGCCGACACGACGCAACTCGTCCAGGAGATGCTGGCCCGCGGCGACCATCTGCTGTTCGAGGGCGCGCAGGGAACGCTGCTCGACCTGGACCACGGCAGCTACCCGTTCGTGACCTCGTCAAACCCGATCGCCGGCGGCGCCTGCACGGGCGGCGGCATCGGCCCGCTCCAGGTCGACGAAGTGCTCGGAGTCATGAAGGCCTACGCCACGCGCGTCGGAGCGGGGCCATTCCCGACGGAACTCGAGGACGAGATCGGCGAGGGGATCATCGATCGCGGCCGGGAGTTCGGGACCACCACCGGGCGCCGGCGCCGGGTGGGCTGGTTCGACGCCGTGCCGCTACGGTATGCCGTTGCGGTCAACAGCGTCAGCTCCATCATGCTCAACAAGATCGACATCCTGTCCGGCCTGGACGAGGTCCTGATCTGCATGGCTTATGAGGTCGATGGCAAACGCGTCGACTGGTGGCCGTCGGACGCGGACGTGCTGGCGCGGGCGACGCCGATCTACGAGCGATTCCCAGGCTGGACCGAGCCGATCCACGAGTGCCGCTCGATGGCCGATCTGCCCGAAAACGCCCGGCTCTACGTCGATGCGGTGGAGCGCCTTTCGGGCGCGCCGATCTGCTTCGTCTCGGTTGGGCCGGAGCGGCATCAGACGATCGAGCGTAAGGCGCGGCCGCAGCGGCCGAAGGCGACGGCCGACCGATGACCCCGCGGGCGACGCAGACCGATACCCAGGCGTCGCTGCGTGAGAATTTCGCAAGCCCCGGCCCGGCGCGCTTGCTCGTCCTGGGCGGCGGCGGCCGTGAACATGCCCTCGTCTGGAGTCTCGCCCGTGAGGCCACAGTTGAGGCCGTCTTCGTGGCTCCGGGCAGCGACGCCATCGGAGATGAGCCAAAGGCCCGGTGCTTCCCGGACGTGTCTGCGCTGGATCCGGCCGCGGTAGTTGATCTGGCCACTCGCGAGGACGTGGACCTGGTCGTGGTCGGCCCGGAGGCGGTGCTCGAGGCCGGTGTCGTGGATGCGCTGTCGGATGCCGGTGTGCCCACATTCGGCCCGACGCGTGCCGCCGCTCGCATCGAGTGGAGCAAGGCGTTCTGCCGCGAAGTAGCTGCGGCAGCCGGCGTGCGAATGGCCCGCGGCCGCGACTTCAAGGCACTGGATCCGGCGCTCGCGTTTGCTCGTGAGATTGCCGGGGCGCGCGGATCACGGGGAGTCGTCATCAAGGCGGACGGCCTCATGGCCGGCAAGGGCGTGACAGTGTGCGACGACTTCGCGACTGCCGAATCGGCGCTGAAGGCGCTCTTTGCCGGAGTGGGCGAGACCACGAAACCGGAGGCGCAGCCTCCTAAACCGCAGGCGCAGCCTGCGGTCGTGGTCGTGATCGAAGAACGGCTGATCGGCGTCGAAGCGAGCCTGATCGCCCTGTGCGACGACCACGGGGCGCTTGCGCTTCCTCCCGCCCGCGACCACAAGCGACTTCTCGACGATGACAAGGGCCCCAACACCGGCGGCATGGGTGCCTATAGTCCCGTTCCGGATCTCCCGGAAAGCCTCTGCGCCACGCTCATCGATGTGATCCATCTGCCGATCCTGGCCGAGCTGGCTCGCCGGGGCGCCCCGTTCCGCGGCGCGCTCTACGCCGGCTTGATGCTCACCCCGGAGGGCCCGGTCCTCATCGAGTGCAACGCCCGCTTCGGCGACCCGGAGATCCAGGTTCTCTTGCCGCGTTTGGCCGTTCCGCTGGGGCCGCTTCTCTGCGGCGCCGCTCAGGGCGATCTGGCCGGGGCCGCGGGAGAACTGGGGATACATGGGCGGATCCTGCCGACGACCGGCGACGCAGCGGTGGCCGTGGTTCTTGCCGCCGCGAACTACCCGGAGACGCCGCGCAAGGGCGACGTGATCTCGGGTCTGGACGAAGCTGCCGGGGCCGGAGCCACGGTCTTCCATGCCGGCACGAAGCGCGACGGGGCCGGCAACTTCACAACCAACGGCGGCCGCGTTCTGGCGGTGGTCGGACTGGGGCCAACGATCCGGGCCGCCCGGGCCGCCGCCGAGGAGGCCGCGGACCACATCTCGTGGCAGGGCATGCAGCGCCGCCACGATATCGCCGCGGTTCTGCCGCGGGCTGCGGCGGCGGCACCTGCCGCGGACTCGCCCGACCCAGTTTCCGAGAAGGCCTGGACGGGAGGCGGCGCCTCATGATTCCGCGATACTCGCTGCCCGAAATGGCCGCTATCTGGACCGACCAGGCCCGGTTCGAGGGGATGCTTCGCGTCGAGATCGCGGTGGCCCGCGCCGAAGTGAGCCGCGGCATGGTTCCGGCCCAGGCAGTCCGGGCGATCGAAGCCCGCGCCCGCGTCGATGTCGACCGCATCGCCGAGATCGAGAAGACCACTGATCACGACGTAATCGCGTTCGTAAGCCAGGTCGCGGAGACGGTCGGGGAAGAGGGGCGCTACCTCCACCTGGGCCTGACGAGCAGCGACGTCGTGGACACAGGCCTGGGGCTTCAGCTCCAGGCCGCCGGTTCCAGACTGGTTGCCGACTGCGACGCCCTGATCGAAGCGCTGGTCGTCCGCGCTCGTGCCGAGGCCGGCACCGTGATGATGGGCCGCACCCATTCGGTGCACGCCGAGCCAACCACAATGGGCATGAAGATCGCCGGCTGGGCATTCGAGATTGCGCGCGACCGGACCCGCCTCGCCGTCGCGGTGGACGACTCATCGACCGGCAAGATCTCCGGGCCGGTGGGGACGTACAGCCACCTTGACCCGGACCTGGAAGAGGAAGTGCTGGCGGAACTCGGTCTGCACCGCGACCCCATCTCCACGCAGATCGTCCAGCGCGACCGCCATGCCGCCTTCATCGCCGCCATCGCAATCACCGGCGGCAGCCTGGAGCGGATCGCCACCGAAGTCCGGAACCTCCAGCACACCGAGATCGGCGAGCTGATGGAGCCGTTCCGAGCCGGCCAGAAGGGCAGCTCGGCCATGCCGCACAAGCGAAACCCCATCCTCTCCGAGCGGATCGCCGGAATGGCCCGCCTGCTGCGTGGCTACGCCGTGACCGCCTTCGAGAACCAGCCGCTCTGGCACGAGCGCGACATAAGCCACTCCAGCGCGGAGCGGGTTCTGCTTCCGGACGCCACGATCCTGCTGGACTACATGCTGGTCAAGACGCGCGGCCTGGTTGAACGGCTCGTCGTTCGGCCGGAGCGGATGCGTGAGAACATCGAACGTGGGCTGGGCCTCCATTGCAGCAGCCGCGTCTTGCTCGCGCTGGTCGAGCAGGCCGGACTTTCGCGGGAGGAGGCATATGCCGTCGTCCAGCGGAACGCCCTGCGTGCCGCCGATGAACGCTGCCAGCTGCGTGACCTGCTCGCCGCCGACCCGGAGGTGGCCGCCCGGATTTCCGACGAAGCGCTCTCCGCATGCTTCGACGAGAGCCACTTCCTGCGAAACGTGGACACTGCAATCGCGCGACTCGATCAGCTCGTCCCTGCCGGAAAGGAGGCCGCAAGTGCCCGCTGACCCAACCGCCGCCGAACGCCCGGGCGACCCCCGCGCCGCCGGGACAACGGTCCATGCCGCCGGCTTCGTCCGCTCCGGGAAGGTCCGCGACCTCTTCGAAGTTGAGGATCGCCTCCTGCTCGTGGCGAGCGACCGGCTTTCCGCATTCGACGTGGTGCTCCCGACCCCGATCCCGGACAAGGGCCGCGTCCTTACGGGCATCTCGCGCTTCTGGTTCGACCAGACCCGCGACATCATCGCGAACCATCTGCTGGGTACGAGTCCGGCGGATCTGCCGGCCGGCTACACGGACGAAGCCGGCATGCGCGAGCTGCGCGGCCGGATGATGCTCTGCCGCCGCGCCGACGTCCTTCCCGTGGAGGTCATCGTCCGCGGCTATGTCTCGGGTTCCGGCTGGAAGGACTACAAGCGGTCCGGCGCGATCTGCGGCATCGAGCTGCCGGCGGGGCTGCGAGAATCCGACCGACTACCGGAGCCCATCTTCACGCCGTCGACGAAGGCCGAGGTCGGGCACGACGAGAACATCGGCTTCGACGCGATGGTCGAGCTCGTCGGCGGGCCGCTTTCCGAGCAGGTCCGGGACATCGCACTCGCGCTCTACCGCCGTGGCGCCGCGATCGCCGAGAAGGCCGGGATCATCCTGGCGGACACCAAGTACGAGCTAGGCGTAGTGCCCGGCGAAGTGGGCACGCGGGCGTTCGGCGGAGCCGAACCCCGAAAGCAATTGCCTGAAGGGGAATTGCTCCTGATTGACGAGGTCATGACGCCGGACTCGAGCCGCTTCTGGGACGCTTCGGTGTACGAGCCGGGCCGCGCCCAGGCCAGCTTCGACAAGCAACCGATTCGTGATTGGCTGGAATCCCAGCCGTGGGACAAGACCTACCCCGGGCCGGAGCTTCCGGCCGATATAGTCGCCGGGACGCGTGCGCGGTACGCCGCAGCGTTCGAGCGAATCACCGGGGCCAGCTTCGAGCGCTACCTGCAGGAGGATTTGATCGCCCGATGAGTGACTTCCGGTATGCCGTCAACGTAATGCCAAAGCCGGGCATCCTCGACCCGCAGGGCCG
>Ga0182021_10011618_pt1 | contig 10454 bp, 7 predicted proteins | sample 612E3MmetaG_FD_120493 | JGI IMG/M metagenome (GOLD analysis project Ga0182021, IMG submission 120493) | Permafrost microbial communities from Stordalen Mire, Sweden - 612E3M metaG (Illumina Assembly) | ecosystem: Environmental > Terrestrial > Soil > Wetlands > Permafrost | place: Sweden... | reverse complement strand
GTCTCCTCCACGAAGGGGAACCACCGCGAAGCTTTCTAGGGCTTACGGGAAGTCAGTACCACCGCACATGCAACGCATCCTGGCCAGGATGAAAACTTGTTGCGGCCGCGCGGTGTGGCGCGCACGGCCTCTATCCGATTCGAAAGTAGCATGGGCGGGCAAGCGTTTTCGGGCAGGCTCTGGCTAAGTGATTGAGGGGATTGAGACGAATTATTTTTTGTTGGTGTGATAGGTTTCGCTTTTGACGTTTTCGTAATTGGCGTCGAGGGCCGGACCCATCTGGAGGAGCGCCGCGATGCTGCGTGCCATATCGGTGACGTGGCAGCATCTTTGCGGGTCGTGAGATCGCCGCGCTGATGACCGGCATAGGGATGTTGAGCCAGCCGCCGGCAGGCATCTCGTATCTCGCGGCGAACCCGGGCAGCGGCCTCGGCGCTGTCGCGGGCGATTTAGGTCCACATCTGCTGTATGTCCTGGCGAGCTTCCGGGGACAGGCGGAAGGGTGTCATCCCTGCTGGCGATGCAACAGGCGCTCTTCCCGCTCCAGTTCGGCGAAGAACTCTTCACCGTCCACGCCCTCGCCACGCTCTAGCGACGCAACAGCACCGGCAATCATCGCATCGATCTGCTGCCGCGTAGATCCGAGATCCTCGCGAGTGATCAGGAAATGCCGCACGGCAGCGTCCACAAAAGCGGCGGCATCGCGGAAACCACCGGCCTGAATCTCGTGCTCGATGAGACGCTGCGTGTCGGGGTCGATGTCAATGCTCATGGGCGGTGTCCCCGATTCCATGTTGCCAAAGAGGCCTGTCCTGCCGTCTAGAAGCCCACTACTCTGACGAGCAGGCCGGCCAGCGCTCCGCCGACCAGTGGGCCGAGAACGGGGACCGGGGCGTAGCTCCAATTGGTGGCGCCTTTCTTCGGAATCGGCAGGATGGCGTGCATGATGCGGGGGCCCAGATCGCGCGCCGGATTGATGGCATACCCGGTGGTGCCGCCGAGCGAGAGGCCGATGGCCCACACCAGCATGCCCACCAGGTAGGGTCCGAGACCCGGCGGGACGGTGCCGATGGCCTTGGAGCCCATAGCCAACACGACCAGCATCAGGACGAACGCGCCCAGGGCCTCGGTGAAATAGTTGGGGCCGCGGCTCTCGATGGCGGGCGAGGTGCCGAAGCAGGCGAACTTGGTGTCGGGATCGGGCGTGACCTTCCAATGCGGCAGAAAATTCAGCCAGACCAGGACGGCGCCCGCCATGGCGCCCAGCAATTGGGCCGCGGCGTAGGGCGCCAGAAGCGAGAAATTGCCGGTCTTCACGGCGAATCCCAAGGTCACGGCCGGGTTGATGTGCGCGTCCGGACTGCCGCAGGCGATGGCGGTGAACACGCCGGTCATCACGGCGAAGGCCCATCCGGCGGTGATGGCCAGCCATCCGGCGCCTTCGCCCTTGCTTCGCTTGAGCAACATGTTGGCGACGGCCCCGTTGCCCATCAGAATGAGGACCATGGTCCCCATGAACTCACCGAAGAATTTGGATGCCATTGGCTCCTCGTGTGCAGTTATACCTGAAAGAATCGATTGGCAGGCGAAAGCGCCTGCCCCACGTTACAGCCAGTCGAACGAACGGGTGACCGCTTTTTTCCAAAAGCCGTACAATTCCTGGCGCCGGCCGGCTTCCATTTGGGGCTTCCAGGTGTGGTCCACGCTCCAGCGCGCGCGCAGATCGTCGATATCCCGGAAGAACCCGACGGCGAGTCCGGCGGCGTAGGCGGCGCCCAAGGCGGTAGTTTCCTGCACCGCCGGCCGCACCACCGGCCGATCCAGAATGTCCGCCTGGAACTGCATGAGCAGATCGTTGGAGACCATGCCGCCATCGGTGCGCAGCACGTCCAGCGGGATGCCGGAGTCCTTTTCCATGGCCTCCACCACCTCGCGCGTCTGAAAGGCCGTGGCTTCGAGAGAGGCGCGCGCCAGGTGACCCTTGTTGGTGTAGCGCGTCAGACCGGGAATCACGCCGCGCGCGTTGTCCTTCCAATAGGGCGCGTAGAGGCCGCTGAAGGCGGGCACGAAATAGACGCCGCCGTTATCCTTCACGGTGCGCGCCAGCACTTCGATATCGGCGCTCTTTTCGATCAGCCCGAAGTTGTCGCGGATCCACTGTACCAGGGCGCCGGTGATGGCCACGCTGCCTTCGAGCGCGTACACGGCGGGCTGCCCCGCGAAGCGGTACGCCACGGTGGTCAACATGCCGTGCTGCGAAGGCACGGGTTTGCCGCCGGTATTCATGAGCAGGAAACAGCCGGTGCCGTAGGTATTTTTCGCCTCGCCGGGATGGAAGCAGGTCTGCCCCACCAGCGCCGCCTGCTGGTCGCCGAGGATGCCGGCTACCGGCACGCCCTTCACGCAATCGACGGCAGCCTCGCCGTACACTTCGCTGGAGGACGCGATGCGCGGCAGGATGGCGCGCGGAATGCGAAAGGCGTCGAGCAGCGCGTCGTCCCAGTCCAGCGTGTCCAGGTTCATCAACTGGGTGCGGCTGGCATTGGTGCAATCGGTGAGATGCAGCCCGCCGGTGAGGTTCCACAGGACGAAGGTGTCCATGTTGCCGAACAACAGGTCGCCGGCTTCGGCGCGCTCGCGCGCCCCGGGGACGTTGTCCAGGATCCAGCGGATTTTGAGGGCGCTGAAATAGGTGGCCAGCGGCAGGCCGGTCTTGGCGCGGAAGCGGTCGGAACCACCGTGGCGCGCCAGTTCCGCCACGGCATCGGCGGTGCGCGTATCCTGCCAGACCAGGGCGTTGTACACGGGCGCGCCGCTGTGGCGGTCCCACACGACGGTGGTTTCGCGCTGGTTGGTGATGCCGATGGCCGCCAGGTCGCCGGCCACCAGGGCGCGCTGTTCCAGCGCCAGGGCCATCACCTCGCGCGTGCGCCGCCAGATCTCGTTGGCATCGTGCTCCACCCAGCCGGGCTGCGGATAGATCTGCTCGTGTTCCTTCTGGGCGGCAGAGACGATACGGCCGGAGCGATCGAAGACGATGAATCGCGTGCTGGTGGTGCCCTGATCGATGGCGCCGATGTAGTTGGCCATGAAGTGAATCCTTTGAGTGAGGACGACTTTCCAAGATAGCATCCCACAGGTGGGGGGCTGCGGGACCGGGGACAGACGGGGCGGAGGGGACAGACAGGACTGCCAGCGAATTTCCGGCAAAGGGCGCCGGAAATTCATGGCAGTCTTGTCAGTCCCCAGCGGTGAGGCAACTGGCCGATAATGAAGGGCAGCTATGCCCACTCGCCGGTTCTTCCTACGCAATTCCGCCCTCGCCATGGCCGGCGCGGGCGCCGCACCTTCATGGCTGGAGCGCGCGGTGTGCGCCGCGGGCGCACCGGTGAAGCGCAAGAAGGTCCTGGTCGCCATCTTCCAGCGCGGCGGCGCCGACGGACTCAACATGGTGGTGCCGCACGGCGAGAAGGCTTACTACGATCTGCGACCGGCGATCGCCATCCCGCGCCCTACCGCCGACCCCGGCAAGAAAGACGACGCCGCTCTGGACCTGGATGGCTTCTTCGGACTGCACCCGTCGCTCGGGCCGCTCAAGCCCCTGTTCGACCAGGGGCACCTGGCCATCGTGAATGCGGTGGGTTCGCCGGACCCGACGCGATCGCACCTGGACGCGCAGCGATACATGGAAGGTTGGATGAACCGTGCGCGCGGCCGTGAGCGGGCGGCCGACCTGCGCCGGCCGTACACGCCCGCCGCCGGCGCCTGCTATCCGCGCGGGCGTTTCGGAGAGAGCCTGCGGCGGATTGCGCAATCGATCAAGAGCGATGTGGGCGTGGAGATGGCGTGGGCCGATATCGGCGGCTGGGACCATCACGTCAACCAGGCCGGCCGGCGCCCGAGCGAAGGCGCGCTGGCCGACCTGCTGCGCGAATATGGGCAGGGATTGCGCGCGTTCTGGACGGACATGGGCGACCGCATGAGCGATGTGGTGGTGGTCACCATGAGCGAGTTCGGGCGAACTGCCAGGGAGAACGGCGGTCGCGGCACCGACCACGGGCACGGCAACTGCATGTTTGCGATGGGCGGCGGCGTCGGAGGGGGGAAGGTGTACGGCCGGTGGCCGGGCCTGGAAAGAGAGCAACTCCGTGAAGGCCGGGACCTGGCGGTGACCACCGATTTCCGCGACGTTGTGGGGGAACTGGTGTCGCGGCACCTGGGGAACCAGGCGGTAAAGGCGGTGTTCCCGGGGCACGATGTGAAAGCGGTGGGGCTGGTTTAGGGGGCGCCGGGGACAGACAGGACTGCCAGCGAATTTCCGGCAAAGGGCGCCGGAAATCCATGGCAGTCTTGGATCCGGGGACAGACAGGACTGCCAGCGAATTTCCGGCAAAAGGCGCCGGAAATCCATGGCAGTCTTGTCAGTCCCCGTGGTGCACCGAGGCGTCGATCAACATCTGGCGAAAGGCGCGAAACACTTTCCGCATTTGCGGTTGTTTGTAGGGAAAGAGATCGGCGGGATCCATGGCGTGAACGGTCATTCCGCTATCCACCTCGAACAGCAACAGCTCTCCATCGGGGGTCTCGCCGCAATCGATGCCGACATACTCCAATTCCGTGCGCTGGGCGATGGCGAGTAGAACGTCGTGATGGCGGCGCGCGAAGCCGTCGTCAAAGGCGGCGAAAAAGCGCGCTTCCTCGGCGCGCTTGGACGCGCTTTCCACCATGCCCGCGCTCATATAGTGGACCACCCAGTTATCGGAGATGGCCATGTGGCAGACATAGGGACGCGTACCGATCAGCACGATCCGGTACTTCCGGAATTGGCCGTCCGGTCCACGATACTCGACGTAGCGCGCCACATAGAACGCATCCTCCGGCCTGGTCTCTAAGTAGTCGAGGACGGCGGCCGGAGTATCCACCTTCGCCAGCCCGTGGCCTTTTTGCGAATCGACCGGACGCACGATGATGGGGAACGCAGCGTCCGGCAGCAATGCGGTGACCGCCACCTCGGAGCGGCCGATGCTTTCCAGCGTCCGCCGGCCGATTCGCGCGGTGACGGGCATTACCATGCCCGGCGTAGATCGCAGCAATCCGCAAGCGCCGTCGCGCGACAGGCGGGCGATGCGATCCGGCGCGCAAACGACTGGCCGGGGCCACGATTTCAGCAGCGTTTCAAGGTGCTGAAGCAGCGGACGGTTCCGATCTGTCTCGCAGACCGCGACCATGGCCAGATCGTGGTCCGGCAGGGTCGCCGGGAATGGTATGCCCGGCGACACGTACAGCATGTCGAGAGAGATGTCCGATCCTTCGATCAGAAACTCCACTATATTGTTCTCCGCCAAATCCCCCGGGCTGACGAACGCCAGCAAGCGGATTCCAGCGCCATCAGCGGAGCCTTGTAGACAGTAAAGCTGCTGTATATCGAGCGCCAGGGCCTGCACGGACAGTCCCAACTCGCGCTGTCCCATGAGTTGCAGGACCGTCGACAGATCCATCAGTGCGTTGGCGTCGCTCTCGTCTTGTGAGATGCGCTCCAGCAAGCGTGCCTTCCACGGTCCCAGGTCCTGGCCGGCAAAGGCGATCCTGGCCAGCCGGGCAAGGCCGATCAACGGACGATTCATGGTGGGCCGGCTTTTCCAGCGGCCGCCGATCGATAAGTCGATCCAAACGCAATCACCGCCCGCAGTAACGCGTCAATGTCGCGTTCGCCGGTACGATGATTCACGATGGCCGCGCGAATGGCGAGACGACCGTTCACCGTGGTGGTGGAGGGCGCGGCGATGCCGGACTCGTGCAGATCGGCAACGATACTGCGGTTGACCTGGTCGGGGTGCTCCGAACGGTAGCGGAAGCAAACGATATTGAGGGCAACCGGCGCGAGCAACTCCAATGCCGGCTCGCTTTCGATGCATTGCTTCAAGTATTGGGCCAGCGCACAGGTCCTTGAAATCATGGCGCCAAGCCTCCGGGCGCCATAGGCTTGGATGGTGAACCACGTCTTGAGGGCTCGGAAACCACGCGACAGGTCGGGTCCAAAATCGCAAGGCCACGGCGAGCCGGCCGCCAGGCCGCGGGTTTCCCGCCTCAAATAGGCGGCCGGCGAAGCGAACGTGTCGTAATGCAGCCGTCCGTCCCGGACCAGGATGAACCCCGCGTCGTAGGGCACCTGTCCCCATTTATGAAAATCGAATGCGATGGAGTCGGCGCGCTCGATGCCGGCCAGACGGGGCGCAATGTCCGGCGCCAGCATGCCGAGAGCCCCGTAAGCGCCATCCACGTGAAACCACACCTTTTCCCGCTGCGCGAGTTCCGCGACGGCGGCCAGGTTGTCGATGGCGCCGACATCCACGGTGCCGGCGGTGGCGGCGATGAAGAAGGGCGTCAGACCGGCGTTCCTGTCCCTGGCGATGGCCGCTTCGAGCGCCTGAATATCGATCTCAAAGCGCTCATTCACCGGGACGATGGCCAGCGCATCGCTGCCCAGTCCGGACAGATCCATGGCCTGCGCGATGCAACCGTGGGCGCCCGCCGACGTGTAGGCGATCAGCCGATGGCCGCCGGCAGAGATACCCTGGCGGCGGGCGCCGATACCGAGCACTCCGGCGCGCGCCACCAGGACGGCGATCAGGTTCGCCATGGACGTGCCGGTTACGAACAGGCCGCTGGCCGTGTCCGGAAACTGGAACAGCTCGCGCACCCATTGGAGCACCTGCCGCTCCACTTCCAAAGGAACCTGGTCGCGCCCGCCGAGGTTGGTATTCAGCCCGGCCGCCAGCATCTCCGCCAGCATGCCGATGGGCGTCCCGCCACCCTGCACCCATCCCATGAAGCCGGGATGCGCATTGCCCACCGAATACGGCAGAATTTGCCGCATGAAGGTGTCATGAAGCGACGCCAGGTCCGCCGGGTCTTGCGGCAGCGGTTGACGGAATGTCTGGCGCGCGGACCGCGGAATCGGCTGCCAGACCGGCCGCTCGCGGATGTGCTCCGTGTAGTCCAGCATATCGTCGAGCATGCGATGTGCCTGAGCCCGAAACCCGGGCCAATCCGATGGGTCTAGCGTGTCTCGCCGGCAGGAGCCGGTTTCAAGGTGCGACGTTGCCGATGGCATGGGCATGACCGACGTTTCTTCTATCGTCTGAACGCCCGGTAAACTTCAGGGCGCGGCTAAGGGGCGATTAACGAACAAGGGTGGCGGACATCAAGCCTATGACCACTTCATTGGCGATGGCGCGCACGGTCAGCGACCGTAACTCTTTGCCGGGCTGAAGCGGAAGATCGAGCACGGTCGCGGCGCCACCCGGGATGGGGCCGCCACGACCCTTGAATTCCGCAATATCAATCACTCGAACGCTCCCGGATTTAAGGTTGACGCGGATCGGAACGGGTTCAGGACGCCGGAACTGAAAATCGTCGATGAAGTAGTCCTGTTCAATGGGCCACCAATTAATGGGATTCTCCAATTCGAGTTTGTCTACCGAGCCATCGACATAGGTCACGACCACTTCGCCGTTCTCGAAACGGCTTTGCATGTGATTGGTGGAGCCCGCCATGAGAAGGACAATTCCCTTAGCCTTTCCGGACAACGGCACAGCGACTTCTTTCGGGTAGTTATCCCACTGGGACACGAATATCACGTTTTTGACTAAGCTTTCCCCCGGAGTGGCGAGGGGGACGCCATCGGGAAGCACGATGCGGCCGTGACCGGCGCGGGCGGCGGCGCGAAGGCCGGCATCGTCGATGTCGGCGGTTGCGTTGACGTGACCGGCCCAGGCGCCGATGCCCTGTTTCGGGGTGGCGAGCGAGACGAAGGGCGAACGCGGCGAGCGGTATTCGTTCTTGAAGATCTGCGTCACGCGGTCGTTGAAGTATGGAGTAAGTTCCACGGTGGCGGTAGTCCCCGCGCGGCTCCAGTCGTGTGTCTGCGTCATGGACGTGTCGCGCGGCGCGGCTGCCGGCGCGAAAGGAACAAGGGTAGGTGGCGCGGCGGTCTTCCACTTAATAACCACTTGGTAACTTGGCGCGGCGGAACTTTGTATTTCGAAGCGAACGGGCTCGGCGCCGGGGATGGGACGAATGGCGGCGGCGCGGCCATCAACGGTCACCGTGGGTCGATCGCCGCGCACGGGAAGTTGGAGGCGCAGCGATAAGAGCTTCGGAAAGCGTTGCTCGATGACATAAGTGTCGGTTGCGCCGTCGCGTTTGAAAGCGATACTGGCATCGGGGTGGCGGAGCGAAGCGTGGTCCCAGGCGGGGGGAAGGCCGGGGGCCACGAGGAGTTCGCCCCCGAGGGCATCGGGGCGTAGGCCGAAGAGCCCCTCGACGATGGCCCGCGAGGTGACACCGCCTCCGTCCGCAAAGTCGCGCTGGGATTCCCGGCGGTAGACATCGAGATAGTCAAGCGTACCGACGTTGCCGGGACATATGCCCATGAACATACTGGCGAGGAGTGCGCTCTTAGTAATACGGAAGGCTTCCCCGCTCCGGCCGGCTTGCCAAAGGCCGAGGGCGGTGTGTATGTTCTCGCCCATGACGACATTGTTAATGGACCAACTGTAGGGCATCCAATCGGTAGTCGGCAGGACGTGGTAAGTGTCATCGGCAGGAACGCCGGGACCACTTACTGGAATGTGCGGCATGTAAGTATCGATGTAGGCGGTCATCCGTTGCGCCTCGGCCGGAGTTACCAGGTCCGCGTCCATGGTGTGATAGAAGCTCCACAGGGCGGCGCTGGGATGTTGACGTTGCAGGCCCAGATAGTCCCTGTACTCGGCGAACATGCCGCGGCCGGGCATCCAGAGGAATTCGCGCATGGCGCGGGCGATGAGGGCGGCTTCCTTTTCGTAGGGAGCGGGATCCTTGCCAAGGAGGCGCGCCAGGCGGGCGGCCTGCGTGTTGTGATAGTAGTTATAGGCGCTGGCATGGGTTGTGCCGCCGCCATTGTATCCAAGGTCGTCGCTGGCCCAGATGACGGCGTAGGCTTCGTAAAGGGGAAGCTTTTCGGGGCCGTATTCGCGCCGGAAGAGGCGGCGTTCCCACGCCAGGTGGCGTTCGATGACAGGCCACATGGTGCGCGCAAATTCGAGATCGCCGGTCCATCGGAGGTGACGGAACAGGGCGTCGATATACACGGTGTTCATGTCGTAATGCGAATTGGAAATGTCGCCGTTAGAGTGGAGGGCGGCCTCGCTGCGGGCAAGGTTGGAAGCTTCGTCGGGCGGAGGGAGCTTTTCGGGAATGGGGTCGGTGTTCTGGCGCGTGGCCCAATAGGCGAAGTGGCGCCGGGCGCGGTCGTGCCAGCCGAGGGCGTCGGGGGCATAGGGGCCACGCCAGCCGAGCAGCCTGGAGCGCCAGGCGATGGCGCCGTGCATGATGGCGCCTTGCGGAGAGTCCCAAACGGCATCGACGCCGACGTTGAGCGCCGCGACTGCGGCGTCGATAAAGGGGTCGGGGGTCTCGACCTCGATCTGGGCGCGGAGGGCGCGGAAGTGCTCCTCGGCGGCGGCGAAGATAGCGGGGAGATCGCCGGTGCGGTAGGCGGGAGCGAGCGGAATGGCGGGAGGTTTGCGATCGATGCCGGGACGGTCGGCGGTGACGTCGCGATAGGTTCCGAGCTCTTCTGCCACGGCGGGCGCGGCGAGATCGGCAATGCGCTGGAGGGCGAAGTAGAGGGGCGCGGAGTGGACGGAGGGAGGAATGACGATCCGCGCGGTGATGACAGCCAGAGGCGGCGTGGGCGCGGTTGGGCTGGCGGAGGCGAGCAGGGCGCCGGGCGAGGTCCATTGGCGGGCGTCGGCGAGGGCCAGGAGCGCGTGGGGCGGCATCAGGCCGGCGACGGTGGCGGCTTTGGCGCGCAGCGTAAACGCACCGGTGGAGGACGCGCCGAGGGTGAATCTGTTGTCCTGGCACGACTCGGGTTTGAGCTGGAAATACTGCCCGATAGGGACGGCTTCGGTGCCGATGTCGCCATCGCGGGCGCCGCGCTTGCCGCTGAGTCCGCCATAAGCCGCGATAAGTTCGACCGGCGCGGTGAGGCCGGTGGCCTCGATGCGCACCACCAGGCCGTCGGTCTGGTGGAGGGCGATGGCGTGAAGGCGCAGCACCGCGCTCGGGCCGAGCAGCGGATCGCGGATTTCGTAGAGCATGGTGCCGGGGCGGTAGCGCGCGGCGATGCGGGTGGTCTCGTGCAGCCATTTCGCGCCGAGGGCGGTCTTGATGCCGAAGCGTAGATTGCCACCGTGCCCGGGCAGGTAGAGGGAAAACTCGGGCTGGTCGCCCGCATCGGCGCGGAAGGCGGTGTTGCCGCCGTAGAGCGGACGGTTGAAAAACTCGCCGCCGTTTTCGACCACAAAGTCCCCATGGTCGGGGGTGTAGCGGAGGGGGCGGGCGACGTTGTCCACCAGATTGGGTTGAGGTTTGGAGACGGCGGTCAGCGGATTCTGCCCAAACGC
>Ga0182021_10011617_pt1 | contig 10454 bp, 9 predicted proteins | sample 612E3MmetaG_FD_120493 | JGI IMG/M metagenome (GOLD analysis project Ga0182021, IMG submission 120493) | Permafrost microbial communities from Stordalen Mire, Sweden - 612E3M metaG (Illumina Assembly) | ecosystem: Environmental > Terrestrial > Soil > Wetlands > Permafrost | place: Sweden... | reverse complement strand
TCGTCGAACCGGAACCCGTCCACGTGCGCCTCCAGCACCCAATACCGCAGGCTCTCGACGATCAGCTTCTGGGCAATGGGGTGGTTGCAGTTGAACGTGTTTCCGCACCCGGTGTAGTCCTGGTAATACTGCGGGTCCGCGGCCACCAGGTAGTAGTAGGTGCCGTTATCGATGCCCTTGAACGAGAACATCGGCCCCAGGTGGTTGCCCTCGTCGGTGTGATTGAACACCACGTCCAGGATTACTTCGATCCCGGCCTTGTGCAGCGCCTTCACCATGTCGCGAAACTCGTCCAGGTGACGGCCCAGCTCGGGGCTGGCGCAGTAGGCCGAGTGCGGCGCGAAGAAACCCACCGTGCTGTAGCCCCAGTAATTCGTCACCGGTCTGCCGTCCACGACGTGCAGCACGGCCGTTTCGTCGAAGTCGAAGACCGGCAGCAATTCCACCGCCGTCACGCCCAGCGCCTTCAGGTGCGGGATCTTCTCGATCAGCCCGGCGAACTTCCCCGGCGCGCTCACCCCCGACGTCGGCGACTTCGTGAACCCCGCCGCGTGCACCTCATAGATGATCGTGTCCTCGGCCCGCCGGTTCAGCGGCTGGTCGCCCTCCCAGTCGTAAGCCGTGGGATCGATCGCCACCGATCGCATCGAGGTCTCGACGTTGTCCTCCGGCGTACACGCGTCCCCGCGCCGCCACAGCGAGTACGTGTTGCCGCGGGCGTACGGGTCGATCAGCACCTTGTTCCGGTTGAAGCGGTGTCCGGCGGAAACGTCCGCCGGCCCGTCCACGCGATACGCATAGTGCGTGCCCGCGCCGATTCCAACCACGTGGACGTGCCAGAAGTGGAAGGTTTTGTTGACGAACGGGTCCAACTGGATCGTCTGGAACGGCTGCGGCGAGTCGCACTCCTCGAACAGCAGCAGTTCTACTCCCGTCGCGTTCTCGGAAAACAGCGAAAAGTTCACTCCGGTTGCGGTCACCGTAGCGCCCACCGGATGCGGCCTGCCCTGCTCTGTGGTTCCCATGTCACCCCCTATTCCACACCCCGGCACACCGTGCCGGGCGGTTCCTCCGCGTGCCACGGCTCCCCACGGCCGCGCCCTGCGCCCCGCCGCCCTCCCCGCCCGCCGGCACAGCCGCCGGCCGCCGGCGCCGTTGTCCTACGCCCCGCTCTCCGCGTGGAACGCGCTCCCCGCCGCGCGGCGCCAATGATCCTCGAACAGCCCCTTCATCGCTTCGCCGAACCCTTCATGGTCGAAAACCACCGACGTCCATGCCGGCCGCGTGATCACCGGATCGAGCAGCGCGATCATCCCGCGCCGGCCGTCGAAAAGCGCCAGCTTCAGCGGCAACGACTCCGCCACGCGGATCTCCACCCCGGCCTGCTGGTAATCCTCCAGCCGCTGCCGGTGCCCTTCATCGAGCGCCCCCGCGGCCAGCAGCAGGCTGCAGCGCACGCCCCGTTCCCGCGCCCGCTTCACCAGTCTTTCGTCCAGCGGATCGACTGCGTACGGCGGCCGCGAGAACTCCAGGTATTCGACCTCCACCTCCGCCAGCATCCGCCGGTATTGCGCCGCCGTCAGCGACGGCTCCCCCACGATGCGCAGGTAGTCCAGCGTGCCTCGCTCGTCCTGGCCTTCCGAAAAGGCGGCGCTCAGGTCTTCGACCAGCGCCGTCGCTGTGCGCGCCCGCTCCGCCAGCTCCTGCTCGGCCGCCCTGCGTTTCCTCGCCAGATACGCCGGGATCGCCAGGCCGGGCTCGACCGCCGAGAACAGCTTCGTCCTCTCCTGCACCACCAGCGCGAAGCCCTTTTCGACCAGTCTGTCCAGCACCTCGTAGACCTTCTGCCGCGGCACGTGCGCGCGCACCGCCAGTTCCAACGCCTTGAAGCGCGGATGCCCGACCAGCACCATGTACGCCCGCGCCTCGTAACCGTTCAGCCCGATCTGCTTCAGCCTTTTCCAGAACCGTTGAAACGCCGTCTCGGGCATATCTTCCCCCCCCCGTCGCCGGGATTACAACAATACCAAAGCCGCGCTTCGCGCGGAAGCCGGCCCCAACCCGCCGGCCTTCTACCGCCGGCCCCCTACCGTCGGGTCCATTCCACTCTTCGCGGTGATCGCTCTCATGGCGCCCAGCGGCATGATTCGCTCCTCGCATCCGATCGGGCGCGACAGCCTGCCGCAAATCGCGCAGTGGTTCGACCCTCGTCCTGGCGACCGCGTTGACCGAGCGATCATGCCTGCGTCGATGGGCGGTTAGCGCCGTTCCTTGATGCGGGCCGACCACCGCCGCCCGATCCGAATCAGCGGTTTCTCGAACACGCCATAGGACGCCGCGGCAACCGCGAGTGCCGCCGCCAGATTCAACGGAAACACGCTATAGGCGGCGTCGCGAAACAGGAATGGTTGTTGCCACAGATACAGCGAGTAACTGATGCCCCCGATCCACACCGCCAGGCGCGAATTGAGCGCGGCCGGCGGTATCGTTACCACGCGGTGGATCAGGACCCCGACGGCCATCGAGAACGGCAGCGACAACAGCGCGTCGGGGCGGCGAATAATCTGGATCGCTGCCATCGTGAGCAGGATGAGAACGAGACCCCATCGCGACCGCAGGAACCGCATGTAGCGCGCCTGGCATTCCAAGTCGGAGCGAACAAGCGCGAGCAGACAGCCCACCGCAAGCGCGTCCATAACCGTGGGGAACCAGTACACGCTCGCGCCGGGCAGCCACAGTCTGGCGACGATGCGGAAGCAGGCGCCGAACAGAATCGCTCCCGCGGCGACCCGCCGGGCTGCTCCGGGGCCCAGAAGCGCAACCACGCCCGGCCACAAGAAGTAGAACTGCTCCTCGACGGCGAGGGACCAGAGGTGGCCGAGGTACCAGGTCCGCCCCGCTCCCCAGTAATTGATGGTGTAGGTACCGGCCGCGCACAGCCCGGCGGCGCTGATCGGCAGCACTCCGGCAACTGCCAATACGCCCATAATCGCGAGGTAGCAGTAGGCCGCAGGGAAGATCCGAAAGGCACGCCGGACGTAGAACGCGCGGAGCGAAATCCAACCGGTTGTCTGGAGCTCTTCCACCAGCAGCGAGGTAATCAGGAACCCGGACAGTACGAAAAACATCTGCACGCCGCGCCGGCCGAGGTCGCCAGTGTAAGCCAGCGTGGACTCGGGCAGAAACGCTCGTGTTCCACACAGATGAGCGAAGACCACCAACAGAATGGCCGCAGCCCGGACGCCATCCAAAGACGGGATTCGTGCCGGCGACACCGCGCGGGCCCCGGCTGGAGCGGTCGTGATCATCGGCCGACCGGAGGACTTAAGCACGAAACCCTCATCGGCCACGCCCGGCCGGGTTTCGAGAAACGATACACGTGTTCAGCGATCACCGTAGATAAGGTCCACATCGCATCCCAAGCCGCAAGTCGTCGCCGTTCGCCGCGGCAGAGACCCGCGCATCTCTATGGCTCCGATCAGCTACGCCAGTATAGCATCCGTCTCCGCCCCAGCCGCGGCCTCCCCGCGCAGACCGCCGCATCGCAATCAGCCCACTTCCAGCGCTCAGCCGCGTGGAGCGGGCATTCCGTCGCGCTTCAGGACCGCGTGAAACCTCATGCTTCGGGCGCTGCGCCCGGCTTGCGGAGTCCGCGCAGGTACCGCGCACGATCAATCGCATAGCGCAGCAGCCGCACGCCCTCGCTTTCGAATTCGCATTCGAATCGCAGCCCGAGCTTCTCCATGATCCTCGTCGAAGCCGTATTCGCGGGCCTCGCGATGGAAACGATCCGGTCCAGCCGTACGCGTTCGAAGGCATCGCGCAATGCCACCCGGGCGGCCTCCGTCGCCAGGGCGCGCGAGCCACCATCCGATCTCCGGCTCCAGCCCGTCGCGCCAGACGCCGACACCGCAGAATCCGATGGTCTCCAGGGCAGGCTTCTCGAGAAGCTTCCAGCGGCAGAAGCCCCGCTCGGCATAGAGGCGCACCTGGCGGTCTACGAAGGCCCTGATTTGGTCGTCGGTCCACGGCACGCCGCCGGTGATGTGACGCATGACCTCGGGGTCGGTGGCGATGGGGCGGAGTTCCGCCCAATCCGAGCTTTGCCAAACGTCGAGCACCAGCCGTTCGGTTTCGAGGACTATGGAGCTACGCGGTAGCGACCCGCGATCCCCTGAAGCCGTAGAACATGATGAACGCGTAGCAGAGCGCCGGCACGATGAAGGAGATGTGGTAGCCCGCGCTGTCGATCAGCTTGCCTTGGAGCAGCGGGATCAGCGCGCCGCCGCCGGCGGCCGTGAGCAGAAGTCCCGAGGCCTTGCCGGTGAGCGGGCCGAGGTGGGCGACCGCCAGCGCAAAGATGGTCGGGAACATGATCGAATTGAAGAGGCCCACCAGAACGACGCTCCCGACAGCCGCCATGCCGCTGGTCGTCATGGTCGCGAGCACCATCAGCAAGGCCATGACTCCACAGACTCCTAGGACCTTGCCGCCGGAGAACCTCCTGAGAATCGCCGTCCCGACGAAGCGGCCGGCCATCGCGCCGCCCCAGTAAAGCGAGGCATAGACGGCCGCGCTCTTCTCGGGGATTCCAGTGATGGCGTTGACGTAGTTTATGATGTGGCCGCCGATGGTGACTTCGGCGCCGACATAGACGAAGATGGCGATCAGCCCCAGGACCAGGTGCGGGTACTTCCAGGCGGCGCCCCACGTGGCGGCGGTTGCGGACGGGCCGGCGGTGGCGGACGGGCCGGCGGTGGCGGACGTGCCGCCGGTGGCAGGCGTGACGGCGCTGGCAGCCGTGCCGCCGGTGGCGGACGTGCCGCCGGTGGCAGAGGCGCCGCCGGTGGCAGACGCCCGCTCGGGCCGCGGCATCTTCGCGCGCCAGACGAGGAAGGCCAGAACGAAGAGCACGGCGGCCAGGCCGAGATAGGGCATCTTTACCGCGCCGGCCTGGGCCAGCTTCTCGGCCATTGTCTTCGGCCCTTCCTTCGCGTTGCCCGCCAGAATGAGCGCTCCGCCCAAAGCCGGCGCGACGAACGCTCCCAGCGAGTTGAACGCCTGCACCAGGGTGAGGCGGGCGGGAGCCTTCTCGGGAGCGCCCAGCAACGTGGCGAAGGGATTCGCGGCCACCTGGATCAGAGTGATCGCGGCGGCAAGCACCCACAAGGCAACCAGAAAGAGGTTGAACGATAGCAGGCTGGCGGCCGGAATGAACAGCAGCGCTCCCACACCCGCCGCCGCCATGCCGGCCACTATGGAGTTCTGGTGGCCGAGCTTCGAAACCACGATGGTCGACGGGATGGAAACCAGGAAGTAGGCCGAGAAGAACGCGAACTGAACCAGGTCACCCTGCCAGTGATTGAGGTCGAAGACGCCGATCAGGTGGGGGACCAGGACGTCCTTGAATGCCGTGGCGAAACCAAAAGCGAAGAAGACGGTGGCCAGGACGGCCAGGGCGAAGCCGGTTCTCTGCGGCACTGGACTCTCGTCGCTCATGTTTCCTCCGCCCGCGCGTCCCTAGCCCAGCAACATGATCAGCGCATAGATCACGGGCATGGCGAAGAGCACGCTATCGACGCGGTCGAGCCAGCCGCCGTGGCCGGGGAGCATGTTGCCGCTGTCCTTGACGCCGGCTCCGCGTTTGAGCGCGGACTCCGCCAAGTCTCCGACCTGTCCGGCGACATTGCCCGCGGCTCCGAACAGAATCGCCGGCCCAAGCGTCACCGCTGGAATCAACCGCGGCAGGTACAGCGCCGCAAACACCACCGAGGCGGCGATCGATGCAGCCGCGCCCTCCCAGGATTTGCCCGGGCTGATGCGCGGCGCCATCTTGTGCCGCCCCAGCCGGCGGCCGACGTAGTAGGCGGCGCTATCCCCGATCCAGTTCAGCAGCAGCGCGAACAACAGCCACCAGTGGCTGCGCTCGCGCAGCAGGATGGCCACCCTCCAGGTTCCGAAGATGTAGACCACGCCGAACAGCAGGGCGGCCGCGCGCGGCAGTCCCTTAGTCAGGTCGCCGGCACCCAGTGAGAGCGAGAGCGCCAGCAGCGCGATTACCGTGATCAGGAAGCCGGGCTCGTAGGGCACCAGCAGCAGCAACAGGCCCGCCGCGTAGCCGAACGGCCCCAGCTTCCCGATGCCGTACCCGCCGGCGATGCCCGCGTATTCGTAGAAACACAGCAGCGCAATGGCCGAGAGCACCGCGAGGAAGAAGTTGGGATGCGCCCACCCCACCGCATATACGATCAGCGGAGCCAGAAGAATGGCGGTCAGGAGACGCTTCATCGGAGAATTTCGGCCGTGACCGGGGCGGGGGCCGGGGCCGGGGCCGCGGCCGGCTCGGCCTCAGCCGGCTCGGCCGGAGCCGGCTGGTTGAGCCCGCCGAAGCGGCGCTCGCGGGACTGGAAGCTGAGGATGGCCCGCAGCAGTTCCGCACGGTCGAAGTCCGGCCAAAGCGTCTCGGTCACGTACAACTCGGCATAGGCGATCTGCCACAGCAGGAAGTTGCTGATGCGCATCTCGCCCGAAGTGCGGATCAGCAGGTCCGGGTCCGGCAGGCCGGCGGTGTAAAGGTGGGCGGAGATCATTCGCTCGTCCACGTGCAGCCGGTCCAGAGTTCCGCGAGCGCGGGCCCCGGCCAGGATGGCGTTGACGGCGTCGGCCACCTCGGCCCGCCCGCCGTAGTTGATGGCCAGGTTCACCACCAGGCGGCGGTTGCGGCTGGTGGTCTCGACCGCTTCCAGAAGCTCGCGGCGCGCCGCCGCGGGCAGCGCCTCCAGGCGCCCGACCGCGCGCAGCCGGATGCCGTTTCGCATCAGGTCCGGCAGCTCCTTGCGAAGATAGATGCGGAGGAGGCGCCACAGCATATCCACTTCGGTGCGCGGCCGTTTCCAGTTCTCGAGGGAGAAGGCATAGAGGGTCAGAACCTCGATCCCGAGGCGCGCGCAGGTCTCCACCGTCGCGCGCACCGGCTCGACGCCCGCCCGGTGGCCGGCCGCGCGCGGCAGGCTGCGCTTTCGAGCCCAGCGGCCGTTGCCGTCCATGATGATGGCGATGTGTTTCGGCAGCCGGGTCGAATCCAGCGCGCGCGCCAATTCCCAACCGGCGTCGCCCGGGTTCATGCCGTCGAGTAAGGCGTTCATCGAGGGTGTTTCTATCCTATCGTAGCCAGAGCAGCGCCACGGCAATGGCTCCCGCGCCCAGGAAACTGCCGAAGGGAAGCTCGTACGTGCCGGGGTCCTTGCGGGTCAGGTAGATATATGCGAGACCGATCACGGAACCGACCAGCGAGCCGGCCATCACCGTGAGCACGGTGAGTTGCAGGCCCAGGAAAGCGCCGATCATCGCCACCATCTTGACGTCTCCCAGGCCCACCCCTTCCTTCTTCCGGATCTTTTGGAACACCGCGCCCAGGCCCCACAGCAGCAGCGCCGGCACGGCGGCCGAAACCGCCGCTGCAACCAGCGACAGCCAGCGCGGGCCCCAGTGGCGCAGGAAGAGGCTGAAGAATACGATCTGGAAGGGCGCGAGAACCGCGAAGAGCAGGCCGAGCGCGATGCCGCCGAGCGTGAACTCGTCCGGCAGAATCCGCGCTTCCAGGTCCGCGAACACCAGCCCGACGATCAACGCGCAGAAAACGCACAGCTTCACCGAAAGCAGCGACGGGCCGCGCAACAGCACGGCCGTTACGAACAGCGCCGCGGTCAGCGCTTCCACCAGCGGGTAGCGCCACGGGATCGGCTGGGCGCAGTGCCGGCAGCGGCCGCGCAAGACCACGTAGCTGGCGATGGGAATGTTGTCGAACCACGCCACCGGGTGTTCGCACGCCGGGCAGAACGAGCGCGGCGATATCACCGACAGGTCTCGCGGCAGCCGGAAAATGCAGACGTTCAAGAAGCTGCCGATCAGGAGTCCGGCAGCGAGAGCAACAAGGGCTTCTAACATGCCAATACCCGATGGTACACCTGAAGAGTGCCGCGAGTCATCGCGTCCGCGCTGAAGCGGCTATCGACGGTCTGGCGGGCGGCGGCGCCCAGGCGCGCGGCCAGCGCGGGGTCGTCGAGCAGCCGCGACACCGCCGCCGCGAAAGCCTCCGGCGCGAGTTCCCGGACCAGCAAGCCGTCGCGGCCGTCCTCGATCACCTCCGGCACGGCCCCGCGGGCGGCAGCGATTGCAGGCAGCCCGTAGGCCATCGCGGAGAGCAGCGCGCTGCCCAGGGGTTCGGCGAGCGACGGGAACAGGAACACGTCCAGGGACCGGTAGACGCCGTCGATATCGTCGACGAACCCCGCGAACCGGACTGCTCCGGCCACCCCGAGCTGCCGAGCGAGGCGCTCGAGGGCGGCGCGGCACGGCCCCGCGCCCGCCAGCAGCAGGCGGCAATCCGGACGGCGATCGAGCAACAGCGGCAGGGCCCGAATCAGCAGCTCCTGGCCCTTCTCGGGGAGCAGGTAGCCCACGCAACCGAGGAGGCGCGGGCCGCTCGCGGCCCCCCTCTCCCGGCCCGGAGCGAGGACGGGCAGTTCGACGCCGTCGTAGACCACCTCGACCTTGGCGGCGGGCACTCCGGAAGCGACGACGCTGCGTTTGACGAACTCCGATACGGCGATGATCCTGGCCGCGGCCTGGTAGCGTCTCCGGGCGAGTGCATTCCGCGCAAGCGGGTAGGCGACGCGCCTGGATGCCACCAGAGGAACGCGCCGGCCGGCGCCGGCCAGCCACGCGGCGGTCAGGCCATGGGCGTCGTGGCAGTGAACGAGGTCGAATCGCGCGCCGCCGAGCAGGCCGCGGATCGCGAGCGGCGCCAGGGCGCGTCCAACGGCGTGCACGCGCACTCCGGCAGCCCGCGCGCGCTCGGCCAGCGGCGAACCTTCGACGGCGGCCATCTCGGCCACCTGCCCCTCGGCCAGCAGGCCCCGAGCCAGCAGCAGAGCCTGGCTCTGGCCGCCGCGCCATTCGCGGCCCAGGTCGACGTGCAGTGTGCTCAGTGGCTTGGGCACGGACTGAGAATAGCGTGGCCGTGGCGAGGGGCGCAAGGTGCCGGGCGCCGCCGGTGCGCCATCGGTTTCGAAACCCTCCCTGATACACTGAACCTGAAATGGCCACCATCGGGATCGACGCCAGTTATGCTTTGGGCGCACACCGCACGGGGATCGCCACCTACTCGCGGCGGCTGATCGAAGCGCTGGCGGCTCTCGATACGCCGCACCGGTTCCTGATCTGCTATCGGCTATCGCGATGGAGCCGGCGGCGCGAGTTTCTGCGGCTTCCGGGATGTCCGGTGCGCCTGGTTCAGCCGCCGCTTACTTTTTGGCTGCGGTGGCAGGTGGACCTGTTCCACAGCCTGGCCCAGCGGCCACCGGCGCTCCGCTTCAAGCGCGAGGTGGTAACGGTCCACGATGCCTTCCCCATTACCGGCCGCGAGTACTCGACGCCCGAGTTCCAGCGCCGGTTCTCGGGGTTGCTGCGGGAGGCGGTTCGGCGCGCGGCCCGCGTCATCGCGGATTCCGAGTACACGGCGCAGCAGATCGAGCGGCATTGCGAGGTCGAGCGGGAGCGGATCAGGGTGATCCCGTGCGGCGTGGACGTGCCCGCCGCGACGATGCCGCCCGAGGAGCGCCTGCGGGAGCGGGAGCGGCTGGTGGGCAAGGGGAACCAGATGCTGCTCAGCGTGGGCACGCTGGAGACTCGCAAGAACATCGTGAACGCGCTGCGCGCGCTGGCATTGCTGCCCGAGCGCTGCCGCCTGGTGCTGGCGGGAGGCGACGGCTACGGCGCCGAGGCCGTTCACGCATTCATCTCGGATCAGGGCCTCGAGAGGCGGGTGATCCGGCTGGGATTCGTCCCGGCGGAGCGGCTGCCGGCGCTGTACCAATCCGCCAGCGTGCTGCTCTACCCGTCGCTCGAAGAGGGCTTCGGTTTTCCGGTCCTCGAAGCCATGGCGCAGGACCTGCCGGTGGTGACCTCTCGAACCTCTTCCCTGCCCGAAGTGGGCGGCGACGCGGCGCTCTATGTCGACCCGGCGGACCCGGCCGACATCGCGGACAAGGCGGCCCAGGCGTTGGAGGACGGGCCGGAGAGGCGTCAACTGATCGAGAAAGGCCGCGCCCGCGCACGGGAGTTCACCTGGCGGCGCACGGCCGAGCAGGTGGCAAGCGTTTACGAGGAAGTGCTGGGGCTCTGAGAGGCGGAGGACGCGGCGAGCCGGCGGAGCCGGACGGCGCGGCACGAGTTGGCGGGGCCGGAGGGCGCCGCAAGCGGGCAGGACACGCCGCAAAGCGAGTTGGGGGATTGTCGGGTTTCGAGGCTCGGCTTCTAAGGGCCTGTCAGGAAATAACAGATCCAATACTTGCCGCCGATGAACGCGGATTCACGCCGATAAGAAAACGAGAACAAGATTCGTTTGTCCGCGTTAGGTTGCGTTTATAGACGGCGGGAAGTGCCTTTGCCGA
>Ga0182021_10011616_pt1 | contig 10454 bp, 1 predicted proteins | sample 612E3MmetaG_FD_120493 | JGI IMG/M metagenome (GOLD analysis project Ga0182021, IMG submission 120493) | Permafrost microbial communities from Stordalen Mire, Sweden - 612E3M metaG (Illumina Assembly) | ecosystem: Environmental > Terrestrial > Soil > Wetlands > Permafrost | place: Sweden... | reverse complement strand
TAGTAGTCAGAGTCGTAGTTGATTGCCCGCTGGTAAAAGAAACGGAAGTTGTATACCCAGGGGACTGCCCATTTGGAGCATTCGCCGGCCCGCTGTAAGCCAGAGTTTTGGCTCCGCTATAGCCCGTATTCAAGTTAAAATAATCATCCGTTGCCGATATTTTGGCGATTGTAAACGAGACGCCGGCAGTTTGTCCTGTAACAGAGCCTGAATTTCCGGTTCCATCTGTAAAAGTTTGTCCGGGAAGTGTTACGACCAGCCTTGTAACAGAGCCTGCGTTAACAGTATAAGTTTGGGTTCCGTCCGTTATCGTATCGGGGCCTGAGGTTTTGTGAGCAGTTAGAGTCCAAGTGCTGGCGGATTTCCGCGTGTCTTTCATATAAACACTCATAGTGTTGTCAGAAGTGGTAAAGGTAAAATTTCCTCCTGAAACTGTAGTCGTACAGCTACTGTCTGAATAAAAAGTAACTGTTCCGCTGCTATTTGAAGATACATTAATCACTGTACTTCCAGTTGGATTAGTTGGAGTTCCTCCGCTGTCCTGAAGCTGCATTGTAAATACACTTCCGGCTCCATTACAGGCGCCCGCTGTTAAAGTTCTTGAAGAGTTTGTAAAAACAACTTTGGTAGGAGGAGGAGCTGTATAGGTAAGAATAATTACTCCGTCTGCTCCAATTCCTACATCTGCTGCTCCTCCTCCACCATATGTAATTCCATCATTATCCGGAAAGTCTCCACCATTTCCTGCATATCCGCCGCCACCTGCTCCGCCTAATCCTCCGCTTCCATCTCCACCATTTCCGCCTGGTCCCGCAGCTCCTCCGCCTCCGCCATTTGGTTCACCTACCCCTCCAGTATGGGTCGTGGTTCCTACATCACTAGATCCCGTTCCGCCACCAGCCGCTAAAACTTGTCCGCTATTCCAATCGCTATCTCCTCCTGTAATTCCCATTCCACCTCCTGTTCCTGCGCTGTAGGCAATATTATTGCCGGGAGTAACAGAAACAGTGGACGTAGCGTAATCTCCTCCATATCCACCTATAAATCCACCTCTACCCAAAGTAAGAGCTCCTTCACCTCCGCCATAAGCCTCAACCGTAACTGACGTCACGCCTGCTGGAACAGTCCACGTGCCTGAACCCGTTAAGGTATCAGTTGTTGCATGGGCACTAGAAAGATGAATTAAGGTATAAAAAATAACAGGGATCATAATGAGAATAATTACTAGGGAAGTGCCAATTGCGATTTTCTGGTTCCTTTTAGACAAATGTTTTAAAGGAAAGATAATTTTCGAAACAGTATTTCCTACTAGATATAAAGATTTCTTAAATTTTTTCATATTACTTTACTAATTTTTGCTATATGGTTCATGGTAATTTTTTGGTAAGTCAAAAAATTTTTTTAGATCAAAGTAGTTATCGATTATAGGCTTATTAAGCGTATTTATTTCTTGAACGGGGGAGTTTAAAATGTTTTTAACAGCCTGTTTTTCCTTCAGATCCAATAGATTAAAAATGTAATTATAATCACTGGAATAGAAAATGAAAAATCCATCTAAAACTCTTGGGGAAACATAATTAAATTCTGATCCAAGCGTGTTGTATAAAACTTTAGCATAATCCGGTGTTCCATTTTGTGCCCATAAAGCGAAAATACCATTCGTCTTAAGTCTTAACTTAGCAAAATAAAAATACTCTTTGGTGTAAAGAGGGGAGGAGTCAATAATTGTTGGCTCTTCGATATCGATAATAATCGCATCATAGGTTTTATTGGTGGTACGGAGATACTGCGCACCATCTTCGGTTAAAAGGGTTATTTTTTTGTTCTCAAGTAAATTATTATTTTCCTTAGCAAATTCTTCTCTGTCAGCTTTTACTACAATTGGATTAATTTCGACAATATCAACATGGGCAACTTTTGGATCTGAAGCTGCTTGATTAGCCGTCAAACCGCAGCCGAGCCCTATTACTAAAATTTGAGATTTATTTTTTAGCTTAGAGATGGGATCTGAAGCTAATTTTAATTCCGATTTACTACTGGTATAGCACATGTCACGATAATTAATAAATAATCCTTTAATAATTCTTCCATTTTCAGGATCAGCATGAGTCCCAACGGTGACAATCCCGTACGGCGAGTTCTGCTGAAAAATGACCTTACCAAAACGGGAATCTAAAGGATTTTTTTGATTTTTTAAACCAGGGAGTATGTATGGATAAAAGCTTATGCCGAGTACAACGGTAAAAAGAGCTATTGGAATTAACCTCATTCGAGTATTTTGAGCAAGGAAAAAACCAATAATTAGATTTAAAAGCGCTGCTACTGCGCACGTTAAGTAGAATCCCAAGAACGGCAAAAGTATAAATCCGGCTACTAGAGCTCCAAAAACCGATCCAATAGTATCCCAGAAATATACAGTTCCGCTGCTGGATACTCCGCTTGCTTTACTTTTTAAATAAAGCCCATTAATAAGGGGAAAAGAGCCTCCGATAAAAAATGCCGGAACAAATAGGTAAATCCACATTAACGATATTTTGAAAAACTCACTGACAGTGCCGTTTCTAAAAATATTATTTATTAGGCTGGTGAGAACAGGAATAAGCTCATAATGACTCAGAACAAGAAATCCATAAAGAGCCACTGTTATCTGCATATAAAATAATAATGTAAGATTATTTTTTTCTGATCTGTGGATTTTCGAAAATAATAAGCTTGAAAACGCTAGGCCTGTCAAAAAAGCTGTGATAGCAATAGTAATTGCCCAATTGGTTTGTAAAATAAAGAGAAACAAAACCCTAGTAGAATAAATCTCATAAATAAGAGAAGTGGCTCCGATTGCGAATATAGTAACCAAGTAAAATCTATTTTTCATTTTAATTTATTATCAAGAAATTGAACTTAACATCATGGTTGAGAATGGCCGAGAGGCCGACAGTAAACGATTGTCCGGCGACTTGACGGGCGAGATAAAGACTTTGTCCGTAAGTCGTTCCGACAGGAGTTATATATATGAGCGAGTCTGCCGTTACCAGGGGGTTGTCGACGGTCATCTCAGGCTGGTAGGCTTTTAGAGTTATTACTCCTGCCGAGCCTGTAGCTACTACTTCGGTGTCGGAAACAGCGAGAGCTTGAGGTACAAAGCTAAGATTGAGTTTATTAAATGTGCCTGCCCCTGATGCATTAATATCTCCTTTGTTATTGATTGATAGTACTCCGGCATTGCTTGCATCTTGTACCTCTATATTAGCTGAGTCAGTTGCAAGCTTAAAATTCAAATCCTGATTTGGGAAAGGAACAATAATATTTGCAGCCAGCGTTCCGTGGATATTCACGTCTTTTGCAAAGTCTGCATTACCGTTAACTTTAAGATTTCCATCTGTGTCTATTGTCACTAGGTCGCCGACGAAACTGACTCCGCCAGTTGCTAATGGTTGAAGTTTTAATTCTCCTCCGAGAACGTTTATTGAGTTATCCGCAATCGATAATTGGCTTCCGACATAAAGTCTGTCGGCAACGCTCGCTTCGTACAGGCTGGTCGAGCCAAATGACATGAGTCCTTCTTCAAAAGTGGCAGTTTTTGCAAAAAGACTATTAAAATTCGCGCTGCCCGAAGCTTCCTGAAATCCCAGATCTCCCGATGGAGTAGAGTAATAGTTATTATTCGTGACGTTTGTAATATAGTTAGCCGAGACAGTTGAGCCTCGAATATTTAATCCTTCGATGTCGTCCGCGATTATCTTGCCTGCATGCAGTGTCCCCGAAACACTCGCGTCTCCTGCGTTAAGTTGTCCGCTAATTGAGGCTGAATTTGCACTCAATTGTCCGGATAAGCTCGCGTTTCCAGCTGAATCTATTGTCGCTACAGCCGATCCGGAGGCATTTTGAATTTCGAGTTTGCTCTTTCCATTATTATCATTAAGTTTTATAGCCACTTTTCCTGTTTCTGACTGATCCAATGGGGAAATGACATTTGCAGATATTTGATTGCCTGAATTTCCGTCGGACCCTTGCTCGGCAAGCTTTTGATCAACTATTGCACCAATATAATCGGATAGTTTTTGTCCGGCAACTGTTATATTGTCGGTGGCGATTGATAGTGAATTCGTGCTTATTTGCTGAGCGTTAATTAATCCGGCCTTAATTTTGGCCACAACTAGCTCAGAAAATGCTCCAATTCTGCTCACATTTTGCCCGTTATTCTGAACCACAAATCCATAATTTACGTCTGGAGTTAGACTCAGCTGGCCATCATTTGTGAGCTGGACGTCTGGGTCATACCAAGATGGATTTATGAGAACCAGAATTTTTTCAACATGACTGGGGTCGCTATTGTCGTAACTTTCAAGAGCTACTCCTACGACTCTCCCGGGCTTTGTTGCTTTCATGCCCACCCCCGGGATATCCGATGAAGTTATAGGATCCCCAGGCCTGATGGGGCCATTTTCAGTAGAGACTTTGGTTGGAACTCTTCCTCCTATGGTTAAAGGTCTTTCTTCATTAGCGTAAGTATATGCCAATGGATCCTTAGAAAGTCCGTGGCTGAATAGTAGTATGCTTGGATCAGAAGATATTATGCCGATCACTCCCGGGTCATAAGAAGTAGAAGTTTTAGATGCTATTGCATGTTGGTAAACAGTATAGGCGGAGGAGTCACTTGAATTTGAAATTACTATATCTCCTCCTTCTATTGTAGGATCACTTACCCGGATATTTTCTGCAATATCAGGATTTCCATTGGTATATGCACCCGCTGCTTCAACAGCTCCGCTTGCAAGGAATGAAACTTCCGAGGTGCCAGCATCATCTTGGGAATCGAAACAAAGAACAGCTACGCCTCCTGTAGTAGCTGTGTCGCACTGATTGGTTCCGCTAACGCCCGTTCTTGAAAATATTCTCCATTGCGTATCCGTGGCGCCCGATACAATATTAGATTTAATATAAAAGTCTTTGGAAGCGGCATTTCCTGCAACGTCTAAATCACGAGTAGGCGCTGTCGTTCCTATCCCCACATTTCCAACGGTATCCATCGTCAGGCCGGCAGCCCATGTATTTGCTCCCGATTTGTAATTGAGAGTTAAATCACCAGTAGAAGGCTGAATGGCACCCCCCGTAGTTAATGTCCCAGATGTAGATGCGGTACCGGCTAATGTTAGGTTTCCAGTGCCGGATAATAACATTGCCTGGGTTGTTCCCCCATACCACTTGAATTGAGCAGCTGTTGTATCTACGGTTTGAAATAAGGTTGAGCTCTCAATACCCATAGTGTAGCCTGCGCTTGACCCAGTTATATCATCGTATAGAACTAATTTAACTCCAGCGCTATATGAAGTAAAAGCGGGTGCTGCTACACCATTTGTATTCCAGGCGATTTTATTGGATGTCCCACCAGTAAGACTTATGTCAGTTCCTCCGCCGCTTAGAGTGAGCAATCCGGAGAATGATGGGTTAGTGACCGTTGCAAATGTTATTGCTCCGGCTGAGCCTGTCGTAGTAATGTTTGTCCCGGCAGTAAGCGTTAATGTTCCACCCTGATTAACCGTCTGAGTGGTTGTTCCGCTTGTGGCTCCAGCTGTCCATAGCGCTCCGGAGGAGACTAAACAGGTAGAACATCCTATGTCTCCAAGTGCCGATAAGGTAACAGGGCTTGTTGCAGAGACTGCAACAGTTCCTCCTGCATTTGGAAGAGTAATTGTGTGGTCAGCAGTAGGATCAGTTAGGGTTAGATATGTTTCGAAGGTATTAGCTGTAGCCCCTTCAAATATTAATCCATTGGTACCAAATATGATGTTATTAGCAGCCAAAGCCGGATCTCCAGATAGAGCAGTGGAGTAATCAAAGGCTAGGGCAGAGTTCGTTCCTTCACCGGCTGCATTTCCGCCGGTTAAACCTGTAAGTGTGGCTGTAGTAACGCTGGTTACATAGTTTCCGCTGGTATCTGTGGTTAAAGCAACAGTGTCATTAGCAATCATCGTGCCTGTAACAGTTCCTGTATCTCCGGTGGTAACGACATTTCCATCAACATTTGGGAAGGTCCAGGTATGAGTTCCAGTTAGATCAACCGAGGTAATTGTTCCGGTATTAGAACCTGCTCCTTTAGCAATGGCACTAATGACGATTGGATCATAAGTAGCTGAGGGTCCGACGGTAAGAGTCTGTCCATTAGTGATTGATCCCCGGCTGGTGACGGTAGCCAAAGTATCTGCTTCAGCTGTTAAGCAGGTAGCGGTAGAGCAGAGAGTTCCACTGGTTGGTAGAGCTACGGATGTTGCTCCTGAGGTAGTAAACGCTACGGTATCCGTTCCTGATCCGATTGTAGTATTACCTGAAACTGTTATTGTTTTTCCTGTATTTGCAACTCCTGTCCCTCCATACTGACCTGCAATTAGTCCTCCTTGCCAAGTGCCTGAAGTGATCTGTCCAGATGTATTTAGAGCAAAGTTAGGCGCAGTTATATAGTTTGCTGTAGTTTTTGCAGATCCGGCCAAGGCAATCCCTCCAGTATTATCCACTATAAATTTAGTGGTTCCCGAAGCTGAGCCTGTTAATATTTCACCATTTCCGGATTGATTCAAGACTAAAAGTGCTTTAGCCGTGGTGGCAGATATTGTTGCGATAGGATTATTTCCGGTCGCGACTGTATTTCCGGCGACAGCGAATAGCGCAGAAGATGTAGCTGTGTCTCCTCCCACAAAGAGTCCTGCAGTTGTGCTAAATGGAGATACGACCCCATTATTTAATTGCCAATAATTTGTGCCTGCTCCGCCTGTTTGGTCGGTGTCGCAACCTAAGACTCCTGAGGTAAGAACGACCTTATTAGCGCTGCCTGAGCAGGATATTCCGGTTCCTTCTTTTTGAAACGTGTAACTAGCCGCGGTATCTATATTGAAGGTCATTCCAGCAGTTGTTCCGGAGTTTCCTATAGTTATTCCGGTAGCATTTGTATTTCCTAATCCCAATGTGCCAGCAGACATTCCATAAGTGGTTCCGGAGTCAATACTAGCGCCTGCTGCTAAAACCAGATTTCCTGAACTGTCTATTCTAAATTCAGGCGTTCCAGATTTACTTGCTGTTAAAATGTCCTGATTCTCCGTTTGGTCAAATATTGCAAGAGCTTTACCCAAAGCTCCGTAAGGAAGCAAGCGGGTGACGTGGAGTACGGAAATGGGGGTTGTCGTTCCCAAGCCAATCTTCCCTGAAGTACCTGTGCCTTTCGGCATTACAGTAAAGTTTCCAGAAACGCTGGCATTACTCGTGAGGCTTATTGTGTTACCTGCTGATCCCGGAACCACTATACCTGAGTCTACGGTAGAGCCTATTGTTACAGATCCATTTGAAACACTTCCGGTTCCACCAGCTATTGATACATCTCCTCCGGAGGTTCCTAGAGTTGCACCACCATTGATTAAAACGCTTAATCCTTTTCCTGTGGGCGCCTGACCCGGTACTATGGAAATATTTCCTGTCTTACTCCCTGATCCTCCGATGGTTAAGGTTTGGGAGTTGGTTGTAGCTAAATTCCCGTCCCCTGTCAAATAAGTCGCGTTGTTTCCGGAGTTTGCAGAGATTGAAGCTACGGGAGTAAGAGAGTTTGCCAAGTTAAGGACTGCAAATTTCGCTGATGTCGTAGCCGTTCCGCCAAGCAACAAATCCATGGTTGAGTTAATTGGAGTCAGAGCTTTTCCGTCCGTTGATGTAGTCCACCAATTGGTATTTGTGCCTGCTGCACAAGAGCCCCAAGTGGCTGCAGAGCCAGCTCCTCCGGACAAAAGACAATTGCTACTTGAGCCCTCGTTTGTGCCCAATTTAATTCCTCCCGCACTTGTAATGGAGAACTTCGGTGTGCCTGAAGCAGAAGCTGTTAAAATATCGCCCGCACCAAGGTTATCAAAGACTGCAAGAGCATTTCCAGCTGATTCTGTGTTCTGGACTAAAAGTTTATCTGCGATTTTAGTTGAACCACTATTATTTGTCGTGTCGTTAAGTATCGCGTTGTCTATGTAAATGCTTCCACCGCTTGTTCCAAGATTAAGATTTCCGGTGTTGGTATCTATATTTCCGTTTGTCCCGTCGTCGTAAATATTTACGGAATTGGTTTTTGAAGAGTCAAAAGCTTTAAAGGTCGGCGTTCCGCTATTTATATTAAGAAATGTAAATTTGGCAGAAGTGGAAGCCGTTCCTCCCAGAAGAAGATCCATAGTTGAGTTGATTGGTGTTAGCGCTTTTCCATCGCTGGAAGTAGTCCACCAATTGGTGCTGGTGCCTGCCGCGCAAGAGCCCCAAGTCGGCGTGGTTCCTCCGATAAGACACTGAGAAGAAGTTCCTACCGCCAAGGTGCTCATGGTTCCTGTTCCACTAAAGTAGGGAAGAGATCCAGTGGAAACAGCTGACCAGTTCTGTCCCGTTCCTCCATACTGTGTTCCGATTACAGTTCCTTGCCAGGTTCCGGACGAGATTGTTCCGCCGGAAGCCGTGAGGCCGTTTAGAGTGCCCGCGGCCGTGACGTTCCCTGAGGAATCTACTCTAAATTTGGTAGTGCCGGAGGTAGAAGCGTCAATTAAGTCACCGGTGGAAGTTTGATTTATGAGAAATGCCGGAGCAGCAGATGAGGAAGAAATTACTCCGAGATTGTCGTCAATCTCGACGCCGCCCCCAAGCATAGTTAGATTGTTATTGTTTGTGCTATTTTGTAATGGTTTTTGAAGATCGATTTTGCCGAGTCCGTCTGGGGCTAGTTGAACATTTCCTGCGCTACCTGAGTTAGTTTGAATATTAACTGTCTGTCCTGCGATTGTAAAAGTTCCTCCTGTAGCCTGGAAAGTGGGGGAGCTGGAGTTGCCGATGACAAGATTTCCCGAAGAATTGAGAGCCAGGATTACGTTTGCTGAATTGGTGGCATTAGTTATCGGAGGCAGGCCTTGCAAAAATTCGGCATTTGTAGCAAAACCAACCGTGGCGATCTGCTGGCGTGGAGAAAGCTCAGGAGTCTGTCCCACAGTCACACCTAAGTACAAATCCTTGTTGTTGGCAAAAACCGACTGGGGGATGGCCGTGTTGTTACCTAGAAGCGTAGAGAATATTCCGTCGCTATCGGGACTGACCGTGACGATCTCCTGCCAAAGAAGCGAAGAACCCGATGCGGTCGGGTTGTCGTAAATCGCCATTCTTAGGGCTTGGGCTGAGGTGATCGGGTTATCCGAGGCATCCGTCAACCGGCCCTGGAAAGAGAGTTTTCTATTCGGTGCGTTGGGAAGTCCGACAGCCAGTGATCTTGGCTGGTTTTTATTCGGGTTGATGTAGCTATAAAGCGCATAAGAAAGCGCCGTGACAAACAAAACGATAATCGCGAAACGGAAATATGTGTAAGTTGATGTATTCTGATATCTTCTGTACCAATTTGGTCTTGTATTTCGGAGATGGTGCCAGACTTTTCTGTGTAACGGATAATACTTAGTCGAGACCTGCGTCGGAGCGTAGAAAGACTTTGGGACATTAGCGATTTTCTTAGCATTTTTGTCTAACGGTTGCTTTCCTAGCTTTGAAAGCAAGTTCGAAAATCTGGACTGATGAGTAACAGGCATACCCTGTCTTTTCCAGATCAAATGCTCTAAAGCTTCGGCCACATTGACCAGAGGATAAATAATAACTCCGTCACTGAAGCTAAGAACTGTGTCTTTTGCTTTTTGAAGCAGTCTGAGGGGAGGAAACCAGGAATATGGTGAGTGAGTTTTGACAATTGGTTGATCAGCAGTAATCGATTGATCATTCACAGGCAAAACAGTAAGAGCCAAAGCATTTAGCTTCGCTTGTCCTGGCACTTGGATAGTCGAGTTGATAATTCCTTCTTGCTGTGCCCAGGAAATATAGCGGCGGAGAGAAGACAATTTCCTGTTGACGCTGACAGGCGAGAGCTTAGCCTCATTAATTAGCCTTTTTTTATATTCCTCGACTAGGTTCGAGTCGATCTTACTGAAAATATCTTCTTCGGAAACTTCCCAGCCTTGTTTTTGAGTCAAAACTGTTTCAGCCCAGGTCAGGAATTGTTTAACGTCGATGATGTAGTTTTTTATAGTAAGATGTGATGCGTTGAATACGTAGAGGTGGTTTTTGAAATCCTTTATTCTCCATGGATCAGAACGCTCAGCCTCCGCCTGCGCCATGGCTTTGCTCTCTTCAAATGGCGAGTGCGAAATATAGCCTTCAAGCTTCAAAAATGTAAAAAACTTCCGAAGCGATGATAAATGGCGGTTAACAGAGGGAAGCGAGAGATTTTTACCCAGTTCTTGTTTGTAGCTTGCTAAAAAAGCAGAACTTATTTCTTCCGGTTTAAATTCTCCGTTGCTTTTTTCAAACCATTTCATGAACTGGCTAACGTCCGCGCGATAATTTTTAATCGTTGCTTTGGATGGTTTATCCTCTGAAGAGATGAGGAAATTTAGGAGGAGCTCTGTGAAATT
>Ga0182021_10011615_pt1 | contig 10455 bp, 6 predicted proteins | sample 612E3MmetaG_FD_120493 | JGI IMG/M metagenome (GOLD analysis project Ga0182021, IMG submission 120493) | Permafrost microbial communities from Stordalen Mire, Sweden - 612E3M metaG (Illumina Assembly) | ecosystem: Environmental > Terrestrial > Soil > Wetlands > Permafrost | place: Sweden... | reverse complement strand
GGTGGCGGCTCCGCGGCCTCGTCCGTGGCGCTTGACCAGGTTCTCACCCGCGGTAGCGGCTCGGCGGCTCGGCGGCTCGGCGGCTCGGCGGCTCGGGGGCTCGGCGGCTCGGCGGCTCGGCGGCTCGGCGGCTCGGCCGTCCTACTTTTCGTCTTGCCTCTCGGCGGCAGGGGCTTCCACTCCGGCGAGCTTCGCCAGTCGACCCGCAGTGTCCTGCAGAGGCTGAAGGGTTACGTCCGCGCTCGAGGAGCCTTCGTAGTAGCCGAAAGGATTGTCCAGGTCCCTGATCAGCATCAGCAGGAAGATCATCAGATACGAGATGACACCTGCAAAGAACAGCGACTCGTAGAACGGATCCACGAAGGTCAACACGAGCCCCACGCACAGGAGAAAGGTGATCAGGTCGGCCAGCAAATAGCCCGTGGAGACGAAGGACGTTTCCCGAATAGTGTTGATGCGTATCAGAGTGCGCCGCAGGTTGCTCTGCTCGGTCTTGAGCCTAGCAACCCACGTTCCCTGAGTGGCCGGATCCAACCCGGCGAACTGGACGGTCAGATCGTTCACACCCTCCAGCAACTCGGCTATCTCGACCTTCTTGTAGAAGTAGCCCACGGTGTCGTTGGCCAGCGTCGACAGCCGGGCCAGGCACGGGCCAACGCCGATTTCAGGCTTCGCGAGTCCGATGCCGATCGTTTCCTGAGCCATGTTCTCCAAACAGGCGCTCAACTCGCCTGGAAGCCGCTCGCTTTCCTTGTAGTCCGACAGGACGCCGCTGAGAAGAAACCCCATCAGGAAGACGTTGGCGGCGATGATCCCGGTGAACAGGGCGTTGAGCGAGATCACTTCCCATGCCACGGCGTGTACGAGTACCTTCGCCACCACGACCACGGCGGTGACAGCGCCCACTCGCAGCAGAAAACGAACCTCGTTGTTGGGGAACTTCATATCCCTCGCCTGCTCGTGTCGCGCGCCCTGCCGGGCGAGCTGAGATGAATTGATATGGGTCAAGACGGCCACGCCGCAAGGAAGTCGGTCCGCCGGCGCTCCTGGATCAGGATCCGGCGTCTCGTGAGAGCATCTCACTTTCGGCCCCTGCGGTCGTCCGTCTATGGAACGGCCACCAGGCCAGCTCCCCAATGAACGCCGTGATGGCCGGAACCAGCAGGCTCCGCACGATGAACGTGTCGATCAGCACGCCGAGCCCGACGGTGACGCCGACCTGGAAGAGCAGCTGGAGCGGCGAGCTGATCAGCGCCCCGAACGTGCCCGCCAGGATCAGACCGGCGGAAGTGATGACCGTGCCGGTTCGAGCGGACGCGGCGCGAATGCCCTGACGCAGCGGACGAGTGGCGCTTTCCTCTCGGACCCGCGACATCAGGAAGATGTTGTAGTCCGAGCCGAGCGCCACCAGCAGCACGAAGACCATCAGCGGGATGAAGTAGTTGAGCCCGGCCTGGCCGAAGACGTTCTGGAGGATGAAGGCCGAGAGGCTCAGGCTGGCGGCGTATGACAGCAGCACCGTGAGCACCAGATAGACAGGCGCCGTCAGCGCCCGCAGCAGGACTATCAGGACCAACAGGATCCCGACGATGGTGATGACCGCGACGCGCAGGAAGTCAGCCGAAATCGTCGATTGGACGTCGGCGAACTCGGCGGTCGGGCCGCCGACGTATGTCGTTGCGCCGGGCCCGAAGCCGGCCGCCTGGCCGGCGACCAGCGTTCGCAACGCGCGGACCGTGTCGAACGCCTTCGTGTCATATGGGTTGGTGATAGTCGTGACGTAGAGACGCGCCACGTCGCCGGCGCTGGATTCGAACGCCGTCACCAGGTCCGGCGGCGCGTACAGGTCGCCCGGGCCGAAAGCGGCCGCGACCTGGTCCAGCTCCTCGGGGAGACGGCCGCGGGCGTCGGCCGAAGCCTTCGTGGCGGCCAGCTGATCGGCGGTCGGAGGAATGCTCGCAGGGACGAAGTAGAAGGGAGTCGGCTGCGCCTGGCACCAGGCCTGCATCTGGCCCACGGCCGAAACGAGCGTCAAGAATGCGCTGGCGTCGCGTGTCGCGGCGACCTGCGGGATGGCAGTCTCCGCGGCCTTGTAAGCATCGGTGGTAGCGAGCGCCGGCACCGCCGCGCCGAGTTCGGCCAGGTAGGTCCCGAACTCCGAAAGCTGCGCTGCCACGGCGGCGTTCGAGCCAGACGAGCCCGTGGACGCGAGCGCAGCCGCCTTCAGCTGATCGCCGACCGTTCCGAGCTGGTTGGCGACCAGCGCCCGCTTGCGCCCGTCAACGATCCCCTTCTGGAGAGTGGCCAGGTCCGCACTCACACCGTCGAGCGCTGCGCCGGCCACGCGCGGATAGGCCTTCTCCAGGCCGCCCACGTAGGAAATCGTGGAGTCGACCCCCGCCAGAGAGGCGTCGCTCAGCTGGACGTTGATGTCCGCGCTCGGCGGCTTCGCGAAGCCGGCCGCGATTGCAGGGAGCTGGATTGCGGGCCTGAGCAGGTCGGAGACCTTGCCCTCACCCTTCGGGTCGACGATGCTGCTGACCGATTGCACGTCGGGGAGCGCAGCGATCTGAGCCTCCATCTGCCCGATGCGGGCCAGGGCGGCGGAGCTGGACAGGTTTCCGCCGGGGACCTGGACCAGGACGTTGAGCGGCATCAACTGACCGTCGGCCAGATGCCGGCTCAGAGTCTGGAATCCCACGCGCGACTCGGCCCCGCCGGGAAGCTCCTCCAGGACGTTGAAGTTCTCCTTGAGCTGCGGCAGCGCCAGGAGCGGAACCGCCAGGATCAGGAGAACCAGCCCGGCCAGCAGTCCGGGGCGATTCGTGATCCGCCGGGCCAGCGCCGCCCAGAAGCCTTTCTCGTCCGAGTCGGCGTTCCGTGTCCGCTCGTGGAGTGGCCAGAAGAGGTTCCGACCGAAGATCGCCAGCAACGACGGCGTCAGACTCAGCCCGGCCAGCACCGTGATGAAGATCGTGACGGCCAGCGCCGGGCCGGTCGTCTGGATCATCCCGAAGCTGGCGGCGATCATCGAGCTCAAGCCGACGATGACGGTGGCCGCAGACGCGGCGATCACGGCCCCGATGCGGCTGACCGTGAGGCGAACCGCGGCCTCATGGTCGTTGCGCCCGAGTTCCTCCCTGAACCTCGACACCAGGAAGATCGAGTAGTCGGTCCCCACGCCGAAGACGAGGACGACGATGAACGAGTCGAGCACGGACGACAGCTTCCAGCCGCCCTGTGCGAGAAAGCCCAGTAGACCGCGCGAAACGAGGAAGGCGCAGCCGATCGTAGCCAGGGGAACCAGCGCCGCCAGCGGAGCCCGGTAGATCAGCAGAAGAACGACGATGACGAGCACGATCGTCACCAGGGTCGTCCGATCGGTGCCGTCCCGGATCGCCTGCAGGTAGTCGCGGCCGATCCCGGCCTGGCCGCTGACCTGGGCGACGAGGCCCGCCGGCAGCACGCCCGGGGCGGCGAATTGAGTCCGAATCGCGTCGATCGCGGTGTTGGTCCGCGGCAGGAACGAGGGCGAGTCCAGATCGACGCGTGCCAGCTCGACGACGCCGTCGGAGCTTCGGAACATCGTGGCCAGCGAGGGCGAATGCTCGGCGGTGACATATCGCAGGATCGCTTCGGGGTGGCCCGTTCCCTCGAACCAGGCGCGCATGCCTTCGATGGCGGCGCGATCCGCGTCGGTAAGGCCACCGGATCGCGAGAAGACGACAAGCGCCGTCGAGGGCGCCGAGTCGTTCGGGAAGGCTTCGGCGACGACGTTGCGAGCCGCCAGCGACTCGGCGCTCTTGGGCAGGAAGCTGGTTTCGTCGGCCGACCCGACCTGCGACAGCGACGGCCCCAGGAGTCCGAACGCGACCGCGCCAACCACCCAGCCGGCGACCAGCACGAACCGGAATCTGAGCACGAGCCAGCCAAGTCGATCGAACATGTGGCTACCCTTGCAGCGGCGGTTCTGACGATCGCGGGACGGCGCCGTCGATTGTAATAGGCCCAGCCCACTCCGACGGAACCCGAGGCGTCAGAGGCTGGGCTCCTCGAGCATCCGCGCTCGGCCGGAGGCACGGCCCGAGCGCCGCCGGGCGACCAAGAAGACCCGGACGGCCGTGTAGCCGATCGTCGCGAGCGGAGCCATCAACGGCACGGGAAATGCCATCGCGGCGGCCAGGAACGGGTCGACCGGGAGCGCGAACATCGCGTAGTAGTACTGCGTCGTCGGAAAGAGCGCGGGGACGATCAGCCATGCGGCGGCGCGCATGTCGAATAGCGCCAGGATGCCGAGCGAAATCAGCGTGGGAATGAACACATAGAGGTTCCCCCAGGCGCTGAGAGTGCCGCCGGACTCGGAGTTGATCGTGTTCTGGACCGCCCCGGCCTCACGCAGGAACGACGACCACAGTCCCGGGGCAAGGATCACCGATACGCCCAGCGCGACCGCGGCCAGGATGAGCGCTCGCCATCGACGCTCGCCAAAGAGTGGCGGGATGGCGACGACCTTTATCACAGAGGCCAGCGCTCCGCCCCAGGTCCCGCCGGCAACAAGGAGCGCCAGAAGAATCACGTGCGGGTTGGCGGCTATGACCCCGTACAGCAAGGGCGGATACGCGACCCAGACGAGCGGCAGGCGCAGAGCCCGAACCACCACGATCGCCGCCACGAGCGACACGACCATCAACAGCCAGAGGAACGCCTCTTCCGGCAGAAGCGTGAGAGGGGCGAACAGGATCGCCGTCGGGGGCAGCCCGGCGTAGCTGAACAGACGTCCGTTCAGGAGCGCCCCGGTTTGCCACGGGTCCGCACCGGCAAGCCAGGCCGCAGAACCGTGGTAGTAGATGCGAGCGTCGACGCCGACAGCCTGCCAGTTGAAGCCGACGGCGAAGGTAAGAAGCCACAGGAAGACGAACGCCGCCGGCAGAAAGAAGCCAAGCCAGCGACGACGGAAGCCGGGCTCGAGCGAAGCGCCGGGCAGGGGCGGGGGCTGGGGTTCGACCAGCGCCCTTCGGAGCAGGCCGCCAACGCGACCCGCGATTCCGTCCGCCGACGCGACGGAGTCCTCGCTCTCCGCCGGTTCGAATCCGGTCGGCCTCATGCGAGCGCCGGCGCTGGAGAGGTGGGCTCGGCTCCGGGAGCGAGCTCAAGCGTCGGCTCGGCGCCCGGTGCCGGCTCAAGCGTCGGCTCGGCGCGCGGTGCCGGCTCGATGCCCGGTTGCGGGCGCGACCATCGGACCGCGACGAGGAGCAAGGCCACCGCCAGCCAGAGTGTGACCGGCAAGACGATCGCGACGTCCGCCACGAGATACGCCCCCAGCAGCGCCCACGTGACCCGACGCCCGGCGGAGCTACCGCGGCTGCGAGTCCAGGCCGCCAGCGCGACAGGGATCAGCGCCACCGGGTAGTGGTACCAGGTCACCGGCAGCACCACCAGAGAGGCCACGACCGCCCAGCCGAAACACTCGAGATCGTCGCGGACGAGGCGAGCGCTCGCGATCGTGGCGGCGATTGCGACCACGGCGAAGACGACGGCAAGCGAATGAGCCAGGTTTGGATCGCCCGCCAGGAGCGCAAGCTGGCTGGCCGGTCCGATGTTCACCCGCGAGGCGAGGTCCGCGCTGCCGGCGACACGGAGGTAGTCGAGATAGTCGCGCCAGGGACCGACCCCGCCGATGACGAGACTCACCGCCAGGATCGCGGCGCCTGTCGCCATCGCCACGCCGACGACGACGAAGCCGGGCCGCCGACCGCTTGAGACTCCCGGCCGCCGGCCGGCCAGCGAGACCGCGAGCGTGGCCGGGTGCAACTTCAGGACCGAGGCGATCGCCAGCGCCGCTCCGCCTGCAGTCGAGGTCACCCGCGGAACTGCTCCACCCGACACCACGGTCAGCGCCACGACCCCGAACAGGAGCGGGAACCAGGCGTCCACGTTGCCGAAGAGGAGCGCGATCGCAAAGGGGAAGAAGTACGGCGCGGCGGCGAGGGCGATCAGCGCGCTGTCCAGGGAGAGGGCGGCCGGGGTCGAGGCCGGGGTCGAGGCCGGGGTCGAGGCCGGCCGGCCGAGCGGCGAGCGCGCAAGCAGAGCCGCCACTACCGCCAGTCCGGCCACGGCGCCGATCCACCAGCCAGACAGGACGAGCCACGTCGGCAGGCCCGAAATTGGCGCGAGGATCTGCGCCACGATCGGCGGGTACGAATAGAAGAGATCCTGCGCCTTGAGCCCGTTCGCGACCGCGGTCGGGTCGTAGGGCGAGAGGCCCGCAGCCACTCGCTTGCCCGCGTCGAGCAGGAGTTGGAGGTCGAACCCGGCGTCGGGCGGGTTCTTGGCCAGCATCGCCCGCCCCATGGTGGCGAGATTCGCCCAGCCGATGACGGCCACTACCACGCAGACCAGCCTGGCGAAGCGATTGCGGGCCGGGTCGGCGCCGAAGGCTCCGACGAAGGGTGAGCTCATGCGCGCCGGCGGCTAGTGCGGCGACTTCGCAGGAACCAGAGCAGCCCGACCGCGGAGAAGCCGATCGGAACGACCCAGAACCAGCCGCCCGGATCGTCCGGTCCGGCCGCGATGCCGGTCGCCGTGATTCGAACCAGGGGCAGTCCCTCGCACTTGAGCGAGATGTCTTCCGGGGTCATCTTCCAGGGGTTGCCCATCCCAATCGCTCCGGCGACCACGCCCATGCTCCGCAGCAAAGGCGGCAGGACGCTCAGGCGCTCGGCGTCGTCCGTCACTTCTTCGGCGATTCCAGAGAACGCCCGGCCCGGCAGTATGACCTCAACCTTCGGGTCCGCCAGGACGTTCGCCAGCCAGTGGGTCTTGCGCCCGAAGCCGGCGATGCAATACACGTGATCGCCGACGATCGCGTACCCGAGCGGAGCGTCTCGCATCTGGCTGCTCTTGCGGCCGCGGGTCCGCAGGATCATCAGATAGCCGGTGAGTGGGTTGGAGACGAACCGCCCCAAACCGGCCTTGAGAGCCGGAACGCTGACATATCGGTTCAGGCCGTTGAAGCCGCTGTGGAGCGCGGGCAGGTACGGCTCGATCCATTCGGGGTATCCAGGGAGGCCCTGGCCCCAGGAGCTCACAGTCTCGGCCGCGACGCCGGTCGTTCTCGTAGTCGCCATGGCCTCCCCTTTCCTGCTCGCACCGGACGCCGACAAGGGTAGGCCACGCACGCGGCGCGCACTACCTCTGCCGCGGCTCGGCTACGATCTCGAATACGTGCCCAACCTCGGAAGGAACAGATGAAACCAGCCGAACGATCCGCCGCCAATAGCCCGATCAGCAGCGAACGCCTGGACGAGTTGATCGCGGGCCTCAGCATCGAAGAGAAGGCCGGCCTGATGGCCGGGATCGACGCCTGGCACGCGGGCGGCGCGCCTTCGATCGGCCTAGAACCCACGGTCACGCTGGACGGACCCAACGGCGTCCGTGGCATGACCTTCCCGGCCGGTTCAACCGCAACCTGCACGCCGTGCGGCACCGCTCTCGGCGCTACCTGGGATGTGGATCTGGTGACCGAGGTCGCCGCCAGGATCGGGCTCGAGGCGAAGCGAGCCGGCGTCCACTACATGCTCGGGCCGGTGCTCAACCTGGTCCGCTCGCCACTGGGTGGCCGCGACTTCGAGGCCTACGGCGAGGACCCTGTTCTCGCCGCCGTGCTCGGGGCCGCCTATATCGAGGGAATGCAGTCGGCGGGCGTTGCCGCCACGCCCAAGCACTACGTCGCGAACGAGTCCGAGATGCACCGCACCACGGTCGATTGCAGGGTCGACGAACGCACCTTGCGCGAGGTCTACCTGACGCCGTTCGAAGCTGCCGTCAACGCCGGGGCGTGGTCGATGATGGCCGCCTACAACAGGGTGAACGGCATCCACTGCTCCAACCACGGCCCGCTCGTGGCCGGAATCCTGAAGGGCGAATGGGCCTGGGACGGCGTGCTGATGTCCGATTGGGAAGCCACGCACAACACCGTCGCTGCGTCGGTTGCCGGGCTGGATCTCGAGATGCCCGGTCCTCCCCGCTTCTTCGGTCCGGCACTGGCCGAGGCGGTTCGACGAGGCGACGTGAGCGAAGCCGTCCTGGACGACCACGCGCGCCGCCTGCTCCTGCTCGCAGCGCGAGTCGGGGCGCTGGCCGTTGCGGGCGAGGGAGTGGCGCGGCCGACGGCCGCCGAGAAGCTCGACCCCGCGCAGCCCTGGCACCTGTCCGACCCCGATGCCGCAGCCCTGGTTCGCCGCGCGGCGGCCGAGTCCTTCGTGCTGCTGACCAACGACGGGACGCTCCCGCTCTTGCCGGCCGTCATCCGAAAGCTCGCGGTCATCGGGCCCAACGCGGCCCAGCCGTGCGCGCAAGGAGGCGGCGCCGCCCACATTCCCGCGCCGCCCACCGTGACCCCGCTCGATGGACTCCGGGCGGCGCTTCCGGGAGTGGAGATCATCCACGAGCCGGGCTGCAGGATCGATCGCTTCCTGCCACCGCTCACCGCGATGGAAGTCCGCGACATGGACGGCAAGCCCGGTCTCACCGTCGAGTTCTGGCGCGGCCAGGAGCCGGCCGGCCAGCCCTACGCCGGCTGGCACGTCGATTCGAGCGAGATGCACCTCTTCGCCGATCTCCCCCAGGGATTGGTCCAGGACGACTTCTCCGTCCGCCTGTCCGGCTGGGTGACCCCGGCCGAGAGCGGCCCTCACGAGATCGCCCTGCGCGGTTTCGGCGGGCGGCGCCTCAAGGTGGACGGCGTCCCGGCCGCCGATCTGTGGAATGCCCCGCCCGCCACCGACGTTCCGACGGCTCTGTTCGAAGGCCGCCAGGACGGTGGGACTTTCGAGCTCCAGGCCGGCAAGCCGGTCCTCATCGAGGCGGAGCTGCATTCGGCCGTGAATGCCGCGTGTCTGCTGGCGATCGGATGCCGTTCGCCGCAGCAAGCCGACCGTCTCGAGCAGGCCGTCGCCGCCGCCGCCTCGGCCGACGCAGTCATCGTCGTGGTCGGAAACGATGAAGCGTGGGAATCGGAGGGCCGCGACCGCAGCACCGTCACGCTCCCGGGCCGCCAGAACGAGCTGGTCGAGCGAGTGGCCGCAGCCAATCCGAGGACCATCGTCGTCGTCAACGCCGGCTGCCCGATGGACCTGCCCTGGGCCGATCGAGTCGCCGCCGTCCTCTACGCCTGGCTGCCCGGTCAGGAGTTCGGCAACGCCCTCGCCGACGTCCTGCTCGGCAAGTCGGAGCCGGGCGGCCGTCTTCCCTTCACGATCGCGGCCCGCGAGTCTGACTACCCCGCGCTCAGCACCACGCCGGGCGAGCAGGAACAGCTGGTCTACGCCGAGGGAGTCAACCTCGGCTATCGCCATTTCGACGCCGCGGGCATCGAGCCGAGGTTCTGCTTCGGGCACGGTCTTGGTTACGCGCGGATCGAGTTCGAGTCGCTGGAGGTCGCGGCGGACGGCCTGCCGGAAGGCGACTCGGCCCAGCTGAAGGTTCGGCTGCGAAACGTCGGCAGTCGCGCCGGCAAGCAAGTGGTCCAGGTCTACGTCGCCGATCTGGAATCGTCCGTCCCGCGCCCGCCGCGCGAACTGAAGGGCTTCGCCGCCGTCCACCTCGCCCCCGGCGAGAGCACGGACGTCTTCCTGGCCCTCGAAGATCGCGACCTGGCCTACTGGGACGGCGACGGCGGCGGCTGGCGCATCGAGCCCGGCCGCTTCGAAATCCAGGTCGGGGCCTCTTCGCGCGACATCCGGCTTCGGGCGGCGCTGGATCTGGAGTAACGCGCGAGGCCGCTCGGGCCGCGCCGCTGGGTCCGTCACGCCGCCGCGGCGGCTCAGAGCGGCGGCCCGGAACCGCGGCGCCGAGCCGAGCCACGTCGGCGGCCGGCACAGCCGCAACGGTGCCACTGGCGTCAGACTGTCAACGATGGCGGCCGCATCTCTCGCAGTGACTGCCAGTCGGCGGCGGCAACTCCTCAACCGGTGCGGCGCTAGCCTCGGCCGAGCTGTTCCAGCCGTAATCGCGCGCATTCCCGCGCCGCTCCCCGTCTGTGGCCGCGACCGTTTGCGCTCATCTGGTAACCTCGGAACCCCCGTCCACTGTGAGGCGGGGCAATCGAAACGCGAGTGGAACCATGGCCGAAAAACCGCGCACCCTTGTGGAGAAGATCTGGGACGACCACGTAGTGGCGTCCGACACCGGCGCGCCGGCAATTCTCGCGATCGATCTCCACCTCGTCCATGAGGTCACCAGCCCGCAGGCATTCACCGGCCTGCGAGAGCGCGGACTGAAGGTTCGAAAGCCCGGCCAGACCGTCGCGACGGCCGACCATTCGATCCCCACAACCGATCCGTCGATCCCGATCGCGGACGAGCTGGCGCGCAAGCAGCTGGCCCAGATCGAGGAGAACTGCCGCGAGTTCGGGATCCCGTTCTACGGCAAGGGCAGCCCGACGCGCGGCATCGT
>Ga0182021_10011612_pt1 | contig 10455 bp, 8 predicted proteins | sample 612E3MmetaG_FD_120493 | JGI IMG/M metagenome (GOLD analysis project Ga0182021, IMG submission 120493) | Permafrost microbial communities from Stordalen Mire, Sweden - 612E3M metaG (Illumina Assembly) | ecosystem: Environmental > Terrestrial > Soil > Wetlands > Permafrost | place: Sweden... | reverse complement strand
GACTTGCTGAATAATCGTTACTTTTGCAAAATAAAGCAAATGGTTTGTTAAATTAACATCAAAAGGTATGGATTTCAATGCAACCATCGATTTAATTATTAAAGATCTCAATGAAGCCTCAGATATAATTGATGATCTGAAAAAATATCCTGGTGTCCCGGCATTGCAGGTAGAACTTGCAAAATCAAAGTGCAGAAGTGCAGGGGATGTAATAGCCCTTCTAAAAAGCATTAAAGAACTTGTTCCCCCTGTCGCTGAAAAAGATCACGAAAAACAAATATCGCATTCACAGACTAAAACATATGTCCCTGATGAAGTGATTAAGGCAACACAATTGCCGAAGGAAAAGACAAAAGATCCGGTCGCTACCGTTAATCCATCTTCTCCGGTTGAAATCAAAGCTGAACCGGACGATAACATCAAAAAACCTGCAGAAACCACCAGTGTAGCAGATAAATTCAGTCCTACCCTTGACCTGTATGAGGAGCAGGTAAATAGTCATAAAATTGAAAAAGATTTATCTGATCGTTTAAAAGCAAAGCAAATCGCAAGTTTGTCAGAAGCAATAGGGATTAGTGACAAGTTTCTTTTTATGGGTGAAATATTCAACGGTAATAAAGATGCTTACTCACAGGCAATTTCCAGGCTGGACAAGGTTGAAAGTCTCACTGATGCGATGGCTATTATCATGAGTTATACAGGTGAAAATGCTGAAAATGAAGCAGTCAACCAACTGCTGGAGCTTGTAAAACTCAAACTCGGGGCTGATGAGTAAGCTTTTCCTGGTACCTACTCCTATTGGTAACCTCAAAGATATCACCTTCAGAGCGGTGGAGGTTCTGGGAAGTGTTGACCTTATCCTGGCTGAAGATACCCGTCAGACCAAGAAGTTACTTAATCACTATAATATTACTACCCCGCTCCAGTCGCATCACATGTTCAATGAGCATAAAAATGTGGAATCGGTCTGCTCCAGAATTCTTGATGGACAGACAATTGCTCTTGTGTCAGATGCAGGAACACCCGGCATTTCAGATCCCGGTTTCCTGCTGGTCAGAACTTGTGTGGAAAAAGAGATTCCAATTGAAACTCTTCCCGGTCCAACTGCTCTTATTCCGGCACTTGTGAACTCGGGATTGCCTTGCGACAGATTCTGTTTTGAAGGATTCCTCCCCCCAAAAAAAGGCAGGAATAAAAGGCTTACGGGTTTGGCTGATGAAACGCGCACTATGGTCTTTTACGAATCACCTTACCGTCTTGTAAAAATGCTCGATGAATTGTCAGTACATTTTGGTCCTGATCGGAATGCGTGTGTTTCAAGGGAATTAAGCAAGATTTTTGAAGAAAATGTAAGGGGTACCCTTTCATTCCTTTCTGAGTATTATACAAATAAACCACCGAAAGGTGAAATAGTCATTGTCGTGGCGGGTAAGGGAGCTGGGGACAGGAGAGGGTGAGACATCGACTTGAAGTGAAAAAACAAATGTATATCTCATGTCTTCTATGAAACAATGCATCCTGACAGCATTACTGATTCTGGTTACATTCTCGATGCTTTCCGCTCAGACCCTCAAAGGCAGAATTACTAACCAGTCAGGAGACCCTGTTCAATACGCAACAGTATATATCCAGGAGCTTAAACAGGGAACCACATCAAATACAAGAGGAGACTATGAAATAAGACTTCCTGCCGGGAAATACTCTGTGATCTATCAGAGTCTCGGATATCAGCCGGTATACTTAAACATTAATATATCCGATGCCACAATATCGAAAGATGTGATTCTTCCTCTCCAGTATTATCAGATACCTGAGGTCAGGATATCAGCATCAGGTGAAGATCCTGCTTATGGTATAATGAGGAAAGCAATAGGAATGGCCCCTTACTACCAGAATAATGTAAGCTATTATAAAGCAGAAGTTTATCTGAAGGGGAATCTGGTAATAAATAAAATCCCAAGACTTTTGCAGAAATCAATGAAAATTGAATCTTCAGATCACACTACATCAGTTTCTTCAGGGTCAAAACCTGAAAGTGAGGAAAAATTATTGAAAGCCGGTGATGCCTTTTTGATGGAATCGGTCAATGAAATAGAGTTTACAGCACCCGATAAATATTTCCAGAGAATGATTTCTTACAATAGTACTTTCCCGGCTGAGGGAAATGAGATATCTCCCATGAGTTTTATCCAGGCAAGTTTTTACCAGCCTGTGCTTGCAGATATGGCAATTTCACCTCTTGCTCCAAACGCTTTTTCACATTATAACTTCAAATATCTTGGCGCATCTGCTCAGGGGAACTATTCAATAAATAAGATTCAGGTAATTCCAAAACGAAAAAGCCAGCAACTTTTTGAAGGCACTATTTATATAATAGAAGATCTGTGGTGTCTTCAGAGCGTTGATCTTACCAATGAGAATTTTTTCGGTAAAATCAGTGTACAGCAATTGTTTGTACCTGTTCAGGACGATATATGGATGCCTGTGAGTCACAAATTTGAAGTTAATATCAATATTATCGGTTTCAGGGCTGACGCAGGTTATGGAAGTTCGGTTAAATATACTGAGGTCAGGCCAAATCTTTCTCTTCAGAAACCTGCCGGGATAAATGCTGATAATGCAGCAAGGGAAACAAATCAGAAAAAAGATTCCGATACAACTATTTCCAGGTCAAAACAACAGATTAATAAAATCCTCCAAAAAGATCAGCTTTCGAACCGGGATATGGTAAAGCTCTCAAGACTTATGGAAAAGGAATCCGCGGCAAGTATCCATGACAGCACAAAGAAGGACCTTGAAATTAAGGATCATAATAAACAAATAGTTGAAAAGGATGCTGGTAAAAAAGATAGTTTATATTGGGCTAGAATCAGGCCTATTCCTCTATCAGACATCGAGATACGAAGTTTAAAAATCAGTGACAGCATAAAATCCGCAAAACTTTTTGAGAGAACAGGGGCCGATTCAACATCTGCATCAAGGAAAAAAGAAAAGAGCAAATTTTTTAAAACAGCTGGAGAAATTGTGTCGGGTCATTCATGGGCAGATACGACAGGATTCAGGTTTACCTTTGATGGTTTAATTGATCTCAAGAGGTTAGGGTTTAATTCAGTCGACGGCTTTAAATACGGACTGAACTTCAGTATTTCAAAATCCTGGAAACAAAAATCATCACTGCTTATTGCTCCCGACATAAACTGGGCCTTCAACCGGGGAAAATTTATGTGGGGAGTAAATGCAAATTACTCGTTTAATAAAATCAAGCTGAGACAAATTTATTTAAGGGTCGGATCGGAAAGTAAGGATATAAATAACGGAGGCGGAATAAACCCTCTGATAAATACAATGACTTCATTACTTCTTAAGAAAAACTACCTGAAGTTGTACGAATCAGGATATCTGATTTTAGGATATTCAACTGAATTAATTAACGGACTAACACTCGATCTGAGCGCTAATTTTGATAATCGAAAAGTACTTCAGAATAGTACAAACTTTTCATTTTTAAAGTCTTCTGAGATATATTCGGAAAATGTCCCATTAAACAGTTATCTGTCACCCGGATCAAATGAGATCAATGCATTACGCGATCAGCGGCACTTCGACTTCCTTTCCAGGCTATCGTATACCCCTTATCAGAGATACAGGATCACCAAAGGAAACAAGATACCTGAAGGCTCTGACTGGCCTACCTTTAGTCTGACATGGCAACATGGCATAAACGATTTCAGCGAAATTGAGCAGGGTCTGAGACGTTCCGACATGTTCAGGTTTGAGGTATCAAAAAGCAAGTCCATCGGAGCATTCAGCAATCTCAGGTGGAGGATAAGAACGGCGGGATACCTGGATAACAGAAATTTAACTTTTTATGATTTTTTCCACATCAACTCGCAACCGTTTCCTCTGCTTCTGAATAACTACGAGGATGCCTTTATGATACCATCTTTCTATTCGATGAGTACACCTGAATTTTATGTTGAGGGTCATCTTAAATATACAACTCCTTATCTGTTGCTTAAGTTGCTGCCCGGATTCAGTAATACACTGATGCGCGAGAACCTGTCGCTTTCATATCTTGGATCAAGGTACCATAAGAACTATACTGAAATAGGATATAGTATAAGCGAAATTCTTTTTATCGGAGAAGTTGGTGTATATGCAGGTTTTGATGATATCAGCTACCGTAGTGTGGGATTAAGGGCAATATTAAATTTCCACTAGTCTTACGCAAAAGGAGGTTCATCATGGATATCTGATTCATTATCGAATCCTCCTCCGAGTTTTCTGAGGTTATCGTGGTTCATTTTTGACCCGAGAGTGATACTCGGCGATGAACTAGGATCAGTAATGCCATCAATATCAAAATCATCGATATCAACAAACTGGGCTTTTTCCTCACGGAATCTGAGCTTAACATCGTCGACCGGGCCATTCCTGTTTTTTGCAAGAATGATTTCTGCAATACCCTTAGTTGAAGAACCATCCTCGAATGTAGGAATACCAAACTTATCCTGTCTGTGAATAAAAACTACCATATCGGCATCCTGTTCAATTGCTCCTGATTCACGAAGGTCGGAAAGAAGCGGCCTTTTGGTTCCGCCTCTCATCTCAACTGAACGGTTAAGCTGGGAAAGAGCGAGTATTGGTATATTAAGCTCCTTTGCTATACTCTTGAGTGACCTGGAAATAGTACTTACTTCCTGTTCACGGCTTCCTGAGTTTTCAGGTCCCGACATAAGTTGAAGGTAGTCAACAATCACTATATCCAGTTTATGCTGGGCCATAAGCCTGCGGCATTTAGCCCGAAGTTCAAATATCGAGATTGCAGGGGTATCATCAATAAAAATTGGCGCTTGTACAAGTTTTTTTATTCTTGAATCGAGTTGTTTCCATTCCTCTTCTGACAAACGGCCGTTTTTAATCTTGTCACCCGGAATGTCGGTTTCGGATATTATCAATCTGTTAACCAGCTGAATAGATGACATTTCACATGAAAAAATAGCAACTTTTTTCCCATGGTCGATCGCCATATTCCTCGCCATTGACAGCGCAAATGCAGTTTTACCCATGGAAGGACGTGCTGCAATGATAACCAGTTCTGATTTCTGCCAGCCTGATGTAAGGCGGTCAAGTTTTGTAAATCCGGAAGGGGTGCCCACAAGAGCATCTTCTCTTTTTCCTGCTTCCTCTATCTCTCTGATTGCCTCTTTAATGACCACATTTATCGGTGCAACTTCTCTTTTTATATTACCTTCAGCAATCTGGAACAGAGCATTTTCAGAGTAGTCCAAAAGTTCTGTCACGTCATAGGTATCGTCAAAAGACCGGGTTTGTATTTCGGTAGATACCCTGATAAGTTCGCGCTGGATATATTTTTGAGCGACAATCCTTGCATGATAATCAACGTTTGCTGCTGAAACAACCTTTGCTGTCAGTTGTGTAAGATAGACAGGACCGCCCACACTGTCCAACTCATTATGGGACCTGAGTTCTTCAGTCACGGTATAGAGGTCAACAGGAAACTCCCTGGAAGAAAGATCTGATATTGCCTTGAAAATTTTCTGATGCGCTTCTCTGTAGAAACTCTCTGGTTTTAGTATATCGAGTATAGTTATTACTGCTTCCTTTTCAAGCATTATTGCACCAAGAACAGCCTCTTCCATATCGTTTGCCTGAGGGGGTACTTTTCCAAAATCAGGCAAAGTTGTCACAGTTGGTCTTGGGCTATTTCTTTGTTTTGCCATTAATTATATATTTCTGATTTATAGATACTTAGATAACTTAAAAACCATTCTCCCTTTCAATTTCAAAGGTATGCATAACACGACTTAGTAATTAAGAAGTATGTGTATTGTTACAAACAAAGCGATGTTAAAAACTTGTTGAAAAGCTATTAAATAGATCATTAGCTACAAATTCAAAACCATATGGTATTTTTACATCAAATAAAGGAAGATGATCTTTTTCCCAAATGCTAAAATAAATATCGGATTGCGGATTACAGGCAAACGTCCTGACGGCTATCATGATATTGAAACAATATTTTATCAGGTTGGCTTGAGCGATGCACTTGAATATGTGGTTTCGGACCAGCAAATTAATAAAGATATTCTCCGTACCTCAGGGATAGATACGGGAAGCGGGCAGGAAAAAAACCTGGTTATGAAAACTGTTATAAAGCTTCGTGAAAAAAATTCATTTCCATTCCTTAAAATACATCTCCATAAAGCTATACCGGTAGGTGCAGGATTAGGAGGAGGATCATCAGATGCAGCATGCATGCTGAAAGTACTGAACAGGCATTTTAAACTCAATCTTGAAAGCCAGCAGCTCAGATCTATTGCATTGGAGTTGGGAAGTGACTGTCCTTTCTTTATCGATTGCATTCCCTGCTATGCTACCGGCAGAGGGGAAATATTGGTGCCAGTCAGGCCGGCATTAACGGGTTATTATCTCGTAATAATCAATCCCGGGGTCAGCATAAGTACTGCCGAAGCTTATCAGCACTGCAAAGTTGCAGTTCCCTCAAAAAGTTTAAAAGATTTATTTGAACTGCCGGTAACTGAATGGAATGGAGCAATATTAAATGACTTTGAAGATTTTGCTTTCCGGAAATATCCTGTTATAGCCGACTTAAAAAACGAATTGTATAGGTCAGATGCTATTTTTAGCCTGATGTCGGGCAGCGGATCGAGTGTTTACGGAATATTTAAAGGCAAGCCGGAACTTTCACTTAAACTCAGAGAATTTGTTATCTGGGAGGGAGTGCTGTAAAATCACTTAAGCCCTGCTCTCACAAACTTTATACTTTGATCAATAGTTTTGAAATCCATTAACCTTTTTCAATACCCCCATTTAGGGAGAGGTCATTCCAGTTCCAGCAGCACAGTCCCTTTTGAAACCTTATCTCCCTTTTTAACGGCAATTGATTTAACCTTGCCATCCATGATGCATTTAAGTTTGTTCTGCATCTTCATAGCGTCGAGTATCATCAGGTCCTCACCTTTGGAAACATTTTGTCCGGGTTTTATCATTATATCAAGAACAGTGCCTGGTATAAAGCTCAGGATGATCCGCGGATCGGCTGGCTTATAAGGTTTTCGGTTCTCAAATTTTTTACTTATCCTCGTCTGATATAAGCTTGTATCAATATTGAGGAATCCAAGCTTCTCACCTTTACTCATGATTATTCCTTTTAAATTTATTGATACATCGACTAAAATGGCGGCAGACCATGTTTTTTCTTAGGCATAGTGACATCCTTATTTTCAGACACTTCAATGGAATGCATCAGGAATTTCCTTGTTTCTGACGGTTCAATTACAGCATCAACATAACCTCTTGAGGCTGCTACATAAGGATTGGCAAACTTGGTTTTGTACTCCTCGACCTTCTGTTTTCTCATGCCATCAGGATCAGAAGAAGTCATAATCTCTTTTCTGAAAATAATATTTGCCGCTCCTTCGGGACCCATAACTGCTATCTCTGCAGATGGCCAGGCAAATACAAAATCGGCACGCAGATGTCTTGAGCTCATTGCAATATAACCTCCCCCGTAGGCTTTTCTAAGGATAACGGTAAGTTTGGGCACTGTAGCCTCGCTATACGCGTATAGTACTTTGGCACCGTGCCTTATAACCCCTGCATGCTCCTGATCAACACCAGGAAGATAACCCGGAAGATCAACAAGTGTAATAATGGGAATATTGAAGGCATCACAATAACGGATGAATCTTGCAGCTTTATCGGATGAATCTACATCAAGCACTCCTGCCATTTCCAGTGGCTGATTGGCAACAAATCCTGTTGTTCGTCCTCCCATTCTGCCAAAACCGATGACGATGTTTTTGGCATAGAGTTCCATTATCTCAAAAAAATCGGAATTGTCGACAATTGCCCTTATCACATCTTTAACATCATAAGGGAGAGTCGGATCTTCAGGTACAATCTTATTGATATTATATTCAGGCTTCGGTTCGCCCGGCTCAAAATTTCTGGCCTTCTGGCTATTATTCCAGGGTATAAAAGTGATTAGTTTTTTGATCTGTTCAAAACACTCTTCCTCGCTCAAAGCAAAGAAATGCGCATTACCTGTTATCTCGCTGTGAACTCTGGCGCCTCCAAGATCTTCCATAGAGATTTCTTCACCAAGAACAGTTTTTATCACCTCGGGTCCGGTGATAAACATTTTAGATATATTATCAACTACAAAAACAAAATCGGTAAGGGCAGGTGAATAAACTGCGCCACCTGCGCATGGCCCTAAAATAACTGAAAGTTGCGGAATTACCCCGCTGGATATTGTATTACGGAAGAATATCTCACCATATCCGGCCAGGGAGTTGACACCTTCCTGAATTCTGGCACCTCCTGAATCATTAATACCAATAAGTGGCATTCTCATTTTCAGTGCATGATCCATAATTTTGGTAATCTTTCTTGAATGCATTAATCCAAGCGAACCTCCGGCAACAGTAAAATCCTGGGCAAAAATTGCTACAGGAGCGCCATAAATTGTTCCTGATCCTATTATTACGCCGTCACTTGGAAGGGATTTCTTATCCATATCAAAATCACGTGCATCATGCTCAACAAACAAGTCATATTCATTGAAGGAGTTTTCATCAAGCAAAGCCATAATCCGTTCACGGGCTGTTCGTTTACCCATTGCTTTTTGCTTCTCAATAGCCTGTTCTCCTCCGCCGAGCAGAACTTTTTCACGTTTTTCCTGTAATTCGCGTATCTTTTTATTGATTGGCATATTTATTCTTTTTAATTTTTAGTAAAGCATTACTAACACAGAAAAGGGTCAGAATTTGCGGTTACAATTTTAAGGAAATTGTACGAGTTTTAATCTATTTTGGTGCTAATTTATAAAGCACCAGACCTATTATTGAATAAATGATGTTGGGAATCCACATTGCCAGCATCGGACCCAGATTTCCCTTAAGGCAAAACTGTGATGCAAATTGCAGAAAGAGGATATATGAAAAGCTCAGAGTCAGTCCTATTCCGATATTCATTCCAATACCTCCCCTTATTTTTCTTGATGATAGGGTAACACCTATCAGAGTAAGAATAAATACGGCAAACGGGTTGGCAAACCTCCGGTATTTTTCAATCAGGAAAAGCTTAAGCTCATCGGATCCCTGTAGTCTGAGGAGGTCAATATAATCATTAAGCTCACGCGAATTCATAGTTCCAACAAACCCCGGATCTCTTGAAAAATCGTCTGGTTTTATTGTAAGAGTTGTATCTATCTGCCTGCCCTTGGTAATAACTTCGCCTGAATCCTTCACTTCCCGAAGATAATAGTTCATAGCTGACCATTTATGCAGGGAGGTATCATAAAGTACTGTAGTAGCTGAGAGTTTTGATTCGAGTGTTCCGTTATCATTGAATTTTTCAATTGTGAAGTTCTGCCCTCTCTTGCTAATGGGGTTAAAGGAACCCATAAAAACATAGACATTTTTGTGCTCCTGCCTGTGAATATTTTCCACCATCATCCTTTTACTTGCAGAGGGGTGATAGTATTTGTCTTCAAAATCCATTCTTATGAGATTCGACTTTGGGATAACGAAGTTTGTAAGTATGAATGTAAATGTGGCAATAATAAAAGCAGACAGAAAATAGGGCCACATCATTCTCCGGAAACTCATACCACTGTTTAAAATTGCTATAATTTCTGTGCTTATAGCCATTTTAGATGTAAAGAATATAACAGCTATAAATACAAACAGAGGTGCGAAAAGCATGGCAAAGTATGGAATGAAATTCAAGTAATAGTCAAAAATAATTGCCTTAACAGGAGCCTGCTTTTCCATGAAATTATCGATTTTCTCGGCGAAATCGAACACAACAGCTATAGTTAGTATCAATACTAAACAAAAGAAAAAGGTCCCAAGGAACTTTTTGATTATGTAAGTATCAATCAACTTTAATTTCAGAGAACCTAGAGTCTCTCCGAAAGTTTTTTTACCATTGAATGTTTCCATTTTATAAAGTTACCCTCTTCAATTTTTTTTCGTGCTTCGCCAACCAGCCAAAGATAGAATCCCAGGTTATGAATACTTGCAATCTGAGCTCCAAGGTTCTCGCCTGACATAACAAGATGGCGCAGATAAGCTTTTGAATAGCATAAACTTACTGCTGATGGGCCCGCAGGATCTATAGGACTGAAATCATCTATCCATTTCCTGTTCCTCATATTTATTGTTCCCTCGCTGGTAAACAACATTCCGTTCCTTCCGTTCCGGGTTGGCATAACACAATCGAACATATCAATTCCTCTTTCAATAGCTTCAAGGATATTGACCGGAGTGCCAACACCCATCAGATAACGCGGCTTATCCTCGGGAAGTATCTTATTTACAATCTCAATAATCCTGTACATCTCATCGGCAGGTTCTCCCACAGACAACCCCCCTATTGCATTTCCTTCCAGACCAGCTGAAG
>Ga0182021_10011611_pt1 | contig 10456 bp, 5 predicted proteins | sample 612E3MmetaG_FD_120493 | JGI IMG/M metagenome (GOLD analysis project Ga0182021, IMG submission 120493) | Permafrost microbial communities from Stordalen Mire, Sweden - 612E3M metaG (Illumina Assembly) | ecosystem: Environmental > Terrestrial > Soil > Wetlands > Permafrost | place: Sweden... | reverse complement strand
TGACTTCCCGCCGTGGCGGGATAAACTTCTCGTCCAGTTTTCATAAATGAAAAATCCCGGCTTGCACCGGGATCCTGTGTCGCTCCGCTCCCCAGGCTTGACTCGAACAAGCGACCCTCTGATTAACAGTCAGATGCTCTAACCGACTGAGCTACTGAGGAATTTATTTATCCTTGCTTTTTTTAACGAGCCAAAAATAAGGGCTTTTAATGAATTAAGCAATATCTTTGACTAAAATTTTTGTAAATGAAGAAGATTCTCGGAATAGGCAACGCACTTGTTGATATAGTCACTTATATAGATGATGAAACAATTCTGCAGATGTTTGCACTTCCTAAAGGCAGTATGCAGCTTGTTGATAGTGTAAAATCTGAAATGGTTAAAACCGGAACAGGAAGCTTTGACAAAACACTTGCATCGGGAGGTTCAGCTGCAAATACTATTCATGGTCTTTCATTGCTCGGTGTCCCGACCGGTTTTATTGGTTCCATTGGAAAGGATGAAACCGGCGATTTTTTTGAAAATGATTTAAAAAATGTTGGAGTAAAGACTTATCTTTCACGACGTCAATCTCCGACCGGAACCGCTATTGCATTAATTACATCAGACTCTGAAAGAACTTTTGCCACTCATCTTGGAGCCGCAATTGAACTGAATGCAGCTGATCTCAATGCTTCAGATTTCATCGGATATGACATTCTGTACCTCGAAGGATATCTTATAATCAATAAACCACTTATACTGACCGCCTGTAAACTGGCAAAAGCAAATAATATGAAAATTGCTCTGGATCTTGCCAGTTACAATGTTGTTGAAGCTAAACTTTCCGATTTCAAAGAAATTGTCGAACAATTTGTGGATATTATTTTTGCCAACGAAGAAGAAGCTAAAGCATTTACAGGACTTGATGCCCAGACTGCAGTCTTCAGGCTCTCGGAGCTTTGTGAAACTGCTGTTGTTAAAGTTGGCTCCGAGGGTTCATGGCTTAAGAGGGGAGAGGAGGTCATTAAAATCGGAACTATTCCTGTGACCCTCAAAGACTCCACTGGTGCCGGTGACTTATATGCCTCCGGGTTTTTATATGGTGTCGCCATAAACGATACACTTGAGAATTGCGGCTTATACGGTGCAATTCTTTCAGGGAAGGTTATTGAAATACCCGGGGCAAGACTAGATCATACAAAATGGGATGAGATCAAAATGATGATTGCGGAAACAAAGACTATTGAATAATAATTTCGGATTGCGGATTGCGGATTTTCGATATGTCAATCCGCAATCCGAAATCCAAATTCCGCAATCAATACTTCGGTAAAACCCATCCGTTGTGATATTCGGGCACAATAAATTTGTTTGCAGTTGCAGTTGCGAATTGCTGTTTTGCACTATCCCATGATACTTTTTCTCCGGTCCTGTAGGCAATATTACCCATCTGGGCAACGAGGGCAACATTTCTTCCGATATCGATAGATGCATTAAGTTTCTGCGGAGTATTATTTTTAAGGCAATCAAGGAAATTTTTTACATGAAGATCAAGTCCGACGCCAACATTTTTCTGAACGGGTAGAGCAGCTATTCTCTGTTTCTCTGGTATTACCTCCCACCCGTTACGATCCAGAACAAGTGTTCCGTTCTCACCAATATAACCCATTCCATGGGCACGTCCGTAGTTGCCGCCACCAATTCCTATTGTGTGCTCCCAGATCATTGTAAAATCCTTGAAATCATAAACTGTGGTCATCGTATCGGGAGTTTCCATTGCATCATCAGGAAATGCATATTTACCTCCGATTGCCATTACAGATAAAGGAACAGCCTTATCCATACCATATAAAATATAATCAATAAGATGGACACCCCAGTCAGTCATCAGTCCGCCGGCATAATCCCAAAACCAGCGAAAAGTGAAATGAAACCTGTTTTTATTAAAAGGACGTTCAGGGGCAGGACCCAGCCACATATGATAATCAACGCCTTCCGGAACCGGAGAATCAGGTACCTTTGGCACTGCTCCTTTCCAATCTACATAAGACCAGGCTTTACATGTGCGGATACGGCCAAGCTTTCCTGTTCTTAGATAATTAATGGCATCTACAAAATGAGGCTGACTCCTTTGCCATTGACCTACCTGGACAATCTTGCCATGTTTTTTCACGGCTTTTTGCATAATGTTGATCTCAGCAATAGAATTTCCGATAGGTTTTTCACAATACGCATGTTTCCCGGCTTCAAGCGAATCAACCAAAATAAGACAATGCCAGTGATCGGGAGTGCCGATAATGGCAACATCAATATCCTTATTTTCAAGCATTTTGCGATAATCTACATATAGCTTCGGCCTTGGGAAACCAAGTTTTGTAAGGTTGTCGGTACGATTATTTAAAACATTGCGATCTATATCGCACATTGCAATACATTCTATTTCAGGGTTTTTCAGGAATGAAGTCAGATCACTGAATCCCTGTCCATTAGCGCCGATAAGGCCCACCCGGACTTTATCATTAGCAGAGACTGGTCTCCTTGATGATGTTAATGCTTCTAATGGTAAAACACTACCTGCAGCCAGAACAGATGCAGTTTGAATGAACTTCCTTCTTGATGATTTCATAATATTTGTTGTAGGTCACTGCGAAATTATAAATAATTGCAAAAGAAGAAATCTTTAATTGTTAAAATTGAATGAAAGAATAGAGACCAAAAGCAAGTTTTATGATTTTTTAACATTAAGACACTTTGTAACAAATGTTACAATCAATAGTTTTAATCCGCCTTCGCGTAAAGCTTCGGCGGACGCGAAGTCTAGGTTTAATTCCTCGGTGCTTGCACCGTTTTTTGAGTCCAGAGCTTGCTCTGGGGTTCATACCATTTGATTATTAATTTTTTACTTTGATCTGAAAACTATATCAGCCAGATCTGCTTTTGAGAAAAACATACCGGCGACTTTCTTTATATCGTCAATAGTAAGTTTTTTCAGAATGTCCTCATAGTTTTTTGGATCATTTACATCTATTCCGGTATAATAATATGAATATAGAGCATTACTCCAGTATGAATTATGCAGCTTGGATTCTTCCCTGTTTTTCAGCAGATTGGTCACTGCTTTATCAAGGTTTTCTTTGGTGGGTCCGACAGTGATTATCTTATCGAGCTCCTTGTAAATAATTGCTTTCAGATCATTGGCTTTTGCAGGATCGCAATCAAACATAATGAGATCTGTGGCTTCCTGAACGGGAAATTTCTGGGACCCGATATTCAATGATACGCCATATGTGCCGCCTGCCTCTTCTCTCACTTTTTCTGTAAAGACGATATCGAGTATTCCCTGAATAACTTTCAGTGTGACATTGTTGAAGGAGGTATATTTAAGTGCTGTGTTATGGCTTATAAAAACGGTTGCTTTAGGAACTGTAAGAGGAATTGACACATCCTTTAAAAATTTTCCTTTGGGAGGCATTACCTTTCTGTCAATCCAGTTTTCTTTTCCGGGGTACCCTTGTATTGAACCGATATACTTTTCAACCATTGGCCTTACAGTGTCCTCAGAAATATTTCCAACGATGAAGAAAGTATAATCAGCAGCATTTCTAAACCTTTCGGTATAAACCTTTTTTACTTTTTCGAAATCGACCAGTTTGAGAAACTCCGGATTCATCACCATGGTTCTCGGGCTATAGTTTGTAAGATAAAGTGAGACTGAATCCTGCATGATCTTTGAAGGATCTTTCGCCATATTTGCAAGGAATGCATCATATCTCGTCATAATTGCATTATGTGCTTCCTTGTCGAATCTTGGTTTTTCGAATCTCAGATAAAGCAGCTGCATCATTGTTTCAAAATCCTTCGGCGTTGAGGATCCGGAGATACCTTCTGTCAACTCACCCAGGTTAATGCCGGCGCTTGCCTTTTTGCCAGACAGCATTTTCTGCAGGGTCACATTATCAAAATCCCCGATCCCATATGTTCCTATAATTGCCGGTAACATGTTTGCCGAGGGAAGTGTATCAAGATTATATAGTGAAGTTCCACCTAAACTATAAGCAGACAGGATTACATTATCCTTTTCAAAATCAACTTTTTTATAAACGACTTTTGCCTTATTTGCGAGGGTCCATTCAACAGCTCCGAACTGTTTCAGCAAAACAGTTTTAATTACCCGTGCCCCCGGAAGGGTTTCGTTAACAAGTGACACCCCAAGTTTTATGTCCTGATAAGCGGCAATATCTGATGATTGAACTTTCCTGATAATATCTTTTACCTCCGATTCTGAAAGGTGTTTGACATTTTTATCATCCGGTCCCATTACAACTATTACACGATTATCTTCGACCATCAAACTTTTGAAAAGAGAAGAGATTTCACCTTCCGTAACTGAGGGTATAATATTTTTTACAAAATCATATTCAAAATCAATTGAAGGAGCAGGCTCTTTGGTAAGGAAATATTCCTGAACACTTTCAATATATGTATCATTGGATATTTTATCCTTCTGTTTAAAATAGTTATCATAGTTTGTAAGAAGATCTGCCTTTGCCCTGTCCAGTTCAGCTTTGGTAAAGCCCGACCTTTTTGCGCGTTCAGCCTCCGAATAAATTGCCTGGAGGGCCAGATCTTCCTGATTTGGTTTCGCAGTTGCTGAGATGTTAAGAACATCATAGCCTCTTACCAGTTCGGAATATCTTATGGCACCTGACACAAACGGTGGATTCCCTTTTTGCAGCAGATCATTAATCCTGGTTCTCATCATTGCATTCATCAGACGGACAAGTATCTGTTCACGGAGATAACCCAGATCCTTATTTGAAGGATCAGTGCCCTTACTAAGGATATAAATATCTACCGATGACTGAGAGGCTTCCTTATCGGTTGCCAGAGCATAAAAAATCTCTTTATGCGGTGGAACTTCAAAAACCGGTCTTGTAAGTGGATTCTCTACTGGCTTCAATTGTGAAAACTGAGCTTTGATCTTCTTTTCCATTTCATTTGGGTCAAAATCTCCCACAACAGCAACAGCCTGTAAATCGGGACGATACCAATCGTGATAGAATTTCCTGATGGTATCATAGCTGAAATTCTTAATAACTTCAAGATCTCCGATGACATCTCTGATTGCATATTTGGAATCCTTCAGCAGAACCGGCAGATATTGTTTACTCATCCTGAAATCTGCATCTCTTCTTGTTCGCCATTCCTCAGTAATAACTGGCCTTTCCGCATCTATTTCCTTTTCATCCAGACTTATAAAATGCGACCAGTCATACATAGCCAGGAGACATGAATCCATTAGTCCGGGAGAATCTACAGGAACATCGCTCAAATTGTAAATTGTCTCATCCTGTCCGGTATAAGCATTTATATTTGTTCCGAAAGCGACACCGTGTTTTTCAAGAGAGCTAATTATCCCTTTTCCTGGGAAATGAAGAGTCCCGTTAAATGCCATATGTTCGAGGAAGTGAGCCAGTCCGTTTTGATTATCATTTTCAAGCAGCGCTCCAACATCCTGAATGAAATAAAAGCTGGCCCGTTTTTCAGGTTCTTTATTATGTCTTATAAAGTAAGTCAATCCATTTTCAAGTTTTCCGGTTTTTATTTCAGGATCCAGCGGCACTTGTCGGATCAGGTCTGTCTGCGCATTTATGCAAACGGTTATCAGTAAGGTAGAAACCAGAATAAGGAGAGTCTTGGTATTTTTCATTTTGATTTTAATTATGTCTGAGTATTAAAAGTACTAATACAGAATTTTTGTATGACAGCAGGTCAAAAATAGGAAACGATTCTTATTAACCCAAATAATGATGGATGTTTTGAAAAGAGACGATTATAGTCTAACCTTTTTAATCGCCAGTTTAAAACAGTTAATAGTTTCATGACCCGACAAATACCATGTCATTGAGAGTCCACTTACAACATTACATGGCAGTATTTATGACAACTGTTCGATTGTCAGATATGCTCTAATTAGTAGAGTTTCTTTTGCCATTCAATTTAAAGCAAGCAGGAGATTCCTCACCCCGATAAATCGGGGTTCGGAATGACAATCTATATTTTTTTAAGTTGGGAGGGTAGCAGAGAGCGGGAAACGCCCGCTCTCTGCTACCCTCCCAAATGTGACCAAAAAGGAGCTGTCATCCCGAATGAAATGAGGGATCTCCCTCTTCCATTTCAGAGAAATCTTATTTATCTTATTTATGGTCAAAAACATAAGTGTCTAATAATGTTTAAATTATAAAATATTGTCATCAGTAGTGTTAACGAGGAATCTCTCTTTAAGCAGGACTAAAATGCCCGAAAAATAATTTGGTAATCAGTAAACTTCTTTATAAATTGCTTTAAGATATTGATTTTGGGGAAATGTTAAATTCGCTGCATTACTGAAACAAATTGATCATTTAATTTTATAATAACCTGATTAACCAAGAACAATTATTTACTAAAAAATTAAAACGATGAAGAATTCTAAACTTTTATTAATTTCAATTCTCTTAGGATTTGTTTTAATGAGTCTGTCTGCTCAGCAAACAGATCCCGGACAACCGATTCCTATAGATCCAAATATAAAGACGGGTAAGCTTGATAACGGGATTACATATTATATCAAGCAAAACAAAAAACCTGAGAAAAGAATGGAAATGCGTCTTGCCGTAAACGCAGGTTCTATTTGTGAGACAGATGCACAACAGGGATTAGCACATCTTTGTGAGCACATGTGTTTTAATGGAACCAAAAATTTTCCTGGCAATAAAATAGTCACTGTACTTGAGGAGATGGGTATGAAGTTCGGTGCAGATCTTAATGCCTATACCAGCTTTGACGAAACCGTTTATATGCTGAAAGTACCGACTGATAAAACAGAATTAATTAACCAGGGATTCCAGATTATGGAAGACTGGGCGCATCAGGTCAGTATGGAAAGCAGTGAGATTGATAAAGAGCGGGGTGTGGTAACGGAGGAGTGGAGATTGGGGCTTGGTGCCGATGACCGTATGCGACAGAAATACTTCCCGGTTATATTTAAGAATTCAAAATATGCCGAGAGACTTCCGATTGGTAAAGTTGAAATAATAAAAGGGTGCCCATATGATACATTACGCAGTTTTTATAAGACCTGGTACAGGCCCGATCTGATGGCTGTTGTTGTTGTCGGTGATATCGACCCAAAGATTGCCGAAGAAAAGATAAAGGAATATTTCAGCAGAATTCCAAAAGCAGTCAACCCCAGACCGCGTATAGAAACACCTGTCCCCGGCAATAAAGAACCATTAATAAGTGTCGTTACGGATAAAGAAGCTTCAGGGTTCAATGCTTCGATTTTATATAAGCATCCTGCCGAAAAAGATATTTCATATGCCGATTATCGTTCACATTTGATGAAAACGTTGTATTCCATGATGCTGAATAACCGTTTGGAGGAGATAGGACACAAACCGGATGCTCCGTTTTTGGGTGCAGGAGTAGATTATGGCCCTTATATTGGTCGTACAATTGACGTCTATTCATTATCAGTAAGCGCTAAAGAGAACCAGATAGAAAAGAGCCTGGAAGTGCTTCTTACTGAGAATGAAAGAGTTCATCAATATGGTTTTACGGCCCCAGAGCTTGATCGGGCGAAAAAAACTCTTCTTTCGATGTACGAAAACATGGCAAAAGAGTCTGATAAAACTCAATCGGCTTCATACGCTGAGGAATTTGTAAGAAATTTTCTTACCCGGGAATGTATTCCGGGAATTCAGAAAGAATTTGAAATAACAAAAGAGTACATGCCAGGTATTACACTGGATGAAATAAATAAGCTGGGCCAAAAATGGATAACTGATGATAATATGATCGGTCTGGTTACTGCACCTGAGAAAGAAGGGGTAAAATTACCAACCGAAAGTCAGATTTTAGATATTATTAAATCAGTCAAAAACAAACAGATAACCGCATATTCGGATAATCTTTCAGATGCTCCGATTTTGGCAGAGCAGCCAAAGGCAACAAAAGTTGTAAGCAGAATCGACAATAAAGATTTTGGCTTTACCGAACTGACTTTTGGGAATGGAGTACGTATGATATTAAAGCCTACTGATTTTAAGAATGATGAAATCCTTATTTCAGCATATAGCCTTGGAGGAACATCTCTGTATCCGGATAATGACATTCTGTCCGCTACCTTTGCCACCAGTATCATTACTCAAAGCGGATTGGGTGATTTCGATCTCACCGGATTACAGAAAAAACTTTCCGGGAATACTGCTAAACTAAATCCATATATATACGATTTGCGCGAAGGGGTAACCGGTAATTGTTCTCCAAAAGACCTGGAAACAATGTTGCAGCTGAATTATTTGTATTTCACCAAGATCAGAAGGGATGAAAATGCATTCAAGGCTTATATCTCGAGAATGAAAAATACGTATAAGCCAATGCGTGCAGTGCCTCAGATGATTTTTCAGGATACGTTATCAAAGATTATCACTATGAATTCCCCCCGGAATATAGCAATACCCACCGATGCTCAATTCGACCAGATCAACTTAGACAGATCTTTATCCATTTTCAAGGATCGTTTTGCAGATGCAAGTGATTTTACTTATATTCTGGTAGGAAATTTCAAAGTCGATGATATACTTCCGCTACTTGAAAAATATATGGGAGGTCTTCCCGGAATAAAAAGAAAGGAAACCTGGAAAGACGTTACCCCAAAATTTCCTTCAGGATTAATTAATATCAATGTACCAAAGAATTCAGAGCCCCAAAGCACAGTAGTAATGATCTGGAAGGGTGATTTCAACTATACTGATAAGGAGCGGCAGTGCTTTTCAATGCTGATGAATGTACTTTCGATAAAGTGCCGTGAATCTATGCGTGAAGATCAGGGCGGAGTTTATGGTGTTGGTATTAATGGAACGGCACAGAAGTTCCCGAGATCCATGTTTACTGTTTCAGCAAACTGGGGATGTAGTCCTGATAATATTACGAAACTTTCCCAGACAGTATTGGATGAAATGAGTAAAATCAAAAAAGACGGGCCCACGGAAATTGATATGAACAAAGTCAAGGAAACATTAATTAGGGAACGGGAAACCAGAATGAAGGAAAACAGTTTCTGGCTGACTGGTCTTCAGAACTATTACTATGTTGGTGATAAACTCATGTCACTGGATGATTTCAATAAATTTGTAAATTCCATTACACAGGACGATATCAAAGCTGTTGCCAATAAGTATTTAGATTTCAAGCACTATGTACAGGTTGAATTGACTCCGGCTCCGAAATAAAACTTTTGACCCCCTAAATCCCCCAAGTGGGGGACTTTAATAATCAGAATACCTTTCAGCCCCCCATCTGCCTGCCTGCCGGTAGACAGGGAGGGTGGGAGGTAAATCTTAAAATAAACCGTGCAGTTCGGCATTTATTTTATCAATAACTTCACTGAGGTGATCTTTATTATTCGGGAAGTTATAATGGTCGGCTTCAACAATAAGCAATTTACCCAGGTTATAAGATTCGATCCATGCTTCATATCTTTCATTTAGTCTTTTAAGGTAATCAATCCTGATTGAGCTCTCATATTCGCGCCCGCGTTTCTGGATCTGGTTAACAAGCGTTGGAACAGATGCCCTGAGATACAGAAGAAGATCGGGCGGCTGAACCAGTGAACTCATGAGTTTGAAAAGAATAAAATAATTATCAAAGTCCCGTGTAGACATTAAGCCCATGGAGTGAAGATTCGGGGCAAAAATATATGCATCCTCATAAATGGTTCTGTCCTGAACAATTGTTTTTTCAGATTTCCTGATTTCGAGTATCTGGCTGAAGCGGGAATTGAGAAAATAGATCTGCAGATTAAATGACCACCGCTGCATATCCTCGTAAAAATCATTCAGATATGGATTATCATCAACATCTTCATAATGTGGTACCCATCCGTACTGTTTTGCCAGCAATCCTGCAAGCGTTGTTTTTCCCGATCCGATATTTCCGGCAATTGCTATATGCATATATAAAAGTTTTTATTTATAGATTATAAAATTACGAAAATAAACAATCTTAAGCCAGAAGTCTGAAGTCCGAAATCCGAAGTTTTATATTAACCGGACCATGAGGTTTTCAGATTTAACTGTAATTATTTCAATTTTCCTTTCAACTTCTGACTCCCGTCTTCCGACTTCCGGCATTAATAATTTAAATGCTGATTCATTACAAAACTAATAAAATAAGCTAATATATTATAGAATAGAGCCCACAGATTCTTTATCTTTTTATTCCCATAATAACATAAAGATCTTCAATGTATTCCCTGGTATTGGACAGTCGCGGAACTTTATTTTGCCCGCCAAGTTTATTCTTTTCTCTAAGCCATTTATAAAAGGTGCCAGCAGGTGCTGCCCTGACTACAGGTTTGACCAGGTTCAGATCTTTGAACCGTTTGGCTTCATAGTCGGAATTCAAAGACTTTAGTGCTTCATCGAGAAGC
>Ga0182021_10011610_pt1 | contig 10456 bp, 11 predicted proteins | sample 612E3MmetaG_FD_120493 | JGI IMG/M metagenome (GOLD analysis project Ga0182021, IMG submission 120493) | Permafrost microbial communities from Stordalen Mire, Sweden - 612E3M metaG (Illumina Assembly) | ecosystem: Environmental > Terrestrial > Soil > Wetlands > Permafrost | place: Sweden... | reverse complement strand
TTCAGGTGGGGACCTTCCTTCCCGCGGCAGCCTGAATAGTTGGAAACCAGGAATGAAACTTGAGATTAACCAAATGAGGAATTATGGCACAAACAGTACGTTCCACGCGTAGGACATCCGCCCGCAAGGGCAAGCGTTCGCTGTCCTCCGCCCAGATCCATATTTATGCTTCCTTCAACAATACCATTGTCACGGTGACGGATGGGCAGGGGAATGCAGTCTGTTGGGGAAGCGCGGGATCTTCAGGATTCAAAGGCTCGCGGAAAAGCACCCCCTTTGCAGCACGTCTGGCAGCAGAACAAGCCGTCAAAGCTGCAATTGGTTTGGGTATCCAGGAAGTAGATGTCATCATCAAGGGTCCTGGTCCGGGTCGCGAAAATGCCATCCGTGCAGTGCAATCGATGGGTCTGAAAGTAAAATCCATCGCAGATGTGACGCCGGTGCCCCATAACGGCTGCCGACCTCCCAAGAAACGCCGCGTCTAGAGAAAAGGAAGGGATTCATACATGGCAAGATATATTGGTCCGGTTTGCAAACAATGCCGGCGTGAAGGTGAAAAACTGTTTTTGAAGGGGGCGCGTTGCTTCAGCCCAAAGTGTGCTTTCGAACAGCGCGGGTTTGCTCCTGGGATGCACGGTCGAACCAGCCAGGGTCGCGGAGAACGGGAATCGGATTACTCTCGCCAGTTGAGAGCCAAGCAAAGGGCACGCCGGGTTTATGGCATCCTCGAACGGCAATTCAGACGTTATTTCCACGATGCACAGCGCCGTCGTGGTTTGACAGGTTTGAACCTGCTTCAGACGCTTGAACTTCGCTTGGACAATGTGGTATTTCGCATGGGTTTAGCAGAAAGTCGCGCCCAGGCACGCCAGTTGGTCAACCACAGTCATTTCTTGGTGAATGATATACGCGCGGATATCCCTTCGATGCTTTTAAAACCCGGGGACAAGTTGACGCTCCGCGAAGGCTCCAAGAAATTGGAACACTTCAAACAACTGCCCGAATTGGCTGAAAAGAGACAGTGCGCTGTCTGGCTTGATCGTGATGTGAAAGCTATTAGTGGTCGTGTTCTGCGACTGCCTGAACGAAACGAAATTGACGGCAGTTTGACAGAGCAATTAATCGTTGAGTACTACTCGCGATAAGGGCATTGAACTTTCGATGCAACCTTGATCTTCCTTAAGGAAGGGGTGCAACGTGTCACTCAGTAATATGGTAACACCTGTAGTTGAGCGGGAAGCGGAAGCCCGCAACTATGGAAAATTTGTCATCAGTCCGCTGGAACGTGGGTATGGGTTAACCCTCGGGAATGCCCTACGCAGAGTGTTGCTGTCTTCTTTGGACGGTGCTGCTATTGCCTCCATCCGGATTTCCGATGTGCTTCACGAGTTCAGTGATATCCCGGGTGTCCGAGAGGATGTTATCCAGGTTATGCTGCAGGTGAAACAGATTCGCCTGATCATGCATGAAGGGGATACTTCCCGCCTGCACCTAGATGTGCGCGGCGAGGGAGTGGTGACAGCAGCGGATATTCAAACTCCGGCAGATGTTGAGATTGTCAATCCCGATTTGTACCTGTTCACGGTTGACGACAATAAAACTCGTCTCGAGATCGATTTCATGGCGGAACGAGGCCGTGGATATTCTCCTTCTTCCGACAGAAGTGGAAAACTTCCCATTGGCGAACTTCCGACTGACGCCATTTATACTCCGGTAAAACGGGTGAACTATACAGTCGGTTCTGCCCGTGTAGGACAAAGCACAAACTTTGACCGGCTTGTTCTGGAAATATGGACGGATGGAACCATTTCTCCCGAAAAAGCTTTGGGAAGTGCTTCTAAGATCTTGATCAACCATTTGCGGCTGATTTCAGGGATCTCCGAAGAAGCCTTGGTCATTAACGTTGAAAAAGAAGTTACGGGCAGTCATCTGACCAGCGAAGCAGCAGAAACCCCGATCGAGAACTTGGATCTTTCCGTCAGAGTTTTCAACTCTCTAAAGAGAACGGGGATCACCAACGTGGGTGATGTGCTTGAACTTCTGGAAAAAGGGGATGAAGCTGTCATGTCCATCCGGAACTTTGGCGAAAAAAGCCTCGAAGAATTACGCCTGAAAATGCATGAAAAGGGCTTTCTCCGAGACGAAGAAAAAGATGTGGAGTCATAGAAATGCGTCATCAAGTTGCTGGTTACCAACTCGGAAGGAGCAAGGACGCACGCATTGGTTTGCGTCGGACCTTGATCAATCAATTCTTTACCCACGAACGCATCCAGACCACGCGTGCCAAAGCTTTGGCAATCCGCGGTGATGCGGAACGACTGATCACTCTAGCTGCCAAGAGTAGCCAGGGAACCGATTCAGACAAGGTTACTGCTAGGCGGAGAGCTGCTGCGGCATTGAATGATGCAGTTACGGTAAAAAAACTCTTTGATGAAATTGCCCCTCGTTTCATCACCCGCAAAGGTGGCTATACCCGGATTTTGAAACTTGGACCGCGTCATGGCGATTCCGCTGACATGGTCCTGTTGGAGCTTGTCGAAAGCTAATCCTTCCGGAAAATTTCACCGGAGGGAAAATGGAACATTACAAACTTACTCTTGCCTACGACGGTACTGATTTTGCAGGATTTCAGCGCCAGGGAAGCAAACGGACAGTCCAGCAGACACTTGAGCAGGCACTCCGCAAGATTGGTTGGGAAGGGAAAACCATACTTTCGGCAGGGCGTACCGATGCAGGTGTGCATGCAGATGGACAGGTTGTAGTTTTCGATCTGGAATGGCGACATTCCCTAAAGGATTTGAAAGCTGCCCTGAACTCCGGATTGCCAGCGGACGCGGCCGTCAAGGACCTGCAGGTAGCTATCGCGGGATTTCATCCCCGTTTTGATGCTTGCGCCAGGTGCTACCAGTATCATCTTTTTTCCGATCCTGATCGGGATCCACTTCGTGAGAGGTTTGCCTGGAGGATCGATTGGAAGCTGGACTGGTCGGCTTTGGATACTGCCGCCAAGCTTATCCTTGGGAAGCATGATTTTTCAAGCGTGGGTCGGGCCATGAAACCTGGCGCTAGTACCGAAAGGAATGTCTTTTCTGCAGGTTGGAGATCTGCTCCTGGAAAGAACTTCGTTTTTCAGATCATTGCAGACGCCTTCTTGTACCACATGGTCCGGAGATTGGTCCATTTACAGGTAAAGGTGGCAACAGGTAGAATGGATGTGGAGGAATTCCAGAAAGGAATTCAGCAGCCAAGGGAGCTTCCCCCAGGGATTGCGCCAGCTGCAGGGCTTTTCCTTCACAAGATTTATTATGCGAAGGATTGGCAGGAGAAATTGGATCTCGGGGCAACCCGATAATTTGAAGATACTGGAGATGGAAAAGTGGACAAGACTTACGTCCTGAAGGGAACGCCGGAAAGCCAATGGATGATGGTGGATGCCAGCAACCAGAGTTTGGGTCGTCTAGCTACAAAAATCGCCTATATGCTTTTAGGCAAGCATAAACCAACATACACACCGGGTGTTATGATGGGTGATTTCGTGGTAGTCATTAATGCGTCAAAGCTGAACATTGCCCAAAAGCGTCTTGATGAAAAGAAATATTATACAGTTTCAGGATATCCGGGTGGCATCCGTACCTATGGGATGCGCGACTTGATGGATAGGCATCCTGATCGGATCATCCGCGCTGCAGTATGGGGCATGTTGCCTCATAACAAAGTAGGTCGCCAGTTGATCAAGCGGTTGAAGGTATACGGCGGTGAGGAACATCCTCACACGGCTCAGGCACCTAAGTTGGTAAGTTAAAGGAGTAAGGGCAGATTATGGCGACACAATATTTCGAAGGAATCGGTAGAAGGAAACAAAGTTCCGCGCGTGTTCGTTTGATGAATGGGAATGGACTGATCACCGTAAATGAACTTACAGGCGCTGCTTATTTTCCACGCGAAGGTGATTTACAGTCCATTCTTTCACCCTTTCTGGCCACCGGGCAGAACCAGGCTTCTTACGATATCACTGTGCTAGTCAAGGGGGGGGGTATTTCCGGTCAAACCGATGCAGTCAAACTGGGCATTGCCCGAGCACTCGTGAAAATGAATCCGGACCTGACGTCGAGCCTGCGCAAGTATGGTTTGCTCACTCGGGATTCAAGAGTGAAGGAACGCAAAAAACCAGGTTTGAAACGGGCTCGAAAGGCTCCGACCTATACCAAACGTTAATTCGCTGGGGAAGGAACATTCCTCGTTTTTCTGATGAGGACTTGATGATCGATGACACGGTGTTTTCCAGTGGAATACTGGAAAACACTTTTTTAAGGTGGCAGAATGAAAAATGAAAATGAAATCATTGATAAATTGATCCATCAGGATTTAGAGCAATTGCCTTCATTATTAATCCTCCAGGCAGAGGACTTGATCGGGTGGAACCACCCCCAATTCAATTCAACTCAATATGTATGGATCCAAAATGCAAATCAAAAAGTTTTAAAACAACTTTATATCCTCTTGAGTCGGATTTACCCTGGAAAAACCTTGATATCCATGGTTCATAGCGATTTTAAGGTAACAAGAATTGCTTTGGAAAACATTGCAGCAGCCAAACACTGCGATGATCAATTTCGAATTCTGATCCCTCCGATGGATAAGGAGACCAGTTTCGAAGGTTTTGAAGACCTTGTAGCTCATTTGCGGGCTCCCAATGGATGCCCATGGGATAGAGAACAGACCCATGAGTCTTTACGAACCCACTTGCTTGAGGAAACATATGAAGCATTGGATGCTCTGGATAAAAACAACATGGATGATCTCAAGGAAGAATTGGGAGATATGTTACTGCAAATTGTCCTCCATGCTGAGATTGCTTCAGAACTGGATGAATTCCGGATGACGGATATTTTGCAAGGAATCCACCAGAAAATTGTGCGAAGGCATCCGCATGTATTTGGGAATGCAAAGATCATGGAAGTGGATGGCGTCTTGCGTAACTGGGAAAGATTGAAAGAGACAGAACGTGACGACGCTAATGGAAAAGGGAAAAAAGGGATCCTGGATGGAGTTCCGCTCAGTCTGCCAGCGTTAACCCAGGCTCAGGAATACCAGGACCGTTCCGCTCGGGTCGGATTTGACTGGAAAGAAATAGGTCCTGTTCTCGCGAAGGTGCATGAAGAATTGGCAGAAGTGAAAGCCGCTGAAACCGACAAGGAGAAGGCAGATGAATTGGGCGACTTGCTTTTTGCCGTTGTCAATCTTATCCGTTGGTATAAAGTAGACGCTGAATCAGCTCTCAGGAATACGAATCGTAAATTTGCTAACCGATTTCGTCAAATTGAAACAGAAGCAAAAAAGAATCATCGCAAATTGGTCGATATGACCCTTGAAGAGATGGATGAGATTTGGGAAGAAACCAAAAAATCCGAGAAACATGACTCATAGCTGGATAAGCCCATCGTTGTCTTAAAAAGGTTGACGGGCACATGTACACCCGACTCCTGAATTTGAGGAGATATTTGGTAATACGACCTACCTATATTGGCAGTTAGAATTTCTTGAAAAGCAGGTTTTCAAAAGATATACAAGACCCATAGAATATTGCGTGAGTTTCTTTGTATGGAGAATCGTGCAGAGAAGAAACAAAGATTCTAGGGACTCAAGAATGAATAATTTGTAAGTTGTTAATCTGTTCAAAAAAAAACAAATCGAATGATCGGGTATATTGCCTCTTTTTAATGAAGCAATTCCCGAGGTATTTATTCGTTTCTAGAACTATGAATCGAAAACGAATAGATGATTTTGAATTTTTCTTTGTTCTCTGGCCTTTTATAATGATTTAAACCTTGCAGTAAAATGTCGCATCAATTCAGGAGCATAAGTCATTTGGTAGCCCCTGAGAGATGTACATTGCTCCTTTAATTGTCTGGCGATCTCAACAAGATAATCAAAATGAGCCTGGGTGTAGACCCGGCGCGGGATAGCAAGCCGTACAAGTTGCAACTTGGGATGAATAACTTTTCCGGTCACCGGGTCAGGATGAGCAAACATCACCGAACCAATTTCAACGCCGCGGATGGCCCCTTCGATGTAAAGGGCAACCGCTAGCGCTTGACCTGGGTATTGTTCAGGGGGAATGTGGGGGAGGAGGGAACCGGCATCCAGGTAGATGGCGTGCCCTCCAGGCGGTTCAATGATGGGGATACCATCTTCGAGTAAGCGATTTCCCAGGTAAGCGGTCTGCTCGATCCGATACTTAAGATAATCTTCATCAATCCCTTCCCATAATCCAACAGACATGGCATCTAAATCACGCCCCGCTAAACCGCCATAGGTAATAAACCCTTCTCTTAAAATCAATTCTTCACAAAACTTTTGGTAGATTCCTGGATCTCGAACTGCCAGCCATCCGCCAATATTGACCAGGGCATCTTTCTTGGCACTCATCCAGGCACCATCTGCCAGGGCAAATAATTCATGGGCGATCTCAAGAATGGATTTGTTTGCATATCCTTTTTCGCGAAGCTTGATAAAGTAGCAATTCTCAGCAAATCGGCAGGAATCGATAAAAAAGGGGATTTTGTACTTATGATAGATAATGGAGGACTGGCGGATATTCTCTAAAGAGACTGGTTGCCCACCCCCTGCGTTATTTGTTATGGTGATCGCCCCAAAAGGAATATGGGCAGGCCCGGTTTTTTGGATGAAATCTTCCAACTTGGTCAGATCCAAGTTGCCTTTGAAGGGGAGGTGTGATTTCGGATCCAAACCTTCGTCAATTACCAGGTTCACCGGGATGCCTTGACGGGCACGGATGTTTCCCTCGGTGGTGTCGAAATGCATGTTGGAAGGGATGCTATCCCCTTTTTTAACCATGACAGCAGAGAGGATGCTTTCCGCAGCACGGCCTTGATGGACGGGAACAAAGTGTTCAAAACCAAAAATTTTATGCATGGTATCAGCGAGACGGAAATAGGATCGAGCGCCCGCATAAGATTCATCGCCTTGCATGATGGCACCCCATTGGGATTGGCTCATTGCTCCTGTCCCGGAATCTGTCAGAAGATCGATGAAAATATCTTCGGCCTTCAAGGCAAAAAGGTTGTACCCTGCTTCCTGGATGGCTTTCAAGCGTTGATCCTTGGAAATTAATCGGATTGGTTCGGTCATCTTGATTCGGAACGGTTCGACAGGATAATTAGCCATGGATTCTCCGAAAATATTATTTTAAGCAATTAAGTTTAGCATCGAAAAGGATTCTGCTCAAGAAGTGAAACAAGTTCCTGATGAACTTTCAGGCCGATTCCTGGCGGATTCGGTATAATGTACAGCGATGAAACGATCCTATCTTTTGATCATTGCTGTCTTATTGTTGGGTTTATCGATAGGCTTGATTGTGGGGGGGAGCCATAAGAGTCCTCTCGCCAGTTCCCTATTATCTTTTCCTGAACAGATTCAACTTTCCTCTGGCGAAACTTTTGAGATCTCTCCATACGAGGTAACCGTAAGTTTCCCTTCCACATTGATTATGGGAACCATTTCCCATGTGTATGTAAAGATTCATCCTCTGGGGGCTTCTCCCAAAAGGAGTATTCCATCATTAACCGAAGGGTTCCAGGTTAATGTAGAGAGCAAATTGGAGACAACTGATGCTCAAATTGCCCCTGATGGATTGATCCATGCTGCCCTGAAGGCTGACCAGGATACTGACTTTACTTGGAATATTACAACCGACCAACCTTCCCATTTCACTGGAACCGTGTGGATTTATCTGGCAGTGCAACCTAAAACATCGAGTTCGATCACAGAGGAACAGCCTTTATTTGCCATCCCCCTGGATATCGCGGTTTCAACGGTATTGGGGCTGCGGGCGGATCTGGCTTTGGTCCTAGGAGTTTTTGGTAGCTTGATTGCCATTGGACTGGTTTTTGTGGCTTTAGGTTTGAATTTTTTCAAATATAAAACAAAAAAATCAAAATGATATAATCCGATGAGTCATCTCCGATGAGCATGCCACTCAAAGAAATTCTATCTGATCTGCCTTTTCAGGTTATCCAACCGGAAAAAATACCCGATATTAAAGTGACTGGGGTTACTTTTCATTCACAGCAGGTAAAAAAAGGTTTTCTTTTTGTCCCTTTGGTGGGAGTTGCCAAGGATGGGCATGAGTATATATCTGCAGCAATTGCCAATGGAGCGCAAGTTGTCGTTGGCAGCAAACCAGACGTGGCCTGCTCTGTACCCTATTTCCGGGTAAAAGACACTCATCAAGCTCTGGCATACCTTTCCGCAGCTTTTAACGGGTATCCTGCCCGGAAAATGACCATAATTGGGGTCACTGGCACGGATGGCAAGACAACAACCTGTAATTTGATTTACAGCATCCTGAAACAAGCTGGGCTGAAGGCAGGGTTGATCTCAACGGTGAATGCCCTAATTGGGGATGAGGTTCTGGACACGGGGTTTCATGTCACCACCCCGGATGCGCCTGATGTTCAGGCTTATCTGGCGAAGATGGTCAAGAAAGGGATAACCCATGCGGTGATCGAAACTACTTCCCATGGATTGGCACAGGACAGGGTGACCGCATGTGAATTTGACATTGGAACTGTCACTAACATAACTCATGAACATCTGGATATCCATGGAAATTATGAAAATTACATTGCCGCAAAATCGAGGTTATTTGAATTCCTTTCAGAAACACGAATGAAAGCAGTTGGAAATCCGCGATTAGCAATCTTGAACCGTGATGATAGTAGTTATCAACACCTGAGTAGTATCACGAAAGTGAAACAGATCTCCTACAGTACAGTTTTGAATGCTGATCTTGTTGCGACCGAAATCACCCCGGTTGAAAACGGGATGAGTTTTCGGGTCATGGGGCTGGGCCAACCTTTGGCCATAACGACGACCCTTACTGGTGGGTACAATGTTTCCAATTGCCTTGCAGCCATTGGGGTTACAGCGATTGGTTTGAACATCTCTCCCGAAGATATATCCAATGGGATTGCCTGCATGGAGGGGGTTCCCGGAAGAATGGAACATATTCTCATGGGGCAGGATTTCACTGCGATTATCGATTTCGCTCATACTCCGAATGCATTGAAACAAGCGATCCAGACCGTGCGTAGGGAAACAAAAGGCAGAGTAATTGTTGTATTTGGATCTGCGGGTTTGCGCGATCGCGCCAAGCGCAGGATGATGGCGGAAGTGGCTATCCAAATGGCTGACTTAACAATTTTCACGGCGGAAGATCCGCGGACAGAGTCGTTGGATAAAATTCTCTCAGAAATGGCAGACTCAGCGAATAAAGCCGGGTCAGTAGAGGGGAAAACATTCTGGCGTGTACCAGACAGGGGCGAAGCCATGCGAAAAGCTGTAGCAATGAGTCAACCGGGAGATCTCGTTATGGCTTGCGGAAAAGGTCATGAACAATCCATGTGCTTTGGTGAAATAGAATATCCCTGGGACGACCGTGCTGCTATGAAAGCTGCTATCTCTGAAAAGTTGGGACTGCACGAAAACAAAATGCCTTGGTTGCCAACCCAGGGATAGTAAAAAAGCGGTGACTTTTCAGTCACCGCTTTCAATTCTAGGTAAGCTTATCGCCGATTTCCGTAGTTACTGCGACCTCGATTTCCACTTCGGTTGTCACTTCCACCAGATCGTCCACCGGAATATCCACCGGAACGACTTCCACCGCTGCTACTGCGTCTGGATCCACCACTATTGCTTCTGCTGCCTTTATCGTGATCAGCAGCTTCTTCTGCGGTCCAACCTTCCAGGACGGCTTGGCGTGACAATCGGATCTTACCCTGGTCGTCGATCCCTGTGACCATTACGCTGATCTCATCGCCCATCGATACAACATCCTCCACTTTTTCCACCCGTTCGCTATCCAACTGCGAAATATGAACCATCCCATCCATCCCGGGGAGGATCTCGACGAAAGCGCCAAAATCAGCAATGCGCACGACTTTTCCGGTATAGATCCGACCTATCTGAGGTGTCTCAGTAAGAGCCTCGATCCGTTCCCTGGCTTCTGCTTCATTGGTTCCATTGGTCGCCGCGATGAAAACACTCCCATCATCAGAGACATCGATCTTGGTATTGGTTTCTTCCTGCAACGCCCGGATCATTTTTCCTCCCGGTCCAATGATGGCACCGATCTTATCCACGGGGATCTTAATGACGGTGATGCGGGGAGTATGCGGTTTCAATTCGGGTCGTGGTACGGGGATTATTTCTAGCATTTTCTCGAGAATCTTGTTGCGGGCTTCCTTCGCCTGTGAAAGGGCTTTTTCCATGATCTCAGATGTGATTCCCTTGATCTTGATATCCATTTGCAGGGCAGTGATCCCTTTAGGCGTACCCGCGACTTTGAAATCCATATCCCCCAAATGGTCCTCTGCGCCTTGAATGTCTGTCAGGACGACATACTTGTTACCTTCCTTCACCAACCCCATGGCGA
>Ga0182021_10011609_pt1 | contig 10457 bp, 6 predicted proteins | sample 612E3MmetaG_FD_120493 | JGI IMG/M metagenome (GOLD analysis project Ga0182021, IMG submission 120493) | Permafrost microbial communities from Stordalen Mire, Sweden - 612E3M metaG (Illumina Assembly) | ecosystem: Environmental > Terrestrial > Soil > Wetlands > Permafrost | place: Sweden... | reverse complement strand
GTGGGCAGCCGGCCCGATTGCCGGTATTCTCGGACAGCCCCTGGTCGGCCTGATCAGCGATAAGATATGGTTCTGGGGGGGGCGCCGTAAACCTTTCATCATCATAGGCGGGATGCTTGCCGCCCTGATGATACTTGCGCTTCCAAACATAGCCAGGATCAATGATTTCTTCGGTATCGGAAGCATAATGGCTGTTGCAGTCACGGTTGCACTGACCCTGGACCTTTCGATCAACATCAGCTTTAACCCTACACGTTCCATCATTGCGGATGTCACTCCCGATGGCCAGCCCCGCACAAAAGGCTATACATGGATGCAATCGGTATCTAACCTTTTCGGCAGCGGTGCATACCTTATGGGAGCCCTGATCAGCAACTATTTCCTGATCTATGCCGGAGTGGCGATTGTGTTCCTGTTCTCGATCGGGCCGCTCTTCTTCATTGAAGAGCCCAGAAAGCTTGAGCAGTCCGCTAATGACAGTGTAACCGGCATGAAAACAAGGACCCAGTGGGGCGAACTTTTCAAGCTTTATTTTGCACATGCCTTCTCATGGCTGGGAATACAGACCATGTTTGTTTACATCTTTGCATTTCTTGAGCAAAAAATGCCCTCAATGCAGAGCCTATCGGCAACCGAACGATCCGCGCATCTGGGGCAGATGATCGGCTGGTCGTTTTTCATTCTTAACGCGGTAGGTGCAATCTGGCCCGCATTCCTTCTGGAACCCATGAGCAAAAAAGCCGGACGTGTCCGAACGCAGGCTTTAATGGTTGGTACCATGAGTGCAGGCTACTTCGGGATAGTGTTCCTGGCCCATTCACCAACTATGCTTTATGCAATGATGTGCGTCCTCACTCTCGGATGGGCTGCCGTGGTAAGCCTTCCCTTTGCAATCATGTCGGAGAAAGTTGATAAAAGCAGGATGGGGTTTTTCATGGGCATCTTCAACCTGAGCGTCGTCCTGCCACAGCTTGTGGCCAGTTTTGCAATGGGACGTATCATCAGCCATGCAGCGGATAAATCGGTGGTTTTCGTCATCAGCGGTATCTCGCTGGCAATATCAGCCTTTCTCTGGTTGTTTGTGAGCGAAAAGAAAAAGAGCCTTTAAAGAGCCTGTAATGCGAAAAAGCATACTTATACCAATTTTTTCTTTGACCGCCCTGATGGCGGGAGCCCAGAGTTTTCAGCATTTCCTTGACAGGATCAATTCCCTTCCTCAGCCGGGACGGCAGGCTGTCGCTGACAGCTTTATCAGCGTTTGTCCGGCTTTTCCTCTTATTGAAAATGACAGCTTCGCACATTTTATATATACCGGTGCAGTGAGTTCCGTTGCAATGGCGGGAGATGCAACCCATTGGAACCCCGACCAGAATTTCAGCCTGATACAGGGAACCACTTTCTGGTACCTCACAAAGCTATATCCGGCCGATGCGCGCTTGGATTATAAACTTGTCACAGACGGCAGAAACTGGATACTCGATCCTCGTAACCCGAAAACATGCATGGGGGGTTTTGGCCCCAATTCCGAGCTCAGGATGGGGAGTAACATCAAACCACCCGAAACCAGCTATTATTCCGACATTCCTCACGGGACAATTATAGATACGATTTTCCACAGCAGCATTCTGGAAAATACCAGGGTGATGAAAATTTATCTTCCGCCCTCCTATCCCGCAACTGCAGTTGAATATCCTGTAATCCTTTTCAATGACGGGCCTGATTATCTGAATCTTTCTTCAGCCAATAATATACTGGATTACCTGATCGCGCATAAGATGATCAAACCCGTAATTGCCTTGTTCATTCCACCGGTGGACCGTGATCCGGAATATGCCGGGGCGAAGATCGATCTCTTTACCTCTTTTATCGCCGATGAGCTGATGCCCTTTATAGACCGGAGATATAAGACCAGCAGGGACCCGATGAAGCGCGCTGTTATCGGGGCATCAAACGGGGGGAACATTGCCCTTTACCTGGGTTTGAATAAACCCGGGATATTCGGAAAGTTAGCCGCCCAGTCAAGTAATGTGATCCCGGCTATTGATTCCTCCCTGAGATACGGCCCAAAACTCGATCTGGCCTTTTATACCGATATCGGGACTTATGACATCCCAGAACTGATCCCTTTGGTACATAACCTCGCCGCACTGCTGCAAGCCAAAGGATACTCGAACACCTTCAGTGAAATCCATGAAGGGCACAGCTGGGGTAACTGGAAAGAACACCTGAGGGTTCCCCTGATGCAGTTTTTTCCGTTCACTGACGGGATAAATGAGAATAATTCAACGGGAAATGAAATCCGCATAGAGCAAACCAAGCCCGATCATAAATTAATGGTTGAACATGGAAACGTTAAATAAAGTAATCATGAAACATTTCTGTCTTTTTTTGATTTTCTGCAGTTATATGGTTCTGTTGCAATCATGCAGCCATGGCATCGACATCCCGGTTTCAAAAGAACCGCAAATGCTGAAACTGCCGGCTCCCGTCACAGTGAACACAACAGACTCAACTGTCATTGAACTGGGCGACTATTTTCTTTATCCCCGCAAAATAGATTCATTTTTCGTTGATAAATCCCTGACCGCCCGTATCACTAATGATTCGTCAAAGATGATACTTCATCCTGGCGAGCACAGTATACCCTGGCTCAGCGTTATGACTGTATGGTCAAAGGGATTTTCATACTCCCTGCTGCTTGAACGCAACCGGAAGATCAGCTACCGTTTCGGTTTTGACCCGGGTAACAGGAAGTATAAAAAGGTACAGATTGCCGGCCAGATGAATGACTGGAACCCTGCGGCCGGCTATATGTTCCTGAAGGACGGCAAATGGTATTTCGACCTTCATCTTTATCCAGGCAAATACCAATATAAGATCGTGTGTGACCGGCAATGGATGAGTGACCATAATAACCATGATTCGGTCTCAAACAACAACGGAGGATTCAACTCCCTGCTGACTCTTGGGAACCTCAGTCCGTCCGGGCTTCCGGTTTTATTTACAAGGGATGTGAGAGGAAAAAAGCTCAGCCTGGGATTAAAGAACAATGCTGATACGATATTCGTTCTCTGGGAGAATTGCCTTCTTGACGGCAGGTTCTGGAAACGCGACAGCAGTGGAATCCATGTCAGTGTCCCTAAAACCGCCGCCACTTTCAGGCGCAGTTTCATCAGGGTTTGGGCCATTAACAAGACAGGTAAATCAAACGAGGTACTTGTACCACTGGAAGATGGCAGGGTCATTACTGATGCCTCGAAGCTGGACAGGGCAGACCAGGAAGCCATGATATTGTATTTCATGATGGTCGATCGTTTCAAGGACGGGAACAAGCAAAACAATGCACCTATCAGGGACAAGGATATTGATCCTAAAGTAAATTATATGGGCGGAGATTTAAGCGGTATTATCCAGGCGATCGATGAAGGCTATTTCACAAAACTGGGCGTGAATACCCTCTGGATCTCACCCATTACCCAAAACCCTCTGCAGGGATATGTTGAATATCCGGCCCCTCACAGGAAATTCTCAGGTTACCACGGATACTGGCCGATATCTCTTACTACTATTGATACGAGATTTGGCACGGCAAAGGAATTACATAATCTTGTCAATGATGCCCATGGCAAGGGATTGAACATTTTGCTGGATTTTGTATCACACCATGCCCATCAGGAATACCCGGTATTTAAGGTCCACCCTGACTGGATAACGAAACTGGACTTACCAGGAAAAAGAAAAAACCTCAGGCTTTTTGACGAGAACCGTTTGACTACATGGTTTGATATTTTCCTGCCGACCTTTGACCTTTCCCGGCCCGAAGTGACCGAAATGGTTTCCGATTCGGCCGCATTCTGGATCAGGGAATACGGCATCGACGGGTTCAGGCATGATGCAGCAAAGCATGTACCTGAGATATATTGGCGCACACTGACTCACAAGCTTGACCAGCAGGTTGTCATTCCCCAGGATCGCAAGGTGTACCAGATTGGTGAGACCTTTGGAAGCCGTGAACTGATCAAAAGCTACATCAACCCGGGCATGCTCGACGCTCAGTTCGAATTTAATCTTTACTGGGATGCAAAAAATACCTTTGCTATAGACAATACATCCTTCCGTGACCTGAATTTCTCCCTCCAGCAATCGTTCAGCTATTTCGGTGAGCACAACCTGATGGGAAATATCACCGGGAACCAGGATATGTCGCGTTTCATATCCTTTGCGAGCGGAGCCCTGAGCTTTACAGAGGATGATCACGAAGCAGGATGGAAGCGGGATGTCGAGGTCAAAGATACTATAGGATACCGTAAACTGGCCTCCCTGATGGCATTCAACATGACTATCCCGGGAATACCGGTGATCTATTACGGCGACGAATACGGCATGCCGGGGGCCGGGGATCCCGACAACCGCAGGATGATGAAATTCGATAGCCTGAACCTGCATGAAAAAAACCTTCTGGCCATAACCTCAAAGCTGGCTAATATGCGCCGGACAAGTATGCCGCTGGTTTACGGTGACTTCACTACTCTCAGGGTGAGCGAAAAAGTCTTTATATACATGCGGTCCTATTTTGACAAAGCTGTAATAGTAGTCTTTAATAAGGATAGAAACTCGAAGAAGATCGAGGTGGATATCCCCGAAAGGTATGTCAAATCCTTATTTATATCAAACTTTGGAAATAAAGTAAGTTCTGAAAAAGGGAAAGCCAGCCTGACCCTGAATGGCAATTCATTTGAAATCTTAAATAATTAAAATGATTATGAAAAGGACAATTTTTATCATTGCAGGAATTCTGATGATCATGAGTGCATTCAAACCTGAAAGCAAAAAATCAAATCCGGCAGGAAAACTGGTTCATGCCAGGTGGACACGGAATGCGACCATCTATGAAGTGAATGTAAGGCAATACACTCCCGAAGGCACTTTCAAGGCTTTCAAGCAACATCTGCCCCGCCTGAAAAAGATGGGGGTGAATATCATTTGGCTGATGCCTATAAATCCGATCGGGATAAAGGAACGTAAAGGCAGCCTTGGCAGTTATTACGCAGTGAAGGATTACCTTGCAGTCAACCCCGAATTCGGCAACCTTGCCGACCTGAAGGAACTGGTTAAAAAGGCCCATTCACTGGGCATGTATGTGATAATCGACTGGGTGGCCAACCACACTTCATGGGATAATGATCTTGTAACAAAGCATCCCGACTGGTATAAGAAAGACGCCAGGGGGAACATCATCGCCCCGGTCCCCGACTGGACCGATGTGGCCGGCCTTGACTACAGCCAGGAAGGGTTGAGAAAATACATGACCGATGCGCTGTGCTACTGGGTCAGGGAAGCCGGTATCGACGGGTTCCGCTGCGATGTGGCCGGCATGCTTCCCGTCAGCTTTTGGAACCATGCAATACCGGAGGTCAGGAAGATCAAGCCCATCTTCACGCTTGCAGAATGGGAAACACCTGAGATGCACGACACTGCTTTCGATGCCACATATTCCTGGGATCTTTACAAGCTTGGAAACGACATTGCTGCAGGCAAAAAAACTGCAGATAAGATAGATTCAAATTACGCTGCCGAAACCAAAAAGTATTCTCCTGATGCATACCGGATGAGGTTTACCACAAACCATGATGAAAACTCCTGGAACGGCACCGAATATTCGAGACTGGGAGAGGGCGCAAGGACCTTTGCCGTTCTCTTTTTTACTTTCCCGGGTATACCCCTGATTTATTCAGGCCAGGAATCAGCGATGAATAAAAGCCTGAGGTTCTTCGACAAGGACACGATCAATTGGGGTAAATTCCCTTTGCAGGAGTTTTACACTACCCTTTGCGCCCTGAAGAAATCAAACAAAGCCCTCCTGAACGGAAACGCCGGAGGCGCTCTCGTGAAAGTCAGCAATGACCAGGAGAAATCGGTTTATTCATTCACAAGGGAAAAGAATGGCAACAAGATCCTTGTTATCCTGAACCTCACTGCAAAACCATGTACAGTCAGGTTCCCTGACGGGATTCCGGGCAAAAAATGGGTCGCTGTTTTTGGTAATGTCAGGTTGCCGGAAGGGAAAAAGCAGGAACTCAGACTAAACCCCTGGCAATACCTTGTCTACCAGAAAAGATAATCCGGCAGGAAACAACTTCTCTTCTTTAAGTCATGAAAACTGTTTTTACAAGTGTCTTCTTCATCCTTTATACCATCCTGATGTCCCCCGGCAGATCTGAAGCACAGCACATACCTAGCTTTCAAAAGATCGGGAGCCTGGGCGAATCATTCCATATCCTGTCTTTCTCCGAGATCAAACCCCTGGGCTGGATCAGGGAACAGATCCGGGATAACCTGAACGGGTTTACCGGCCATCTCGATTCCCTGGTCCCGGCTTTGATCTCAGGTGACGATATTTACGGTAAGGACAGGCTCAGCAGACACATTAAATCCAAGGATGTGGGAGCCATAACCGGGAACGGAGAACTTCAACCCCAGTTCCTGTGGTGGAACAGCGAAACCCAGAGCAACTGGCGCGACGGATATATACGTTCGGCGATACTTTGCGGGGACCTTTATCATCTGGCAAAGGCAAGGGATTATGTATCCCTTATCCTGTCGACCCAGGATAAGGATGGTTATCTCGGCATCTATGATAATGATCTGAGGTATAAATTCAATGATGAGAATGGTGAGCTGTGGTCAAAAACAACCCTGCTCAGGGGACTTCTCGCATGGTATGAATACACGAAGGACAGTGCAGTATTAAAGGCCATTGAAGCTGCGGTGGAAAATGTGATGAAAAACTATCCGGTTTACAATTCCCATCCCTTTTATTCTGTAAATCCCAATGCCGGCGGACTGACCCACGGTCTTACCTTTACAGATGTACTTGAAGAATTATGGAGGTTAAACGGAAAGACAGAATACAGGGATTATTGTATTTTCCTGTACAGGGATTTCTCGGAACAAACTCTTAACGAGGATGCCCAGTTCGAAAAACTTTCTGATAAAAACCAGATGCTTAAGGGGCATGGAGTTCATACATACGAGCATCTGCGTCCTGTTGCCGCAGCGTTTTACGCTTCAGGGAACCCCGCCCTGAGAACCGTATTGAAGAATTTCCTTCAGAAGATCAGTCTTGCTACGACCGTGTCAGGAGGACCGGTCGGCGATGAATGGGTAGATGGAAGAACTGCCGATGCCACGTCAGGAGGATATGAGTATTGTTCTATCCATGAACTGATGAACAGTTATGCCGACCTTCTTGCAAAAACCGGGGATGCTGATTTTGGTGAGCTCGCCGAAAAGATATTTTTTAATGCAGCCCAGGGTGCGAGAAACCCTTTCGAAAGCTCCATCGCATACCTGAAAACCGATAATTCATATTCAATGTGCGGGGGCCTGAATGGTGATACCACCGTGAAAACCCAGACACGCTACAAATATTCCCCTGTCCACCAGGATGTTGCAGTTTGCTGTGTACCTAATGCAGGCAGGATAGCCCCGTATTTCGTGCAGAACATGTGGATGAAGAACGGGCAGGGCCTTATTGCTTGTTTACTCGGACCATGTGAACTGGAAACGAGTTTTAAAGGCAAACGGGTAAATATCCAGGAAAACACTGAGTATCCTTATGATAACTTCATTTCCTTTATTGTTACGGCTGGGGGATCCGAGTTTGACCTTAAGATCAGAAGACCTGAATGGGCCAAAAAAATTGCCGTAAGTGAAGAATACAGGGAGGAAGATGGCTATTTAATAATTCATAAAATCTGGCAGGGCCGGCAAACAATCAATATTCAGTTATATCCCCAAGTACAGATAAGGAAAGATCTTAACGGGGAGTATTATTTTACTTACGGAGCCCTGGTCCTGGCCCGTCCGGTCCCAGGCATTGGCCGGGAGATGAAAACCTACCCCCTGAAAGGGTTCAGTGACATGTATTACAGGCCCGTGAACCTGAGCTTGCTGCAGTTTGCCAATAAGAAAGTGAAGCAAATAAACCTGAAAAAGCCGGAATTCTCAACTGTTCTCTATAATCCGGTCAGCCGGAAACCTGAACCTGTCATCCTTGTTCCGCTTGGGCAGACTATCCTCCGGCAGGTGACTTTCAAACCAAAATCCGAAGACAAATAAAAATGAAAAAAATATTCATTGTTTTGTTCCTTCTTGTCCAGGGAACAGCGTTTCCCCAGGGAGGAAAAACACCCCTGGACCAGCCACCGGCCTGGGCAAAAACAGCGATCTGGTACCAGATATTTGTCGAGAGATTCAATAACGGGGATAAATTGAATGATCCCGGGCCTGACAATATCAACATCCCTCCGATGAACCAGATTGCCCCGCATGGTTGGGCCATAACACCCTGGACCCATAACTGGTGGGAAGTAGAAGACTGGGCCAGGGCCACGGGTAAGCCCTTCATGGATAATTTACAATACCGCAGGTACGGGGGTGACCTGCAGGGAGTGCTGGATAAGATGGACTACCTGCAGGACCTGGGCATTACCGCACTTTTCTTCAATCCGGTTAATGATGCGCCATCCCTTCACAAATATGATCCGCGTTATTACCATCATATCGATGTTAATTTCGGTCCTGATCCGGCCGGTGATAATCTCGTTATCGCCTCAGAGAACCCGGCGGATCCTGCAAGCTGGAAATGGACATCTGCCGACAAATTATTTCTAAAGCTCATAGCTGAAGCCCACAAGAGGGGAATGAAAGTGATCATGGATTATTCATGGAACCATACCGGGACCATGTTCTGGGCATGGCAGGACATCCTTAAGAACCAGTCAGCCTCTGTTTATAAAGACTGGTATAACATTACAAGCTTTGACGACCCATGGACACCAATAAATGAATTCTCATACAAGGGCTGGCTTGGGATAGCGAATTTACCTGAATTAAAGAAAGTCAGCATTACCACCGAGAGGATAAACGGGCACCCTTACGAGGGAGACATCAATCCGGGTGCCAAACAACATATTTTTGCGGTTACCAAACGATGGCTTGCCCCTGATGGCGACAATACCAGGGGAATTGACGGGTTCCGCCTGGATGTGGCTGACCAGATCGGACTCGTTTTCTGGCGTGACTGGAGAAAGTTTGTCCGTTCCATACAGCCTGATGCCTACCTGGTCGGCGAGATCTGGTGGGAACAATGGCCCGATCGCCTGATGGATCCAGCGCCATATACAAAGGGAGATGTGTTCGATGCGGTCATGTTCTACCAGGTTTACCGTCCGGCAAGATATTTTTTTGCAAAGACCTCTTATCCCATTAATGCAAAGCAGTTTCGTGACAGCCTGGAACTCCAGTGGAACAGACTCAGGCCTGAAAACCTGTATGCGATGATGAATGTGTCATCCTCCCATGACTCTCCCCGACTTCTCACCGATTTCTATAATCGGAATAAATATAAATATCATGCTATCCCCCGTGATGATTCCACATACAGGACCGGGAGACCAGACCCTGAAACTTATAAAAGGCTCAGGCTTTACCTTGTCTGGCTTTTTACAACTGTAGGAGCTCCGCAAATCTGGAATGGCGAGGAGATGGGAATGTGGGGTGATGATGACCCCGACTGCCGCAAACCCCTGTGGTGGAAAGAATACTCCTTTGATCCGGAAACAAGGAACAACTATCAGCCGGGTACAAAATTATTTGATCCGGCAGGATTCAACCAGGAGCAATTTGATTTTTACAAAAAACTTATCACTATAAGGAAAGCCAACCCGGTCCTGAGCAACGGAAAATTTGAATTTCTGCTGACCGACGGAAGCAGGCTTGCCTTTAAACGGTCAGACGGCAAAAATGAGCTGATTATACTGCTCAATGCAGGACCCAAACCTCAATCTTTTCCGCTTAAAGGGAATAAGTCCTTTAAGGATTTACTTCGGAATACAATCATCCCGGGCAACAGTGCAACCCTTGAGCCTTTTACAGCAATGATCCTGCAGCCAAGGGATAAATAAATTCATTTATATACTTTACCGGAATATGAAAAAAGAATTTCTCTTCATTGCTGTTCTTGGGCTTTCCATTATGTCCTTCGCCCAGGAATTGCATGTCGCCTCGGGCAAGGTACAGCGATTTGAAAATTTTGCTTCAAAATATGTTGTCACAAGGAATATTGATGTATGGCTTCCTGATCATTATTCCGCAAAAAAAAAATATGCGGTATTATATATGCATGACGGGCAGATGTTGTTTGACTCCACATCAACCTGGAACCACCAGGAATGGGGAGTGGATGAGACCGCCGGCATGCTGATGAAAAAGAAAAAGCTCCGCTGCTGTATTATAGTGGGCATATGGAACGGAGGGAAACTAAGGCATAGTGAATATTTCCCCCAGAAACCATTTGAATCTCTCTCCAAAGAAGAGCGGGATGAAATTTATAAGTCCACCAGGAATTAAGACCAGGCTTTATTTGCGGCCGAGGTACAGTCGGATCGCTACCT
>Ga0182021_10011607_pt1 | contig 10457 bp, 7 predicted proteins | sample 612E3MmetaG_FD_120493 | JGI IMG/M metagenome (GOLD analysis project Ga0182021, IMG submission 120493) | Permafrost microbial communities from Stordalen Mire, Sweden - 612E3M metaG (Illumina Assembly) | ecosystem: Environmental > Terrestrial > Soil > Wetlands > Permafrost | place: Sweden... | reverse complement strand
TATCGTAAAAGTATAAAACTGAATTTCATTACTCCGGGGAAACCGGTGGAGAACGCCTACGCCGAGAGTTTTAACGGCAGGTTACGGGATGAATGTTTAAATACTAATTGGTTTATGAATTTGAAACAAGCCAGGAATATCATTGAAGACTGGCGGAGGGATTACAACGAGGTCAGACCTCACAGTTCATTGAAGAATATGACTCCGATGGAGTATGCTAATGCAACGGCAGGATTCTAATGCTGGGTGCTACTGAACACGGGGGAAGGTCAGTTAATCTTCGTTCAGGATGTTCTTTGAATTGGTTCCGGATCCAATCCACTTCATCTCTGATATCCTTGGCTAATTTTGGTTTGCCCAAACTATCAGCCACGGCTGCCACTTTGAGAAGTCTATTTTGAAATGCAGGTCCGTGAAGACCCTTGACTACGACAGCATGACAAATTTCATGAATTATAACGAGTTCGTCATTAACATCAGATACATTGATTAACTTCCGTTTATAATCGCAACGTGCTCCGGACAAGTCCCATTTTTCAATACGATATTTATGGTTTATATCCCACCGTGGAAAATATTGGCTTTGGATTTTATGTAGTCGTTTGGTCAACGAATCCATGATATACTCCCTCGCCTGTGCAACAGTCGCTATTCTACAATGAATTTACGAAAGGGCTTTAATGAATGAACGTAATTCAGAACGGGTTTGGATGTTTAGCTTAGTTTTACCAATGAAATTAGGTTTCTCGGAGTCCTCATCATAATAAATCTCCCCATGATAATCGTCTTCTTCCATATGCCGGTCTACAACAAGAAGATAAGCCCCTTCGAATTCATAACTGAAGTTCTCAGCATCGAATGAAGGATCATCTCTTATCGACAGCTCGTACTCAAGTAGGACGATGAACTTGAAAGGTGATTTATCCGATTGGAAATTTCTACTAAATCGTACCATCCGATGATTGTCAGTCGAATCTTCTTCTTTACACGTGAATCCCATTTTTAATAGAAAAATGGGTTCCTTAAAATCATCACCCAGTTCTTTCATTATTCCAGCCTTTTGCAATTATTGATTCATTGTCATTCAAACTATTTCCAATTTTTACTTACAAACCTGGTATGCGCTACCACTACCTTTATTTAGCTTCGAAAAAGCCTTAAAATATGCTATTTTACCAATTTTGCTAACCAACTTGCTACCATCTCATCATGTAATATCGGTGCAAATGACTTCTGCCTGCTCCAACACAAGCTCCGCAACCTTGACTTGTATATCAGGAAGATATCCATATTCCCCTAGAATTCTCTTAACCATTAACCTCATTTGCCCTCATACATTCTCACGAATAGTCCTTACTCAGTCAATCCTAGATCGCTGGCTCAATATTACTAGGCAACATCATTATATGTCATCTCAAACATCGTATCCTTCAACCAATGGCGGAAAGATTCATTGTCTTGGAATTGCTTAAAGAGCTGAGCATCATCCTTGAAGAGAGCGGTGATCACGCGTTGAAGGGCTTTGTCGTGCTCAATTCGTGCATTCTGTTTATCTGGATTATTCTTTGCGTTCTGGTATGCCTGGTCGGCGGAGACTTTTTCCGGAATCTCTTCAGTTATGCGCTTTTCCATTCGCTTTGTATCGTCGAAGAGACCCCCATACTGTTCATTGAATGCCTTGACAATGTTGCTGATCCGGTCGAGTTTGGGCTCAGGTTTGCGGCCGCCGCCTGAAGTTGGAACCGGAGCAATCTCGGCATCGGAATCCGGCATCGGAATCTGCCGAGTAGCTTTCTTCTCAGCGCGGTAACTATCCATGTCGATAGTCTCAAGAATACCCTTCGACATGTCCTCCTCAATAGGTGCGGGTAGTTTGGGAATCAGGAAGTTTAGGAACGTCGAGAGCTTCTCCCATTGGGGATTGCCGTAGGGCAGGATGGTCGCAAGGAAGTCGTAAGTCCGGGTAAACATCTTGGCCTTAGCCTTAAAGTCAACCTGCCCGTTTTCGTCCAGGTCGCTGGTATAGTTAGCCACGCAGGCGTCGAGGATGGGATCAAGTTTGTCACGGTCGGCACCGTTGAGATAGAGTTCCACGAGGGAGCTGACCTGCTCAGGAGAATAGACTTGATAGGCGTCGAGTTCACTTTTGAGGGTATGGAGTTTGTTCGGGTCCGTCTCTTTGCTTAGGATAGTGGTTCGATAATAGTCGGCAAAAGCCTGCTCGATTGTTTCAGTATTGTTCTGGAAATCGAGCACGAAGACATCATGTTTCTTCGGATGGGCACGATTGAGGCGGGAAAGCGTCTGTACTGCCTTAATGCCCGCGAGTACTTTGTCCACGTACATAGTATGTAAAAGCGGTTCGTCGTATCCGGTCTGAAATTTCTCGGCACAAATGAGGAAACGATAAGGGTCTTCCTGAATACGGTCCTCGATTTCGCGGCTAGGAAACCCGTTTAATTTGGCCTCGCTCACCTTTTCGCCTTCATATTCCGGCTCGCCGGAAAATGCCACAATTGATTTGTATGGGCTCTTGATTTTTTCAAGGTAGCTCCGAAACGCGAAGTGGTATTGGATCGCCCGCTGGATACTGCCTGTGACTACCATGGCCCGGGCCTGGCCGCCGATCTTATTTTGACCGATAACCTGTTCGAGGAAATGGTCCACCATGATCTCTGCTTTATCGCGAATCGCTTTGTCATGGGATTCGACATATTGCCGGATCTTTTTTCGTGCCCTTTTCACGTCGAACTCGGGGTCGCCCTCCACCGTCTTGATAAGCCTGTAGTAGCTATCAACCGGGGTGTAATTCTTCAGCACGTCCAGGATAAACCCTTCTTGAATGGCCTGCTTCATAGTGTAACTATGGAAAGGCCGGTGCTTTGTCTCATCGCCGACCCGGTATGGAATCCCGAACATTTCGAGAGTCTTGTTTTTAGGCGTCGCAGTGAAAGCGAAATAACTCGAGTTGGGCATTAGCTTCCGAGCCTCAATGATGCGGTTGATCTTGTCTTCGGTCGTCTCCTGTTCGTCGGTCACACTCTGTTCAGAGAGCACTATGTTCATAGCTGCTGCTGTGCGCCCACCCTGGCTTGAATGGGCCTCGTCAATAATGATTGCGAACTTCTTATTCGTGTGTTCCGAACCGATTTCGTCGAGAAGGAAAGGAAAGGTCTGCACAGTGGAAATAATAATCTTCTTCCCTTGCTTCAAAAAGCCTGAAAGTTGTCTTGTCTTTGATTCACTGTCGCCTTCCCTTACGGCGCCGATTATAGACCCAACCTGGGCAAACCCTTTTATTGTTTCTCTAATCTGTTTGTCAAGCAAACGGCGATCGGTGATAACTAGGATCGAGTCGAAGATCTCAGCACCATTCCCTCTCAGGCCGATCAATTGGTGCGCCAACCATGCAATAGAGTTCGACTTGCCACTGCCGGCGGAGTGCTGGATAAGATAGCGCTTGCCGGCACCATACCACGCAGCATCAACGAGAAGTTTGCGTACTACATCCAACTGATGGTAACGAGGGAAAATCTGCACGTGCTTCTTTTTACCGGTCTTCTCATTTTTTTCCTCAACAATCTGAGCGTAGTTCTCGAGAATGTCGGTGAGACCTCCCGGCGTTAATATACGCCTCCAGGCATAGTCGGTCTTGATGCCGTAAGGGTTAGGCGGGTTGCCCGCTCCATCGTTCCAGCCCTGGTCAAAGGGGAGAAACCATGATTCATTAGCCATGCCTTTCTTGCCCTTCAATTCTGTGCACATTTCAATCTTCTGATCATCGAGAGCAAAATGAACAACACAACGCCCCGGAAGGAAAAGCGTTTCGCGAGGATCGCGGTCACGTCTGTATTGCTCCACGGCATCTTCGACTGTCTGTTTCGTCAGGCTATTCTTAAGTTCGAAGGTGGCGATGGGTAGACCATTAATAAAAATGGCAAGATCAAGTGCACGCTTCGTCTCTTCACGGCTGTAATGCAGTTGGCGGATTATGCTGAAAACGTTAGCGGCATGGCGGACAACAGCCTTTTGGTTTTTAGCTGAGGGTGTGCCGTAAAAAAGGTCAATATGAAATTTCTCGTGATCCACACCCTTCCTTAGCACATCTATCACACCGCGTCTGGTGACCTCGCCCTGCAGGCGGGCCAGAAATCTGCGGCGTGCGGGCCCATCAGCCGCTAGCTGAAGTGCACTGGCACTCTCCTCCTGGGTAGCTTGGATGAATTCGGCCAACTGAGTCAAATCGACGGCATATTCTTTGTTGTAGTTCTCGTTCTTCCCAACGATCCAGCCAAAGCTGGTCATCGAATTGAATATTAGAGATTCTAAGCCCTCTTCCTTAGTATTGGTGACAGGTGGCTTGTCTGCTGAACTAGGACTAGCCGTCTCAATCATCTTGATGCCCCCCTGTGCACCAAAGCTCTTAATAACGGGCAACTCCTTTGACGATTTAGGAGACTCGACTTCGCTGGCAAAGGCGAAATCGTCGAGGAAGGAAACAAGTCGCGGGTCCTGTGCTTGGAAGCCTGCGATGATACGCTCGGCAGCTAAAAGCGGCATCTCCAACCGGATTAGGGAGCTGTTGCTTGCTGCTACGGAGATCACGGACACCTCGGAATAGCGAACTCCGGCGTAAGCAGCAATCATTGCCACAATGCGTAGGCGCTCTTTTTCCGTCAACGAATCGGGAGGGGAAGCGATGATCATGTCAACCAAAGCCTTTTGTTGAGGGGACATTGACGGCATGCGGTCCCGTTCTAACGCGCAGGGACGCTCCTTGAATAGACGTAGTTGCGATTCGGGCCATTTCTCCGTGTCCGCTCGAGTATGGCAGTTAGCACACAGCACCACGAGATTCTCCAGACTGTTGTCTTCCGTTTCGTGCCATGGAATAATGTGGGCTTTTTCCAGCGATACCGGTTCGCAGTCACATGCGCATCGGTATCGACATTCGAATAACAGGTCTCGTTGTGCCTCTACGGGAATGGCAGGTCGGCTACTCATTATCTACCCTCCAAGGCGCCACGCGACACGATGCAGTTGTCACCCGGCTCATCGTCGGTTGCGGAGGCTTCCGGTTCGTCAGCCGTTTCGTCCAACTTTGAAGCAACATCGCGAACATCAATCTTCCCAGTGACCGCGTCGGTCGCTAACCGTATGCCGAATTCACGCAGTAATTCCATTTCTCGTTCGGCACGGGAGATGGCATTATCGAGGGGGCCGGTTTCGGTCTCAACAAATTTAACGATCCGCTTCTGCTCTTCGTCTGACGGTACAAGTACGATCGCGGCCCCAAGCTCTTCGGCGTTCAGGTGAGGTTGGGCAGCCCGAGTGCTGGCAATCACGAGTTGATCTTCTCTCAAGTAGCTGCTGAGGAGGGACAATGCTACGAAGTCGGGCCGTGCTCTCGTAACAGTGACAACCATGTCGTAACCTGCGACTGCACCTTGATATTTCTTCGGAATTATGGCCGAATCGCCCGTCAGTGCACCGCTACGAACGACAATGATCTCTCCCTCATTTAAGAAGGCGTTGCGAGTCTTCGGCACATCCGATGGATCAACTCGAACAAGATTATTTTCCAAAATTCGACCTTGGTCGACGTTAGTTGCCCGAATCAAGGGCAGACCCGTCTCTGTTTCGCGCGGAGGCTGCCCAAGGCCGTATCTAATTTGAGAAATAGACTTCAGACGCCTAGTTTGCCAGTCTTTCGGAATGTCACCGAGCCAACGAATACCAGATGGTTTTAGGGAGACGTTGGGGTCGAGACCTCGGGTGATGGCACTGTGAGTAATGGCCCGCTTCTGTTCGTTGAGCAGCTCGATCAGCTTCCTCTTAGCCCGAATCGCAAGTTCAATCCGCCCGTTCACATAGTCGAGAAACCGCACTATGGCGTCCTGCTCGTCACGAGGAGGAACTGGAAACGGCTCACACTTCAGAAGCTCCATCGAAATTCGCATCCGGTGGGCCATGATGCCCTTACCGATACGAACGAGACTCAGTTGGAAAGGTTTCGTTTGGAAAATCGAGTTGAGGTAGCGAGGGTTGTTAACGTCTGATCGCCGTGTCAGTACATAGTAAACCGGGCTAAGACAGCCGGTGTAACGCGAAATCCCAACCGAGCCGATGATAACGTTCATGCAATTGACGACGATGTCATCAGGCCGAACGATCTTGTAACGCGCCGTGTCTTCAGATTTCTTATTGCCGACTCTGCCCTTTTCCTCGTATGGAATCACGCCTACGTCCTTCATTACAGACAAGACCTGTTCCATTTGCCTCTTCTCGTTGGTTTCACCACGCTCGCGCAAGACCGAACCAAGTCGAGGCAATCGCCAATGTACAGGAAATTCCCCAAGCCAAGGTGAATTTGACTCTTTATATTCTGGGTAAGACTTGAGGTTTTTGATCACGTCTTTCCTCCACCCACGATCTCCCCTAGTAATCCTTCCGTTTTCTTTTCCAACTCCACAATATCGGCGCGGATTTGGTCGAGAGTACGTAGAGGCTGTGGTTTGTAGAACTGACGGGTGAAGGAAACCTCATAGCCTATTTTGTTAGCGGATTCGTCAATCCACGCATCCGGGGTATAAGGTAACACCTCACGGCGGATAAATGCTTCGACGCCCCCTCTTTCCAGCAACGACACTTGCTCAGTGTCTCGCAACTCTGTGTCGGCTTCGTATTCCACAACGCATTTCTTCCCGTCCACAATCGTTTCGTAAAAACCGCGCAACGGATCGACCTCCTTCTTGCCGGACTTGTGAATCTTATCGATGACCGGAGGAGCAGTCTCAACCCGCCAACTGACCGTGCGAAGCAGGATCTTCCGGTCAGAGGCGCTCAGCTTGATATTCAGTTTATCCAGAGCGGCATCTACACGTGCGCGAAAAATATTGTGATCCTCGAACAGATTGTTACCGAGTTCGCGTCGCAAGGCGTTGGCAGTCTCTGATAGTTTTCCGTCGCGTTCCCAGGTCTTGGCGTCAATCAACCTTTTTTTCTTCTTATCAGGTATCCCTTTTTTTACCGGTGCTTCTTCGTCTTCCTCCTCGCCGTCACCCGCATCCCATTCATCGACGAGTTTTTGGAGTTGGACCTGTACGCTGGCGAAGTTATCAAAGAGTGGTTCGCCCAGTCTGTCATAAAACTCGGTTCGGAGTTCATCGTCGCCCGAGGCGAAGCGAAGGGACTCGATCGCTTTCACCGTTAGCTGGCTGTGGAGGCGGAGCGGTCGCTCGACGACGACTTTCCAGTATCCGAAGGCTTTATTAGGAAAGAGTTTGGACTGATCAGTGTCCTTGAAGGCAAGGTAGGTGTCGCAGATTCGCTTGATATCGTCGCGGGTGAGTTCGCAGTTCTTTTTGCCTAAATTCTTGCGCAGAGGCTTGAACCATTGAGTGGCGTCGATCAACTGCACATGTCCACGGCGGGTTTCAGGTTTCCTATTGGTGAGGATCCAGATATATGTGGCGATACCGGTGTTATAGAACATGTTCAGCGGAAGGGCGACGATAGCCTCTAGCCAGTCGTTCTCGATGACCCAGCGACGAATGTTACTCTCTCCCTGTCCAGCTTCGCCAGTGGAGAGAGAAGAACCATTATGCACCTCGGCGATGCGGCTGCCAAGCGGGGTGCTATGCTTCATCTTGCTTAGCATATTGGCAAGGAACAGCAACTGGCCATCACTGGAGCGGGTGACGAGCGAGAACTCGCTATTACCGGCATGTTCGATGAGGAATCGGGGATCCTTCATTTCCCCCTTACCACCCATTCGTTCGAGGTCGGTCTTCCAGCTCTTGCCGTAGGGCGGGTTGGATAGCATAAAGTCGAACTCGCGGGAGCGAAAGGCATCATTGGCAAGGGTGGAGTAGGCGGGACCGCCTACGATGTTATCGGCGGCATCGCCCTCTCCTTTCAACAGGAGGTCGGCTTTGCAGATGGCATAAGTTTCGGCATTAATCTCCTGGCCGTACAGGTGGGTGGCTACCTGCTTGCCGTGGGCAGTAGCGATCTCCTGAAGCGTCTCCTCAGCTACAGTAAGCATACCACCGGTACCGAGCGCCCCATCATATAGAAGATAAGTGCCTGATTCGATCCGGTCGGCGATGGGCAGGAACACTAAATTTGCCATCAGTTTAACGGCGTCACGGGGTGTCCAATGCTCTCCAGCCTGATCATTATTTTCTTCGTTGAAGCGGCGTACAAGCTCTTCGAAGATCGTACCCATCGAATGGTTGTCGAGGCCTGGTAAAGTGGACGTGGGTTGTGGGCTGAGGTTGATGTCCTCATTCACAAATTTCTCGATGATTGTACCGATAATATCCGCTTTCGAAAGGCGCGGAATTTGGTTACGGAATTCGAAATTATTGAGGATTTCCTGAACATTGGGCGAAAACCCGTCTAAATAAGTCTCAAAATCATCTCGGAGCTGTTGTTGGGTTGCTCGGCCCTTTAGGTCGCGTAGGAGAAAAGGAGAAGTGTTGTAGAAAGCTTGACCCGCAGCGGAGCGTAAAGCAGCGTCCTGATTAGAGATTTTCTCTTTGTCTAGTGAAACTTTCATATCGAGAACCGCTTGTTTAGTTGGTTCAAGAACTGCATCAAGACGGCGGAGAACAGTCATCGGGAGAATAACGTCTCTGTATTTACCACGGACATAAACATCACGAAGTATATCATCAGCAATGTTCCAGATGAAGCTGACTATCCAATTAAGATTCTGTTCCATTTATTCACACCCACTTTATCATTGGAATTGGGGCCGCCATAACCATAAAGAAATCCTTTTGGTTAGTCCGATTATACACCCCAAATTAGGTTCACACAATACATACAGACAGGAGGTAGTGGTGCAGTTTGGAATGAAACTGATTTTATGAAAAATCTTCTGTTGACTATTCCTAAACTTCTATGGTATTCCTTATATATATCCGAATTATATTTGGGCCATCTGATGCTTGAAAAGTCATATCTTCATAAATCAATTTATGTTCTTTACAATATTCTCTAACTTTCTCCCTAGCGTCTATATAATCTTTAGCAACTATTGTAAATTTACCAATTTCCCTAGCTAATATTTCAGGTTGGTTTTCTTTTTTATTATAAATAGTTCCATAATATTTATATTTCATATTGGCTCGTACCTACAACTATAAGTAATTTGATTTACCCCTTAATTGCCCTATTCTACAACTAACATTGTGATTTATTCAATAGTCACATTAAATATTGACAATTATGAATATTTGGTAGATAATTTTAGACATTATGGCTACTATACAAAATTATGCCTTTATAGACGGGGCAAATTTGCATCTTACCTATGAGAATTTGGATTGGAAACTCGATTATCAAAAACTGTTCGTTTATTTGAAGAGTAAACTAAACGTAACCATTGCTTACTATTTTCTTGGTAATGTCAAGGAAAATAGTAACATTTACAGAGATTTAGAATCTTTCGGATATACGCTAGTTCTTAAAGAACCTACTAGATTTTTTACTGAGGAACAATATTGTCCCTATTGTGATATGGCAATTGCTCCAGAGATTCCACGATTCAAAAGTGATTGCGATTCGCTTATGACCTTACAAATTATGTCTGTACTAAACATATTCGATAAAGCTGTGATAATTACCAGTGATGGTGATTTTGATAATCTAGTAAAAAGACTTTTGCAGCAAGACAAATTACGATTAGTTTTTGCACCTTGTAAAGAAGGATGCTCTGGTTTATTAGTAAGTGCTGCAAGGGGTAGAATAGATTTTATTGATGATTACAAAAAACTACTAGAAAAAATTTGAGAGGTAACCCTAAAGGAATCTATACCTATAGGATGACCTCTCTTCGTGATTCATCTATCATTAAACCATATATGGAGCCACCTTGTCAAGTGTCAGATAGCAAGATTTACATCAATTTATACTCAATGGAACTGAATTAGCAAGACATTTAGTGAATAACACCTCTTATTATCTCACATATTTAGCGTTTCTTACGATTGCGCAATGGGTCATGAACAATCAATACACCACTTTCAGTTTAGTTCTAATCATCACCATCGTTTCATCCCCTTAATTGGTAGGTTGCTTTCGGTATTTGTTCAATACCTCTTGAACAATTCTTTTAATCTCATCGTCCGGTATATTAGATACGGGATTTGATTCAGAAATGGGTATCAGTTTATTGATAGTTGAATTTGTTTTAGATGCCAATCCCAATTCTCCCATGATGATATCGAGTAGTCCGGCCTTGTCAACATTCCATTCCAACCATCGAATACCGCGCCGGGAGATATGATATTCCCATTTCGTCCTGGTAGTTCCTGCCCTACCGCGTGCTTGCCGCACTAAGATATTCTCATGGCTGTGTCCCTTCTTATTAATATGCCGATGGGACCATATACCGCAATGGCTTCTCAGTGTAGCATCAGACTGTTTTTTGCAAGTAGGAATTCCCC
>Ga0182021_10011605_pt1 | contig 10458 bp, 9 predicted proteins | sample 612E3MmetaG_FD_120493 | JGI IMG/M metagenome (GOLD analysis project Ga0182021, IMG submission 120493) | Permafrost microbial communities from Stordalen Mire, Sweden - 612E3M metaG (Illumina Assembly) | ecosystem: Environmental > Terrestrial > Soil > Wetlands > Permafrost | place: Sweden... | reverse complement strand
CGATCTTTGGATCCATGGATGGCATGATACGGGAGAACTTACGTAATTTGCACGCTGCCACCGCAAGATCTGTTCATGTGTGGCTAGAAACAGGAGGAATCAGTGACTGTGCCAAGCGAACGTACCGAGAGCTCGCCCGTTGGTCTGCACCGGGTACTGGAACCTTCTGGTGCCCAGATCACGTTGCCCCAGGCCGCCCAACGCCTGGACGCCTCACCGCAGATCTGGGCCGACGAGGTGCGTATTGACATCGAGACGCTGAACCTGGACGCAGCCTCGTATCGTCAGCTTGTCGGGACTCATCGCACGCCCGACGACCAGATCGACGGGCCGGCGATTCGGGCCTGTGTCCTAGACATCGTCGCGACCCGGGGCAAGATGCAGAACCCGGTTACCGGCTCTGGCGGCATGCTGATCGGAACGGTCGCCGAGGTGGGGGAGGCGAGCCCTCTCGGCCTTCACGTAGGTGAGCATGTGGCGACATTGGTGTCCCTGTCTTTGACGCCGCTGCAGATCAGCGACGGCCTGGCCAGATGGGATGGACTGGGGGAGCGGGTGCCGGCTGCGGGCCACGCGATCTTGTTCGGCAGGTCCATCGCGGCCGTGTTGCCCACAGACCTCGACCCAGAGCTTGCACTGATGGTGATGGATGTCTGCGGGGCACCCGCGCTGGTGGCCCGGCTGGTGGGCGAGTACGCAGCCAAGGGCGGCGGGGCGCCATCGGTGCTGGTCCTTGGCGGAGCAGGCAAGTCGGGTTCGATGTCCCTGGCGGCGGCGGCCGATGCCGGAGCCGGGCGCCTTGTCGCGGTCGTGCCCAACGCCACCGAGGCGCGCATGCTGGAGGGCATCGCTCTGGCCGACCACGTGCTCATCGCTGACGCGCGCTCGCCACTGGGACTGTCCGGTGCCGTGCAAGGGGCCGGGGGTCCGGCAGATATCACGGTCGTCTGTGTCGACGTCCCCGGCTGTGAGCAGCCGGCGATCCTTTCGACGGCACAGGGAGGCACAGTCGTCTTCTTCTCGATGGCCACGAACTTCGCAGCTGCCGCGTTGGGGGCCGAGGGCCTGGCTGCCGACGTGCGGATGCTGGTCGGCAACGGGTACGTCCCCGGTCACGCAGACTATGCAGTGAAGCTGTTGCGCGCTAACTCGGCGGTCCGGGGGCTGTTCGAGGCCCGGCTGCAGACCAAGCAGGCTGGACCCTCGTGAGCACCGAATCCGCACAGAACCCATCACCACTGATCGAGTCTGCACGTTCAGGGACCACCACGCTGTATCGGCGCGGCCATGTCTACGGCGCGGCTGACCCCGAGGCGACGGCGTTGGTTGTTGCCGACAACCAGATCGCCTGGATCGGCTCCGAGCAGTCGGCAGCCGGACACGCTGACGGTGTTGATGCGGTGGTTGAGCTCGACGGAGCGCTGGTCACCCCCACCTTTGTCGATGCCCACGTTCATACGTCGGCGACCGGTCTGGGACTACGCAGTGTTGAGCTCACCGGCGCTTTGTCCCTGCGCCAGGTGCTGGATCGAATCCAGGAGGCTGCCCGCAAGCGGGCCGGCCGTCCGGTCTACGCCCCGAACTGGGATGAGCAGCACTGGCCCGAGCACCGCCCGCCGACCAGCAGGGAGCTCGACCGCGCGACCTACGGCGGGGTGGTCTACTCACCGAGGGTGGATGGTCACTCGGCGGTGATCTCCTCGGCCCTGGCGGCCGCATCCGGTGCCCGCAACCAGCCGGGCTGGGATGACAGCGGCCTGGTGACCGGGCAGGCTCACCACGCGGCCCGTGACGTGTTCTACTGCGGCATCAGCGCGCCCGAGCGGCGCGCTGACATCGACGCCGCCCTTGGAGCTGCCGCCGCGGCTGGCATAGGCCTGGTCCACGAGAACGGCGGGCCCACCCTCAGCTCGCAGGCCGACTTCGCGGATGTGCTTGCGGCCGGGCATCGCGGCGATGGACCCCAGGTCATCGGTTACTGGGCCGAGCTTGTCGAGGACCAGGAGTCGGCCAAGGCTCTGGGCGCCCGGATGGGCGCACGAGGCCTCGCCGGCGACCTCAACGTCGATGGATCGATCGGCTCGCGAACCGCATTCATGCGAGAGCCTTATCTTGGCTGTGTCGCAGACGGGGACGCTCGCACCGAGGAGGAATCAGGACATCCATACCTGTCTGTCGAGCAGATCCGTGACCACGTCGTTGCCTGCTCGCTGGCCGGCCTGCAGGGCGGGTTTCACGTCATCGGAGATGCCGGCGCCGACACCGTGATCGCCGGCCTGAGGGCGGCGGTCGGGGTGGTCGGCCTGGCCAAGGTCGTTGCGGCACGCCACCGCCTGGAACACCTTGAGATGGTCGACCTGCCCGGCATCAAAGCTCTGGTCGACCTCGGCGTCACGGCCTCGGTCCAGCCGGCGTTCCACGCACTTTGGGCAGGGCCGGACGGCATGTATGTGGCCCGGCTGGGCGAAAGACGCGCCGCCGGGATGAATCCCTTTGCCACGATGCGCGCCGCGGGGATGGCTCTGGCGCTGGGCTCAGACACCCCTGTGACGCCATTCGCGCCCTGGGGTGCGATCCGGGACTGCGTCAACCACCACAACCCGGCCCAGCGGCTCTCGGCCGAATCTGCGTTCCAGGCGCACACCGCTGGCGGGTGGCGTGCCGCCGGTATCGACGATCGGGGCTACCTTGACGTCGGTCAACCGGCGAGCTTTGCCATCTGGTCCCTTGGTGTCGACCAGCTGGCCGGTGGACGTGGGCGGGCAGGCTTGCCGGACCTGTCGCCGGGGGCCACGCTGCCGACCAACCTGGCCACCGTCATACGCGGTCGCACCGTCTTCGACCGCCTAGGAGAACTGTCTTGACATCCTGGCGGCCACCAACGACCAGGATTCCAACCGCTCACCCGGAGGCAACGTGTTGAGGTTCGCGCTTCACAGACAGGGCCAGAACTGCCAAGTCGCCGCACGCTGGCGCGCCATGGGCTGGCGCGGTTCACTGCTGTCAGCGCCAAACAGTGTCGGACTTGGTTATCGCCCAACAGGATTGAACCCGCACCCTTCCACCGACAGGCGGAAGGGTTTCCTCCCGGCCCGCAACGGCCGGGTTTGCACCCTAGGAGTCCGATGAGCGCCGTGAGACCCCCCAGCCCTGCCAAACCCAAGCTGGAGCTCGACCCTGCCGTCATCCGCAAGGCACGTGCGCTGGCCCGCAAGGCGGGAGCCCCGGTGGTCAAACTGGCCCGGACCCACACCACCGTGTCGGTCGAGCGCGCTGTGCTGCGGCTGGCTGGCTTGACCGGTGCCGACCACGAGGGTGTGCCGTGGGTCAACCACCTGGTCGATGCCGTCCGCGGCGAAGTCGGACTCGAGTTGGGCGTGAGCACACCCGTGTTCGACGCATTGCGCCGCGGCCAAGCTCCTGATCTGCTGACGCTGGCCCAGAAGTCCGCGGCAGGCTCGGTGTCGTTCCATCTTCCCCAGGGCCGCGACGGCAGCGCCGCGAAGAGCCTGGCCCTGCGTTCGGTCAAGCCCGGAATGGCTCGGATCGACAAGAACCGGTCGACCCGGGACCGCCTGATCAAGCGGCACGGCAATCCCAAGCAGCGGCCGTGGATCTATCTGATCGTGGCCACAGGCGACATCTATGAGGACATCCCGCAGGCTCAGACTGCGGCTCGCGAGGGTGCGGACATCATCGCGGTCATCCGCTCGACCGGACAGTCGCTGCTCGACTTTGTACCCGAGGGGGCGACCCGTGAGGGGTATGCCGGCACGTACGCCACCCAGGAGAATTTCGCTTTGATGCGGGCTGCCCTGGACGAAGTGTCCAAGGAGCTGGGGCGCTACATCCGTCTGGTCAACTACGCGTCCGGTCTCTGCATGCCCGAGATCGCGACCTTGGCCGGGCTCGAGCGGCTCGACATGATGCTCAACGACTCGATGTACGGAATTCTCTTCCGCGACATCAACCCGATCAGGACGTTTGTGGACCAGCGGTTCTCGCGGCAGATCCATGCCCGGGCCGGCATCATCATCAACACCGGTGAGGACAACTACCTGACCACCGCCGATGCGGTCGAGGCGGCGCACACGGTTACCGTCAGCCAGCTCATGAACGAGTACTTTGCCAAGGAGGCAGGGTTGCAGGACTGGCAACTCGGCTTGGGTCATGCGTTCGAGATCAACCCCGAGATCCCCGACTCGCTGCGGATGGAGCTGGCGCAGGCACTGCTAGCCCGCCAGTTGTTCCCCAAGGCGCCGCTGAAGTGGATGCCGCCGACCAAGCACATGACCGGGGACGTGTTCCGCGGTTATCTGTTGGACGGCTTCTTCAACCTCGTGGGGGCCATGACCGGCCAGGACATCCTGCTGGTCGGCATGATGACCGAGGCGGTGGTCACTCCGTTCCTTTCCGACCGTGACCTTGCCCTGCAAAACGTCCGTTACGTCCTGAATGCGGCCGGCGGGCTGGCCGAGGACTTCCATCCTCCTGTCGACGGCTTCATCCAGACCCGTGCCCGTCAGGTGCTTTTCGAGGCCGTGGACCTGCTGGAGAAGATCGTCAACGACGTCGGCGAGCCCGGGTCTGTTCCTCTTCTTCAGGCAATCAGCGACGGCACCTTCGGATTAATGAAACGCCCGGCCGATGCCGGCAAGGGTCTTGACGGCGTGGTCAAGTGCGCGCCCGGCTACGACAACCCGGCCAGCACACTGTTGGAAGCAGGTACCAAGAAGTGAGTACCCCCGAAAACACTCCACAGGGGTTGCCGGACATCATCCGGCCGTACGGAGACACCACCGGTGACGCCATGGTCCAAGTCTCTTTCACGCTACCGATCCCGCATGACAAGCGGGCCGAGGGAGCCGCGCTCCAGCTGGCCGCCAAGATGGGCCTGGCGCCGGCGCTGCTGGTCCACGCAAAGGCGATGGGTTCGGACTTCACCTTCTTCATCGTCTATGGCTCCGTCAGCCACCTGGTGGACCTGCGCGAGGTCGTGGTGATCGAGCGTGAGTTCCCCATGCTGAGCGCCAAGGACGTCAACGCCGCGATCAAGAAGCGACTGGGCCGCAAACTCGTCGTGGTCGGCGCATGCATCGGTACCGACGCGCATACCGTTGGCATCGACGCCATCTTGAACATCAAGGGTTTCGCGGGGGAGAAGGGCCTGGAGTACTACACCGAGATCAAGGTCGTGAACTGCGGCGCCCAGGTGCTGGTTCCCGAGCTCGTGGCCCGCGCCCGTGCAGAGAAGGCCGACGCGGTCCTGGTTAGCCAGGTCGTCACCCAGAAGGACGCCCACATCCACAACACCATGACCATGTCGGCCGCCTTCCGTGAGGCTTATCCCGCCGGGAAGGTGCCACTGCTGGTCATCGGCGGCCCCCGCTTCGAGCAGGGATCGGCGGCGGCACTTGGTGTCGACCGGATCTTCGGCAAGGGCACTACACCCGGCGAGGTCGCGTCCTATCTCGTCCACGCCATCGGGGCCGGGCAGGTCGTCGCGCCGTCAGGAGCCTGAGCCCACCCCCGGCGATGGCAAAGCGCTCGATGGCTGCCAAATGGCCGGGAGAGGCGAGGTGGCGCTGTGGTCGCTACCAACCAATTCCATTGCCGAGCCAGCGCGGGGATGCTGCAGCCTTGATGGTAGAAGTTGACCGATGCTGACTGCGACGTTCGCACCGAGGTTGTGGCTGTTTGACGGCCGGACTCGTTCCCGCACGCCACAGGCGGCCACAGCCAATCCCAATGCCTTTGCGCATTTCCGCCCCCTGCCCAGGCCAATGATCCTGGCCTATAACCCAGCAGGGCAACCAACCAGCTGATTCCATGTGGGCCACATCCGGGGCTTCGACCGCGAGTTGGCCGGTGATGTAATGGGCCTTCCCGCGTCCCGGTTCATCGCCGATCTAATGTCACCAAATGGCACAACGAAGGAGCACGCATGAGCACCCATGGACCAGCCACAGTCGGCATGACGGTGACGCATCGCCGCTACGTCCCGTACAGCCACGCCCACTATGCAGGCAACTTAGTGGACGGCGCATACTCACTGGCAGCGTTCGGTGACGTGGCGACCGAAATGTGCATCCGCACCGATGGCGACGAGGGACTGTTCGCCTCCTACAGCGATGTGCAGTTTCAGGCGCCGGTCCGGGCCGGCGACTGTATCGAGATCGAGGCCACTCTGGTCCGGGTTGGTTTACGCAGTCGTGAGATGAGCTTCGAGGTTCGGGTCGTGACCCGCAGCAACCCGGCCAAAGGCGAGTCCGCAGCGGTCGTTTTGAACGAGCCGGTCGTGGCCACCACCGCTCGCGGGGTCGTTGTGGTGCCCGCCTTAGTCGGATAAATACGGCGTGTCGTCAACGACACGCCAAAAGCTACAAATAACTCTGTATTTCCAGGGACATTCGATGCGCCCCTGACCTGCGGTTTTGTGCATCACTGCAGGTGAACGCAGGGTTGACAGCAGGTGCGGAACCGGTACATTCGAAACCGTTGGCCGCCACTGAATCAGAAAGAAAGTGATGGTCACAGGGGCAAGGGAATCGTCGGGACCCATGGCGATAGGGGTGTGTAACCGTCATGAAGAACCAGATCCGCGGGGTTCCCGCCCAGGTGGCGCATCGCGGGGCATCGGAGGCGGTTGGCGGCAGGGCCACGTACTTAGTAGACAACGACGTCGGAACGGCACCCAGTCGTTTCGAAGTCGGTCCCAACGGCGACGGGCCCTGCCGCATCCGGTGCCACACCCCTACCAGGGCCGATACGGCGGTGCGCTGCGGTCAGGTCTTGATCTAGCCTGAACCGGTGTACCGCTACCCACTTGCCATTGCCTCTGGCCTGGCTCTTTGGCTGGCGTTCCCATCACACAACCTCTGGATCATGGCTCCGATCGGCGTCGCGCTCCTGGCGCTGGCCACGAGCGGAGCGCTCGCCTGGCAGGGCGCCCTGCTCGGACTACTCAGCGGACTGGCGTGTTTCCTGCCCCTGTTGTCTTGGTCGGGCGTCTACGTCGGAGCGCTCCCGTGGATCGCGCTTGCTGTGCTGGAGTCCCTCTACATCGCGCTGCTGGCTCTGGTGTGCGCCCTGCTGCAGAGCGGGCCATCACGAGCCGGGGCCGGCAGGGTACGTCCGATGGTCGTGGCCCTTGTCTGGGTGGCCCAGGAAGCTTTGCGGGACAACACTCCGTTCGGCGGGTTTCCGTGGGGTCGTCTGGCCTTCAGCCAAGCCGACTCACCAATGGCCGCGCTTGCGGCCCTGGGTGGCGCCCCAGCGCTGACGTTCGGGGTGGCGCTTGCGGGTGGGTTTCTGGCCGCCGGTATCGCCCGGCTGATGAGAAGCCGTCAGTCCGCCAGCCAGTCGCACAACGGGAGCAGCAGCAGGGTGGCGAGCGCTCTTGGGGCAACGCTGTGCCTCTTCGGGGCCATCGCCGTGCTGTTGGTGCCATTGCTGGTCCCCAGGCCGACTAATGGCCCGACGGGGCGGTTCATGGCGGTGCAGGGCGATGTGCCACAGGCTGGGCTGGACTTCAACGCGCAGCGCAGGGCCGTGTTGGACAACCACGCCAGGGTGACCCTGCAGGCGGCCGCAGCGTGGAAAGCTCCAGGAGTGAAGGGGGCGACCTTGTCCGGGTCGTCCCAACCAGACCTGGTCGTGTGGCCGGAGAACTCTTCTGACATCGACCCGCTGGACAACCCCGATGCAGCCAACGTCATCAGAGGGGTGCTGGACACTATCAAGGCGCCGCTGGTCCTGGGTGCGGTTCTGGACGGACCCCAGCCGATGGTGACCAACGCCAGCCTCTTGTATCTTCCGGGAAAGGGCCTTAGCGCACGTTATGTCAAGCGGCATCCCGTCCCGTTCGCCGAGTACATCCCGTACCGCTCGTTCTTCCGTCACTTCAGCGACAAGGTCGACCTTGTCCGCTCGGACTTCATCGCAGGCAACGGCGTCGGCGTTTTCAAGGTGCCTGCCTCCGGGGGAGCGACGATTGCTGCCGGTCCGATCATCTGTTTCGAGGTGGCCTACGACGGGTTGGTTCGCGACACCGTCACGCACGGCGCCAATGTTCTGCTGGTCCAGACCAACAACGCCACGTTCGGGTTCACTGACGAGTCAGTCCAGCAACTCGCTATCTCCCGCATCCGGGCCATCGAGCACGGCCGTTCCATCGTGCACATCTCCACGGTCGGGGTCAGCGCGTTGATCACCCCCGATGGAACCCTCCACCAGCCCAGTACGTTGTTCACACCGGCGGTACTGGCCGCCGATCTTCCGCTGCGCACCGAGATCACCTTGGCGGACCGGGTCGGCCCCTGGCCCGAGGACCTCGCGTGCGCTTGCGTCGCGGGAATACTGGCTCTGCTGGCTCTGGGACGAATCCGCCGCCGCCGATAAGGTCGCTCACTCGACCCCTACGAAGGAAGTCCATGACACCACCGCAGGCCAGGCCCCCGATCGGCAAGATCGTGGTGCTGATCCCGACCTTCAACGAACGCGAGAACCTTGCGCTGCTCGTGCCGCGGTTGCGTGCTGCAGTACCCGAGGCAGACGTGCTGGTCCTGGACGACAACTCCCCCGATGGGACGGGGGACGTGGCAGACCAGCTGGCGGCCGAAGATGCTCAGGTTCACATCCTGCACCGCATGAGCAAGGCGGGCCTGGGTGCCGCCTACCTGGCCGGGTTCTCATGGGCCCTGGAGCGGGGCTACGACGTCATGGTCGAGATGGACGCAGATGGCTCCCACCAGCCCGAGCAGCTGCCGTCCCTGCTGGGCGCACTTGCCAACGCCGATGTGGCACTGGGCTCGCGCTATGTGCCGGGCGGTTCTGTGGTCAACTGGCCCATCCACCGCAAGGTCCTGAGCATGGGTGGGAATCTCTACGTGCGCTTACTTCTCGGTATGCCGATCGGTGACGCCACAGGGGGATTCCGGGCCTACCGCGCCTCTGCGCTGCGAACCGTGGACCTGCGGAAGGTCGCCTCTCAGGGGTACTGTTTTCAGGTCGATCTCGCGTGGCGGGCGATACGCTGCGGCCTGAGAGTAGTCGAGGTGCCGATCACCTTTGTCGAACGCACCATGGGCGACTCCAAGATGAGCCACGACATCGTGAACGAGTCGTTGCGCAGCATCACGATCTGGGGTGTGCGGTATCGCCTTGACCAAGTCCGGTCACTGTTTCACAAGGAGCCACGGTGGCACCGACTCGACGTCTGACCCGTCACGGCCGTCGACGCCCGCGATGGGGGTGGTACGTCTTCCTCGCGTTGCTGGTCGTACCGGTGGCCGAGATAGCCCTGATCGTCGCGGTGGGCTCAGTGATCGGCGGCTGGCAGACCCTTGCACTGCTGCTGGCGGAATCGGCCCTGGGTGCCTATCTGGTCAAGCACGAGGGACGCCGCTCCTGGCAGGCCCTGGTGAGTGCACTGAATACCGGTCAGATGCCCGGGCGAGAGCTCGCTGACGCCATGCTCGTGCTGATCGGTGGCGCACTCCTGCTGACCCCGGGCTTTCTGACCGACATCGCGGGCTTCTTTCTCATCCTGCCGTTCACCAGGCCGATCACCCGGCGATGGTTGCAGCGCGTGGTCGAACGTCGACTTGTGGGCAGGCCGGGCATCATTCGCGGCAAGGTCATCTGAGCCGCGAATGTCAGTCATGGGGCAGCAACAAGCCCCGCGGCCACTGGAGGGGAGGCATCACGGGGCTTGCCGGTCGGGCTGACTTCAGAAGTGTCGCAGGAACAACAGGGTCAGGCTGTGCGCTTGCGGCGCGGCTTCTCTCCGCGCGAGGCCCGCAGCAACGCCAGTCGTTCCTTAAGCAGCTCTTCGAGCTCAGGAATGGACCGACGCTCAAGCAGCATGTCCCAGTGGGTGCGAACAGCCTTCACGTTCTTGTACTCCGGGTCGGGTCCGTCCACTAGACGGGCCTCCACGCCACAACGGCACTCCCACACCGAGGGCACATCTGCCTCGACAGAGAACGGGAGCTCGCTGACGTGTTTCTCGGGGCATATATAGCGGACGATCTGGCGCTCGCTGAGGACGACATTGGTGTCGGTCTCCATGCTGAGTGCGCTCAGATTAGTACCGCGAAGTGATCGTTCTGCCATAACGGGTGTACTCCCAACGTGCTGCCCACGCTAATTTTGCGCGGGGGGTTCACTGGGCACAACGCCGCAGTCAGGTTCAATGTTCCGGAATCGGCAGATGCCGACCGATGACATACTACCCCGAATGGTGCAGTGGGTTGTAAGACTCAAAGGGACGACTTCGTTGGTGATGTCGTGGTTTCGACGGGGGAGCCGGCGGGCGTTCGACGGCTCTGGGGGCCTTTCAGCCCACGAACTCCCAGTGCCATGGCTCGGGCTGGGAGCCAGATGGCTCGGCCCAGGCCGGGTGGACCCACCCGAAGAGTGCGGCATTGCGATTCATCCACAGGTGCGCGGGGCTTG
>Ga0182021_10011604_pt1 | contig 10458 bp, 8 predicted proteins | sample 612E3MmetaG_FD_120493 | JGI IMG/M metagenome (GOLD analysis project Ga0182021, IMG submission 120493) | Permafrost microbial communities from Stordalen Mire, Sweden - 612E3M metaG (Illumina Assembly) | ecosystem: Environmental > Terrestrial > Soil > Wetlands > Permafrost | place: Sweden... | reverse complement strand
CGACAAGGCGCGACAGCAGGTCAGCAGGACGCCGGCCGCTGCGTACGGTCGGCGTCCTGGTGGCCCTCCTCGGCGGTTGCATGACCGTGCCTCCGGTGGCGCTCCTGTTGGTGCCGTCGATCCAGGCGATGAACCGGCCGTTCGCGTTCCTGACCTGCACGATCCCGTACATCTCGATCCCGCTCGTGATGCTCGGGCTCGGGCTGTTCCTGGCCCTCCCGCGGCGCCGCCGTCTCGTCGGCATCGGCCTGATCGTCGTGAGCCTGGTCGCCGCGAGCGCGCCGTGGTGGCGTCTGCCCATGGCTTCGACGCCGCGTCCGCCGGAGGACGCCCTACGGGTCCTCTCCCTGAACACCGAGTTCGGCCAGGCGGACCAGTCCACCGTCCTTCGGCTCGCAGAGTCGGCGGACATCCTGGCGTTCCAGGAGAACACTCCGGAGTTCGTCCAGTCTCTCGAGGACGAGAACCTCCTTCACGACTTCCCGTACCGGGTGGGAACCGAGGCGTACGAGTCGTACGGGACGATGATCTGGTCCAGGACCCCGATCACGCTCGCGGCCACCGGTGACACCCGGTACACCTCCCTCGTGGCTCTCACGACTGTGCGCGGCACGGCATGGACCGTGGCGACGTTGCATGCGGTGTCGCCCAAGGACGGCAGCGCCGTCTGGGAGCAGGACGCGGTGGCGATCGCCGATCTGGTGAAGCCGCACGTGGGGGAGCACCTCGTCGTCGTCGGCGACTTCAACGCGATCGACGAGCACCTGACGATGCGTCAGATCCGCGACGTGGGCCTCCAGGACTCGATGACCGGATGGCCGCTCGTGGCCGGGGACGGCTTCCAGAACAGCTGGCCGAACGACCCGCGCGTGCCCGAGCTCATCCGGATCGACCACGCGCTGCACTCCTCGACGGTCGAGGCGTGGCGGCCGCAGTACGTGACGGTGGCCGGTACAGACCATCGCGCGCTCGTCGCGACGTTCGCACCGGCCTGAGGTTGCAGTTCTGCAACCACCCCTACCATCCTGCGAGGTCCGCGCTTAGCCTCTGACACGTACCGAGTCCCTAGGAGCCCTCGATGCGGACGCTCTGGCAGGCACTGTCGGCCGTCGCCGACGCCCTAGGGCTCCGCGACGCGCCAGGGCCGATACGTCCAGCCCCGCGCCATCCGGACGAGCCGCCCATCGTGCTGGTGAAGGCCAAGGTCCGAGACGTACTGCGCAGGGGAGTGCCCGTCAACCGGCTGGAGCCGGGGCCGGCGACGCAGACGGCTCGCGTGGTGTTCGCCGACGGGTCGATCGCGCTCGTACGATCCGTGCCGCCAGGCCATCTCATGGAGGCAGCGGTCGCGTGCCTGCGGATGCGCGTCACGGCGCACCCCGCGGGCCCGTCGGACGACGGAGACATCGTGTTCACGTGGCGACGGGGTCAGGTCCTCGTCGAGCTCATTGGGCCTGACCAACCGGACTGAGCGCTTCAGGGGCTGCGCTGGGGCCGGCATTCCGACGGCGTCCGACGTAGACGACGCCGGTTGAGAACACGGCCAGACCCACCGCGATCCCCAGGATGTACGGAACCATGCCGGCGTAGCCGCCGATGACGTGCGGGTCGAGGAACGGGTACGGGTACCACCACGAAGCCCCCGTCACGGGGTTCGTCACGAGCGGGCCGCGCACGAGCGTGTAGACGATCCACAGCACCGGGAAGACCAGGATCCCGAGGACAGCGCGCCACGGAAGTCGAGGCGGCCGCGTACCGATGATCAGGTCGATCAGGAGGAACAGCGGCGCAACCACGTGCAGAACCTCGTTGGACCACACCACAGTGGTCCCCTGCGGCAGGGGGACGCCGCGCAGCAGCGTGTTGTAGACGACCCCCGTGACGATCATGTACGTCATCACCGACGCGTGCGCGAAGGACAAGGCGGTCGACGGCGACGTCGCGTCGCCCCGGTGGGTGAGGGCGACGACCCCGAGGATCACGAGCACGACCATCGAGAACGTGTTCGACAACACGGTGAAGAAGCTGAAGAAGTTGGCCGTCACCGTCCACTCGCCACCGCCGCGCTCCATCGCGTTGCTGATGGAGCGAGACAGCTGTGCCACGAGGGCGGCCGCGATGAGAACCGCGACGAGCAGGCGGACGATGCTCCAGCCGGTGGACCACCCAGGGGTCACTTTCATGGGCACAACCTAGTCAGCGCTTCAAAGTTCTCCACCAGGTCGTCAAACGTTCCGACTGAAAGTCGACCCCGCCCTTGCGTACCGGATTCCTTCGGTATAGCGTTTCAATGTCAGTAAACGAAAGTGAACCGAAACCAACCGAAGGCGGTGTGGGACGTGACCGTGGGCCGTGCGAGCCGCGAGACGTACATCCTCGACTTGTTGGCGAAGGATGGGTCCCTGTCGGTGTCCGCGTTGTCTCGTGACTTGGGCGTCTCCGAGGTCACGGTCCGGACGAACCTCCGCGACCTCGAGAGCAAGGGCCTGCTGACGCGCACGCATGGCGGGGCCCAACGCACTTCGGTGATCGACGTCCTGGACCGCCAGCGATCCCGCATCGACGAGAAGGACCGCATCGCGGCCGCGGCTGCCGATCTCGTCGTCGACGGCGACGCGATCATGATCGAGGCCGGGACGACCACCGCGTTGGTCGCGCGCTACCTCACCAACAAACGAGGCGTGCAGATCGTCACGAACTCCACGCTCGTCTTCGCCTATGCCCGCCAGAACCCCCAGCTCAAGGTCATCCTCACCGGCGGCGAGTTCCACCACGAGTCGGAGTCGCTCGTCGGGCCCGTAGCCCTGCGGACGATCCACGACTTCAACGTACGGCTCGCGTTCGTGGGCACGGACGGGTTCACCTCTGTTCGCGGCATGACCACGCAGTTCCCGCAGGGCGCCGAGGTGCTGGCCGCCATGCGTGAGCGCGCCGAGGAGACCTGGTTGCTCGCGGACTCCTCGAAGTACGGCCGTGCGGGATTCGTCTCCGTCCTTCCTCTGTCCGGCCTCGCCGGCATCATCACCGACTCTGGCCTTGCTCCCGAGGCCGCTGAACAACTCACCGTCACCGTTCCGGACATCCGGATCGTCTGAGAGAGGTCCCATGGCCACCACAGTCGTCATGCCCGCGCTGGGCAACACCGTCGAGTCGTGCTTGGTCACGGCCTGGCACGTCAAGGTCGGTGACACCGTCGAGGCGAGCACCGTCCTGTGCGACATCGAGACGGACAAGTCGACGATGGACGTGCCGGCAGGTGTCGCCGGTACGGTCCTCGCGCTCCTCGTCGAGGAGGGCGACGACGTACCCGTCAAGAGCCCCATCGTCGTCATCGGTGCTCCTGGCGAGGTCGTCGACGCTCCCGCTGCCCCGGCGACCGAGACAGCGCCGGCATCGGCCGAGGAAGCCGCACCCGCTGCGGCGGTCGCTCCGTCGGCCCCCACAGCCACCGCGGTGGAGGCGCCAGTCGCGACGGGCCAGGACAGTCCCGCGTCGCCTCGGGCGAAGGCCGCAGCCCACGCTGCCGGCATCTCCGTACAGGCGGCTGGAGCCGGCACAGGACCTCACGGTCGCATCATCGAGCGCGACGTACAGGCGGCTGTCGCCGCAGGTCCCGGCCTGACGGCCGGTGCCCGCGGCTCCGAAGCGTACACGCCAGGTCAGACCGGCACCGGGATCGGCGGCCGCATCACGACCTCTGATCTCGCCGCCCCAGCAGCAGCGGCACCCATCGCGGCCCCGGCTCGGGCTCCGATCGCCACAGCGGCGGCCGGCACCGTCACCGAGACGCCGCTCAAGGGGATCCGCAAGCTCATCGCCGACCGGATGCGCGAGTCGCTGGCGGTCTCCGCCCAGCTCTCGTACGACATGTCGGCCCCGGCCGAGGCTCTGCTCGCGCTGCGCGCTCGCCTCAAGGCCACCGACCCGTCGCTCGGACTCAACGTGGTGACGATCGGCGACCTCATCGGTCTCGTGACCGCCAAGGTCGTCCGCAACCACCCGAACCTCAACGCCCACCTGGTCAACGGGGTGCTCCGGAGCTTCGGCGAGGTGCACCTCGGCATGGCCGTCGACACACCGCGCGGACTGATGGTCCCCACGATCCGGGGCGCCGCCGCCATGGGGCTTCGCGAGTTCGCGGCCACGACCAAGGACCTTGCGGCCCAGTGCCAGGACGGCAAGATCAGTCCCGACCTGCTCAGCGGCGCGACGTTCACGGTGTCGAACCTCGGCTCCTTCGGGATCACGAGCTTCACGCCGATCGTCAACCTGCCGCAGACGGGCATCCTCGGCATCAACGCGATCGTGCCCGCCGCGACGATCGCTCACGACGGCACCATCGGCGTCGAGCGTCGGATCTCGTTCTCGCTGACGGCCGACCACCAGGTCGTCGACGGCGCGGACGCGGCCCGGTTCCTGCGGGACCTCACCACCGCCATCGCGTCCGTCGACCTGTTCCTGATGGCCTGAGATGAGCGACTACGACGTCATCGTCATCGGAGGCGGTCCCGGCGGCTACATCGCCGCCGAGCGCCTCGGCCATGCTGGCAAGAAGGTGCTGCTCGCCGAGAAGGAGTTCGTCGGGGGCACCTGCCTGAACGTCGGCTGCATCCCGACGAAGAGCCTGCTGAACTCAGCCAAGCTCTACGAGCATGCGCTGCACTCGGACCAGTACGGCGTCACCGCCGGCAGCGTCTCGTACGACTGGACCAAGGTGCAGTCGTGGAAGGACGAGGTCGTCAAGACCCTGGTCGGCGGAGTCACGCAGATGCTCAAGCGCCTCAAGGTCGAGATCGTCCCGGAGCTCGCGACGCTCGTCGCCCCTGGTGTCGTCGAGATCGGCGGGGTTCGCAAGACCGCCGACCATGTCATCATCGCCACCGGCTCCGTCCCGGTCATGCCCCCGATCCCGGGTGCCAGGGACAATGCGTTGGTCGTCGACTCGACGGGCCTGTTGGCTGTACCCGAGGTCCCGAAGCGTCTCGTCGTCATCGGCGGCGGCGTGATCGGCATCGAGTTCGCGAGCCTGTTCGCGGCGCTCGGCACGCAGGTCACGGTTGTCGAGATGATGCCCGAGATCCTGCCGTTCATGGATGCCGACCTCGCCAAGACCGCCCGTCAGTCGATGCCCGGCATCACGTTCCGGCTGAAGAGCAAGGTCGAGGCGATCGACTCAAGCACGGTCGTGTTCACGCCCGAAGGCGGAGCGCAGGAGCGCGTCGAGGGCGACCTCGTCCTCATGGCGGTCGGTCGGCGTTCGCTGGTCGACGGCTGGGGCGCCCGCGAGGCCGGTCTCGAGATCGACCGTCGCGGCATCGTCGTCGACGACCGGATGCGGACCAACCTCCCGAACGTCTGGGCGGTCGGTGACGTCACCGGACGAAGCCTGCTCGCTCACGCGGCCTACCGGATGGGCGAGATCGCGGTCGCGAACATCCTCGACGCCGAAGCCCATACCAAGGGTCAGGTCATGCGCTGGGACACCATCCCGTGGGCCGTCTACGCCATGCCGGAGTCGGCAGGTGTCGGCCTCACCGAGACCGAGGCCAAGCGCCGCGGACTCGATGTCGCGACCGTGACCGTACCGCTCGTGCTCAGCGGCCGGTTCGTCGCCGAGAACGGTCTGTCCAAGGCAGGGGCGGTCAAGCTGATCGCCGAGAAGGGCACCGGCCTCGTGAAGGGCATCCACATGCTCGGCACGTACGCGCCGGAGACGATCTGGGGCGCCGCAGTGGCGCTCGAGACCGAGCTCACCGTCAGCGACCTCCGTCAGGTGGTCTTCCCCCATCCCACAGTTTCCGAAGGTATTCGCGAAGCCCTCTGGGCCATTCGCGTCTAGTCACAAAGGACCACTACACATGCCCAAGTCCCTCACGGTCGACCCGGCCTCCGTCCGCGCCCGCGGATCGGTGACGGTCCCCGAGATCCCCATCAACGCCTACACGATGGACTTCGCCGCCGAGAAGAAGCGCTTCGGCGCCGACGGTCTCGTCGCGATGCTCCACGACATGCTGGCCATCCGCGAGTTCGAGACGATGCTCAACTCCATCAAGATCACCGGTGGGTGGCAGGGCATCGAGTACAACCACATGGGCCCGGCCCACCTCTCGATGGGCCAGGAGGCGGCGTCCGTCGGCCAGGCCGCCGAGCTCGGCGTCGACGACTTCATCTTCGGCTCGCACCGCAGCCACGGCGAGATCCTCGCCAAGTCGTTCTCGGCCGCGCGCAAGCTCGACCCGAGCACGCTCAGCGGCATCATGTCGGGCTTCCTCGGCGGCGAGACCCTGCGTCACGCCGAGAAGATCCCGCACGGCACCGAGGCTGAGCTGGCCGAGAACTTCATCCTGTTCGGCACGCTCGCCGAGATCTTCGCCCGGAAGACCGGCTTCAACCGGGGCATGGGCGGCTCGATGCACGCATTCTTCACGCCGTTCGGCTCGATGCCCAACAACGCCATCGTCGGCGGTTCCGCGCCGATCGCGCAGGGCGCCGCGCTGTACAAGCGGATCAACCACCAGCCCGGCATCGTCGTCGCCAACATCGGCGACGCGTCCATGGGCTGCGGGCCGGTCTGGGAGTCCATGATGTTCGCGGCCATGGACCAGTTCCGCAACCTGTGGCGTCCCGAGGACGGCGGCAACCCCCCGATCCTGTTCAACTTCTTCAACAACTTCTACGGCATGGGCGGCCAGACCGACGGCGAGACGATGGGCTACGACGTGCTCGCTCGCGTCGGCGCCGGCGTCAACCCTGCCGCGATGCACGCCGAGCGCGTCGACGGGTACGACCCGCTGGCCGTGGCCGACGCCGTACGTCGCAAGAAGGAGCTGCTGCTCGCCGGCCAGGGCCCGGTCCTGCTCGACACCATCACGTACCGCATCTCCGGCCACTCGCCGTCCGACGCCTCCTCGTACCGCACGAAGGAGGAGATGGAGCTGTGGGAGCAGGCCGACTCCATCGCGGCCTTCACAAACCTGCTCGTGAGCAAGAAGGTCGTCGGCAAGACCGAGGTCGAGGACCTTCACGCCGGCATCGTTGAGCGCCTCACCAAGGTACTGACGCTCGCGACAAACGACGAGGAGTGCCCTCGCGTCGACGCGGCGTTCGTCGAGTCGGTCATGCTGTCGAACGGACACGTCGAGTCGTTCGGCTCCGGTGAGCCGGAGCTGCTGCAGCCGCTGGCTGAGAACGCCCGCGTCAAGGCGATCGCGAACAAGATCCGCACCGCCAAGGACGCTGACGGCAAGCCGGTCTCCAAGGTGAAGATGTACCAGTTCCGCGACGGCCTGTTCGAGGCCATGGCGCACCGGTTCTCCATCGACCCGACGATGGCCGCATGGGGCGAGGAGAACCGTGACTGGGGCGGCGCGTTCGCCGTCTACCGCGGCCTGACCGAGCTCCTCCCGTACCGTCGGCTCTTCAACTCGCCGATCTCCGAGGCCGCGATCATCGGTGCCGGTGTCGGCTACGCCCTCTGTGGCGGCCGCGCGGTCGTCGAGCTCATGTACTGCGACTTCCTCGGTCGTGCGGGTGACGAGGTCTTCAACCAGGCCGCGAAGTGGCAGTCGATGTCGGCGGGTCTGCTGAAGATGCCGCTCACCATGCGCGTGTCGGTGGGCAACAAGTACGGCGCCCAGCACAGCCAGGACTGGTCCGCGCTCGTGAACCACATCCCCGGCCTCAAGGTCTACTTCCCGACGACCCCCACGGACGCGAAGGGCATGCTCAACCTTGCTCTGTCCGGTACGGATCCGGTCGTGTTCCTCGAGTCGCAGCTCCTCTACGACATGGGCGAGCAGTTCGAGAAGGACGGTGTCCCCGAGGGCTACTACGAGACGCCGGAAGGCACCTCGGTCGTCCGTCGCCAGGGCACAGACCTGACGATCGCCACGTACGGCGCCACGCTGTACCGGGCGCTCCACGCCGCCGACGAGCTCCAGGAGAAGTACGGCATCTCGGCCGAGGTCGTCGACCTCCGGTTCGTGTGCCCGCTGGACTACTCGGTGCTGCTCTCCTCGGTGAAGAAGACAGGCCGCCTCGTGCTGTCGTCCGACGCCGTCGAGCGCGGCTCGGTCATGCAGACGATCGCGGCGAACGTGTCCCAGGTGGCCTTCGACCACCTCGACGCACCGGTCGTCATCGTCGGCTCGCGGAACCACGTCACGCCCGCCCCGGAGCTGGAGTCGCTGTACTTCCCGCAGCCGGAGTGGATCATCGACGCGATCCACGAGCGGATCCTGCCGTTGCCCGGCCACGTCCCCACGTCCAACCAGACCGAGGGCGAGCTGCTGCGTAGGGCGCGACTAGGCGTGTAGTCGCAGCCGAACCTGACCGCGGCCGTACGGGCCCCATACCCGTACGGCCGCTGGTGTTCGACTACAGGATCTCCGCGAGCCACTCGACGAGGGGTCGGGCCGCGGTCCAGTCGCTCCGGATGGCATCCAGCAGCTGCGGCGAGTGGATGAGCGGCTCGAACCCGTACGAGTGAATGGCAGTGATCGACTTGTGGCGCAACAGCTCGATCCTGGGATGGTCCTTGTCAAAGCCGCGGGGGACCGTCGCGACCGTGTCGCCGCCGATGTCGAAACCCGCTGCGACCAGGGGCTTCAGGATCTCCTCGAGCTCCGTGCCACGCGGGCCGGCGATCACGTCACGGAGAGCGCGCAGCTTGTCGGGGGGCGCGTCGTAGAAGCCGGCGCCGGCGATGACGCCAGGTGCTGAGATCCGCATGTACCAGCCGAGCGCCGGACCGACCGGGACGTACATGTCCTGGTACGTCTTGTACGGGCTCTTGTCCTTCGAGAACCGCACGTCTCGGTGCGGCCGGAACAGCTTCGCATCGCCGAAGTCCTCGGCCAGCGCATCCGCGAGCTCCTTCATGGGAGCGCGGACGCACGACTCGTACACGTCCGCGTGAGCCGTCCAGAACGACCTCGTGTTGTCGGTCTCGAGGTCGTCGTAGAAGTCCAGTGCCGCTTCGGGGAACCCGGTGAACATGCGGCCAAATCTACGGGGTGACAAGCGTCAGAGGATCTCGGCGAACCACTCGACGAGCGGACGCCCGGCGCGCCAGTCGGCACGGACCGCGTCGGCGAAGTCCTGTGTGTGGATGACCGGTTCGAAGCCGTACATGTGCCTGACGTTCAGCGTCTTGTGGCGAAGCAAGGCGATGCGCGGATGGTCCTTGTCGTAGCCCCGCGGGGCAGTGGCCAGCGTGTCGCCACCCACCTCCCAGCCGGCGGCCCGCAACCGCTCGAGCAGCTTCTCGAGCTCGCTGCCGCGCGGTCCGGCGATGATCTCGCGGACCTTCCGCAGCTGCTCAGGTGTGGACTGGTAGAAGCCCGCCCCCGTCATCAGCCCGGCGGCCGAGACCTGGACGTACCAGCCGAGCGCCGGACCGGCCGGCACGTACGCGCCTTGCGCTGTCTTGTACGGCGACTTGTCGGCCGAGAACCGTACGTCGCGGTTCGGCCGGAACATCTTCGCGTCCCCGAACTCCTCGGCCAGCGCCTCGCACAGGGCGATCATGGGCTCCTTCACGCACGTCGCGTACACGTCCGCATGAGCCGTCCAGAACGACCTCGTGTTGTCGGTCTCAAGGTCGTCGTAGAAGTCCAGCGCCGCTTCGGGGAATCCGGTGAATGTCACAGGCACATTCTGCCGTGGGCCGGGGCGACGGGCGCCTGGCCGGACGGTTCAGCTCAGGGCCGGTTCGGCATCTCCTGCAGCGGCCGGATCGCGACGATCGCCGTGGCGAAGAGGAGGAAGCCGCCGAGCACGTACGTCCACGGGAGGCCGATCGCGTGGGTGCCGAGGCCGGCCAGGAGAGCGCCCAGCGGCATCGTGATGAAGGCGACCATCCGGAAGACCGAGGTGACGCGGCCGAGCAGCGTGAGGGGGACGACGCGTTGCCGGTAGCTGTTGACGGTGATGTTCCACACCATCGAGAAGAAGCCCATGAGGACCATGGCCGCGATCGACACGACGACCTGCCGGATGGCCCCCAGGACCACCATCGAGACGCCGAAGGCGCCCAGTGCGACGAGCACGGCGGTACGTTCGCCGAGCCAGCGGGTCAGACGTACGGTCATCACACCTCCGCCGATGGCTCCGATGGCGAATGACGCCATCACCAACCCGTAGGTGGAACGGGGCAGGTGCAGCTCGTACAGGACGTACAGGACGGCCACGGCGATGGCCCCGGAGGTGACGAGGTTCACGATGGCGACGGCCCCGGCGAGGGCGCGGAGGACGCGATGCCTGGCCAGGTAGTGCAGCCCTTCGGCCAGCAGCTTCAGGGGTGCGGCCCTGCCTTCGACCGGTACGGGCCTCGGCTCGCGGCGGGACAGCCACACCGTGATCGCGGTGCCGCCGGCGTAGGCCACCCCTGCCAGTGCGAACGGAACGCCTGGCCACAGGACGAACAGGGCCGTACCGACGACCGGTCCGACCAGGTTG